>Ga0307374_10005672_pt1 | contig 20087 bp, 17 predicted proteins | sample OX3MG_FD_202532 | JGI IMG/M metagenome (GOLD analysis project Ga0307374, IMG submission 202532) | Soil microbial communities from Risofladan, Vaasa, Finland - OX-3 | ecosystem: Environmental > Terrestrial > Soil > Coastal area > Acid sulfate soil | place: Finland: Risofladan, Vaasa | collected...
CGTGGCTACTGCATGATGATCGGCGGCCCGAAGGCCGCGGTCGAGCACCTGGACCCGATCTTCATGGCGCTCGCACCGGGGCTCGGGACCATAACGCGCACACCGGGGCGGGAGGGCCGCGACGCCCGCCCCGAGCGCGGCTATCTGCACGCCGGCCCGTCCGGCGCAGGGCATTTTGTCAAGATGGTTCATAACGGCATCGAGTACGGGCTGATGCAGGCGTACGCGGAAGGCTTCGATATTCTGCGCAACAAGGACTCCACCGATCTGCCCGAGGCCGAGCGTTTTGACTTGAACATAGCGGATATCGCCGAAGTATGGCGGCGCGGCAGCGTCATTTCCTCCTGGCTGCTCGATCTGGGAGCCGCCGCGCTGGCGCAGGATCCGCACCTGGCGGGGTTCTCCGGCTACGTGCAGGATTCCGGCGAGGGCCGCTGGACCGTCGAGGCGGCGATCGAGGAGGCGGTGCCGGCCGAGGTGCTGTCGCAGGCCCTGTATGCACGGTTCCGCTCGCGGCAGCAGCACACCTTTGCAGAAAAGGTGCTCTCGGCCATGCGCCTGGGCTTCGGTGGACATATCGAGGGCAAGGAGCCAGCCGATGCCGCATCCGCAGGCGCCGGCGCGAGCGGCGGCGCGGTCGATGCCGGGAGCGCGGGACTGCCGCCCAAGGGCGCGCGGTAGCGCCATGGAAGCGGAACAATCCCCGCGCATACCCACCGCCGAGCCGATTGCCGAACTGCCGCCGCGGCGCGCGGCACCGCCGGCCGATCCGTGCGCGATGGTGCTGTTCGGTGCCGGCGGCGATCTGACCAAGCGGCTGGTGGTCCCGGCGCTCTACAACCTCGCGCGCACGGGGGTGTTGCCGGAGCAATTTGCGCTGATCGGCGTCGACGTGGCGGCCGGCAACACCGACAGCTGGCGCGAGAATCTGTATGGGATGTTGCAGAGCTTCGTTGGTAATGCCACCGCGAGCTTCGCGATCGACCGCATCGATGAGGCGGCCTGGCAGCGCCTCGCCCGCAGCATGTGCTACCTGCAGGGAGACATGACCCAGGGCGAGCTGTACGGGAAGATCGGCGACGCGCTGGGCGAGGCCGATAGGAACCATGGCACCGGCGGCAACGCCATCTTCTACCTCGCGGTCGCGGACCGCTTTTTCGACACGGTGGTCGAGCAGCTCGGCAAGGCCAGGCTCACGCAGCAGGGCCGCCGTGGCGGCAACGGCAGCCTGGACGGTACTGCCGGCGGCAATGCTCACCACCCCTGGCGCCGCGTGGTCATCGAGAAGCCCTTCGGCCATAGCCTTGCGTCGGCGCGCGCGCTCAACAATCGCATTGCGCGTTCCCTGCGCGAGGATCAGATCTTTCGCATCGATCACTTTCTCGGAAAGGACACGGTGCAGAGCATCCTTGCGTTCCGTTTTGCCAATGGGCTGTTCGAGCCGATCTGGAACCGTGATCGGATCGATCACGTGCAGATCACCGCGGCGGAGACGGTGGGAGTGGAGCGGCGCGGCAGGTTCTACGAGGGCGCCGGTGCGCTGCGTGACATGGTGCCCAATCACGTGCTGTCGCTGCTGGCAATGGTCGCCATGGAGCCGCCCTCGAGCTTCGACGCCGCCTCGATCCGTGCCAGGAAGGCGGAAGTCTACGCGGCGATGCCTGCGGTCACGGCGGCACGGGCGGTGCGTGGCCAATATGGGCCGGGTACCGTGCTGGGAAAGGCGGTGAACGGCTATCGGCGGGAACCGGACGTGGCGGCCGATTCCAACACCGAGACCTACGCGGCGATGCGCCTCGAGATCGACAACTGGCGCTGGGCCGGCACGCCGTTCTACGTGCGCACCGGCAAGCATCTGTCGCATCGACTCACCGAAATTGCGATCCGCTTCAGGCAGGCGCCGGCGGCCGCGTTCCAGGCCACCCCGGTGGCTGCGCTGCGACCCAACTGGCTGGTGCTGCACATCGCCCCGGACGAAGGCATTTCGCTGCAATTCGAGGTCAAGCGCCGCGGTCCACTGATGGATCTGGCCGCGGTACGAATGGATTTCCACTACGACGACTGGTTCCCGAAGGAGCCCAACGTCGGCTACGAGACGCTGCTGTACGACGTCATGACCGGAGACGCGACGCTGTTCATGCGCGCCGACATGGTGGAGCACACCTGGCGCATCGTGCAGCCGGTACTCGACGCGTGGACGGCGCCAGCGGCCGACTTTCCCAACTATGACTCGGGCAGCGATGGGCCGAAGGCGGCCGATGAGCTGCTATCGCAAGATGCGCGCGGCGCGCAGCGGGCCTGGCGACCGCTGCGTCCGCCGCGCAAGCGCTGAGTGCCGCGGCACCGTTGCTGTAAGGGGCGATAGCTCGTAGTGCCGTTCGCGCGCCGCCGAGTGCGGTCGCCCACTGTGAATTTCTGCACAAACGCGCCTGTTAGCGGCGCATCTGTGCGCGCCTGCCGTCTCTACACTCGTTCCCGTCGGTCAAACAACATCCGTGCGATCAAACATCGCAGCACAACCATCTTTGATGAGGAGAACGCACCAATGGACAGCTTCAAGGTCATCGCGGTCGGGCAGCTTGCCAAGAAGCCTGAGCTCGACGCCAAAGGCGAACGCAGCTATGCGCGCTTCTGCCTGATCGGCAACGACTACGCCGGCAAGGATGAGGACGGTGGCGCGCGAGAGGTGGTGACGAGCCTGTGGTTCGTGGCCTTCGGCGCGCTGGGCGAGGCACTCGCCAAGAACGGCCGCAAGGGCGACCAACTGATCGTGGAGGCCAGGATCCGCTCGAACAATTGGACCGATCAGCAGGGCGAGCGCCAGTACGACTATTCGTTCGTCGCGGAGAGCTTCCGCTTCGGTGCCCCTGGCAAGGCCAAGCGCGAAGAGTTCGACGAGCGTCGCGCCCAGCCCGCCGGCCGCCCTCTGGTCAGCGATGCCGCCTAGCGGTCAGGCAGGACCGGGGCCGCTGCGCCGGTCCTGCCGGCGACTCAGCGGTGCAACGGCCGATTGGCCTGCGTTCAAAGAGGAGATAGGTCTCGTGACTCATCCGCAATCCAGCAGACTCGCCGCTGTGCTGATTCCGAGCGGCATTGGGCTCGCCTGGCTGCTGCTGCCGGCGCTGGCCGGCGCGCAGACCTCGCCGTTTCTGACCGGCGCCACGGCACTGCAGACCAATATCCTGGCCTGGCTGACGCCGATCGCGGTGATCCTGGTGATGGTGCTCGGAGCTATGGCGATGGCCAACCGCATGTCGTGGGGCTGGTGCATCGGCGCCATATTCGGCATCGCGATCGCATTCGGTGCGCCGCAGATCGTCACCTGGGTCCGCGGCATGTTCGGGGTATAGCGTATGGCCGCGCGCAACGGTGGTCTCACCGCAGAGCCTTTGTTCGTAGGGGCAACGCGCCCGCCAATGCGTTGGGGCGTGACCTACGCGGCGCTGCTGTTCAATCTGGTGTTCACGCTGGAGGCGTTTCTGCTCACGCGTAATCTGCTGACGCTGCTGCTGTGCGTGCCGATCCACGCCGTATGCGCACTGCTGTGTGCGCACGATGCTCGTTGTTTCGACCTGCTGCTGCTGGCGGGACGCACCCGGGTGCCCGCGATGCTGGGAAATCTGCGCTTCTGGGGCGCGGCCAGCTATTGCCCGTTGCAACTCGACCTGCCGGAGAACCATGGGCGACGGCGGCGCGAACCGGTGGCACGCCTGCCATAGCGGCGCAACAGGATCAACGGGAGCGCGCCTATGCCAGGGCAGATCCGGTCCAGAACACTGCGCCACGAGGCGCTGGTCGCCGAGCGAGTGCCGTACAGCGTGCAGCTCAATGAGCACGTGCTGCGCACCGGTTCGCTCGATTACCTGCAGGTATTCCGTCTGGGTGGCTCGAGCTTCGAGTGCATCGATGACGAGCAGCTCAACAACTGGCACGAGAGGCTGAACGTGCTATGGCGAAACATCGCAACCCCAGGCCTCGCCCTGTGGTCCCATGTAATCCGGCGACGCGAGTTCATGGCGGCCGCGAGCGGCGCCGGGGACGGCTTTGCCGACTCGCTGCACGAGCGCTACTGCCGGCGTCTGGGCGATGAGACGCTGATGCTCAACGATCTGTATCTGTCAGTGGTGTATCGCCCCTCTGCGGGCCTCGACGGGCTGATCGCCAGGGCATTGACGCGGGCACGAGGCCGCGAGCTTGGAGCGCACACGCGTGATGCGCTGGAGTACTGCGACAAGCTGGCGCAGACGCTCCAGGCATCGCTGGCCCGCTATGAGCCGCAGGCGCTGGGCTGCTACTGCATCGGCGCGACCTGGTACTCGTCGCTGCTGGAATTCCTCGGACTGCTGATAAACGGCGAGTGGCAGCGCATGCCTCTACCGCGCGCGCCGGTGCGGGAACTGCTGGCCACGTCACGCCTGTTCTTCGGCACCGAGGCGATCGAATACCGGCTGCCGAGCGGTACGCGCGTCGGGGCGATGCTGGGGATCAAGGAGTACCCCACGCCGACGGTGGTCGGCATGTACAACCGGCTGCTGTCCGCGCCATTTCCGTTCGTGCTGACGCAATCGTTCACATTCCTGTCGAAGGCAGCCGGCCAGGGGCTGCTGCAGCGGCAGATCCACCGCATGGCCAATGCCGGGGATTTCGGCGTCACCCAGGCCGCGCAGCTCACCGACGCTCTGGATGCCCTGACCAGCAACGAGTTCGTGATGGGCGACCATCATCTGTCGCTGCAGGTGCTGGCGGAGCTGAATGATGACGCCCACACGGACACGGCGCAGCGCCTGCGGACGCTCAATGACAGGGTGGCACTGGCGCGCAGCCTGCTGGCCGACACCGGCATGACGGTGGCACGCGAGGACCTGGGGCTCGAGGCGGCGTTTTGGGCGCAACTGCCGGCCAACGCCTCGATGCGGCCACGCAAGGCGCCGATCACTTCGCGCAACTTCGCCGCGATGGCCGCGTTCCACAACTATCCGACCGGCCGCCGCAGCGGCAATCACTGGGGCGAGGCACTTGCCACCCTCGTCACCAGCGCCCGTTCGCCGTATCACTTTTCACTGCACGCGAGCGACCCGGGCGATCCGGACAGCCGCCAGGATATCGGGCATACGTTCATCTGCGGGCCGACCGGATCGGGCAAGAGCGTGCTGATCGGCTTCCTGGCGGCGATGTTGAACCGATGCGGGGCGACGCAGATCGTATTCGACAAGGACCGGGGTCTGGAGATCCTGGTTCGGGCCCTGGACGGGGACTACCTGGCCCTGCGCGCAGGCGAACCCACCGGCTGCAATCCACTGCAGCTGCCGGGTACGGCCCACGATATCGAATTCCTCAAGGTGTGGCTGCGCTCGCTGGTGCGCCCTGCGGATGGTGGCGCTCTGCGGGTGCGCGAGCATGCCGACCTCGACCAGGCTTTGCATGGGACGCTCGCGCTCGAGTACGGCTCGCGCCGACTGTCGCGCCTGATCGAATTTCTCGATCCGACCGACCCGGAGGGCATGCACGCGCGATTGGCGCCGTGGTGTGCCTCGACCCGTGGCGATTACGCCTGGGTGTTCGACAACCCGCACGATTCACTGCTGCCGCGCCTGAAGGGCCGCGCATTGATCGGCTTCGACGTCACCGAGTTTCTCGACAATGCCATCACGCGCACGCCGGTGACGCTGTACCTGTTCCATCTGGTACGCGGCCTGCTCGACGGCCGCCGGCTGGTGTGCTGGATGGATGAGTTCTGGCGCCTGCTCGGCGATGCGGCGTTCGAGAGCTTCGCCAAGGATGGGCCGAAAACCTGGCGCAAGCTCAACGGGGTCATGTGCCTGGCCACTCAGAGTCCCGCAGACGTGTTGGACAGCGCCATCAGCCGCACGATCATCGAGCAGACCGCGACCAAGGTGTTCTTTCCAAACCCGCAGGCCGGACTCGAGCAGTACATCGGCGGCTTCGGTCTGACCGAGCGCGAGTTCCGCCTGATCAAGGAGCGCCTGGAGCCGGGTTCGAGGATGTTCCTGATCAAGCAAGGCCATCACAGCATCGTCGCGCAGCTGGATCTGAAGGGCTTCGATGCGCAGCTGCGCGTCATCTCGGGTCGCGCCGCAGAGCTGGCGCGCATGCAGGCGCTGATGCGCCGGCTTGGCGCACGCCCCGAGCAGTGGTTGCCGGAGTTCCAGCAGCACGCCGGCGGCGCGATTGGCGCGACGGAGGGGGTGTGATGCGCCGGGCCGGCCTGTCAATCGCATCATGCGGCACGCTGGTGCTGCTGGCCGCGCAGGCCGCGCAGGCGCAGTTCGCGGTCATCGACGCGGCCTCCGTGACGCAGCTGATCCAGCAGGCGCAGACGCTCGCGCAGCAGTTGCAGACGGTGCGCGCGCAATTGACCCAGGAGCGCAGTTTGTATCAGTCGATGACCGGCAGCCGTGGTATGCAGCGACTGCTCGGCGGCGCCGGCGCGAGCAGCCTGCCGGCCGATTGGGCTGAGCTGAGCGCGGCGCTGCACGGTACCGGCCCTTACGCCGCGCTGGCGGCGGATGTGAGCGCCAACGTCGCATCCAACGCGCTGCTGCCAGCCGGACAACTGGCGACGCTGTCGGCGGCCGACAGCGCACAAATTGGTGCCGCACGGGCGTCGGTGGCGCTGCTGCAGGGGTTGGCGCAGCAGGGACTGCTCGACAACGGCGAGCGCATCGGCGAGCTGCACCAGCTGATCGGCGCCATGGGCGCAGCCGCCGACCAGAAGGGCATGCTGGAGCTGCAGGCCGCGATCGGCGCCGAACGCGGGCTGTTGGAGAATGAGCAGACCAAGCTGCAGCTGTTGGATCAGGCTGCGCGCGCCACCGAGCTGGCCAACCGGCAGCGCGAGCGCGAACAGATTATCGCCGATCAGGGCCGCTTTGCCAGCCGCTTCGAGCCTTCCCCGCCGTAGTGCGCCAGGTGCATCGATGGGATTCTTTCAAACATTCTGGGCGTGGTTGAGCACGCAGCTTGCCGGCTACGTCGGCGATAGCACTGCCAAGCTCGCCACCGCGCTGCAGCCGGCAGTGGTGGCGCTCGCGACGCTCTATGTCATGGCCTGGGGTTACCTGCAACTGACCGGGCGCATCCAGGAGCCGTTCATGACCGGGGTGCGCCGCATGGTGGTGCTGGCGGTCGTGCTGGGCGTCGCACTGCATCTGTGGCTCTACAACAGCGTCATCGTCGACACGTTCTATTCCGCGCCGGCCGAGCTGGCAGCGGCGCTGGTCGGTGCGACCGATCCGGTGACGACGATAGATGCAATCTGGCAGCAAGGAGGCAGCGTTGCCGGGCAGCTGTGGGAAAAGGGCGGGCTATTCCACGGCGAGTTCGGGTTCTATCTCGCCGGTGCCATGGTGTGGGTGCTGATGGGCATGCTGTGCGTGTACGCAATGTTCCTGATCGCGCTGTCGCGGATCGCGGCGGCGGTGCTGCTGGCAATCGGCCCGCTGTTCATCGTCATGCTGCTGTTCGACAGTACCCGTCGCTACTTCGAGGCCTGGGTGGCACAACTGACCAACTATGCGCTGATCAGCGTGCTCACGGTGATGGTGGCCACGCTGCTGCTGCACGTGGTCGAATCCTACGCAGCCCAGACTGCGGCGCGCGGCAGCGCCATCCTGACGGTCGATGCGCTCGACATGGTGTTGATGTCGATGCTGGTGTTGCTGCTGATGCGGCAGATCATGCCGATTGCAGCCGCGCTGGCCAGCGGGGTGGCGCTGGCCAGCTTCGGCGCGGTCAGCGGTGCAATGCGTTGGGGTGGGCAATGGACGCGCGGCCATGCCGCCACTGCCGCCGGGCTGGTGAGCGCGGCCGCGGCCATCGGCGCGGGCAGCCGGGCGCAGTCGGAAACAATGCCGGGGTCGGCTTCTGCGGCGCCTTCCTGGCGGGACGACGCATGAGCCCCGCGACACACGAGCACTGCGAGCTGAGCGCCTATTTCCAGGAAGCCGCCGGCTGGGACGCAGATCGGCTGGCACGCGACCGCGCCGACGTGCGCCGTGCCTGGCGGGTCGCGGCAGCGGCCGGTGCGTGTGCCGTCATCTGCGCCCTGGCGCTCGTATTGCTGCTGCCGCTCAAGCGTGTCGAGCCGTTCGTGGTGCGCGTAGACAACAGTACCGGTGTCGTCGACGTGGTGCCCGCTTACACAGGTCGGGTGGGAATGCCGCAGATTGTGACGCGCTATTTTCTGACCCATTACGTGCTGGTATGCCAGCGCTTCGATTTCGCGACCGCGGAGAGCGATTATCAGCAGTGCGGCGCCTTTCATACCGCGCAACGCAATCAGGCCTGGTACGCGCTGTGGAACCGCAGCAATCCCGCCTCGCCGCTGAATCTTCATCGCGACGGCAGCTCGGTATCGGTGCAGGTCGAGTCGGTCAGCTTCCTCGAACGCGCCAGTGGGGTGTCGGATCTGGCGCAGGTGCGCTATCTGAAGCTCACTCATCCGGCCTCGGGCGGTGCGGGCGCCATCAGTCATTGGATCGCGACAATTCAATACGCTTATACGGCGCCATCGGCGGATCCGCGCACCCGCAGCTGGAATCCGCTCGGATTCAAAATCGTCCAGTTCGTCGCAGAGCCGGAGGTGCTGCGCCAGACCCCGGCGCCGGCACCCGCACCGGCGCCGGCACCCGCACCGGCGCCGCCGGACCGGGGGCGATCGCCCGCATGAGCGTGCGGCATACATGCGCGGCGGTATGGATGGCGTGCGCCGCCGCGGTCTGGGCGGGTCCGGGTATCAGTGCGACGTATCACGATCCGCGCCTGCGCTCGGTGCTCTATAGCGCCGAAGAGATCTACCGGCTGCCCGGCTATATCGGCTACCAGATCGACATCGAATTCCAGCCGGGGGAGCGCTTTGTCGCCCTGGGATCGGGCGACGTGCAGGGGCTGGCTTTCGCAGCCCGATCCAATCACCTGTTCATCAAGCCGCGCGCGCGCAACGTACAGACAAACCTGACGGTGCTGACCACGCGACGCACCTACCAGTTCGATTACGCCACGCAGCCTCGAGCGCCGGGGCCGGAGCACGCCGACGTCATCTATGTGCTGCGGTTCCTGTATGCCACCAGCCAGCCGGCCCAGCTGCCCGTACCGGCGCGCGTTTCCGCGGCGCCGGCGCCGCCGGTGGCCTCGCCCGAGGCGCTGCTGGCGCAGGCGCAGGCGCAGGGGGCAGGCAAGCGCAACAGTGACTACCGGTACTGTGGCAGCCGGGAACTGTGGCCGGTGGCGGTCTGGGATGACGGCGTACAGACGCACCTGCGCTTCGGTCCGCGTACCGAGCTGCCCGCGGTGTTCGTCCACAACAGCGATGGCAGCGAGTCACTGGTGGACTTCCATGTCCATCGGGACGAGATGGTGGTGCATCGGATCGCGCGCCGGTTCGATCTGCGACGCGGCGCGCTGAGCGGCTGCGTCGTCAACAGGGGATTCGGCGGGTCTGCCACGGCGCTGCCGACCGGGACGATATCGCCGGCCGTGCGGCGGGTACTGCGCGAGCGCGCTCGATGAAACCCCGCGCCAGCGCCCAGGCGCCGGTGCCGCCTGATCCGACCCACGCGCGCGGCGCACGCGTCTTGAGCGCCACGGTACGCGGCGAGCGCGGCACGGCACTGATCGCGCGAGCCCTCTCGGCGCGGGCGCGGGCCACTCATTACCTGGCCCTGGGACTGATGCTGGCCATCGGGGCCGGGCTGCTGCTGTGGTACTACTCCCATCAGTTCTCGCATCATGGCCGTAGGCGGCAGGGCGCCGTCGGTGCGGCCCGCCTGGCGGCGACTGAGATGACACTGCCGCCGCTCGGTCCGCTCGATGCGCCGCGGCTCGGGCCCGCGCTGTTGCCAGTGCTATCGCAGCGATCTTCGGCGTCCGCATCGAGCCGGCGACCCTACCCGGCGCCGCTGCGGCGATTGGCCCCCACGGCCCACAGGGGGCTCGCCTCTGCCGCCGCGACCCCTGACGCCGCCGCGGCCCCGACGCATCCGAGTGCCCTGCAACGCCGGCTATCCGCGCAGGTGCTGTTTGCCGCTCCCGCCGGACCGCAAGCCGCGCCGCTGCACTCGCAGGCCCCCCCGGCAGCGGCGCTGGATGGCGGTGCGCGCCCGGGTGACCGCTCCCGCGACGAATTGTCGGCGTTGTTGCGGGCCCCGGCCACTTCGACGGCTTCGGCGCGTCTGCTGCCTGATTCCAGTCTGCTGCTGCCGAAGGGGTCATTCATCGACTGCACGTTGGAGACAGCCATTGATTCGACCCTGCCGGGCATGACGACCTGCATCACTGCGACCGATATTTTCGGCGCCGATGGTCGGGTGGTGCTGATGGAGCGGGGGACGAAGCTGGTCGGCGAGACCCGCGGCCAGGTGCAGCAGGGGGCAGCGCGCGTGTTCGTGCTGTGGACCGAAGCGCGCACGCCGGACGGTGTCGTGGTGCCACTGGATTCTCCCGGGGCGGATCAGCTCGGCCGCGCGGGGCTTCCGGGCAAGGTACAGCGGCATTTCTGGCAGCGCTTTGGGGCGGCGATCCTGGTGTCGAGCATCGACGGCGCAGTGCAGGCGACAGTGCAGGCGGCAAATCGCGGCAACGGGGCCGTCATCTACGATCCCGGCGCCACGCAGGACGTGATGACCGAAGTGCTCAAGCAAACCGTGGCCATCGCCCCCACGGTGATCAAGCGCAACGGCGATCGCATCCAGGTGCTGGTCGCGCGGGACCTGGATTTCAGCAGCGTGTATGAGCTCCGCGACACCAACCGCGGCCGGTGACTCGCTCGCAGCCGGGCCGGCCCCGTGGCCCGCGGCCGTACACGAACTGTCATCGCTGGAGCTGACCGTGCGTACGTTGAGGCCGTTCCTGGATGCCCCGGACGTGACCGAGCTGTGCATCAACCGGCCTGGCGGAGTGTTCATCGAAACGTTGTCGGGATGGCAGTATCAGCCGCTGCCGGAGCTGGACTTCGAGTGGTGCCGGCGATTCGCCAAGCTGGTGGCGAACTACACGCGCCAGCGGGTCGACGAGAACTCTCCGTTGCTGTCGGCCGGACTGCCGGGCGGGGAGCGCGTGCAACTGGTGCTGCCGCCGGCCACCAGTCCAGGCTGCGTGGCCATCAGCATCCGGCGGCCGGCGCGGCAGCACTGGTCGATCCAGGAGCTGGCCGGCCGTGGGGTGTTCAAAAACACCCGGCGCGCCGCCGATGGCTGTGATGCGCTCGAGGCGCGCCTGCTGAGCCTGCTCGGCGCCGGGCAGCTGGAATCATTCATGCAGACGGCGGTGCGCGGCCGCCGCAACATCCTGGTCTCCGGCCCGACCGGCTCGGGAAAAACCACTTGGATACGGGCGCTGATTCGCGAGATCCCGGCCGATGAGCGGCTGATCACGATCGAGGATACGCCCGAGCTGCCGCTCGAGCGCCATCCCAATCACGTGCACCTGTTCTATTCGAAGGATGACCAGGGCAGCGCACGGGTCACCCCCAAGCAGCTGCTGGAGGCGTGCCTGCGCATGAAACCCGATCGCATCCTGCTGGCGGAGCTGCGCGCGGAGGAGGCCTTCGATTACCTGCGCAACGTCAATTCCGGGCATCCCGGCTCGATCACCAGCGTGCACGCCACCAGCGCCGAGCTGGCGTTCGAGCAATTGGTGCTGCTGATCAAGCTCAGCCCGGCTGGTCGCGCGTTATCGCGTGCGGATATCAAGGAGCTGCTGTATCTGCTGATCGACGTCGTAATCCAGTTCGACACGCAGCAGCGCCGCCGCTTCATACGTGAAGTCTGGTACGACCCGATGCGCAAGCGCCGACGCAGCGCCGTGCCGTGACACAGTGTCAAGTGATCGCGCTGCCGCCACAGCTGACGAGAATCGATGCAACCAGCCGCGCCGACCACTCGTACCTCGAGCCGGCCGATTGCTGCGAGTATCTGGCGCAGTACCGGGTGGGTCGGGGCGATGCCGATGACTTGAGACGGCTGGTGCTCGACTTCAAGTGCCGCCCGGCGCTTGCGGCGCGCAGTCCGGCATGTGCTCGCCGCAAGCGCCAGGCCGCCGCCATCATCGTGAGTGCGTTGCGCCGCTCGCTGACCCGCGGCGCTGTGGAGAGCGCCACCTGGGTGCCGGTCCCACCGTCGCGAGCGATCGGAGATCCGGATTACGATGACCGGTTGCGACAGGCCCTGGCCGCGGCGTTCGGTGGCTACGATCTCGATCTTCGATTGCTGCTGACGCAGACACAGAGTATGGCGCCCGACCACAACGCCCGTATCCGCAGTGGCGCGGACTGGCTGTACCGGCGGTTGCAGGTGGATGTGGCGGCGCTGCGGATACGGCCGCTGCGCTCGCGCATCGTGTTGTTCGATGATCTGCTGGTCAGCGGCAAGCACTACCAATGCTGCCGGCGGCGGCTGCGCGAGCAGCTTCCCCACAGCCCGATCAGCGGGTGCTTCATCGCCCGCCGGCTGCTGCCGCTGCGCTGGCGCGCCGCGCCGCGGACGCAGCGTGCGGATTATGCAAAATGATCGAGCCGCGCTAGCCGAACAACCAGGCAGCAGCTGCGGGGGCACATCGCAAACTGTGCACCGCGCCCATGACGCTTCGCGGCGCAGTGAGGGAGACTGTCGCAGGGAGGAGACTGTCTGATGGGGACGTCCAGCAATATACGCAAGCCAGGAGGGCACGCGCGATGTGGTTGATCGGCGGCAGCCTTGCGGTGCTGATGAGCGGGGCTGCAGGCGCCTGGCTCACCGTGAAGCTGGGCACGCGGCGCCGAAGCGCGGGGCGCTATCGCGCGGTGCTGGAGCAGTCCCCCAACGGCATGCTGATCGCCGATGCCGGCACGCTGCGAGTGGTGGACGCCAATCCGGCGCTGAGGGCGGCACTGGACTATTCGCTCGACGAGCTGCGCGGCATGACCCTCGGGCAGCTGTTCGTGCTCGAGCGCGACGATGCCGACGACCTGCTGGCCAGGCTGCGCGATCCGGACCCGCGGCTGCCGCTGCAGCTGCGCCAGCGCTGCAGGAACCGCGTCGTGCTGGAGGTGGAGGCGACCGGCCACCGCCTCAACCTCGACGGGCGCTCGCTGCTCGCCTTCACGCTGTGTGACATCAGCCTGCGCCGCAAGGTCGAGGCGCAGCTGCTCGAGAAGCAGCAGCATCTCAATCATCTTGCGCACCACGATCAGCTGACCGGACTGCCGAACCGGCTGTTCCTGGCACATCACCTGCCCGGTGCGATCGAGCAGGCCAAGCGCGACGGCACCATGCTGGCGGTGCTGTTCCTGGATCTGGACCGCTTCAAGCACATCAACGATTCGCGCGGGCACGAAACCGGGGACAAGCTGCTCAAGCAGGTGGCCGAGCGCGTGCGCTCGACCGTGCGTGCCGAGGATATGGTGGTACGCATGGGTGGTGACGAGTTCATCGTGGTGCTGCAGGCGATCAAGGGAATCGATGTCATCAGCGAAATGGCCGCGCGCATCAACGAGGCGCTCAGTGCGCCGATCGTCGTCGATGGACGCGCGCTGGTGGCCACGGCGAGCATCGGCGTGGGCCTGTACCCGCGCGACGGCGCCGACATGGGGGAGCTGCTGCGTCACTCCGACACCGCGATGTACCAGGCCAAGGATCGCGGCCGCAATAATTTTCAGCTGTTCAGCCCGATCATGGCGCGCAAGCTGCGCGAGCGCGTCGCGATCGAGGCCAGCCTGCGCTCGGCGCTCGAGCTCGGGCAGCTGGATGTGCATTACCAGCCGATCGTCGACATCGCCTCCAACCGCGTCATGGGACTGGAGGCGCTGCTGCGCTGGAGGCAGCCCGCGCAGGGCGGGTTCATCCTGCCCGGGCGCTTCATCGACGTGGCCGAGGAGACCGGCCTGATCGTCCCGGTCGGCGAATTCGTGCTGCAGCGGGTCATGCAGGACGTGCAGTACTGGCGAGGCGAGGGCGCCACCCTGGTGCCGATCGCGGTGAACATCTCCGCCCTGCAATTGCAGCGCTCCAACCTGCGCGACAAGATCGAATTGCTCACCCGCGCTCACGGGGTCAGCCCATCGCTGCTGCAGCTGGAACTGACCGAGAGTGCGATGTTCGAGCGCCGCGAAACACGCGGCGGCGGCTCGCGCCTGGACGCCATCGCGCAGCTGCGCGAGCTGGGCGTGAGCATCGCAATCGACGACTTCGGCACCGGCTACTCGAGCTTGGGCTACCTGAAGCGCTGGCACGTGGATTACATCAAGATCGATCGCAGCTTCGTGCGCGATCTGGTCACCGACATGAGTGACCTGGCGATCGTCGGAGCCATCATCGCGATGGCCCGCCATCTGAACATCAAGACGGTGGCGGAGGGGATCGAGGGCTGGCAGCAGCTCGAGAAGCTGCGCGCGCTCGGTTGCGGCCTGGCCCAGGGTTATCTCTTCGCCAAGCCCGCGCCGGCGGCGCAATGCCGCCGCCTGCTGACCGGCCAACCCCTGAGCCTGACCGACGGCGATGCGCAGACGCTGCTGACCGAACGGCTTGCGGTGCTGGCCTCCTGAGCGCTGCAGGCGCAGCTCTCTTCAGCCCAGTGCCGCGAGCACGGCATCGCCGGCCTCGCGGGTACTCGCCGGCCGATGGCCCGGGGCGACGATGTCGGGGGTGCGCACGCCGTCGCCGATCGCCCGATGCACGGCCCGTTCGACCGCTAGCGCTTGCTCTTCGAGCTGCAGCGAGTGCCGCAGCAGCAGCGCCACGCTGAGGATCGCCCCGTAGGGATTGGCAATGCCCTGGCCGGCGATGTCGGGAGCCGAGCCGTGGATTGGCTCATACAGGCCGCGTGTGCCGTCGCCGAGGGAGGCGGAGGGCAGCAACCCCAGCGAGCCGCACAGCATCGAGGCCTCGTCGGTCAGGATGTCGCCGAACATGTTCTCGGTGACGGCGACGTCGAAGTCGCGCGGCCGGCGCAGCAGCTGCATCGCGGCCGAATCCACCAGCATGTGCTCGAGCACCACGTCGGGGAACTCGCTATGGACCACGCGCTCGCACACTTCACGCCACAGGCGCGAGGTCTCCAGCACGTTGGATTTGTCGATCGACAGCAGCCGCTTGCGGCGCGTGCGCGCGATGCGCGCAGCCACCCGCACGATGCGCTCGATTTCGGTCGCAGTGTAGGTGCACAGATCGGTGGCCTGGACGGCGTCGCGCGTCTTGGCGCCAAAGTAGATGCCGCCGGTCAGCTCGCGCACGAACAGCAGGTCGACCCCCTCGATGACCTCGGGCTTGAGCGTCGATACGCCGCGCAGCGCCGGATGCACGCACACCGGCCGCAGGTTGGCATACACGCCCAGCTCGCGCCGCAGCCGCAACAGGCCGCTCTCCGGGCGCACCTTGGCCTGCGGCGAGGACCACTTCGGTCCGCCGATGGCTCCGAGCAGCACCGCGTCGCAGTCGCGGCAAGCCGCGAGCGTATCGGGCGGCAGCGGATCGCCATACCGGTCGATCGCAGCGCCGCCGAACGGTACCTGCGACAGCGTGAACGTGTGGTCGTAACGCGCGCCGAGCGCGTGCAGCACCCGTACCGCCTCGGCGGTGACTTCCGGCCCGATGCCGTCGCCGGCGATGACCGCGATGTGCGCGTTCATGAAGGCTCTCGCTCACGCGACCGCTGCCGCTCGTAGGCGCTGATCCTGGCCTGCCGCGACAGCAGGAAGCCGAGCTCATCGACGCCGTTGATCAGGCAGTAGCGCGCAAAGCGCTCGATGGGAAAACTCGCCACCGCCCCGGTCGGCAGCCTAACGCAGGTATTTTCCAAATCGACCGTGACTTCGGCGCCGGGGTGCGCGAGCAGCCAGGCGGCCGTGGCCTCATCGACCTCGATCGGCAGCAGCCCATTCTTGAGCGAATTGTTACGGAAAATATCGGCGATCTCGGTGCTGATCACCGCGCGCAAGCCGTAGTCGTACAGCGCCCACGGGGCGTGCTCACGCGAGGAGCCGCAGCCGAGGTTGCGGCCAGTGACCAGGATGGTGCAGCCGGCGGCGGCCGGGTCATTGAGCGGGAAGTCCTCTCGCGGCGCGCCGTCGGGGCCATAGCGCCAGTCGGCAAACAGGTGCCGGCCGAGGCCTGAGCGAGTGGTGGTACGCAGAAAGCGCGCTGGAATGATCTGGTCGGTGTCGATGTTGGTGTACGGCAATACGGCCGTGCGGGAGCGAATCTGTCGTATCGGTTCCATCATGTGCTCACTGGCTGGCTCGGGCCTCTGACGAATTCACGCGGATCGGTCACGCGGCCGCGCACGGCACTGGCCGCGGCAGTCAGCGGACTGACCAGAAGCGTGCGGGCCCCGGGACCCTGGCGACCCTCGAAATTGCGATTGGCGGTGCTGAGCGCGTACTCCCCCGCACCGACGGTGTCGCCGTTCATGCCCAGACACATCGAGCAGCCCGACTCGCGCCACTCGGCGCCGGCTTCGATGAAGATGCGATCCAGCCCCTCGGCTTCGGCGGCGCGCTTGACCTGCTGCGAGCCTGGAACCACCAGCGTGCGCACCCCGCGCGCAATCTTGCGGCCCTCGAGCACTCGTGCCGCGCTGCGCAGGTCCGACAGGCGCCCGTTGGTACAACTGCCGATGAATACCACGTTGATCGACTGGCCGAGAACCGGCGCCCCGGCGGTCAGGCCCATGTATCTGAGCGCCTTGTCGAGTACCGGGTCGCGGTTGCGCTGCGGAATCGAGCCGCTGATCGGCATCGACATGCCCGGGTTGGTGCCGTAGGTGATCATCGGCTCGACCGCCGCGCCGTCGAGTTCGACCTCGCGATCGAAGTGCGCGCCCGGGTCGCTCGGCAGCGAGCGCCAGTGCGCCAGCGCGCACTCCCAGGTCTCGCCGTGGGGCGCGCGTGGCCGCCCGGCCAGGTAGGCGTAGGTGGTCTCATCTGGCGCGATCATGCCGGCCCGTGCGCCGGCCTCGATCGACATGTTGCAGACGGTCATACGCTCTTCCATCGAGAGCGCGCGGATCGCCGCGCCGCGGTACTCGAGCACGTGGCCGGTACCGCCGGCCACGCCGATGCGGCCGATGATGGCCAGGATCAGGTCCTTGGCCGTGACGCCCGGGGCCAGAGCGCCGCTGACCGCGATCGCAAACGTCCGGGGCCGACGCTGCAACAGGCACTGGGTCGCGAACACATGCGCCACCTCGGTGGTACCGATGCCGAACGCGAGTGCACCCACCGCGCCGTGGGTACTGGTGTGGCTGTCGCCGCACACCATCGTGGTGCCCGGCAGCGTCAGCCCGAGTTCCGGGCCGATCACATGCACGATGCCGCGCAGCGGATTGGTGAGTCCGAGCAGCTCCACCCCGAACTCGGCGCAGTTGCGCTCCAGCTGCGCGATCTGTTGCGCCGCCGATTCGATCACGATCGGTTCGCCGCCGAAGATCTGCTCGGTGCGCGTCGGGTTGGTGTGATCGATGGTGGCAAAGGTCAGGTCGGGCCGGTGCAGCGACAGGCCGCGCTCTTGCAGCGCAGTGAACGCCTGGGGCGAGGTAACCTCATGGATCAGATGGCGGTCGATGTACAGCACCGCCGGCGTGTCCGCGGTTTCCGCTACGACCTCGTGCTGCTCCCAGATTTTCTGAAACATCGTCTTCATCTGATCAGCCCGCCGCCGTTGCGCAGCCACTTCGTTGCATATCAACATAATCGAGCCAGCCGTACCGGTCGGCGGTGGCACCGGAGAACAGACCGAAGAAAGCCTGCTGCAGCTGCTCGGTGATCGGCCCGCGCCTGCCTGCCCCGATGGTGATGCGGTCGACCGAGCGGATCGGGGTGACCTCGGCGGCCGTGCCGGTGAAGAACAGCTCGTCGGCCAGATACAGCAACTCGCGCGGGATCGCGCTCTCGCGCACCGTGAGGCCCAGATCGGCGGCCAGCTGCATGACCGTGGCGCGCGTAATCCCCCCCAGCACCGAGTGGCCCAGGCCCGGCGTCATCAGCACGCCGCCCTTGACCAGAAACAGGTTCTCCCCGGCGCCCTCGCTGACCGTGCCGTCGGGCGCGAGTCCGATGCCCTCGGCAAAGCCCAGGCGCTTGGCCTCCTGGCTGATCAGCTGGCTGGAGAGGTAATTGCCGCTGGCCTTCGCCAACGCCGGGATCGTATTGGGGGCGACACGTTGCCAGGAGGACACGCACACGTCCACCCCGAGCGCCTCGCTCTCGTGGCCGAGATATTTGCCCCACTCCCAGGCAGCAATCGCAACGTCAACCGGAGGATCGAGTTTGGGGGCGACGCCGATCTCGCCGTAGCCGCGCAGTGCAATCGGACGGATGTAGGCGCCGTGCCCGAGCTCATTGACCGCGATCACCTCGTGGCAGGCATCATTGATCTGGTCGGCGCTGAAGGGGATCTGCAGGCGGTAGACCTTGGCCGAGTCGAACAATCGCTGCGTATGCTCGCGCAGCCGGAAGATTGCCACCCCCCGCGGCGTGCTGTAGGCGCGCACCCCTTCGAATACCGAGGAGCCGTAGTGCAGCGCATGCGAGAGCACATGCACGGTCGCGCGTTCCCAGGGCACGAGCTTGCCGTTGAACCAGATGAAGCGAGTGGCGGGTATGGGCATGGTGTCTCCTACACGGCGGTGCGGGCGGCCGCCAGGGCCGGGTCGTGCGGCTCGCTCGCACGCGCGTGGCCCGACAGGTCGATACGATTGATGACCTCGAGCAGCGCGCGTCCCGCCGCCTCGATGATGTTGGTGCTGACGCTCGAGCCGCGATAGCTGCGCCCGCCGCTGTCGACGTACAGGATCGCCTCTCCCTGTGCATCCTCTCCGATCGTGACCGCGTGCACCTCGAACTTGCGCACCGTGACCGCAGCGCCCGTGGCCAGCACGATCGCCTTGTAGGCGGCATCGACCGGGCCGTCGCCGCTGGCCTCGCGCTCCACGCCGCCGCTGTCGCGGTGGCGCAGCCGCACGCTCGCGACCGCCTGGGCGCCGCTGTGCACCTCGACGCCGAGGCGCTCGAGCGACCAGGGCCCGTCCTGGGCGGCTCCGGCCGCACGCAGCACCAGCGCCTCGATATCGCCGTCGAACAGCTCCTTCTTGCGATCAGCCAGGGCCTTGAATTCCTCGAACACACGGTTGAGCTCGGCTTCGTCCAACTCGAAGCCGAGCTGCTTGACCCGATCGCGGAACGCATGCCGCCCGCTGTGCTTGCCGAGTACCAGGTTGCTGCGCGGCAGGCCGACGTCCGCCGGCGCCATGATCTCGTAGGTCGAGTGATGCTTGAGCATGCCATGCTGGTGAATGCCCGCTTCGTGTGCGAAGGCATTCTCGCCGATCACCGCCTTGTTGCGCGGGATCGCCATGCCGGTGATGTTCGACACCAGCCGGCTGGTCGGATAGAGCCGCGAGGTGTTGACGCCGGTCGTCAGGTTGAAATACGCCGAACGTGTCGCCAGCGCCATCACCACTTCTTCGAGCGCGCAGTTGCCGGCGCGCTCGCCGATGCCATTGATGGTGCATTCGATCTGTCGCGCCCCGGCGAGCACCGCAGTCAGGCTGTTGGCCACGGCCATTCCCAGATCATCGTGGCAGTGGACCGACAGCCGCACGCGCTCGATCCCGCGCACGTGCGCCGCGAGGTAGCGGAACAGCTCGGCAAACTCTTCCGGTACGGTGTAGCCGACCGTATCGGGTATGTTGATCGTGGTGGCGCCGGCCTCGATCGCGGCCTGTACCACCTGCGCGAGAAAATCCAGTTCGGTACGCGAGGCATCCTCGGGCGAGAACTCGACGTCGTCGCAGTAGTCGCGCGCGATACGCACCCCCTCGACCGCGCGGCTGATGATCTGCTCCTGCGCCAGGTTGAGCTTGTATTGGCGGTGGATCGCACTAGTGGCCAGAAACACGTGCAGCCGATGGCGCGGGGCCGGCGCGAGCGCCTGCGCTGCCAGCTCGATGTCCTCGCGGGTGCAGCGCGCCAGAGCGGCAATCACCGCGTCCGGCACCTCGCGCGCCACGGCATTGACCGCCTCCCAGTCGCCGCGCGAGGCGGCCGGGAATCCCGCCTCGATGACGTCCACGCCCAACTCGGCCAGCGCGCGCGCGAC
>Ga0307374_10005675_pt1 | contig 20077 bp, 29 predicted proteins | sample OX3MG_FD_202532 | JGI IMG/M metagenome (GOLD analysis project Ga0307374, IMG submission 202532) | Soil microbial communities from Risofladan, Vaasa, Finland - OX-3 | ecosystem: Environmental > Terrestrial > Soil > Coastal area > Acid sulfate soil | place: Finland: Risofladan, Vaasa | collected...
CAGTCCATGGCCCGGCTGGACCCCACCAACCAGGACCGCCTCACCAACCCCCTGACTGCGGGCTTAGCGGCCTGATGAACCTATCCCTAACTTCCGACCGAATTTACACCAACGATGGGACTTGACTCGTTCTGTATGACCCTGACGGTACAGATGTTCGATATCTCGGAAGGTCGGCAAGTGGAAACCTACGAGTGGGAGTCCTCTATCCCGACGGGGGTGAGAACTGGAACGTCGCCAGGGCGGTCAAGTTGGGGCTGACCGGAATGGCCCCCCTCTTCGCTCACCTCGGCACCGAGCGTCGTGGGAAGACGCACCAACTGCGGTACTGGCTGTGGCCGCTTCCCGGTGAGGGACCGCTAACTTTTAGGTTGAAGCACGACGACCCTTCGGTCGCTTCTGTCGCGGCGACGGTGGACGGTCACGTGATCCGCAAAGCGCTAGAGGATTGCCGCCCAGTGTGGCCTCGACCCCCAATGGACACCGACCTGGCGCGCGTTCGCGTTCGTGGACGATGAAGTTCGGAGTCCAAGGGTACTCATGGCTAGTATCGGCCTTGCCCGATCGAGGCGGGCCGCTTGGACCCGATGACGCCATCACTAATCCTATGCGAGAGGGTGAGTCGGGAGAGCTGGCAGCGGACCGCATCGGCCCGAGACCTGCTCACGGGCCCCACGGTGGCCTTAGTGCACTCTTGGTGCCAGTGGCACCGGAAATGACCGGTCAGCGCCGGAATGAGCTACCCCTGCGCGAGCCAGGTTTGATCTCAAGAGCGGTCCCGACCGGACGCTTCCGGACACCTCCGGACGGTCACTAAGCGGTCTTGAAAACGGCTGAGGCGGCAACGCTTCCGGGGGTTCGAATCCCTCTCCCTCCGCCATTTGGCCTTGACCCCATTCAGTGGACCACGGTCATGGCAACGGTGACAGAGGCCGCGGCCACTCCCGCCTCGTTTGAGTAGCGCTCCTCAGCTCGCGAAGCCCTCAGTGACCGAGCGGGCGACCTGGCGCGCGGATCAGCATGGCCAGCGCCGCGGGCGTTGTGCCGGCACTGAGGCCAAGGATCCATTCGGCGAGCTCGGGATCGGACGCCTCAGCCCCGAACCCGTTGATCTCCAGGAACGTGAGCATCGCGACCAGCGCGAGGCGTTTGTTGCCATCGATGAAGGTCTGACTCTCCGCGATCCCGTGAGCGAGCGCCGCTGCCTGCAGCGCGAGATCGGCGCCCTCGTAGAGCGCGTAGTTCCGAGGCTGGCCAAGCGCACTCTCAAGACCCGCACGGTCCCGAAGCTGATCCGCTGCCTGCGCAGTGGTGCCGCCAACGATCGCCGCGTAGAGCTCGAGCGCGTCCGCTAGTTCCAGGTAGACCGGATCCGGGCCTTCCGGATCCACCAGTGGTCTAGCGCTGGGGGGGGCCGCCGACGGGATCGTGTTCGGCGAGGATCTTTAGCGCCTCGGCGTGCTCGCCAACAAGGCGCTGCCCGACGTCACGAATGCGAGCGCGAACCTGGTTGGTCGGGATGATCCGCAGTTCACCAGTCTCGATCTCCTCAACCAACACAGAGGTACCCGGCGCGAATCCGCGCGCCTCAAGCTCCCGAGGAATCGAGACCACGTTGCTATTACCAACGCGCCGCACCTTCACAACCTTCATACCACCAGTATACACACGGATATCCCGGATCGCGCACGCTTGGGCAGCAGTCGACTTCATGGGCGGGACTCCCGACGACTGTCCCGAGCTTATGCGGTCGCCGACCGGCTATCCCGCGTGCCCATTCCAGCCGCCGTGCGCTGCTTCCACACGCAAGCAGACGATCGGGTTCTGTTCGCACAGAGCGTGACCTAAGTCGCGGCCGCCCAGGCCGCCCTGCACTGGGAGATTGCGGAACGCACGGGAGCGGTTAATCGAAGCCACATCCGTGGGTCGTGCTTCCCGGTCCACAAGGGATCCCGGGGTGCTCATGCTGCCGGATTCCGCAGGAGGGCGGCGTGGGACGTTTGGAGGCTACACGACGCGGCAGGGGAGAGGGAGGCCGAGCGCCAGGTGAGTTGCACGGCTGACCTCGGTCATCCGTGCCGAATTGAGCCGGGTTAGTCGCGATCGCAGGACGCTGCGCGGCACGGTCGCGATGTTGTCCAGATTGACCACGCAGGGGCGGGGCATTCCATCGGCCTCTGTGAGTGGAACCTCGGCATCGAGGCCCCGCACGTGGGTGGTGATGTCTGCCACGGTCACACGTTCCCGCCAGTCGCCGTGCGCGTCCCACGACAGGAGGAGAACGGGATGCCTTTGGCCCGGTGGCCGTTCAGCCCACCAGACCTCAGCTCGACGCATTGTTGCTGGCGCCGTCGGCCCCCCAATCGAAGTGCTCTCCGCCGAGCATGTCGGCAGCGGCCTGCTCAGCCCACCCCTGCTCACCCTTGGTCTCAGGATCCGCCTGGTAGGAGGCTCGGTAACGCTGCTCGCGAGCCTCGGTTTCGGCCTGGCGCCACCCGCGCCAGAGCAAGTCCGACATGACCTCGGAGCGGCTTGCATCGGTGCCGCGACGCCGAATTTCGATGCGAGCCAGTAGCTCGGACGGCAGGCTGATGGTCACCTTCTCGACCGTGCTCATACCATTTAGCGTACCACTTATCCTACCTATGGTCGGCACAAGGCCCTTAGGGAGGCCAGCAACTCGCCAGATGTACCGATCTCTCTCGACCCTGATCACATCGTCCGGTGCCCCCCCAAGACCGACCGTGGTGACAGCGTGATCCGCGACTCTACGCTTGGTCATGGGCTTCCTAAAGCTGACTACCCCCGAAGCCGTGGATCGTTGGCAAGAGGTTTGGCCTCGCGGCGCACAGGACCTGACGCGACTGAGCCCGACGCCGTTCTCCCGGGAGGGAGCTCGCTCGGCGAGACGCAGGCGGACGACCGGCAGCTGGGAGTCCCGCCCAGTACCAGGCTCTTGGCGGAACGCCTCCTCGCCGCGGATCTCCCAGCGGACATCGAGTTCAGAGCCGCCTGGCTTAGGCTCCGCGAGGGCGGACAGGGCTCGCAGAATGTGAGATCGAGACGGACGCTGGCGGTCGGCCGCGGATACGGGACCTTGTACTTGAAAACCGCTGAGGCGGCAACGCTTACGGGGTTCGAATCCCCCTCCCTCCGCCATTTGGCCTTGACCCCACTCGGTGGACCACGGTCATGGTGCTCGTCTGTCGCAGCCGATAGTGCCCGATCCGGGCCGGACTGCCGGGCTGGTAGTTCCGGGTGGGGTCGATGGTGAGTTCGCGGAGGAGGGTGCCGTCTTCGGCGAGGATGCCCACCTGCCGGTCAGCGATGAGCGGGAGGCAGGGGTTGGCTATACCGCCGGGACCGATCCTGACGCTTGGCGGGCGAGCATGGCGACATGGAGCGAGAGTACCGATTCGACATCTGAGAGCCTCAGGCCCAACAAATGTTCGATCCGATCAAGCCGAGCATAGAGCGTAGGGCGGCTGAGCCCCAGCTCTGCGGCGGTTGAGGCCTTATTACCAGCATGTCCCAAGAAAACCTGGAGAACTCCGAGCAGGTCACTCTCTTCGCGCACGTCAACTTCGATCAGGGGCTGGAGTTCGCGTTCCCAGAAAGTCATCACCCTCTCGTCCGTGCGAAGCAGGTGGAGTAGTCCGCGAACATGCACGTCAGGTAGCTGGTAAAAGTCTTTGGGGGCGTGATCACCCAGGGAATCCATCACCTGCTGGGCTTCGTCGAGCGTCCAACGTGCGTAGCGGATCGAATCCACCGGCGCGCCGTAGGTGATCACGACCTCCGGGTTGCCGCCAACTTCCGCCGCCCCATGGATGGCGCTGGCGAGCCGCTCCAAGCTCGGTTTGACCTCACCTTGATCCCGACAGGCGACCAAGATGCGCACGCTTCCCCCTGGAAGGGGGCCGCCTAGCACTTTGACCTGGGCCGCCTCGCCCGCGCCGACGACTCGATGTCCCAGATCCCTGATTCGGGATTCGGCTCGAACTCCGTAGTTGCTCTCATGACTGTCCTGCCACCGGACGAGTCCACCCACCAGCACCATTCCCTCTACGGGAAACTCAAGCGCCGCGGCCCGAGCGGCCAGGGTCGCAGCCGGGTGAGTCCCGCTCAGCATGTCGTTCAGCAAGGACCGCTGAGCCTGCACCTCCAGAGTCTGGCGGTCGCGTTCGACTAGTCGGTTCAGGGCCAGTGCCACCGCGGCCCGCTCGAGTATTGCTTGAGCCCTAGCCGAAGGCTGGCCGTCAGGTTCGCGCAGCGCCAGCCGGGCCCAGATCTCGCCGCGAGCGCCGATCGGCGTGAGTAGCCATCCTGGTGGTCCGGGTTCGAACTGGGTTCCTCCTGAGATCGGGATGCGCTGCGCTAGGACCCGCCACTCCTGGAGCAGCCGGGCACTTCTCTCCTCCCCCGGTTCGAAATGGAGAACCTGGTGGACTCTGTTCGCGAGCACCATCGGGCGCTGGGCCATCGAACTCGCGTACCTGATGATGTCGGGAACCGAGGCCCCCTCAAGCGCCATCTCCGTGAACGCCACGTGGATTGCTTGACGGAACTGGAGTTCTTCCACCTGGCGATCGATGATGTACGCATGAGCTTCCTGGGTTACCGTGACGAACTTGACCTCTCGGTGCAGGAGCACCAACGGGATCCCGGAAGTTTCCGCTGCCGCAGTAAGGACTGGGGGTAACCGGCCGAACTTTCGGCCAGCCTCGATCACCAGCCCGGCTACTCCGGCTGTCGCCAAGCTGTCCACATACTCGCCCAGGGCGCGCTCGGAGGTATCAAGGGCGATTCCTGTGGTGAGGAGGAGTTCGCCCCCAGAGAGGAGCCGGGATATGTCAGTGAGTTCGCTGACATGGACCCACCGGACCTGATTCTCAAGGTTGCGGGCACCTGCGAGCACCTCCGGGCCGCCGGCGGTCAACTCGGGGAGACGAAGGACCTCGGCAACCGAGGGGAGCGACATGCTGTAAACACCTTGGGCGACTTGCTGACACCGTGATTGTTGACACTTCTGACTTCCGCCGTCAACATCTGAGCAGCCAACTGAGTTCACCAAGGGAGGGGAGCTGACGTCTAGAGGCGAAGAGGCATCTAAATCCCGTACCGCGTCACGAGAGCCATTCGCCAGAAGTTCGTGGGGTCATCGGCGGACGGACCTCGGGCTCTCGCTCGGCTGACCTCGAAGTGACCCATGCACTCATCGCTTCGCGAGAAACGGACCACGCCCTTGTTGCGGTGAGATTACTGGAAGAAGTCGAGACGGGGAGAGACTGCTGCAGTGGCTGACTATATCGTCGGGCCAGTTGACGGTTTGGAGGTGCCCCGATTTGCGGGACTGGCCACGTTCGCGCGACTGCCTTTCAGGGAGCGAGTGGCTGATTTCTCCATCGCGGTCGTGGGCATTCCCTTCGACGCCGGAACCACGTATCGCCCGGGTGCCAGATTCGGGCCTGCCCACATCCGCGAAGCCTCTCGCCTACTCAAGCCGTACCACCCCTACCTAGAGGCGACGCCCTTCGGCGCGCAACAAGTCGTCGACGCGGGCGATATCACCTGCAATCCATTCGATATCGCCTCCGCTATCGGGCAGATCGAGCAAGGGGCGGCCAGCCTCATTGGCGAGGGACGCCGCCGTTTGGTTGCTCTGGGGGGCGACCACACCGTGGCACTGCCCCTGCTGCGAGCCGTCAGCCGCGCCGCGGGACCGGTCGCCCTGGTCCACTTCGATGCTCATCTGGACACTTGGAACACCTACTTCGGCGCGCCATACACCCACGGCACCCCCTTCCGCAGGGCGGCTGAGGAGGGTCTATTCGCCCCCGACCGCTCGATCCACGTCGGCATCCGGGGCTCGCTTTATGCGGCAACCGACTTGTCCGATGACGCTGGCCTGGGCTTCCAGATCATCCATGCCACGGAGTTCGATCGCTTCGGAAGCGCGGCCATCGTCGAGCGTATCCGGGAGCGGGTAGGCAATTCCCCGGTATATGTCTCCGTTGACATCGACGTTCTCGATCCCGCCCACGCCCCAGGTACGGGAACACCTTCGGTCGGAGGCTTGAGCTCCCGCGAACTGTTGACCACTCTCCGGGGTCTGCGGGGCCTCGCGCTGGCTGGTGCGGACGTGGTGGAAGTAGCTCCTGCTTACGATCACGCACAACTGACCGGAGTTGCGGCCGCGGAGGTGGTCTACGAACTGATCACCCTGATGAGCCTGGACGACCCGAGCTCTCGCCAGGGAGCTTCCTCTCAGAATTCAGGCGCTCCCAGCCGAGGGCCTCACACGCACACAGGGGGTGGAACCAGTGAACGCTGAAGCGCCAGCACCGGCTAGAAAGGGCGCGGCCGATCTGATCGAGGGGCATAGCATCGACTTCATTCCTGAGTCCGAGCGCCACGGAAAGCCTCGGAATCTCTTCTTCATCTGGTGGTCCTCGAACATGCAGATGACGACGGTGCTCACCGGAGTCATCGCTGCCGCTCTCGGACTGTCCTTCCCCTGGGCCGTAGTCGCGATCGTCATCGGTCTTGTGATCGGCGGCGTCGTCATGTGCCTGCACAGCTGGCAAGGAGCCCGCCTCGGGCTGCCCCAACTCCAGCAGTCCCGAGCCCAATTTGGATTCATTGGTGCGATCGCACCGGCCGCCGTCGCCATCTTCATGTACGTCGGATTCTTCGCGACCAGCAATCTCCTGGGAGGCCAAGCGATCGCGGACGCAGTTCCGGCAGTCCCACTTTCTGTGGGCGTGATCGTCTGCGCGGCTGCGACGGTGGTACTGGCGGTGTTCGGGTACGACGAGATCCACCGCTGGGCTCGGCTGTGGGGCTATCTGTTCCTCGCCATATTCCTCGCGCTGACCGTCAGCCTCTTCACCCGGGGTCTGGTCCCGGCCAAGGTGTGGGCCTTCGGTCCGCTCGATGCAGGGCCGTTCGTTCTGATGCTTTCGATCGCGGCCGTGTGGATCATTTCCTACGCTGTCTACGCATCTGACTACAGTCGCTACCTGCCACCGCAAGCGTCGCCCGCGGCAGCATTCTGGTACAGCTACGGGGGAGGCGTGATCTCCTCGGCCTGGCTTCTTTGCCTCGGCGCCCTGCTGGGCGTGATCTTGCCGAAGGCGATCACCTCCACGGTGGGGGTCACGCTGAATCTGGCAGGCCCGGTGGCCATACCCCTGATGGTGGTCATCGCGCTGGGCGTGATATTCGTCGACGCCCTGAACGTCTACGGAGCGTCGTTGTGCTTGCTCACCATCACCGAGCAACGTCGGCGACTGTTGGGAACCGGGCGATCGTCCCGAGTGGGCGTGATCGTGGTCATCTCAGTGATTGCCGTGGTGATCGGAATCGTTGGTTCCGCGTCCTTCTTGACCAACTACTCGAACTTCTTGTCCTTTCTCTTCTACCTGATCATGCCCTGGAGCGCGGTCAACCTGGTGGACTTCTACATCATCCGCCACGGTGAGTACCAGCCGACCTGGTTCTTCGACCACAAGGGGCCCTACAGCGGCGTTGCCTGGAGCGCGCTGCTGTCCTATCTGATCGGGATCGCCTGCGAGGTCCCCTTCATGAGCACCAGCATCTACGAGGGCCCAGTGGCGCGCATGTGGAATGGCGCTGATATCTCCTGGATCGTCGGATTGGTGGTCGCTGGGTGTCTCTACTTCGCGAGCGCCAAGGCCGGTCTGGTCCCGACGGGTCCCGCGGGGCGGGCCGGAACTCCTACTGTGGGTGCGGAGTCTTAGCCGATGAGCGAAGACAACAAACCTCACGGATTGGAGCTTCAGCCGGGCCTGGCGGACTCGGTCACCGAGGTACTGGTGCCCGCCCGGTCCGCCCGCGCCATCACACTGAGACAAGGTAACCGGCTTGAGATTGTTGACCTCGAGGGCCGCCAGGTGGCGGATCTGGTGGCCTTCGCCCTCGGCGACCTCACCGAGTGGCTATCACCCACCCACACTCGGGGCTCCCTCGCATCGCTGCGACTCAGGGTCGGCGGCGAGTTGACTTCCAACCGCCGGCGCCCGATATTCCGGATCGCCGAGGACGACGTGGGCGTTCACGATCTGTTGTTCGCGATGTGCGACCAGCCGAGGTACCGGCAGGACTACGGACTGACCGACCATGCCAACTGCCGGGACAATCTGACCGCAGCCTTTGAGCCGTGGGGGATCGCCGGGTGGCAGATAGCGGATCCCGTCAATGTCTTCCAGAACTCACCGGTCGACGAGAATGGCGGCATCTCCAGCGCCGAACCCCTCAGTCGGCCCGGCGATCGTCTTCTGCTGGATGTATTGGCGGACCTGATCGTCGGTGTGTCCGCCTGCCCTCAGGACCAGAACCCCTGCAATGGGTGGAACCCGACCCCGGTCCTGTTGCGCATACACCACCGCTGAATGGCTGGGTCATCCCGGCCGGAGCCTGGCGAGAACTTGGGACAGGAACGGCTGGACATGCCGTTCACGGGGATAGCGTCGTTTCTCCGCGCGCCGGTGTGCACCGATCTCGATGCCCTGGACGCCGATGTTGCCTTCATCGGGGTCCCCACCGACGAAGGCTCACCCTTCATGCCTGGCTCACGCTTTGGACCGCGCGCCCTGCGCGAACACTCACTGCGCTTCGTGAGCAGTGAGCCTGGTTACTACGATCCGCAGCGGCGGCGCCGGTACCTTGAAGCCGATATGGTCGGACGGCGGATGGCCGACGTCGGCGATGCCGATATCCTGCCTACAAACGTGGTCGGCACCTTTGCGAATATCAGCAACAGCGTCGAGAGGATTCGGGAGCGCGGTGCCATGATTGTGGCACTCGGCGGTGACCACGCCATCACCTACCCGGTGGTCCGTGGCCTCCAAGAGCCCATCCACGTTCTCCACTTTGACGCGCACCTGGACTACATGCCCTTCGTGCACGGACTGGAGTACACCAACCAGCACGCGTTCCGGCAGCTCAGGGCGCTACCTACCGTCGAGACCTTGACACAAATTGGCATTCGCAGCATCCGCAACACTCAGGAGATGCTCGAAGACTCTCTCGGCGATGGCAACCACGTGGTCACGATGGAGGAGTTTCGCCGCTCTCCCACAGACGTGGTTTCGGCGGCCGTGCCGGAAGGGGCTGCCTGCTACGTCAGCATCGACATCGATGTTCTCGACATGCCGCTGGTGCCCGGATGTGTGTCGGCGGAGCCGGACGGGATGAGCTATGGGGAACTGAGGGATACCTTGCGCCAAGTTGCCAAGCGGGCGCGGGTAATCGGCTTCGACCTGGTGGAAGTGAATCCGTTGCTCGACGTTCGGACCGGCGTGACCGCCTACCTGGGCGCCCATACAGTCATCGAGTTCCTCGGGGCGATCCGCGACCACTGAGGGGCCCACAGGGGCTTTCCGCCAGCGTCAACGCATCCGCGCAGCGGGGGCCAGCCTTTACGGTAGCCTGGAGCTGCCCCGACCCACCGTGGAGGTGAGTGAGGTGCTGCTGTCCAACCTGCAGATCCTGGCACCAGTAACTGGCGCCGGCTCATTGGCGAGAGTGGTGGTCGGGGCGAGTGCCTGCCCGGCAATATAGCGCCGGAGACATGGGGAAGGGAAGGTGCGGTTGAAGGCGAAGATGACCGTACGCAGCTGACACTTTGTTGGGAGACGTGCTATGAGCTATACATATTGGTTATTGACCCCATCCGCGGCTGGTGCGACTTTTAAAGATGGTCGGGTTGGGACTGAGCCTTCGCCACGGCGAGGGCTTGGCCTAGTGGGCCGTGATCGAAAAGTGAGGATCAAGTGACGGTGGGCGCGACCATCCCAGCGGCCAGGCCCGACGAAGCCGCCTCGAATCTCGTGATCCCTCACTTCATTGATGGCGAGCGTCGGGCCGGGACCACCCAAGCGATGGTTTCGTTCGCCACCGCCAAGGAGGCCGACCCCGCCGTCGCAGCCGCGAAGAAGGCTCAGATCGGGTGGAGCAACCACAGCCTTCCGCGTCGGACTAACGTGCTCTTCGCGTTCCGGGAACTTCTTCATCAGCATCGGAGCGAGTTAGCAATGGCGATCACCCACGTACCTGGGAAGGCGCTCGCCGACGCCCTGGGGGAGGTAGCCCGGGGAATCGAAAATGTGGAGTACGCCTGCGGGTTGGGCGGCCAAGGTGGTCACTAGCCGGTGGCCCGCCGCTGGCTCGAGCCAAGTCGATCTCGGGTTCCCGGAAACGAGATGACGAGAGTCCTCCCGGAGGCACCTCCTACGCGGGAGTCCATTCTCGCGGACGACTCCGCACACGTCTTCCATTCTTGGTCAGCGCAGCGCGGCCTCAGGCCAATGCCGATCGCGGGGGGCTCGGGGGCTTGGTTCTGGGACACTGAGGGCAACCGCTACTTGGACTTCAGTTCCCAGCTGGTTTTCACCAACCTTGGTCACCAGCATCCCGCGCTGGTGGCCGCGATTCAGGACCAAGCTGACCGCCTCTGCACCGTGGCTCCCTCCTTCGCCAACGACCGGCGTGGCGAACTGGCGCGGCTGATCAGTGAGCGGGCCCCGGGTGACCTTGACTATGTCTTCTTCACGAATGGAGGAACTGAGGCCAATGAGCACGCGCTGCGGATGGCCCGCCTTCACACAGGCCGTCTCAAGGTTCTCAGCGCCTATCGGAGCTATCACGGCGCCACCTCGGCTTCGCTCTCGGCGACCGGTGAGCCTCGTCGTTGGGGCAGCGAGCCCGGGATCCCAGGGGTGGTCCACTTCATCGGTCCGTACCTGTACCGCTCTGCCTTCCACGCCGCTACCGAGGATGAGGAGTGCCGCTCCTGCCTCGACCACCTTCGCCAGGTGATTGAGTTCGAAGGCCCTCATACGGTTGCGGCCGTGCTGCTCGAGAGCGTGGTCGGCACAAACGGCGTCCTGGTCCCGCCCGACGGTTACCTGGCAGGTGTCCGACAACTGTGCGACGAGTTCGGGATCACCATGATCTGCGACGAGGTGATGGTCGGCTTCGGGCGAGTGGGGGAGTGGTTCGCCGTGAATGCCTACGACGTAGTCCCTGACCTCATCACCTTCGCCAAAGGCGTGAATTCCGGGTATGTGCCCCTGGGCGGCGTGGTGATCTCCTCGCGGGTCAGGGAATCCTTCCTTGACCGCCCCTACCCCGGGGGGCTCACCTACTCCGGTCATCCGCTAGCCTGCGCGGCCGGGGTGGCCAGCATCAAGGTCTTCGAGGAGACGGACCTGCTCTCCCACGTGCGCCGCCTAGGTGACGAGATAGCGGGCCCTAGGCTGCGGGAACTTGCCTCGAGGCACCCCAGCATCGGCGAAGTCCGCGGGCGGGGGTTGCTGTGGGCTCTGGAGCTGGTTCGGAATCACCAGACCCGCGAGATGATGGTCCCTTTCAATGCCAGTGGCGAGCTCAACCTGCCGATGACCCGGGTGGTGGATGCCTGCCACGAACTGGGGCTTTGGCCTTTCGCCCACTTCAACGGGCTGCACATCGCGCCACCGCTGGTCATCTCTGCCGAGGACCTCGAGGACGGGATCTCCCGGCTTGACCGCGCCATGTCTGTGGCAGACGAGTACTGCCGCCCATGATCACTTCTCTGGATCTCGGCCCTCGGGCTCTACCCTAGCCTGAACGGCTCACAGGAGCTGGAGACACCTGTTCACCTGACGGGCCGTGCAGAAAAGAGAAGGCAGCCTATGCTTTTGGGTGTTCGGAGCGGTGGCAGAGTGGTGGAACTAGCCCGGTGTGAGGCGTTTGGCTGCTAGACGGTGCGGCAGGGGAGAGATAGGCCCAGAGCTAGGTGAGTTGCATGGCTGACCTCGGTCACCCGTGCGAATTGAGCGGGGTTGATCGCGGCCGACTCGAGTGAACCTGCCTTTACAACTTCGCCGACGCGGTCGGCGACCGCTGGGCCGAGACCAAGGCTGCGGATTCCTCGCTGATCTGTGCACGGATGAGAGGCGTTGTTCTGCTGTTTCTGACCGTCACGAGGGCTCTGCCCTGCGCTTCCAATTGGAATATGTCGACGGTGCGAGGTTGAATGCCGCAGAGACTTTCCGAGCGCTCATGCCGCGCTGCTCCAACTGCCGACCTAGCCACACAATCGATTGCCGCTCGTTGGCGGTCGCAGGGAGTTCTCGCCATTTGCGCTCCGTCAAATTAACCGCCGTGAGCTTGGCTTGGAGCGCATCTGGGGGTGTTGCCCACTGATGACCCCTGGCCCGCGAAGAGGTGGCGTGACGTCCCTCTTCTGACTTGCCCACGTTGACAAAGTGCGCCTGAACTATATTCCCCTCCTTGTTTATGCCGACGAAGTGACCTGCTCCCTGGCGGACCCCGCTCACAAACTCTTGCCATTCAACAACGCCGTCAACGTCCTTGTCCAACTCCTCCTCCTTCGACTGGATGGGGCCGGTGGTCATCTTCCTCGCAACTGGATCCCGTCGGGGGAGATGCATGCCCAACAGTTGGTTACCGTGGCAGTGCCTCAGCCGACCCAGGGAGCAGACACCAATACCTGGGTGCGCTCGCCCCCCTGTGCCGGAGTTTAACTTGGGGTCGCTCCCGTCCGCCCCAACTCTTGCCAACCGGCCTAAGTCTGACGGGGTCTGGACCCGCGCAGAGGGGTCGGAGTGCCGGGCGGCCCGCCAGCCGTGGCTATGTAGCCGGGCACGCCAACGCAGGTGAACAGGAGGCCGTCGAGAGGCTCGCCGAGTAGCGAGGGGACCTCGCTGTCTAAGAAGGTCATCCCGGATGCACTCGCCCCTAAGGCGTAGGCGGCGAGGTGCAACCGGCCCTCAACCAGCCCGACGGCGAGATGAACCTCCCGATACTGGCGATCGTCCAGTGCGTCTGTCTGCGCGGCAGCGATAACGACGAACGCGGCGTCGCGGGCGAGCGCCTGCTCAAGGCATACCCGGTACAGCTCGTCTCGGAGGGAAGCCGGCCGCGCTGGGGTCGACAGATCAGGCCAGCGGTAGAGGCCGGGGGAGATGCCCTCGACATCGTGCACCACGATGAAGTGCGGTACGTCTATGCCCCGCAGAGACACACGCATTGAGATACACAGCACGCTCTCCGCAAGGCCGCGGGTGTTGTCCATGCGCCGCTGCGACCCCCGCGCTAGGACGACCTGCTCGATCGTCGCCGACTTTGGGACGGAAATATCGACCGGAGCGCCGCGGTACCACGACGGACTGAGGGTTTCGCGCTCGCCCGCCCGCTGCGCTGCCGTAATCAGGGGGAACTCGAGAGGCGCGGCGTCAACTTCACCAGGTATGGCGGCACCGGTGGCTTCGAGCGCCGGGGCACCAGCACCAAGACTCACCACGGCTAGTGGTATCTCGTGGACGCGATCGGCACCGACGAGGGTGGCGACCGCCTTGTCGGGAAAGCTCGAGTACAGCCCTACGTCGAGGCCGGCCGAGTCGGCCACCGCCAGAACCTGGGACAGCATCGTGCCCGCGTCCCAGTACAGATGCCGGTACCCGCGCTCGCGATAGCGCCAGCCCGTACGCCAAGGGATTCCGGTGACGATCAGGGCGGGCGAGCCCGAATGCGGCGGCGGACCGACTTGCAGCAGAGCGTGTTCGACCGGGTGATACCAGTGCGTTCCGGCGGGAAGGTCCAAACCATCCGGGACCACGACGTACAGTTCGAGCGGAAAGCGGCCACCTGCCGAGCCAGCCGCGCGGAATAAGTAGGTCCCATACGGCCGCCCCGTCGTGCGCACCACGCCGGCAGAGAGATGCAACAACCGAGCCAGTTGGCGCAGGTCCAGGGAGGTTCTGGCGACGTCCTCAGTTCCCGCGAGCACGGTCAGGGCCGAAGCTGTCGTACTGGGCAGGTCTCGAGGCAGGGGCACGACTGGCAGCAGCGGCGAGTAGCGCTTGAAGAACCAAGGGAAGCGGCTCACGTCGTTGACCACCAGGCCCTGCAGAACCCGCGGGTCATCAACCGGGATAGTCCATTCACGCCCGGGTTCGTAAGACGTGAGTTGGTGCAGTACTTGCGTGGCGCTCGTCACGCCTTCACTCTGACACATGACGTCGCCCGGTGGGAGCGAACTGTCCGAAACCACTGCCCCAGCTAGCGCTGACCAGCTATACTGCAGCACCGTGATCGTCACGACCACCGAGAACATTCCCGGTACCAAAGTCGTGAAAACGATCGGCCAGGTCTTTGGTCTCACCGTCCGCTCCCGAAGCATCGGCGGCAACATCGCCGCTGGGCTCAAGAGCCTCGCCGGGGGCGAGATCGGTTCCTACGTCAAGCTCAACGAGGATGCCCGGCGGCAGGCTCTCGACCGCATGGTGCAGAACGCCACCGCGATGGGAGCCAACGCCGTGACCATGATGCGCTTCGATTCCACCGAGATGGGCAAGTCCATGAGCGAGATCGTGGCCTACGGCACGGCGCAGGTGGTCGAGTCGGTTTCCACTCCTCCTCCCGCCTCATGAGCACTCCGAGCTAGGCGAGTACTCCATGGGTGTGGTAGAGGTGGTGATCCTGGTGATTGTGGTCGCCGGGATCGTCATTGCCCTTTTCGGCTGGGACCGCTATCGAGGCGGTCGGGGCAGTTCCAGCACCGGCAGCGGCGCCCAGCCCACCGACGAAGTCTTCCTCGACCCCGATACTGGTCAGCGTATGCGCGTCTGGTTTGCCGCTCAGACCGGGCAACGGGAGTACCGACCCGAGTAAGTTGCCGTGCTCAGAGCTGGACGCGGGGCTGCCCTTGGCATTTTTTCGCCTCAGCCGTGCTCTAAGTCGAACTCGTTGCCCTCAGGGTCCGCGAGCACGACCCACCCTCCCGGATCGAGGTCGCGCCGGTCGTCGACGACGGACGCGCCTAGCGAGCGCAATCTGGCGAGCTGTCGAGTTTGGCCGGCCTGTCCTGGCATCAAGTCCAGGTGCACTCGGTTCTTCACAACCTTTTCTTCCGGTACCGTGACAAAGACTAATCGGGGCCATCGACTGTCGTCCGGACTGGCGACCCAGAACTGATTGCCGGGCATGTCAACTCTCTCTAGCTGATATTCCGTGACCGCCGCCCAGAACTCGGCGACGCGGGACGCCTCACGACAGTCGAAGGTAATGTTGAACACCGCCGCGCACTCGAGTGGTGGAAGGCTCACGTCGCGTCAATCCTCCGTTGGGCCAGTGCTGTGATTCTGTCGAGCCAAGCAACCGAGTCGAACTCGCCGAGTTGCTCTGCCACGGTAGCACCGGCGCTCCGCTTATCCCGCGTGATCGCGTGTATCACAGAGACTAGCTTAACCCAGCTGGCGAAGCGGCCATGTCGGAGACACAAGTCAGCAGTAGGACCTCCCGTAGGTCATGATTAGTCCTAGAAGGAAGGCTGTCCAAGTCGACGTCGCCGCTACACCCTCGAGACGGGCTCAGCACTCGCGCCAAGCGTCGCTGGGAAGGCAAAGCCCCGGCCGGAGGTCCCTGCACCGTCCCATCGGCATCAAACAGTAGGCGTGATAGCGCTACCGGGCTCGTCTCACCGATCATCAGCATTGCGATGAGGACCGCGACCGTAGCCGAGCGACCCGAACTGATTGAGCGCGCCTGGGATCTAACCAGCGATGCGTTCCCCGAGTACAACAATCACGGCGACGTACTCAATCAATACTGGGCCCGCCTCACCGAGGAGCGTTCGGAGTTCCAGTTCCATCTCCTTGGCGATGATGACGAAATTCTGGCGCGGGCGCGTTCGCTGCCAGTGCGCTGGGATGGGAGTGTGGAAGACCTACCCGCTGGTATCGATGGCGCGATCGCGCGTGGATTTGATGAAGGCGGAGCCAATGTCTTGTGCGCCATGGTGATCATGATCCCCCGTGATCTCCGGGCCAGCGTCTGAGCAAAGTCGCCCTCCAGGCAATGGGCGAGATCGCCCGTCAGCACGGCTTCAGGGCGCTGATCGCCCCTGTCCGTCCTAGTTGGAAAGAACGCTACCCACTGACTTCGATACAGACCTACGCCGGTTGGAGGCGCGCCGACGGCAGCCTCTTCGACCCTTGGATGCGAGTTCATCAGCAGGCGGGAGCGACGATCCTCGCAACCGAGCCCCACTCGCTGCGGATCACAGGCACAGTGGCTGAGTGGGAGCAGTGGACCCAGATGGTCTATCCGGAGAGTGGTGACTTCTGGTTCCCGGGCGGGCTAGCCACAGTCGCAATCAACCGCGACGACGATTCGGGAAGGTACTGGGAGCCGAACGTATGGATGCGGCACGTCCTCTGATCGGCTGACCGTCGCTCCGCCGAAGCCGACTGGCCAAGGCTCGCTCAGCAGAGCGCTCGCTTCGGTGGGACGGTGGTGGATGGATCAGCTACGCCGCGCCCAGACGATGAGCGCCAACCCGCTTAGCAGGCAGGCGCAGCCAACTCCTAGCCACAAGCCTTGGCCACTCATGAAGGACCCGCCGATCAGATTGGTCCCCTGTCCGATCCACACGAGTCCAGCCAGGCAGAGGAGAAGGCCGATCAATCGTCGAACCCACCTAGTCATCCCGACCATCCCTCCAGTCTGGCCAGTGTAATAGGAGACTCCAACGGATGGAGGTGGGTCGTACCTCGATCGCTGCGCTCTGGGCGATCCTGGGCCAAACCAGGAAGCTCGACGCAGTCCGCCACGCTATACTCCGCGCGCCGCTTGGCGCCAGGGCTCATTTCTCTGTTCGCAGCCACAATACCGAGTGGAGAGTTTGACTGATGGGGCTTTATCACTTTTGAAAAAGTTGTACCTGCTCTGGCTGGGAGAGGCTTGCTGTGACAAGAGCGTGATCTCGCCCGGAGTCAGCGACGGGGTACGTATCCACATCCCCATCATCGGCTATCTCATCGTGACTGATTCCGGACGGCGCATTCTGGTCGACACCGGAATCCATCGCAGCCATATCGACGACCCCGACCGTACCTGGAGAGGGACTGACTTCGCCGCCCAACTTCGTCCCGTCATGCGAGCAGAGGACACCGTCGACTACCGCCTGGCGGTCCTCGGACTAAGGGGGGCAGATGTGACCGACGTCATTAACACGCACCTGCACTTCGACCATGCCGGCAACAATGATGCCTTCCCCAACGCCAGCTTCTATGTGCAGCGGTTGCACTACGAGGCGGCCATTGACAACCCAGCCTTTCCCAACCAGTATTGGCGCCTGAGTGGCGTCGACTATCATCTGCTGGATGGAGAAACCGACCTCGGCGATGGAGTATCGGTCTTCCCGACTCCTGGACACGCTCCCGGCCACCAGTCAATCCTGGTGAGCCTCGACAGCGGTCACCAGATGATCCTCTGCGGCGACGCAATTTACGAGAAGGACAACATTACCCATGACATCTGGGCAGGGCAAGCGGATCCGGTCCAGGCGCGGAAGAGTGCTCTGGGACTCATCGACCGGGCACGAGAACTCAATGCCACCGTTCTATACGGGCACGATGCCGAGCAGTGGAAGACCCTGATACCGTCTCCGGGCTGGTATCAGTAGCCTCGATGCGGCACTTGCCAACGCCATAGCCTGCCGTAGCACGTGACCTTTCAAACGACACTCCAAGGCTGGCACACGTTCTATTCGATCGCTGGCACGTCTGCCGCGGCGCTCGTGGGACTTTTATTCGTTGGCCTGGCTCTCCATCTCCGGGAGGTCGTCACCCGTCCAGACGTCCGGAGCTTGGCGCGGGTCACCCTTACCAGCTTCGCGATCACGCTAGTCCTGTCGCTGCTCATGGTGGAGCCGGGAGAGAATCCGTCGTCGACCGGCGCGGGGCGACCTTCCTGGTAGCGGCCGGCACTCTGTCGGCTCTGGCCCATGCCTCACCGGCGTCAGCCGGGGGTGAGCCGGGAGAACCGCCTTCTGGTCGTTTCTCGGTCCTGCACGACGCGGGCCTGGCTCTTCGATTCATACGAGGTCGGCCGTGGATGTGGGCCGGACCCGCCTCCGCCGCGATCGCGAACGTAGCGCTCACTGGTCCCCTGGCGGTGCTGATCCCTTTTCTCATCAAGTACCGACTTCATGCTGGGCCTGAGGCCCTGCGCCTAGTCGGCGCCTGCGGGGGGCTGGGGGCGATCCTGGCGGCCATCTATGTCAGCTGGCGGGGCGTGCCGCGACATGACGTCGTCTGGATGCTGATCTCTTGGGCGGCTGCTCCCGCGAGCATGGTCCCCATGGCCTCGTCAAGGCGGCCTGGCAGTTGATGCCACTCACTTTCGTCACGATGACCGGTCTGGCGATTGGCAACATGATCTGGTTCGCCCGCATGGGAGTGCGGGTTCCTGGCTTCATGCTGGGGCGGGTATCGAGCTTTGACATGATGCCTCTCCTACTGCCTGATCCCTCTTTCGATCGCGGTAACTGGACCCATCGCCGGGGCTATCGGAGTTCTCCAGGTGTTTGTGTGGGCCGGAGCTGCAGCCTGCGTGGTCACGCTGGTCTTCCTGTTTGTTCCCGGCCTTCAGGCCGATGATTGAGAGGCGTGGAAAGTGGCACCTCCTCGGGCGCGGAGTCGGCGCTGAGTGGTTGCGCCCGGACTGCTACCCGCCCGGCCCTCGCCGAGGATGGGGCCCGGGTCGGAGACGTCTACCTACTCGCGGTGAGGAAGGCGATGCCCTGGCTCCAGCTGGCCCATACCGATGACGAAGTCAGGGCCTGGTTCGCCGGCAAGATGCTGGAGTCTCACCAGGTGTGGGTTGTTGAGATGGACGGAGTGGTGCACGCCTTCTTGGCTCTGAGCCCAGACCAGACCTGGGTCAACCACCTCTACGTACATCCCCAAGCCCAGGGTGTCGGCTTGGGGACCGACCTGTTGGAGGTGGCCAAGGCGCGCAGCCCGGGCCAGCTGCGGCTGTGGGCGTTTCAGCGCAACCACAGGGCACGGACTTTCTACGAGCACCGCGGCTTTGAAGCAATCGAATTCGGAGACGGCTCCACCAACCAGGAAGGCGAACCTGATGTCCTCTACCGCTGGGTAGCGTCGGATCCCGGTGGCAAGCGGTAGCATCGGCCTATGTGTCGCAACATCACCACACTCAGGGGTTTGGAGCCGCCTGCGTCAACCTTGGAGATCGAAGCCGCCGCGCGTCAATACGTAAGGAAGGTCAGCGGCGTGAATGTGCTGACAGGCCGCACTGACCAGGCGTTCGAGACCGCCGTGCGCCGGGTCGCCGCCGCCACCACCGAACTTCTGGCTGAGCTGCCTCCGCGGCAACGGCCACCCCGGACCACTCCTCCGCTGCGTCGCATTGGCGCTACAGCTGGCTAGCCGTGCCGCGAGGTAGGGGCGTCTTACCTGTCCGGAGCTGGTAGCGCGGCTCCACAAGATCGCCGGGAGACCCGCTACCGAGCCAAGCCTGGCGCTGCCTGGCCCGCGCCCGGGCCTAAGCGAGATCGGACTTGGCCGGATCCGCGTCTTCCTCCGCCAGTATCAGGTAGAGGTTGCGCTTCGTCTCTTTGATCAGTTGAGCTGCCTTGGCCACCTGTTCAGGGTTGCCCGCCTGGGAGACCTGCACCATGGCCGCTACGGTCTGGCGCATGAGAGCCAGCAGTTCGTGAACGTCGTCGCCGACCGTGCGGGCCAGTTCCTCCCACGGGGATCCAAATTCGGCGCCGTGCTCTTCGGTGTAGGCAGTTCCGGCCTCGGTGAGCGTGAAGAGGCGCTGGCCCTCCGTCTCCTGGGAGCGGACCAGTCCCTCGTCCTCCAGTTGCTGCAGGGCCGGGTAAACGGATCCGGGGCTCGGGCTCCAAACCCCCTTACTGCGCTCGGTGATCTCTTGCATGATCTGGTACCCGTTCCTTGGCTGCTCGGCTAGGAGCAGCAAGGTTGCGGCACGGACGTTCCCGCGGGGAACCCGACCTCCCCGAGGGCCCCGCATCCTGCCGCCAAAGCCACGCCGGGAAGGCCGGTCGAATAGGTGGTCCCCAAAGGGACCAGGTCGGCCCCGCGGGCGCCGGCCGCCGTGGCCGTGGTGTTCTCCGCCCGGATCGTGGGCCGAGCCTGTTGGAAAGTTCGTCATCATGACGCCGCCTCCTGTTGTTCGATATATACGATACGAGCATGCTAGCTCATCGATA
>Ga0307374_10005676_pt1 | contig 20070 bp, 19 predicted proteins | sample OX3MG_FD_202532 | JGI IMG/M metagenome (GOLD analysis project Ga0307374, IMG submission 202532) | Soil microbial communities from Risofladan, Vaasa, Finland - OX-3 | ecosystem: Environmental > Terrestrial > Soil > Coastal area > Acid sulfate soil | place: Finland: Risofladan, Vaasa | collected...
CGACGGTCCGCGATCCCGAAAGCGATGGCCGTGGATGGCCGGGATCGCGGTGGTGGTGGCGGCGCTGATCGCCGCCGGGGTGGTGCTCGCTGTCCGGCAGCAGTTCTTCACCTCCAGCCATGCGGTGCCGTCGCTGGTGGGCAAGACAGTGCCCAAAGCCGTCCAAGCCACCTCCGCCGACCACTTCAAGGTCCGCCAGAGCGGCACCGAGTTCAGCACCACCGTGGGTCCGGGGATCATCCTCAGCCAGCAGCCGGCGGCCAAACCCGGACACAATCCGGCCATGGCCAAGGAGGGCTCCACCATCAACGTGGTCGTCTCCAAGGGCCTCCCGCCGGTGACCATCCCGAGCAACCTGACCTCGTATTCCAACTGCGCCGACGCCATCCAGGCCCTCGCCGCGGTCCACCTTGTCGGTGTCTGCCCGGACAGCGCGGCCCAGTACAACCCGACGGTGCCGGCTGGCAGGATCCTCGGCTCGAGCCCGGCGACCAGCGCGACCTACGGGTCGACCGTGACCATCATCACCTCCAAGGGCCACGCCCCGGTTGCCATCCCACCGGTCACCGGGCCCGGTTCCACCTACGCCAGCGCCGCCGCCGCCCTGTCCGCCGTCGGGTTCACCCCCACCCAGGCCACCGCCTACAACTCGACGGTGCCCGCCGGGCAGGTCATCGGCACCTCGCCGGACCCCTCGGCCGGACCCGCCCCCTTTGGCTCGACGGTGACGGTGAACGTCTCCCTCGGCCCCCAACCGGTGCCGGTCCCCAACCTGTCCGGCGATACCGTCGCCCAGGCCACCACCGCCTTGCAGTCGAAGGGGCTAACGCTCGGCGCCGTCTACGGACCGGCCAAGGGAAAGGTGTTCATCACCACCCCTGATGCCGGGACCAATGTTTCGCCGGGTACCGCGGTCAACATCTACACGGCATGACCCCTCCCCACGCTGTGCCCGAATGCGAGCTTTGCGAGGCCGCCCGGATCACTGAGTGGTTCTACGAGGACGACACCTGCTGGGTGGCCGATTGCGAGATCTGCGACGTGCCCATGGTGGTCTGGAAGTCCCACGGCAACCAGCCCCCCGAGGCGGAGGTGGAGCACATGCTGGCCCGCCTGGGCTCGGTGGCCGACGAGCGGCTGGGGGTGGACGGGTGGTCGTTCGACCGGGTGATGCGTCAGATCCCCGACCACTTCCATGCCCACGCCCGCGACCCCAATTGGTGGTTCCGCCGGTTCGGCCGCAAGTGACCGGCGTGGGATCCGTCAACCGGTGATCAAGTACCTCGGCTCCAAACGCCGGCTGATCCCCGCGCTCACCGAGATGGCCCTGGCCTCGGAGGCGGTGACCGCCCTCGACCTGTTCACCGGCACCACCCGGGTGGCCCAGGCCTTCAAGCGGATCGGAATCCATACCACCGCGGTGGACAGCTCTCGGGCCGCCCATGTGCTGGCCCGGTGCTACGTGGCCACCGATCCGGAACAATCACCCTCGTTCCCGTCCGAGGTGGCCGTGGCCGTCGACCAGCTCAACCGGTTGGAGGGGCGCCCCGGATACGTCACCGACACCTTCTGCCGATCGTCGAGATTCTTCCGGCCGGAGAACGGAGCTCGCATCGATGCCGTCCGCGACGCCATCGAGGCCGGCTACGCCGGGACGCCCCTGTGGCCGGTGCTGATGACCAGCCTGCTCGAAGCCGCCGACCGGGTGGACTCGACCACCGGGGTGCAGATGGCGTATCTCAAGCAGTGGGCCTCCCGGGCCGATCGGCCCCTCACTCTCCGGGTCCCCGAGCTGGTGCCCGGAGCCGGCCGGGCGATACGGGGCGACGCCTGTGGGCTGGTCGCCGGGGGCACCCTGCCGGCCGTCGATCTGGTCTATCTCGACCCTCCCTACAACCAGCACCGGTACGAATCGAACTATCACGTCTGGGAGACGCTGGTGGAGTGGGACGCCCCGACCCACTACGGCATCGCCTGCAAGCGCGAAGACCTCCGGCTGCCCACCGGGCGAAGCCAGTTCAATCGGCGCCGGACCATGCCGGCCGCGCTGGCCGGGGTGATCGCCTCGGTCGAGGCGGACACCGTGGTCCTTTCCTACAACAACGAGTCGTGGTTGACCCTCGACGAGCTCCATGAAATGTGCGCCGGGAGGGGACATGTCGAGGTGGTGTCCTTCGATTCGGCCCGCTATGTCGGGGCGAGAATCGGCATCCACAACCCTTCCGGGGACAAGGTCGGGACCGTGTCCCACCTCCGGAACACGGAATACGTCCTCATCGCCGGGCCTCGCGGCCGGACACGGCGGATGGCACGCTCGGTGACGGACCCAGGGCTGGGCGTGGCGGTGGAACGACCGCCCCGCGACGGAACCCGCTCGGGAGCCGTTCCGGTTTGACCGCCGTGTGAGGCCCTGCCAACGTAGGCGCACGATTGGCCGTCAACCACCGGCCGTGGCGTTGCCTGGGCACCGGGTTGGTCGAAGAGGGGGGTTGGAGCATGGGCGCACTGGACGGGCGGGTTGCCATCATCACCGGCGCGGGCCGGGGGATCGGCCGCGAACATGCGCTTCTCTTTGCCGCCGAAGGGGCAAAAGTCGTAGTCAACGATCTGGGCGGCGCGCCTGACGGCTCGGGGATGGATACGTCCTCGGCCCAGCGGGTGGTAGACGAGATCACCGCTGCCGGCGGCGAGGCGGTGGCCAACGCTGATGACATCACCGACTGGGACGGCGGGAAGCGATTGGTCGAGACCGCCGTCGAGGCCTTCGGGGACCTGCACGTGCTGGTGAACAACGCCGGGATCCTGCGAGACCGGGTCCTGGTCAACATGTCCGAGGAGGAGTGGGACTCGGTCATCAAGGTCCACCTCAAAGGCCACTTCGTCCCGTTCCGTCATGCCGCCGCCTACTGGCGCCAGCGGACCAAGGACGGCTTCGAGGTGAAGGCCTCGGTCATCAACACCTCGTCGACCTCGGGCCTGTTGGGGAACCCGGGCCAGACCAACTACGGCACGGCCAAAGCCGGGATCGCCGCTCTCACCATCATCGCCGCCGAGGAGCTGGGACGGTACGGGATCCGGGTCAACGCCATCGCCCCGGCCGCCCGCACCCGGTTGACCGAGCAGACCCCCGGGCTCTCGGAGATCGTCCGGGCCCCCGCCGATGCCTCGGTGTTCGATAGCTGGGACCCCGCCAACGTCTCCCCTCTCGTCGCCTACCTGGGCACCCGGGACGCTCCGACCACCGGCCAGGTGTACCTGGTCCAAGGGGGTCTGATCCGACGGTTCCAACCCTGGACGATGACCGACACCCTTGAGAAGAACGACCGATGGACAGTTGCGGAGCTCCAGACGGAGATGCACCTGATCGGCGGCTGAATGGAGGAGTCACCCGATCGGGGGGGAACGGCCGGGAGAGAGCACCACTTCGATGCCTCGGAGGCGATCGAGGCCGAGGCCATGCTCAGCGGTGGTGGGGCTGGTGCCGAAGGGGGGATCGTCGTTCCGTGGCCGGTCCTCTTCCGTCACCGGATGCATCGCAAGGTCCGCACCTCGGATCGTTACCAGTGGTGGGTGCTGTGGACGGTGTTGGCCGGACTCTTGTCGGTCAACATCACCTTCACCGTGTTCGTGGTGGCCCTGCCGCAGGTCGCCCACCAGCTCCATACCTCGGTCTCGACCCTCACCTGGACGTCGACCGGCCCGCTGCTGGCCTTCGGGGTGGCGGCGCCCGTCCTCGGCAAGCTCGGGGACATCGGGGGGTACCGGCGACTCTACCTGTGGGGTCTGCTCGGAGCCGCGGTGTGCGTGATCTTGACGGCCACCGCCCCCACCGCCGGCGTGCTCATCGGCGCCCGCCTGCTCGATGGGGTGGAGGGAGCCGCCACCGGGGCCGCGTCGATGGCGCTGATGCTCCAGGTCTTCTCCAACGAGGACCGGGTGAAGGCCATGGGATGGTGGGCCCTGGTCGGTGCCGGGGGCCCGGTCATCGGGGTCACCGTCGGCGCCCCGATCATCCAGTACTTCGGGTGGCGGGCCCTGTTCTGGGGTGAGCTTCCCTTGATGGCGATGGCCGCGGTGCTGGCCATGATCGTGCTGCCGGGCCCGGGACGGACCACCGCGGCCGGTGCCGACGAGGAAGTGGCCGTCGCCGAACCCCCGTACAGCCCCTGGCGCAATCTCGACTGGACCGGCTCCCTCACGCTGGCCGCCGCGGTGACCGCCGGCCTGATGGCACTCAACTTGGCGCCGTCCCGGGGGTTCGGATCGCCTCTCATCCTGGGGATCTTCGGGACCTCGATCGCCGCCGGCACCTGGTTCGTGATCCAGGAGCAGCGGACCGCTCACCCGTTGATCCCGCTGCGCTATTTCCGCTTGCGAAACTTCACCTTCCCTCTGGCCGCCAAGACCCTCACCAACTTCTCCTACATGGGCGGATTCTTCCTGTTCCCGCTGTTGATGGAGGGCATCTACGGCTACAGCGAAACTCGGGCGGGTCTGGTGTCGACCGCCCGGCCCCTCCTGTTCTCGGTCATCGCCCCGGTGGCCGGGTACACCGCAGTGGTGATCGGCGAGCGGATCTCCACGGTGGTCGGGACCCTGATCCTGGCCGGTTCGATGGTGGTCTTCACCCAGATCGGGCTGCATCCGTCGCTGGTCGTCATCTTCATCGCCCTGGCCCTGTCCGGCGCCGGCATCGGCATCGTCACGCCGTCGACCACCTCGTCGTCGTCCAACGAGGTGGCGCTCGAGGAGTTGGGGGTGATGAGCGCGGCCCAGCAGATGGTGACCCAAATCGGGGTGGTGGCCGGCATCCAGGTCATGGTCACCGTCCAGGCCTCGGCCCACGGCGGCGTCGGATCCCTGGCCTCGTTCCACCGCGCCTATCTGGTGGGAGTGGTGGTGGCATTGTCCGCCGCCGTCTGTGCGGTGCTGATGAGGAACACCCCCCGACCGGGACGACGGAAAGCGATGGCCGGTCGACCCGGTTGAACTAGCCACGAGCGCAAGCCTCTGGTTTCAGCCATGGGGGTCGACCGAGTCGTGGCGCAGCCCCGGAGACTGTCACATCCGACCGGCAAGATTGAACCGTGAGTATCGCGAGAGCCAAGCGGTCTTCCGATGCCGAGCCTGCGGGTTCACCGCCAACGCCGACGTGAACGCAGCTATCAATATCCTTGCCGGTGGACAACCGGTCACAGGACGTGGAGGGACATCGCACGCCCCGCCCATCGGGGTGGATCAGGCACAGCGACCCGATGAAGCGTCAACCACCCGAGAGCTGGTGTTGGCATGACTGCCCGCCGGCAATCAGGAATCCCCCGGCTTCAACCGTGGGGAGGAGGTCAACTATTCGGTCATCGCCTTGATGCGGGCGGCCACCATCTCCGTCGTCGGGTCGGCGCTGCTCGTCTGCATGGCCATCAGCTTGGCGATGTCGCCTTCCACCTTCACCTTGCCGGACATGAACGCCTGCATGCCGGCCTGGGGATTCCCCTCGATGAGAATGGCCTTGGCGATGTCGTATTCGACGGTCACCTTCAGGTCGGCCGGGTCGATGTGGTCCATGTCCAGCTCGAGTTGGCCCGAGGTGGTGTCCACGTGGGCGTGGACCGTGCCATCTCCGAAGGGCACCTCGGTGATCACCAGATTCATCCTCACTGAGTGCGGAATGGGCTCACCTTTCCCGTCGAACTCGGCCCGGATGGCCCTGGCTTCGATGAGCCAGTTGTCGCTGAGAAAAGGATGTGTGGCCATGGGTATGTTGCTCCTTGCCTGTGAATGCGGTTCTCTACTGCGGGGTAACCATAGCGCCGCTCCGAATGTGGAACCGGTGTGGGCAGTCGGGCCAGGTGGTCATCGCCGGTAGCATGCCGAACCATGACCGCCCCGATCATGTCCGGTGCCGAACCGTGGTCCTGCCAAGGCGGTTCCCATGGCGCGCTCGTCCTCCACGGCTTCACCGGGAACCCCCAGTCGATGCGACCGCTGGCCATGGCTCTGGGGAAGGCGGGGTTCACCGTCGACCTGCCGCTCCTCCCTGGACATGGGACCGCAATCGAGGACATGATCCCCACCCGGTGGGCGGACTGGTCGGGGGCGGCTGAAGCCGCCTATGAGGGATTGTCGGGCCGATGCGACAGGGTGGTGGTGACGGGATTGTCCATGGGGGGCACCCTGAGCTGCTGGTTGGCCGCTCACCACCCGGAGATCGCCGGCATCGCGGTGGTCAACCCGCTGGTCGATCCACCGGCCGAGGACTTCCGAGCTGTCATCCGGGACCTGTTGGCCGGGGGGGCGGAGGTGGTGGACGGGATCGGCTCGGATATCGCCAAGGAGGGTTCGGTGGAGGCGGCCTACGCCGAGTCCCCGCTGGCCGCGGCCCTGTCGCTGTTCGAAGGCGTCGACGCGGTGGAACCTTTGCTGGGACAGATCCGCTGCCCCACCCTGATTTTGAGCAGCCGGGTCGACCATGTGGTCGGAGTGGAATCCGGCGACGTCCTCCAGCAGCGGGTGGCGGGTCCGGTCGAGAGGATCTATCTCGAGCGGAGCTACCACGTGGCCACCCTGGATTGGGACGCACCGGTGGTCGAAGAGCGGGTGGTGGCCTTCGCCGGTGGCGTTCTCGGCGGCCCGGGTACGGCGCAGGCCTCCTAGTGGCGAGCGCCCCGCGGTTGACCCGGGACGACGTGGCGCACGTCGCCGCCTTGGCCCGGCTCCATCTGACCGAGGAGGAACTCGATCTGTTCACCGGGCAGTTGGCCGAGGTCCTCGATCATGCCGCCGATGTGGCTCAGCTGGACCTCGCCGACGTGCCCCCGACCGCTCACGCCATGGCCGTCACCAATGTGCTCCGGCCCGATACCGTGACACCGACGTTGGATCGAGACGAGGTCCTGGCCGCCGCCCCATCGGTGGAGGACCATCGGTTCCGGGTGCCGCGGATCCTGGGGGAGGCGCCGTGACTGTTCCCCGGTCGGCGTTCGATCTGGCCGCCGCGGTGCGGAGCGGGGAGACCGGCGCGCTCGATGTCCTCGGTACCTACCTGGCGGCCATCGATGCCGGGGACGGGGAGATCAACGCCTTCAACCTGGTCACTCGCGAGGCGGCCCGTGAGGCGGCCATTGCCGTCGACCACAAGGTGGCCGCCGGCGAGGACCCCGGACTGCTGGCCGGGGTGCCGGTGGCCTTGAAGGACAACATGTGCACCCGGGGGGTACCGACCACCTGTTCGTCACGGATCCTGGACGGGTGGCGCCCCCCCTATGACGCCACCGTGGTCACCCGACTGCGGGAGGCGGGGGCGGTGGTGGTGGGAAAGACCAACATGGACGAGTTCGCCATGGGGTCGTCGACCGAGAACTCGGCCTTCGGCCCGACCCGGAACCCGAACGACACCAGTCGGGTCCCCGGAGGGTCGTCGGGGGGCTCGGCCGCAGCGGTGGCGGCGGGATTCGCACCGGTGGCGCTGGGTTCTGACACCGGCGGATCCATCCGGCAACCGGCCGCCCTGTGTGGGGTCGTGGGGATGAAGCCCACCTACGGCACGGTATCCCGCTACGGGTTGGTGGCGTTCGCCAGCTCGCTCGACCAGATCGGACCCTTCGCCACCACCGTGGCCGACGCCGCCCTGGTGTTCGAGGTGATCGGCGGCCACGACCCGGCCGACTCCACCTGCCTCGACCGTCCCGCCCCTCGGGTCCTGTCGGTGCTGGACGAGGGCATCCAGGGGATGACCGTCGGGGTGTTGACCGAATTCCTCGACGGGGTCGACGCCGATGTTGTCGCCCGCACCCGTCAGGCAGCCGACGCCTGCGCGGCGGCAGGCGCCCGGGTCGAGGAGATCTCGGTGCCCGAGGTCCGCCTGGGTCTGTCCGCCTACTATCTGATCGCCCCGGCCGAGGCCTCTTCCAACCTGGCTCGTTACGACGGGGTACGTTTCGGTTTACGGGTCGACGCCGAGGACACCACCGCGATGAACACCGCCACCCGTTCGGCCGGCTTCGGTGCCGAGGTCAAGCGGCGGATCATGCTCGGAACCTATGCACTGTCGGCCGGGTACAAGGACGCCTATTACGATCAGGCGCTCCGGGTACGCACCAAGATCATCGACGCCTTCGATCGCGCCTATCGCCGTTGCGACGTGCTGTTGGGCCCCACCGCGCCCTCCACCGCCTTTTCCATCGGTGCCAAGTCGAGCGACCCGATGTCGATGTACCTCTCGGACGTGTGCACCATTCCCTCCAATCTGGCCGGGCATCCCGCCATCAGCATCCCGTTCGGAACCGGGGATGACGGGCTGCCGATCGGCGTGCAACTCCTGGCCCCGGCGTTGGCCGAGAACACCTTGCTGCGAGCCGCGGCCGTGATCGAAGCGGCCGCCAACTCGATGGAAGGGAGGGAAGGGTGAGCGACGGTTGGGTGATGGTGATCGGTCTCGAGGTCCATTGCGAGCTGAAGACGGCGTCCAAACTGTTCTGTGGTTGCCCGAACATGTTCGGGAACGAGCCCAATACCAATGTGTGCCCGGTCTGCCTCGGCCTTCCCGGCTCCCTCCCGGTGCTCAACCAGAACGCGGTGGAGTTGGCCATGGCCATCGGCACCGCCCTTCACTGCGACATTCGACCCTCCACCTTCCATCGGAAGAACTACTTCTACCCGGACCAGGCCAAGGACTACCAGATCAGCCAGTACGACGAGCCGATCAACGTCAACGGGTGGCTCGAGCTGCCGGACGGGTTCCGGGTGGGTGTCGAACGGGCTCACATGGAAGAGGACACCGGAAAGACCACCCATGTGGGTACGACCGGGCGCATCCACGGCGCCGACCATTCGCTGGTCGATTACAACCGTTCGGGGGTGCCCCTGGTGGAGATCGTCAGTGCCCCCGATATCCGCACCTCCGCGCAGGCCCGGGCCTATGTGACCGAGTTGCGGTCAGTGCTGGTGGCCACGGGTGCTTCCGACGGGAAGATGGAAGAGGGGTCGATGCGGGTGGACGCCAACGTCTCGGTCCGGCGGTCCGGCGACGACCTGTTCGGGACCCGGTGCGAAATCAAGAACTTGAACTCGGTGCGGTCGGTGGGTCGGGCTATCGATTACGAAGCCGAGAGACAGGTCGCCATCATCGAGTCGGGCGACAAGGTCATGCAGCAGACGCGGCACTGGGACGAGGACGCCGGCAAGACCCAGACCCTGCGCTCGAAAGAGGATGCCTACGACTATCGGTACTTCCTCGAGCCCGATCTGGTCCCCCTGGCCCCGGATGCCGCCTGGAAGGGGGCGGTCGCCGACGCCCTCGGGATGATGCCAGCCGAGCGCCGGGCCAGATTGGCTGATCTTCTCCAAGAGGCCGGCACCGGCACAGAGGCCCGCACCGAACAGACCGCCACGGTGGTCGACCTCGGCTTGGACGATCTGGTTGTCGAGGCCATCGCCGGTGGGGTGCCGGCGGCGCTGGCCCTGGCCCGGACGGCCAACGAGGCGGCCACCGACGCCGAGGCCGCCCGGAAGTTGGACCCGGGGTCATACGTGACCCTTCTGGCTATGGAGGCGGCGGGGGCCCTCAGCGCCACCCAGTCCAAGACGGTGCTCGCCGAATTACTGGCGGCCGGCGGCGGCGATCCCGCGGTCATCGCCAGGATGAAGGGCTTCGAGGCGATGTCCGACAACACCCTGTCGGTCACCGTGGCGGAGGCCGTCGACGCCAATCCCGAGGAGTGGGCCCGCTACTGCGCCGGAGAGGACAAACTGGCCCAGGTGTTCATCGGGCAGGTGATGAAGGCGACCCGGGGCCAGGCCAATGGCAAAGCGGTGATGGCGGAACTGCAGCGTCTCCGGGGCTGACCGACCATCAGGTGGTCATGCCGACGATGGGCCGGTTGAGCGGGAACCCGCCGGTTGATCCGAAGAACCCGGCATTGCCGAAGCTGAAGATACCGCCGTCGGATGCCACCAGCCAGTAGCCCCCGCCGTTGGGAGTGGCCGTCACACTGACGATGGGTCGGTTGAGGGGGTAGCCACTCAAGGATCCGTACTTGCCGGAATCGCCAAAAGCGAAGACCCCGCCGTCGGACGCCACCAGCCAGTAGCCGCCGCCGTCAGGATTCTTGGCCATGCCGACGATCGGGCTGCCGAGGGGGACCCCACCCGTCGACCCGAAGAAGCCGGCGTCGCCGAAGGTGAAGATCCCGCCGTCGGACGCCACCAGCCAGTAACCCCGGCCATCGGGAGTCGCCGTCATGTCGACGATCGGTCGGTTGAGGTGGATCGCCCCGGTCGACCCGTAGAAGCCGGCGTCGCCGAAGGCGAAGATCCCGCCGTCGGACGCCACCAGCCAGTAGCCCCGGCCGTCGGGGGTCGGGGCCATCCGCACGATCGGTTGATTGAGGTGGATCGCCCCGGTCGACCCGTAGAAGCCGGCGTCGCCGAAGGCGAAGATCCCGCCGTCGGACGCCACCAGCCAGTAGCCCCGATGGTCAGGAGTCGAGGCCATCCCCACCACCGGTCGGTTGAGGGGGAACTGGCCGGTGGATCCGTGGAACCCGGCGCCGCCGAAGCTGAAGATCCCACCGTCGGACGCCACTTCCCAGTACCCGGTGGCGTTGGGGGCCGAGGTTGTCCGACCGGACCTGCCTCCGGCCCCGGCGGCGAGGGCGTCGTTCCAGGTGTAGGTCATGGCCGGCACCGGTCCCGCCGGCGCCACCACCAAATCGGTGTAGGACGAGGAAAGGCCGCCGGCCGCCGGGGGGTTGGTCTGCGCCGAGGCGTACCCGGCCCCCATGACACAGTTGGTACAGGCCAGGCCGACACCCGGGTTGAACCCCGGGTCACTCCCGAGCAACTCGTCCCGGTGGCCCCAACAGCCCGGAGCCGTCGCGCTGGTGCAGGCGATGTTGGAGGTAGTTCCCGGTGAACCGCCCCAGCCGTCGTCGTACATCCACGCGTAGTCGACCCCGAGCACCGACTGGTACCCACCGGCCCAGGCGCCACCCATCATCACGTAGCCTCCCGAGTCGACAGCCACCGGGAAGCCGGCGGGAACCTGCGGATCAGCCGCGTTGACCGCGGCTTGCTGGGCGGCGTCGGACAGCGCGGGAACCAGACCGAGGTAAGGAGGTAGTCCGCGGTCGACCCGCTCGAGATTCGCCACCACGAAGAGCTGCTCGGGAACCGACAGGTTGTCGAAGTTCGATGGGAGGGTCATCGGGCTCACGCCCTCCTGGGCGGCGGCGTTGTTGACCGACTGGAGCGAGTAATCGGTACAGCCGAGGGTCTCCACCAGGATGGGCCACAGCCCTCCGGAGGTACCCCCGTCGGCACACGGATTCTGGCAGTTCGACAGCAGGGTGCCGATGAGGCTGCAGGTTCCCGAGGAGAACAGGTTCGGATTGGAGAGGATGTTGCCCGACGGATTGGCCGGAGGCAACAGCCCGATGCCGAGATCCAGGAGATGACTGTCCACGCCCGACGTCGCGGTCGGGGCGGCTCCCGTTGCCGTACCGACACTGGCCGGCGCCGGACTGCCCACCGACGCCGTGGAACCGGCCACGGCGGCGGCGCTAGCCCCGGCGGGTGTCGAGAACCCCGTTCCGAGTCCGAGGAACCCGGCCACGCTCGAGCACGTGATCACCGCGCTGATGGCCACGATTCTGGAGAGGTGGAGGGGCGGCCGATTGGTTTCGGCCCCTCCGACCCGGGTTGCGTATGAAACTGAAAGAAGATGCCTCCGCATGACGAATTTAATCGACAGCCGGCGAGACTATCTTGAGGATCCCACCCCGGGATGCCCCGGGATGCTATGAGGCAGCCGGTTGGCAAAGAGGGGTGACCAGGGAGAACGAGACCGGGTCCCTCTAGGAAGAGGTTTGGTATTCCGGCGTCGTGCCGCAATTCGCTTCGGAAATTTCTGCAGTGATCTGTGACCTTTGCCTCTGGCATGAGCACCCGATTTCCCGCGCTGATATCCGCGCAATAGGTGCCGGTCCTCACTCGGCGGGTTGACATGTTACGGTGAGTAACGTTACTATGAGTAACATGCCGAGGCCGGGACGACAAGGACGGGGCCGCGCCGCCGGACCCGCGGACCCGGATCCGGAGAGGAAGACGTCCCGCAAGGACCCGGGCGGCCAGACCGATCGCCAGGTCCGACGCGACGCTCGCCGCATCGTGCTGATCGAGGCCGCGCTCGCGGTGGTTCGACGCGACGGACCGGGAGCATCGATGGATCAGATGGCGGCGGAGGCGGGGGTGACCAAGCCGATCCTGTACCGCCATTTCGGAGATCGGGCGGGCCTGGTCGCCGCCATCGGCGAGTACGCCTTCGATCAGGTGAGCGCGGCACTGGACAAGGCACTGCACGCCGACGTGACGCCGCGACAGATGGTGCTCTCCACCATCGACGCCTACCTGCAGTTCATCGAATCAGATCAACAGGTCTACCGGTTCCTGGTCCACCGAGCCGGCCGCGAGGACGCCGACGCCGGGAACATGGTCAACGAGTACATCTCGCGTGCGGGCCGCCAAGTGGCCATGGTGTTGGGGGAGGGGTTGCGGGCCGCCGGCCGCGATTCGGGCCCGGCCGAGCCGTGGGCGTTCGGGATCGTCGGCATGGTCCACGCGGCGGGCGACTGGTGGATGGATCGAGCGGCCATGCCGCGAACCCGGCTGGCCGAATATCTGACCAGCCTCATCTACGACGGACTCCCGGACGCGGATTCGCTCGGGCCCGCCAGCACCTGGCTGTCGGAGGTTGGGGCCGCCCCGGCTGCCGGTGACACCGACTCCGCCCCGGCCGCCGGCGCCACCGACTCCGGCCCGGCCGCCGGCGACACCGACTCCGCCCCGGCCGCCGGCGACACCGACTCCGCCCCAGGTGTCGTCACACCCCTCGCCAGCAAACGAAGGAGAACCTCATGACCACGACAGAAACCCGCGCCGCCGGTGACGGGACCATTGCCGAGATCACCGAGGACGGCGACCCGGCCGACCTCATCGGCCGGCGGGTCGATCGGCTCAACACCGCGTCGCTCCGCAAGGTGATCGAGCCGGACACCGATGTGGCCGGTGCTCTTGGTCCCGGACAGGTGTTCTCCTCCCAGCTGTCGGTGGCCGCCGATCTCGACCTGGGGTTGACCGATGAACAGAAGGTGAAATTGTCGCGGGAAGAGATGGCGTCTGTGGTGGTGGCCGGCATTCGTTTCGAGGCCATCCTGATGTCCGGTTTCGCCGAGCAGGTGGCCCACGCCGACAACATCGTCGATCCCCGCATCGTGTACATGCTCCATGAGATCGGTGAGGAGACACGGCACTCGCGCCTGTTCCTCCGGCTGGTCGAGCAGCTCGCCCCGACGGCGAAGAGCCCGGCTGACGACGGCATTGCCAACTTCTTGTTCCGTCATGTCACCCGGTTCGTGATCCACCGGCCGACTGCCTTGTGCGTGCTGGTGCTGGCCGGGGAAGAGATCCCCGACCTCATCCAGAAGAAGCTGGTCGAGCACCCTGACACCGACCCGTTCCTGAAGAGCGTGAACCGATATCACCGTCAAGAGGAAGCCAGGCACCTGGCCTATGCGCGGATGGTGCTTCCCGAGCTGTGGGAGGAGGCCTCATGGGTGGACAGGTTCACCGTCAGGCATCTCCTTCCCGTCGTCATCCGGACCATGTTCGATTGGTTGGTCCACCCCGGGGTGTTCGAGACCGTCGGTCTTCCCGGGCGGGCTACCTGGCGGGCGGTGGCCAAGAGCCGGCACCAGACGGACATACGTCACCAGGCCATCCGGCCGGTGTTGGCGGCGTTGGTGACCCCGGGAGTGATCCCGGCCGGGCAGGTGTCTCGCGGATGGCGGAGGCTGTGCGGTGTCGACCGCTTCGGTCAGCCGGTGGGGAACTGATTCGAGCCGCTGGCCCGCCCGCCCAATCCACCGGCTGGGGACGAACCGGTGGACATCTCATCGATTCCTGGGGAAAGGACAGATATTCCGGCGGATAAGGTAAGGATTTCGCGCCAGCCTCTTGATTGTGGTTGGCGGTCGGCGCAGTCTGTCGTAGTTCGGGAAACCGAAGCTCCACCAGAAGCCGGAGGAGGACGAGGAACGGGTCGCAAGGCTCACTCCGAAGACCGAATCCAGCGGCAGCCAACGAGGAAGGATCGAAAGGTCCGACTAGCGAGGTTGTCGTTCGACGAGGTGAAGAGGAAAGGGTCGCAAGGCTCGTTCCGATTACCGAATCGAACGGCTGGCAACGAGGAAGGATCGAAAGGTCCGACCAACCGGCCAGACGTTCGGCGAGGCGACGAGACGGACCGCAAGGTCCGGCTCCGACACCAGATCGAGGTGCCGAGGAGGCGAGCCGGAAGGCACGCTTCCAACGGTTGATGGGGCCGTAGGTTTCCCGGCACGGTTGTCCGGGGGAGGGTCCGGCGTGCTCGTCAGGGCGCATCGGATCGGTGTTCGCCGCAGGGTCGTCCGACACGGCTCAGCGCGAACAGAGCCCAGGCATGCCGAGTGCGTGGCCCCGAGGAGCTCGGGCGATTTCGGTCGCCCGGTTACTCGGGGCTGCGTCGCGTCCGCACACACATCGGCCCCGAGCGGATCCGGATGGCACCCAGACAACGGTGTCAGTGGTGATGGGCGGAGACGGGGTCGGTGACCGTCGAGTCCGGCAGGTCCATCGGGCACGGGTCCTCGTCGCTGTCGATGCACCGTTCACACTCCAGTTCGAGGGTGCTGTGGGAGATCGAGAATGATCGGCTGATCGTGAGTTTCACCTGGTCACCGACCATCTGGGCCTCCTCCAGGGTCGGATGCCCACTCAGCACCAGATGGGCAGAGAGCACCCGCATCTCGCTGGACAGGCTCCAGACGTGGAGGTCATGCACCTCGTCGACCCCATCGACCGCTCTCATCGCTTCGGTGAGGTCGGCGAGGTCCACGTCGGCCGGGGTCGACTCGAGCAGGACCGACACACTGCTTCGGAAGACGATGGCGGCTTCGTAGACGATGATGCCGGCCACCACCAGAGCCGCGGCCGGGTCGAGCCAGTTGGCCGACGGGTAGGCCATCAACAGGACCGCGGAGATCAGCACGGCCAGCGAGGCGAGCGCGTCGCCGAGCATGTGGAGGAGGGCCGAACGCATGTTGAGGTCGTTGGTCCCGTCCCGGAGGGCGATCGCCGCCAGCCCGTTCACGATCAAGGCGACCGCGGCCACCACCGCCACCGTCCCGGCCTGCACGTGGGCGGGTTGCATGAGGCGGCGGATGCTCTCGAACACGATGACCACGGTGACTGCGGCGATGGCGGCGGCATTGGCCAATGCCGCCAGGATGGTCGCCCGGTGGCTGCCGAAGGAGTACTCGGCGCTGCGGGGACGGAGGACCAGTCGGACAGCCACCAACGAGAGGACCAGGGCGGCGACGTCGGTCACGTTGTGGCCGGCATCCGCCAACAGCCCGGTCGAATGGGCCGCCAGTCCGTAGACGATCTGGACGGCCACCAGTGCGATGTTGAGGGCCAGGCTGAGGGTAAGCCGTCGGGTTCGGTTCATGGAGTCGCCTGCCCGCCAGACTACAGGGGGAGGAGGCGGATTCCGGTGGCTAGTCAGTGCCCTGACCACAGACGGTCGGCCCTGGTACCCAGGGCCACCTGCCGTGACAGCTCTGCCCTTACGACCGGGAGATCCTGGGCATGGGTGACGCCGATGCAACTCGAATCGGTCTCCAGCACCTGCACCGGCCATCCCCGACCGGATGTGATCATCGTTCCGATCACTTCGGGGAGGAGCACCTCGGTCTTGGGGATGTCCGCTCCCGACTCCACCGTGGCGATGAGGGCCTCCTCGTCAAGACCCGATCCCTCCATGGCCGCATCGAAGGTGTGCCAGATCGAGTCGCGGAACCCCCAGAGGTTGACGGAGACCAGAGCTTCGCCCGGCAGCTTGTCGGGAAGGACCCCGTCCTGAGCCAGGAAGGTGGCCCCGTCCGGGAGCCGGGAAACCTGACGTCGCTCGTCGATAGCTGTCAGCCGACCGCCGCCGTCGACCCGGCACACCCCTCGGGTCACCGGGGCATCGGTGACGATGGTGGATGCCAGGTGATAGCCAACCAGGGCGTGCTCGTCTGCTCCGTCGCCCAACCGGGCGGCCAGAAGGCCCATGGCTGCCCGGCCGTAGACATCGTCGGCGTTGGCCACCGCGAACGGCTGGCCCTCGCCGACGTCGGAGCGGGCGGCCAGCACCGCGTGAACGGTCCCCAAAGGGAGGCGCTGCTCGGCGAAGGACACCGAGATCGACGTCGGCCAGCAGCGCTCCACGTGGTAGCGGATGGAGGGCCCGGTCTCGGGATGGATGACCAGGACCAGGTGGCCGAATCCGGCCCCCAGCGCGTCGCTGGCCAACAGGTCGATGACGGCCTCCCCGTGCGGGCCGATCGGTGCCAACGGTTTGCATCCGCCATACCGACGGGCCATGCCCGCGGCCAGCACCACCAGGGATGGAGCGGGGGACACCTGGGGCGTCAACCGCCCCAGCGCAGCACGGTACTGGCCCAGGTCATGCCCCCTCCGAACCCGGTCATGAGCACGTTGTTTCCCTTCTGGAGGCGTCCGGTGTCCAGGGCGTCGACGAGGGCGAGGGGGACCGACGCCGACGAGGTGTTGCCGTACCGGTCGATGACGATGACCGCCTTCTCCTCGGGGATCCCGAGTCGCTGGCAGGCCGCGGAGATGATCCGGAGATTGGCCTGGTGGGGGACCAACAGGTCGATGTCGCCCATGGTCAACCCTGCCTCGTCGACCGCCTTCCTGGCTGATTCGATGACCATCGTCACCGCCTTGCGGAAGATCTCCTTGCCGTTCATGACCAGGTGGCCACCGTGGTCACAGTAGAGAAGGTGGCGCAGCGACCCGTCGGCCCCCATGTTCCAGGACAGGAGCTGACCCGGCCCGTCCACCGCTTCGAGCACCACCGCGCCCGCCCCGTCGCCGACCAGGATGGCCACCGACCGATCGTCCCAATCGGTGATGCGGCTGAGGGTGTCGGACCCGATGACCAGGAGGCGCTCGGCGCCCATGGCCAACAGGCCGTGGGCGACGACCAGGGCGTAGACGAATCCGGTGCAGGCGGCGTTGACGTCGAAGGCACCCGCTCGCACACCGATGCCCGCTTGGACGGTGGCCGAGGTGCCGGGCACGATCTGGTCGGGGGTGGTGGTGGCCAGGATCACCGCGTCGATCTCATCAGGTCGCCGCCCGGCACGCTCGATGGCGGCGAGGCCGGCTTCGATGGCCAACCCTGACGTCGTCCCGCCGATCCGTCGTTCCCGGATGCCGGTCCGCTCCCGGATCCAGGCGTCGTTGGTGTCCATCCGGGTCGATAGGTCCTGGTTGGTGACCACCTTGTCGGGTACGGCCATCCCCCAGCCGGTGATGATTCCTCCGCGGGCGTTCAACATGGCTCAGCCGGCCTCGAGGACATGGATCCCGATGAACCCGGCGTCGGTGCCGATGATGCCGCCGGTATTGGCGGCAATCGCCAACCGGGCCCCTTCGACCTGCCGGGCGCCGGCCTGGCCCTTGAGCTGGGTGGTCAACTCCACGATCTGGGCGATACCGGTGGCCCCCAGTGGATGCCCGCGGGCCACCAGGCCGCCGCTGGTGTTCACCGTCACCCCTCGGCCGCCGACTCTGGTGTCCCCGGCCAGGGTGGCCGGCCCGGCGTCGCCCGGCTTGAAGAACCCGAGTGACTCGAGGGCGTACAACTCCTCGGCACTGGTGGCGTCGTGCAGTTCCACCAGGTCGGCATCGGTCGGGTCGATGCCGGCGTCCTCCCAGGCGGCCAGGGCCGCCTCGGCCAGGCGCTCGTGGTAGTCCATGTCGCCGTTCCCCGACCGGATGGTGCTGGTGCGGATCCTGGGGGCCCCGGGGGCCTTGGTCAGGGAGAGCACCGCGGCGGCGGCCCCATCGGTGAAGGACGAGCACATCAACCGGGTGAGTGGCGGGACGATCGACGGTGAGGCCAGCACCTCTTCGACGGTGACCTCCGACTGGAACTGGGCGTTGGGGTTGAGGGAGCCGTGGTACCGGGACTTGACCGCGGCGGCGGCGAACTGCTCGGGAGTGGCATCCCGCTCCTCCATCTGCTTCACGCACCACGAGGCGTTGAGTGCCATCAGGACGGATCCCGAGGGATTCTCGAGCTCGCGGTGCATGCGGAGCCGCTCGACCAGCGGGACACCGTCTTCGATGCCGGCCAGGGTCTCGCCCCGGTCGCCCGTCCACATCTTCTCCACGCCGACGACCAGGACGGTGGGCGAGCCGCCCAGCGAGGCCAGGGTCCCCATGTGGAGCGCGGAGGCGCCGCCGCCACAGGAGTTGTCGATATTGACCACCCCGGCGTTCCGGAGCCCGGCCTGGCGGAGGAACGACTGGCCCCGGAGACATCCCTGGTCGACCAGGCGTCCGGCCATGGCGTTCCCGAAGATCACCAGGTTGACGTCGGCCGGGTCCACCCCGGCGTCGACCAGCACCTCGGCCACCACCTGATGGGACATGTCCTCCATCGTGCGGTCCCGGCGGTTCATCGGGATGATCCCGGTGCCCAGGATAGATACGTCGCGATCCATATGGTCCTTCTTAGGTTCGGGGGTCGACACCGGCGGCAGGCATGGCGGTGACCAGGCGTTCGAACTGGGCTAGGGGTTCATCTTCGGTGACGTAGAGCGCAATATGCTCGGCACCGGCGCGCCGGTAGATTGCCACAGTTTCCGCGACCTCTGAGGCGCTCCCGGTGACCAGGTGGCGTTCGAACGCCTTGGCCGGAATGCCGTACAGACTCGACATCCACTCGGTTCCACGACGACGACCCTGGTCGACGTCGTCATCAATGGAGACGAAGAGAACCATCGATCGGGTGACGGCGCCCGGATCGCGGGCGGCCCGGGCGGTCTCCTTGGCCAGGCGCTCGAGGGCGTCGGCGTACTGAGCCGGATTGAGAAACAAGGGCATCCAGCCGTCGGCGGTCAACGCCGCCCGGCGCAGGGCTGCCTCCGATGACCCGCCCACCCAGACCGGGACGGCCGAGGGGGCCGGGAGCTGGCGATAGCGGTCGGGCCCGCTGGCCGTGACATCCCCGACGGCGACCCCTTCGCCGCTCTGCCACGACCTGCGCAGTTCGGCGATGCCGGCATCGAGCTGGCGGCCCCGGGTGTGGTAATCGACGCCCACTTCTTCGTACTCTCCGGCGTGGCTGCCCACCCCCACCCCGAGAATGAACCGGCCACCGGAGAGCTGCTGGAGGGCAGCCGCCTGCTTCGCCACCGCCGAGGCCTGCCGGAGGGGGAGTTGCACCACGCAGGTTCCGACCCGGGCCCGCTCGGTGACGGTGGAGGCCACAGTGAGGGCGACCATGCACTCGAGGTGGGGCCCATGCCAGAACAGGTGGTCGGTCGCCCAGAGAGCCGAGGCCCCCAGGGCTTCAGCCTGTCGGCAGATGGTCGAGAAGGCCGAGATCGGGGCGCCCGCCGCGGCTGGTGGTCCACCGGCTCGTCCGGCGGCAGAGCCGGGAGGGGCCGATGCCCAGCTGGGAGTGGTGTTCTGGGGGAGGGTCGGAAGGATGAGCCCGACGGGCCCCAGTTCGGTCGCTGGTCGCTCCTTGAGCACGTCTCATGGTAACCGCATTGGCCACATGTCGGTTTCCTCGGGCCGGCCGGCGCTTCGGCCGGACCGGGGATGATCGACGGCGGTGCCGCCCGCGGCAGAATAGAGGGGCGGAACCCGGGCAGATCAGCCCGGTTCCCTGATGAGAGGACGATCTGGTGGATTCCGGACAGGACACCTCAGCCACAACGGAGGCCACGGACGCGGAGGTGCCCGCAGATGCCGACCGGACAACGGCTGTCGCCCCCGGGGTGACCGCCGAGCTGAGTGACGAGGAGCGGGCCGATCGGCTGGCCCAGCTCAACGGCATCATCGAGTTGATGCGCCCGGCGGTGCAGGCTGACGGCGGTGATCTGGCATTGCTGAGTGCCGACGTGGTCTCGGGCGTGGTCGAAGTGCAGTTGCAGGGCTCGTGCAGCTCGT
>Ga0307374_10005677_pt1 | contig 20065 bp, 17 predicted proteins | sample OX3MG_FD_202532 | JGI IMG/M metagenome (GOLD analysis project Ga0307374, IMG submission 202532) | Soil microbial communities from Risofladan, Vaasa, Finland - OX-3 | ecosystem: Environmental > Terrestrial > Soil > Coastal area > Acid sulfate soil | place: Finland: Risofladan, Vaasa | collected...
TGCCAGGGGTGCGGCGAGGCGCTCGGCGCCCGCTACGCGCTCGACGCGGCCATGCGCGCGACCGGGGGCCGCATCGTTGCCGCGAACGCGACGGGCTGTCTCGAGGTCTTCTCGACGCCGTACCCGGAGACGTCGTGGCAGATCCCCTGGCTCCACTCCCTGTTCGGCAACGCGCCCGCCGTCGCGACGGGCATGGCCGCGGCGCTCGAGGTCAAAGGGCGCAGCGAGGTCCGTGTCGTCGCGCAGGCCGGCGACGGCGGGACGGTGGACATCGGCTTCGGCTGTCTCTCGGGGATGTTCGAGCGGAACGACGACGTGCTGTTCATCTGCTACGACAACGAGGCGTACATGAACACCGGTGTCCAGCGGTCGGGCGCGACCCCTGCCGCGGCTCGCACCGCGACGACCGAGGCCGTGGGGCCTGAGCCCGGCAACGCCTTCGGCCAGGGCAAGAACCTCCCGCTCATCGCCGTCGCGCACGAGATCCCCTACGTCGCGACGGCCACGGTCGCCGAGCTCCACGATCTCGAGCGCAAGGTCGAGCGAGCGATGGCGATGCGGGGCGCCCGGTACCTCCACGTGCTCGTGCCGTGCCCGCTCGGATGGGCGAGCGCGTCCTCGGACACGATCCGCCTCGCTCGTCTCGCGTGTGAGAGCGGCCTCTTCCCGCTCTTCGAGGCCGAGCGTGGCGAGGTCGTCGACGTCACGCCGATCCGGCGGCAGGTCCCCGTCGAGGAGTACCTGCGGCTCCAGGGACGCTACCGCCACCTCTTCGGCGATCCAGGTCGGCCCGATCTCGTGCGGGAGATCCAGGCGATCGCCGACCGCAACGTCGCGCGCTTCGGTCTCGCACGGGAGAGCTGTGCGGCTCCTGCCACGCCGGCGGACATCCCACGGGAGGCGCTTTGATGGACAAGCCGTTCGCCGTCACGCTCGACGTCGGATCGAGCCTTGCCAACCACACCGGGTCGTGGCGGGTGGAACGTCCCGTGTATCTCGACCGGATGCCGCCGTGCAACGACGCGTGCCCGGCGGGGGAGAACATCCAGTCCTGGCTCTATCGGGCCGAGGAGGGAGCCTACGAGGCCGCGTGGCGCGCTCTCGTGGCGGACAACCCGCTCCCCGCCGTGAGCGGACGCATCTGCTACCACCCGTGCGAGACGGCCTGCAATCGAGCGCAGCTCGACGAGGCCGTCGGGATCCACGGCGTCGAACGCTTCCTCGGGGATCTCGCCCGCCGCGAGGGCTGGCAGGTCGAGATCGACGCCTCCCCTTCGGCCCAGCGCGTCCTCGTCGTTGGGTCCGGCCCGTCCGGGCTCTCAGCGGCATACCATCTGGCGCGCCTCGGCCACTGCGTCACGATCTACGAGGCGGCTGCGGAGCTCGGCGGGATGATGCGTTACGGGATCCCGAAGTACCGGCTTCCCCGTGACGTCCTCGCCGCGGAGATCGATGCGATTTGCGCGCTCGGAGTCGAGGTGTCGACGGGTCACCGGGTCGACGACGCGGCAGCCGCGAAGCGCGAGGGCGGGTTCGACGCCGTCTTCCTCGCCCTCGGCGCCCAGCGCTCTCGGCGGACGTACATCCCGGCGGCTGACAGCGCGCACGTCCTCGACGCGCTTTCGTTCCTCGCGAGCGCGGACGGCGCCGAGCCCGCTCAAGTCGGGCGACGCGTGATCGTCTATGGCGGGGGCAACACCGCGATGGACAGCGCGCGGACGGCACGTCGCCTCGGCGCGACCGAGGCGGTAGTCGTCTATCGCCGCACGCGCGACCAGATGCCCGCGAACGCGTCCGAGGTCGAGGAGGCGCTCGCCGAGGGCATCCAGGTGACGTGGCTCTCGACGATCGCGAGCATCGGCGAGGGGGAAGTCGTCGTCGAGAAGATGACGCTGGACGAGCACGGATTCCCCCAGCCGACAGGGGAGTACGAGACACTCGGCGCCGACACCGTCGTGCTCGCGCTCGGACAGGAAGCCGACCTGTCCGCGGTCGAGCCGCTCCCCGGCGTCTCGACGCGCGATGGGATGTTGGAAGTCGGCCCGAACATGGCGACGGGGTGCCCGGGGGTCTTCGCCGGAGGGGACATGGTGCCGGCGGAGCGAACCGCGACGGTCGCGATCGGGCACGGCAAGAGGGCGGCGCGCTCCATCGACGCGTGGCTCCGGGGCACGTCGGCCGCTCCGCGTGAGCGGCACGAGCTCGCGTCGTTCGACATGCTCAACACCTGGTACTACGCGGACGCGCCGCGCACCGTCCAGCCGGAGCTCGAGCTCGTCCGCCGACAGTCCGGGTTTGAGGAGGTCGTCGCCGGGCTCGACCGCGAGAGCGCCCTTTTCGAGGCGAGGCGCTGCCTGTCGTGCGGCAACTGCTTCGAGTGCGACAACTGTTTTGGAGTCTGCCCGGACAACGCGGTCGGAAAGCTCGGTGGTGGTGAGCGGTACGCGTTCGACTACGACTACTGCAAGGGGTGCGGGATCTGCGTCGCGGAATGCCCATGCGGCGCGATCGTCATGGAGCCCGAGCGGATCTGATCTCAGGCCTGCCCCGGCCCGCGCTGCGCCCCTAGAGGGTGGACACCGTAGCCCGCGGGCGCCCGCTCGAGGCGCGACTCTATGCCGGCGCCGTCGAGCAGACCCGCCTGGGTACCGAGCTCGTGGACGACGCTCATCGCGTTGACCGGGGCGCGCAGCAGCGCCCCGGCGAGGCCGCGACCGAGTACGAGCTCGGCGAGGACCGTCGCGGCGAACGCGTCCCCCGCTCCGGTGCGGTCGACGACCGGCGAGTCGTCCGGGTAGATCGGGACCTCGTAGCGGCCTGCGGCGTCGGACGCGTACGCACCCGCTGCGGCGTCGGTGACGACGACGCTCGGGGGCCCGAGCGCGTGGAGCAGGTCGAGGAGGTCACCGACGTCGTCACCCGGCTCACCGCCGCCTATCGCTGCGGCCTCCTCCCGGTTGCACACGAGCAGCGCACTCCTTCGGTAGAGGCGCTCGAGCGCTACCGCGCCGCGTGCGATCTGGTAGGTGCCGGGCTGGAAGGCGAGCGCGACGGCCGGGTTGGCCTCGAGCCAGTCCGCGATCTCGTCCTCGTAGCCCGCCGCGTCTCGCCCGATCGACGAGAGGTAGATCCACGCCGGGATCTCGGTGGGGCGAAGGTGCGGCCAGTGATAGGAGTAGGGCTCGTGGTGGACGAGGATCGTGCGCTCGCCACCGAGGCGGAGAACGAAGTGGCGGTTGGTAGGCGACGATCGGTCGAGCCGCACGAGCGAGGTGTCGACGCGCTCCCGGTGTAGCGCGGCGACGACGTCCCGCCCGAGCTGATCGGCCCCGACGTAGGTCGTGATCGCGACGTCGAGGCCGAGGCGGGCGCACGCGACCGCCGCGTTCGCAGCATTGCCCCCCGCCTCGATCGTGATGGTCGACTCGTATGGCACCTTCGCGCCGAAGTCGAGGGCGAGAAGCCGTTCGCGGTCGGAGCCGATGAGGTGCGCGACACCGGGATCGAGCGTGATATAGGTGTCCGTTGCCGTGTCGCCGACGAGGAGTACCTGGGTCCGGCGCGGCAACGAGCCGACCGCGTCGACACGACCGGCCCCGGGGCGCGTGACGCCAGCGCCGCTACTTGCGGTCTTCGGAGGCGGCTCCACGCCGGCGGCCCCGGGCGGTCTCCCGCTCGCGATCAGAACGTCATCCCGCGAGCGATCTTGCGGATGTGCCGGAGGATGGCGATGTGCTTTCGCGTGTCGAGCTCCATGGTCTCGACGAGCAGCACCCACAGCGTCGTCTCCTCGACCGGCTGGAGGGACCGGCGGAGGTGCTTGAGGCTGCGGAGGTCCTCCCTCTCGAGCGCGAGGAGCTTCTCGGTACGCTCGAGGAGCTCGGAGGAGTTCTTCCGCACGATGCTCACGTCGGGGACACCCTCCGAGGGCGATCGCAGCTCGACCTCCGCGCGCATCGAGCTCGCGAGCTCTTCGAAGACCCGGTGGTGCCTCTGCTCGTCCTCCATGATGAGCTTCGCGAGGTAGCTGATGTCCGGGGACTCGACATCGTCGGCGAGCGCTCCGTAAGAGTCGACGAACCCCGCTTCCGCGTCGATGTGCGAACGGATCTGGTCGTACACTTCCTGTTCCCACGTGCTCGCGCCCACCAGGTCGTCGATCATCTGCCCCTCCCCGTCCCGAGACGGCGCGGGCTCGGTGCCCGGCGCCTGCGGACCACCGGCGTGCGCTGGCCCGACCACCGAAGTGTCGCGGGGCGAGCCGTCCGACAGTAGGGGCGATCGGCCCTGCCGGTCGGACCGTCCAGGCGGGCCGGGGGCGGACGGGGGGCGACGTTGTCGGCCCCGCCCGGCACGGCGATACTGGAGCCATGTCGCGCTCGGCGGGTGACCCGGCGACGACCGATCGCCTCGAGGTCCACGCGGACGCCGCCGGCACGTCGGCGTCCGCGCTCATCGACGACCGCTACCTCGTCGGCGACGCGCTCGGTAGGGGCGGGATGGGCGTCGTCCACCGAGCGCTCGACATCAAGCTCGGTCGGCCGGTCGCGGTGAAGGTGCTGAGCGGTGGAGAGCCGGCCGACGAGGAGCGTTTCGCGAGAGAGGTGCGGACGCTCGCGCTGCTTGCCCACCCCCATCTCGTTCGCCTCCTCGACGTCGGATCGCTCGACGGTCGCCCCTGTCTCGTCATGGAGCTCGTCGAAGGCCCGACCCTCGCGGGCGTCCTCGCGTCGGGACCACTCGCGCCGTCCGAGACGTCGCGGATCGGGGAGGCGATGGCGTCCGCGCTGTCCTATGTGCACGGTGAGGGCATCGTCCACCGAGATGTCAAGCCCGCGAACATCCTCTTCGACCGCCATGGGCAGCCCCGGCTGGCGGACTTCGGGGTCGCGCGGCTCGTGGGCGCAGCTGGTCCGACGGTGAGCGGCTACACGCTCGGGACGCCTGCGTATCTCGCCCCCGAACAGGTCATCGGATCGGCTGTCACCGCAGCCGCGGACGTCTACGCACTCGGCCTCGTCCTCCTCGAGTGCCTCACCGGGCACCGTGCCTTCGACGGGACGGCGGCGGAGATCACCGCCGCCCGGCTCCAGCGTGATCCGCCGATCCCGCTCGCGGTCGGCGTGCAGTGGACCCAGCTTCTCGCGTCCCTGACCGCGAGGGAGCCGGCCGATCGCCCGACTGCGGCCGACGCGGTGCAGCTCCTGCGGGCAATCGACGGCGGCTCGTGGCTCGCGACTCGCGCAGGACCGCTGCCCGTCTCGGGCAGCGCGACGAGAGACGCCGACACCGCCGTCGCGAATCACGCCGTCGGCGCCGCGGCTGCCGATGCCGTCGCCGGGGCAGCGATCGCCGATGCCGTCGCAGGGGGAGCGATCGCCGCTGGCGCTGCCGGCGGAGCGATCGCCGCTGGCGCTGCCGGCGGAGCGATCCCTGTATCCGACCTCGCGTACCGTCCGACCGTGCGGCTCGGACCGTCCCGGGGTGCCCTCGGGGCGCCCGCGGACCCGTTCGCCAGCCCCGGTGCCGGTGCCGGAGCTGCGCCTCCGACCTCCCGGCGGCGCAGCCGGGCGATCGGGGTCACGGTCGGTGCGGTGGCGCTGCTCGCGGCAGCCGGAGCCGGCATCGCTGCGGGACTCGCGGGCTCGGGCACGGCCGGGCCCCGGAGGGGTGGGCCGTCCGTCCCGACGACCGCAGCGCACGTGATCGGATCGGCGCGATCGGCCACGACCGTGGTGTCCGCCCCGACGGCACCGACATCCACGACGACTACGACTACGACTACGACGACCGTACCGTCGGCACTTTCCGGTGCGGGCGCGGCGTTCAGCTCCGCGTTGCGCGCCGGGATCGCGGACGGCGGCGTGACTCCCGTCGCCGCCAGCGTTCTCGCGTCCGGCCTCCGCTCGGTGCTCGCCTCCCCGACCGGCCAACCTGCGACCGAGGTCGCAGCGTTCGAGACGCTCGTGCAGACCTACGACGCCGCTGTCGCGCACGGGGACATCGCAGGGCCGTCCAACATCACGGCTCTCGGCGCCGCTCTCGGGGAGATCGCGGCCGCGCTCGGGACAGCCGCGCCGACACCGGGCCCCGTCGGTCCGGGTGCTGGCCCGCCCGGCCAGGACAACGGCCACGGCCACGGCCACGGTCCTGGCCATGGCTCTGACGGCTGAGCCGACCTGTGCGCGTTGGCGTCGGTGTGTCCGCCGAGCAACGACGGTCGGTGCCGGGGCGTCGGCAGTGCATGCGCAGCATGTCCCGACAGCTGGTGCCCTCCCATCAGTGCACCGGCTGGCCTATCAGTGCAACGGGCGACCGACTGCGAGCACGCGGCTCGCGTTCGCGAAGTCGTCGTCGACGAGGACCACCGACCGACCCGCGCGGTCGAGGAGGCTCGCGGCTATGGCCGCCCTCGTCCCAATCGCGCAGTGCACGAACACGGTGCGCTCCTCGTCGAGATCTCCGATGCGTCCGGCGAGCTCGTGCAATGGGATGTGCGTCGACCCGGCGATCGCGCTCGCCCTGCGCTCGTCCTCGCGCCTGACGTCGAGCACGAGGGGTTCGATCTCGCGCGCGACCTGCGCGAAGGTCGTCGTCGCGTAGCTGCGGAGAGCGTGGCCGTTCGCGAGCTCACGAACCGCCCCGACGGCCGCGCCATCCGGCCGGTCGATGCCGATACGCGCGAGCTGGCGCTGAGCTGCGCGAATGTCCTCGCCGGACTCGCCCACGAGCGTGAGTGGCGCCCCCTCGGGCACGAGCCAGCCGGCGTAGACCGAGAACTGGTCGTCGACGGCGATGCCTACGGTCCCACCGAGGTGCTCCTTCGCGAAGGCAGTGCGTGAGCGGAGATCCACGACCCATTCGCCCGCGGCGATGCGCCGGCCGAGGTCGGTCGCGTCGACCGCCGTCACGGGGGAGAGGTCGGCCGCGCTCGGGCCCAAGCGGTTGAGCGGCCCCATGCGTGCGTAGTACGCGGGGTACGCGGTGAGGCCGGCGAGGAGTGTCGCGACGAACGCGTCTTCGTCGCCGGTCGTGAGCGCGTCGTTGCGCGCTCGCTCCGCGTCGATCGTGCTCGCGCTCGCGCCTGACGTCGCTCCCGAGCTGCAGAAGCTGCCGAAGCCGTGGGTAGGGAAGACCGCGCTCTCACCGGGGAGAAGCGCGACGAGCCGTCGCACGGAGCGATACTGCGCGTGCGTCAGCTCGTCCGTCCGTGCGCGATCGACGAGGTCGGTGCGACCGACGCTACCGTAGAGAAGGGATCCGCCTGTGAAGGCCGCAGGCGGCCCGGATCCGTCGCCGACGACGAACGCGAGATGGCCGACCGTGTGCCCGGGGGTCGCGACGACGGTGATGCGCAGCGCTCCGAACGTGATCTCGTCGCCGTCGGCGACCGCGACACGGTCGAACGCGACGTCGTCGGCCCCGGCCAGGAGGTAGGAAGCGGCGTGCGCGCGGGCGAGGGCATAGCCGCCAGTCACGTAGTCGTTGTGGAGATGCGTCTCGAGCACCGCGACGCACTCCACGGCGAGGCGTGCGAGCACCGCCTCGACCCTGTCGAGATCTCGTTGGGGGTCGACGACGACTGCGACCTTCCCGTCGTGGACGACATAGCTCCGATCCCCGAGGTCCTCGGTGGCGATCGTCTCGACGTCCATCACGGCGCGCCTCCTGCTCGAGCGACCACGCTACGGCGCAGGGCAGGCGCTCGCTGATGCGCTGATGCGCTGATGCCGAAATGTTGGTACATTCAGAGCATGCGCGTTCACATCGCCGCTGCCCGTGCCGCGCGGCCGCAGGCGCCGCGGTCGCCGCGGCGCCTGCGGTGAGCGCGATGAGCTCGGGGACTGGCGCCCTCGACCGGTCGAGCACGATCCCACTCTGGAGCCAGCTCCACGACGATCTGCGCCGACGGATCGAGTCCGGCGAGCTCGTCGGGACGTTCCCGGGAGAGCTCGAGCTCGGCGACGAGTACGGCGTGAGCCGCAACACGGTCCGCGAGGCGCTGCGCGAGCTGCGGGCCGGCGGACTTGTGATCGCGGGCCGTGGACGGCGCTCACGTGTCGGTCGCGCCGTGTCCATCGAGCAGCAGTTCGGCGCGCGATACAGCCTCTTCAGCTCGGTCGAGGCGGCGGGGATGGAGCATCGCAGCGTCGTGCGCGCGCTCGACATACGTCGCGACGAAGCGGCGGCGCGCGCACTTCGGCGCGACCCGGCGTTGCCGCTTCTCCACCTCGAGCGACTCCGACTCGCAGACGGTCAGCCGCTCGCGCTCGACCGGGTCTGGTTTCCCGCGGACCTCGCGGCGCCATTGCTCGACGCGGACTTCACCCGGGTGGGCTTCTACGACGAGCTCGCGAGTCGGACGCAGGTCCGCCTGACCGGCGGCTTCGAGCGGCTGCGCGCGGTCGTGCCGGACCGTGTCGAGCGAGCGCTGCTCGCCGTGCCCGCGGGCGTCGCCGCGTTCCGCATCGAGCGCGTCGGCTGCGCGGGCGACGAGCGGGTCGAGTGGCGGACGACGCTCGCCCGCGGTGACCGCTTCGACGTCGTCACGCGCTTCTCGGCGACCGACGGCTACCACCTCTCCTCGTCCGGCGCTCCGGGCTCGCAACGGTGACGTCGCGATGAACGCGCGCCCGCGCCGCGTCGAGAGCGAGCGGGTGCGATCGCCGCAGCCGCTGATCCGGCGGCGAGTCCCATCCGGCCGCGGCGCGACCGAGCAGCCAAACGTCACGGGCGACGGTGATGCTGCGCTCACGCCGGCGTTCTGGCTCGCGGTGATCCTCACGGGGATCGGGGCAGGTCTCTTCGGCGACGCGCTCATGGCACTGCTCTTCGCGGCGCAGCACCTCGCGTTCGACTACCACTCGGGGAGCCTGCAGTCGGCCGTCGAACACGCGTCGGGGGTCCGCCGCGTCGTGTCGCTCGTCGCGGCCGGAGCGATCGGTGGCGGCGCCTGGTATGCGTTACGCCGCGCGACGCCTGGCGAGGAGTCCGAGATCGACGACGCGATCTGGACTGGCGACGGTCACCTCTCCCCCCGGCGCAGCATCGGAACCTCGGTGATCTCGGAGGTCGTCATCGGGATGGGGGCGTCGATCGGCCGCGAGGCCGCGCCGAAGCTCATGGGCGGCGTGTCGGGGAGCATGGTGGCCGGCCTCCTGCGCCTGTCGCCAGCGCAGCGCCGGCTCCTCGTCGCGTGCGGCGGGGGCGCCGGGTTCGCCGCCGTCTACAATGTCCCGTTCGGCGGCGCGCTGTTCACCGCGGAGGTCCTGCTCGGGAGCATGGCCCTCCCGGTGGTGCTCGCCGCGCTCGCGTGCTCCACCATCGCGACCGCGACCGCGTGGCTCTACCTCCCCACCCACGCGACGTACCTCAACGTCCCGTCGTACCACTCCAGCGCGTCGCTGATCGTGTGGTCGATCGTCGTCGGACCAGTCGTCGGGCTGCTCGCCGCGCTCTACATCCGGCTCATCGGCTGGGTGTCCCACCACGCCGTCGCTGGGCGCTGGGCGCTCGTTGCTCCGCTCGGCGCGTTCACCGTTCTCGGCCTCATCGGGCTCGCGTATCCGCAGCTCTTCGGCAACGGGAAGGATATGGCCCACTCGGTCTTCCTCGGCCAGGGCAGCCTCCTCCTCCTCCTCGCACTCTTCGCCCTCAAGCCATTCGTCACCGCACTCTGTCTAGGGAGCGGGGCGTCCGGCGGGCTGTTCACGCCGTTCCTCAGCACCGGCGCGGTCCTTGGAGCCTTCCTCGGCCTCGCGTGGCTGCACGCGTGGCCGGGTGCCCCGGTCGGGGCGTTCGCGATGATCGGCGCGTCCGCGATGATCGGGGCGTCCATGCAGGCGCCCCTCGTCGGGATCGCGCTCGTGTTCGAGCTCACGAACAGCGGATTCGAGCTGCTCGTCCCAATGGCCGTCGCGACGGTGGTCGCGACGGGGGTGGCGCGCCATGTCGACGGCTACTCGATGTACACCGCCCGGCTGTCGGCGCGTTGACGCAGCGTCCCGGCGTGCCGCACGGCGCGTGCCAGCGCGCCACACTGGTCCGATGACGGCTCAGTACATCTACACCATGCGCGACCTCAGGCGCTTCTATCCGCCGGACCGGGAGGTGCTTCGGGGGATCAACCTGTCCTTCTTCCCCGGAGCCAAGATCGGTGTCATCGGATCGAACGGCTCGGGAAAGTCATCGTTGCTGCGCATCATGGCAGGTGAGGACGATGGTTTCACGGGAGAGGCGCGCATGACGCCCGGCTTCACGGTCGGCTACCTCGCCCAGGAGCCTCATCTCGACGAGACGAGGGACGTCGCGGGCAACGTCGCCGACGGCGTCGCGTCAACGGTCGCGCTCCTCGAGAGATTCGAGGCGGTGTGCGCCGCGATGGGTGAGCCCGACGCGGACTTCGACAGGCTCATCGCGGAGCAGTCCGAGCTCCAGGACCGGATCGACGCCGCGCGGGCGTGGGACCTCCAGCGGAATCTGGAGATCGCTATGGACGCGCTCCGTCTCCCTCCGGGCGATGCGACAGTGACGACACTGTCGGGCGGGGAGCGCCGGCGCGTCGCACTCTGCCGCCTGTTGCTCTCGGCGCCCGATCTGCTCCTCCTCGACGAGCCGACGAACCATCTCGATGCCGAGTCTGTCGCATGGCTCGAGCGCACGCTGCAGGAGTATCCAGGGACCGTCGTAGCGGTCACCCACGACCGCTACTTCCTCGACAACGTCGCGGGCTGGATCCTCGAGCTCGACCGCGGGGCGGGAATCCCCTGGCAAGGCAACTACTCGTCCTGGCTCGAGCAGAAGCAGGCACGCCTAGCTGCCGAGGATAAGGCCGACAGAACACGCGAGCTCGCTCTCCAGCGCGAGCTCGAGTGGATCCGCATGTCGCCGCGTGCCCGTCAGAGCAAGGGAAAGGCGCGCGTCAACTCCTACAACGAGCTCGTCGCCGAGGCAGAGGCGGCCGAGCGGCGCGCCGAGCGGTTCGAGATCACGATCCCCCCCGGGCCGCGCCTCGGGGACACGGTCGTCGTCGCGGAGGGGATCGTCAAGGGATTCGGCGACCGTCTGCTCGTCGACGGGCTCTCGTTCTTGCTCCCGCCCGGCGGGATCGTCGGCGTGATCGGCCCGAACGGCGCGGGCAAGACGACCCTTTTCACGATGATCGTCGGCGCCGACGCGCCGGACATGGGGACTATCACCATCGGAGCGACCGTCGTCCTCGCGTACGTCGACCAGTCACGCGACGGGCTCAGCCCGCACGCGAGCGTATACGACGAGATCACGGGCGGCTCGGACCGGATCGCGCTCGGCAGCCGCGAGGTCCACGGCCGAGCGTACGTCGCGAGCTTCGGCTTCAAGGGGAGCGACCAGCAGAAGATGGTGGGGGAGCTGTCCGGAGGCGAGCGCAACCGTGTCCATCTCGCGAAGGTGCTGAAGAGCGGCGGTAACGTGCTGCTGCTCGACGAACCGACCAACGACCTCGACGTCGACACGCTCCGGGCTCTCGAGGAGGCGCTGCTCGGGTTCCCCGGATGCGCGGTCGTCGTCAGCCACGATCGGTGGTTCCTCGATCGCGTCGCCACCCACATCCTCGCGTTCGAGGGCGACTCCGAGGTGCGATGGTTCGAGGGGAACTTCTCGGACTACGAGGCCGATCGCCACAAGCGGCTCGGCGCGGAGGCAGACCAGCCGCACCGCGTGAAGTACAAGCCGCTAAGCCGCAGCTGACCGCTTCTCTCGGGACGGCGCTCGAGCAGGCCCCGCGCCCGTGCAAGAGCCGCGACGTGCTGCCGTCAGGCGGCGATCTCGGTCAGCGCGTCGCCGCAGCGCAGGCAGGCCGCCGCGCGGAAGTCGTCCTTCGCGAAGCCGATGAAGTCCCGGTCTTCCCACGGCCGGACCTCGAGGACCTCGTCGTCGAACTCCCGGTGCCCGATGAGCTTGCAGATCACGTGTGTCATGCGGTCAGTGTACCGGACTATGCATCGAATAGTGTCGCGGAGGAAAGCTATCTCTTTAGAAGATGTTGCTGTGCGCTCGGCGCGATGGTCCGCGCCATGCGCCGGCGAGCTCCCGGAGGGCGTCGTTCGCAGCCGCTACTGTGACGCGGTGCAAGAAGACCTGCGACAGCCGGTGATCGCCGACGGGAGACGGGCACGTGGCGAGCGGACGCGCCTCGCGGTCATCGAGGCGCTGCTCGCGCTCGTTGCCGATGGAGTCGCGCACCCAACTGCCCGCCAGGTCGCCGACCGGGCCGGGGTCGCGCTCCGGACCGTCTACCACCATTTCGAGGACGTCGAATCGCTTCGCGGCGTTGCGTTCGAGCTTCAGCTCGACCGACATAAGGAGCTGCTCCAGCCGATCCCCGCGAGCGCTGACCTCCACGAGCGCGTCGCGGTTTTCGGGCGCCAGCTCCGGACGCTGTTCGAGGCGATCACACCGATCCGCAGGACGGCACTCCTCGACGAGCGCGGCTCGGCCGAGTCGGCGGGACGGCTCGGAGAGCTCCCGGCGATCCGGCGTAAGCACCTCGAGCAGACGTTCGCCCGCGAGCTGTCAGGGCGGCCGGACCGCACGCGGCTCGTCGACGCGCTCGACGCGGCGACGTCATGGCACGCGTGGGAATTCCTGCGCACCGTTCGCTCGCGGGGCCCTCTCGCGGCGGAGCGGGTCCTCGCGTTCACCGTCGAGGCGTTGCTCGACTGATTTCACCGTCGAGGCGTTGCTCGACTGATTTCGCCGTCGAGGCGTTGCTCGAGCGAGATCCGCGAGCGGACCGCTCAGGTGCCGCCCGAGGACCAGGACACCTGGACGTCGGCGCCTCCAGTGCGCGCCGCGCCGAGGTGCCAGCGCCCCGAGGTCGCACGCACGATCGTGTCCGCGATCGCGAGCCCGAGTCCCGCCCCGCCCGGCACGGTACTCACGCGCCGAAACCGCTGGAAGATCTCGTCGCGGTCCTCGGGCGCGATGCCGGGGCCCGTGTCGGAGACAGTGAGAGTCGGCCTGCCGTCGACGACGAGCACGGCGACCTCCACCAGCCCGCCTGCGCTCGTGTAGCGGCACGCGTTGTCGACGAGGACCGACACGAGGCGGTCGAGCCACTCGGCGGGTGCGGCGACGACAGCGGGAGTCGGGTCCACCGAGACGCGGAGCTCGACCCCGCGCAGGGCGGCGACGGGAGTGAATCGGGACGCGCACTGCTCGACGAGCGGGCCGAGGTCGACGCGAGTATCAGGTGGTGCGCTCGGGATCGCGTCGAGCCGCGCGAGCCAGATGAGGTCGTCGACGATGCCGCGCAATCGTCCCGACTCCTCGGAGATTCGCTCGAGCGAGTCGCGGTAGGCGGGTGCGGCGCGCTCGGTGGACAGCGCGAGGCCGACCTCGGCCTCGATGACGCTGAGGGGCGTACGCAGCTCGTGGGACGCATCGGCGGTGAAATCGAGCTGCTGCTGGCGGGCGCGCTCGATCGGCGTCGCGGCGCGGCGCCCGATCACGGTCGCGACGAGGAAGAACGTGAGGAGCATCACCGGGAGCAGCGAGCCCTCGATCACGAGGAGCGTGGTCCGGACGTCGAGGACCTGCTCGATGCTCGTCGCTGCGACGAGCCGGCCCCGCGCGAGCGCGACGCCCGCGACCGTGAAGTGACGGCCCGCGATGGTCGCGCTTGCCGGCCGGCCCGTCCGCGTGCTCGACGCGGGGAGCGAGGGACCTGGGCCGTCGAGCAGCGTCGCCGTGCGCGAGCGCTCGGGGATCCACCAGAGGAAGATCGGGGCGTCGTCGAGGTCTCCTCCGCCACCGCGCGACGCGGCTGCCGCGCCGAGCGCCGTTCCCGTGGTCGGTGCGGGCGCGGGGACTCCGTCGTTACCGACGGTACGCGCCGCGACCGAGAGGCGCGTCGCGAGCCGCTCGTCGACGCTGTCCTGCAAGTGCCGGAACACGGCGAGGTCGGCGATCGCCGCACTCGCGAGGTACACGGCGAGCGCGACGAGTGTCGCGCTGATCGCCACGTCCCGGGCATGACGGCGGACCGTGCGGGCGGAGCCGGCGGGCTCGCGCCGCGACGAACTGCGCGCCGTCCTCGTCATCGGCCTCGCACCCTCACGGCCCGACCAGGCGATAGCCGACGCCGCGAACGGTGTCGATGCGCGCGTCGCAGTGGGCGATCTTGCCGCGGATCCGAGCGATGTGGACGTCGATCGTGTTCGATCCGACCGCGTCCGACTCCTCGGGCCACGCGTTGAGCGCTATCGACCGCCGCAGCACGACGGCGGGGGCTCGCCGCGCGAGGATCTCCACGACGGCGAACTCGCGTGCCGTGAGCTCGACGGCGACTCCCGCGGCGCGCACCTCTCTCGTCGTCGGGTCGACGACGAGAGAGCCGCAGACGAGCTGCGGGCTTCGGTCTCCGGCCGGCCGCCGGAGCAGGGCCCGCAGCCGGGCGAGCAGCTCGCCGTAGTCGAACGGCTTCACGAGGTAGTCGTCGGCACCCGAGTCGAGCGCCTCGACGCGATCTCCGGGAGCGTCCCTCGCCGTGAGCATGAGGATCGGGGTCGAGATGTTGCGAGCGCGGGCCCACGCCACGACGTCGACCCCAGAGGGCCCCGGGAGGCGCCAGTCGAGCACACAGACCCCGTATTCGTTGACCGCGAGATAGGCGAGAGCGTCGTCCCCGTCTACCGCGGCGTCGACGACGTACCCGGCCTCGCGAAGGCCCCGGACGAGCACGTCGCGCAGGCCGCCGTCGTCCTCGGCCACGAGTACGCGCACGAGACGAGTGTGCCAGCTCGGCAAGGCGACCGCGCCCGCGCCCTCGTCGTGTGCCCGCGGTCGCCCTCGGGCGCTGGACGAGGGCGCGGACCGTTCACCCCGCCGTCAGGGTGCATCCCTACACTGGCCATGTGAACTCTGCCCGTGCCCGGCCGACGAGGGCACGCGGCGCGCCGGACCAGGGCCGCGCCGGCCCTGTCATCTCGCGGCCCGGCGCGTCGCCCGGCCCTCCCGCCGGGCCGGCGCAGGCGGGCACGTCCGCCGCCGGCCCGGAGCCCGGACGGCTCGACGCGGTGCACGCACACACCGCACGCGCTCTGCTCATCGCGACGCGGCCCCGCCAGTGGTTGAAGAACATCCTTGTATTTGCCGCGCCGGGCGCCGCTGGCCTTCTCGGGCACCCGGCGGTCCTCGCCCGGACCGCCGCGGCCGCGGCGATGTTCGTGCTTGCGTCGTCCGGCACCTACCTCGTCAACGACGCTCTCGACGCATCGGCCGATCGGGTGCACCCGGAGAAACGACACCGACCCGTCGCGTCCGGCGCACTGACCGTGCCAGCTGCATTGGGCGCCGGCGGTGCGCTTCTCGCCGCGGCGCTCGGCTCCGCCGTGCTCGTCGGGGGCGCCCGGCTGCTTGGGGTCGCGGCCGCCTACGTCGGCGTCAGCCTCGCGTACACGCTCTGGCTGAAGCGGGTGCCGGTCGTCGAGCTCGCATGCGTCTCGTCGGGCTTCGTACTGCGCGCAGTCGCGGGTGGCGCGGCCGTGAGCATCCCGATATCGCACTGGTTCGTCATCGTCGCCTCTGCCGGCGCCCTGCTCGTCGTCGCGGGGAAGCGCAGCGCCGAGCTCGCGACGCTCGGCCCAGCGAGCCGCGCTCACCGGCCGGTGCTCGAGCGCTACCCCGCGAGCTTCCTTCGTTCGGTCCAGGTGCTCGCGGCGACGGTCGCAGTGGTCGGCTATGCGCTGTGGGCCTTCGAGCGCGCGAGCCTGCTCGACGTCGGCCGCAGCGGCGCCGACGCGATCGTCTTCCAGCTGTCGATCGTCCCGTTCGTCCTCGGTGTGCTCACCGTCGAATTGGCCATCGAGGCGGGAGACGGCGGGGCGCCAGAGGAGCTCGCGCTGCACAATCGCGCGCTCCAGGCGCTCGCGCTCGCCTGTCTCGCGTTCGTCGCGTTCGGGATCTACGCGTGAGCGCGACCGCGACGCGGTCCGTTCTGCCGCCTCCGCTTCCCGCGAGAGGTCTCCTGGCAGGATTTGGTCGCGCCGCTGGTACGGTCGCGACCGTCCACGACGCTCGCGATGCGCGCGACGTCGAGCGCATCGTCGCACACGCCCGGAGCTCCGGACGTCACGTCGTCGCCCGAGGGCTCGGGCGAGCGTACGGCGACGCTGCCCAGTGCGCGGGCGGCGACGTCGTCGACTGCACGGCGATGGACCGCGTGCTCAGTCTCGACCTCTCCCGGGGTATCGTCCGGGCCGAGGCGGGGGCCTCCTTCGACTCGCTCCTGCGCCAATGCGTCCCACGCGGCTGGTTCGTGCCCGTGACGCCGGGGACTCGTCACGTGACCCTCGGCGGTGCGGTCGCCGCCGACGTGCACGGCAAGAACCACCACCGCGACGGTTCCTTCGGCTCCCACGTCCTCGCATTCACCCTCGTGGGCGCCGGTGGCCCGCGCCCGCTCGCCCCGACCGTGGAGCCCGACCTGTACTGGGCGACGATCGGCGGCATGGGGCTGACCGGGGTCATCGCGGACGTCACCGTGCAGATGCGCGCCATCTCGACGTCGCGCCTCGTCGTCACGACGGAGCGCGTACCCGATCTCGAGTCGTGCATGGCGCGCCTCAGCGAGCTCGACGCGGACCACGAGTACAGCGTCGCGTGGGTCGACGGCCTGTGCACCGGGCGGCGTCTCGGCCGAGCGGTCATCACCGCGGGAGACCACGCGGAGCCGGGTGATCTCCCCGACGGGCGTCGCGTCGGCGCGCTCGACTACGAGCCGAGAGCCCGGCTCGTGGTGCCGTTCACGCCGCCGCGCGGGCTCGTCGGACCTGCGACGCTGCGCGCGTTCAACGAGGCGTGGTATCGCAGGGCGCCGCGCCGTCGTGTCGACGAGGTCCAGACCATCGCGCAGTTCTTCCACCCGCTCGACGCGCTCCGGGACTGGAGCCGTCTCTACGGCCGCTGCGGATTCACCCAGTACCAGCTCGTCGTGCCGTTCTCGGGCGCCGACGTCGTCCGCCGCGCGATCGAGCTGCTCCACGGCGCGGGGGTGCCGCCGGCTCTGTGCGTGCTCAAATCCTTTGGTCGCGCGAGCGCGGCGCCGATGTCCTTCCCGATACCCGGGTGGACGCTCGCGGTCGACCTCGCGCTCGGCTCCGCGGCTGTCGCGGGTGCCCTCGACGAGATCGACTCGGCGGTCGCCGCCGCGGGCGGGCGCGTGTACCTCGCGAAGGACGGGCGGCTCCGGCCGGAGCTGCTCCCGGTGATGTACCCGCGGCTCGCGGCGTGGGACGCTGTGCGGGAGCGCCACGATCCCGACCACGTGTTCGTCTCCGACCTGTGGCGCCGCGTCGCCGCGGGCGGCTGAGGGGCGGCGATGCAGACCCTGCTCCTGCACCACGGTTACGTCGCGCTAGCGGTCCTCGCGCTGCTGCAGGCCGCGTGCGTGCCGATACCCTCGGAGGTGACGCTCGGCTTCGCGGGCGTGCTCGCGGGTGAAGGCCGCCTGAACCTCGTCGCCGTGATCGCGCTCGGCACCATCTCCGAGCTCGTCGGATCCTACGTCGCGTACACGATCGGACGGCTCGGTGGCCGCCCTCTCGTCGCACGGTTCGGCCGGTACGTGCTCGTGAGCGCCGCCGATCTCGATCGTGCCGAGCGGTGGCTCGCGGGCCGCGGCGAGATCTCGATCGCTGTCGGGCGGGCCCTCCCGGTCGTGCGGGCGCTCGTGTCGGTCGTCGCGGGGACAGCAGAGATGCCGCGGCTGAAGTTTCTCATGCTCAGCTTCGCAGGCACTCTGGCGTACGTGTCCACGCTCTCGACGGTCGGTTACGCAGTCGGCCCGGCCTGGCGGGCGGTCGCACACGACCTCTCCGTCGGTGGCTATGCCGTCGCCGGACTTGCCGCGGTCGCCGTCGTCGCTTATCTCGCGCATCGCGTGCGGTCGGTCCGCGGGGACGAGCCCGCGATAGAGCGGGAGCGGGAGCGGGAGCTGGCCGCCGACACAGGAGGCCCGGAGCCGAGGTGAACGACGTGACCGGAATGCCGCAGAGCGTCGTCGTGCTCGGCGGGAGCTCGGAGATCGCGCGCGCGCTGCTCGTGCGCCTGTCCGGCCACCGGCTGCGGGCAGTAGTGCTCGCGGGACGCGACGACGCGGCTCTCGCCGCAGTCGGCGACGAGCTCACCGCGCTCGGCGTGGCGCACGTCGAGCGCGCGCGATACGACGCCCGCGATGTCGCCAGCCACGGCGCGCTCGCCTCCTCGGTGCGGAGGAGCATCGGCGACGTCGACCTGCTCGTCGTCGCCGTCGGGTCCCTCGGCACGGCCGAGCTCGACGAGCTGTCTCCGGAGAGCGTCGCCGAGTCGATCGGGACGAACTTCACCGGTCCGGCCGCTGCGACGCTCGCGTTCGCACGCGTCATGCGCGACCAGGGGCACGGGAGGATCGTGATCATCTCGTCGGTCGCGGGCGTACGTGTGCGGCGGGCGAACTTCGTGTACGGGTCGGCGAAAGCCGGCCTCGACGGCTTCGGCCAGGGCCTTGCGGACGCGCTCGATGGCTCGGGCGTGCACGTGATGATCGTCCGGCCAGGCTTCGTCCGGACCCGGATGACCGCTGGACGACCCGACGCGCCTCTCGCCGTTGACGCGGACGACGTCGCGGACGCCATAGTCCGTGGCCTCGCGCGCGGTGCCGACATCGTGTGGGTGCCCCCGGTGTTCAAGCTCCTCCTCGCGGTCGCCCGGCACCTGCCACGGGTGATGTGGCAGAAGGTCCCTGGCTAGCGCCAGTCCGCAGTCCGCAGTCCGCAGTCCGGCTAGCGTCGCGAGCGGCGGTGGGGTCGAATCCTGCAGTGGGGCCGTCGTCGCGTGAGTTCGACGAGCTGGCGGCGCGCTGTGGACGCGGGCGGGCGCGCGATCGAGCAGATATGGAGGAGTCGTGGACGTAGAGCGGGCGGCGACGCTGGTCCGGTCGGAGCGCGAGCGGGTTCTCGGGCTCCTGCTCTCGACTCAGGCCGCAGCCGGCGAGGACCGGGAGGCGGTGAACGCTCGTGGCGACATCATCGATCCTGCGGGCTGGCTCACCGCCGAAGCGGCGGACGACGCCGTCGCCGCCGGTCTCGTGGACCGGCTCGACGCGCTCGACCGTGCCGAACAGCGTCTCGCTGCAGGTACTTACGGGGTCTCGCTTCGCAGCGGCGCGCCGATCCCCGACGAGCGCCTCGAGGCGGACCCCGCTGCGGAGCTCACCGTCGAGGAGGCGGCTGAAGGTCTCTGACCCCCTCCGGTACTCTCGCGAGGTGCGAACCTCCGTCGAGGACGACCGTCGAGCCGGCTCGGCACCGTCCACTCTCGTCGTGTCCCGACGAGCACGTGCGGTGCGCGTGCTCGTCGACGAGGCTCATGACGAGGCGTGGTCCGTTCGGCCCGAGATCAGCGCGGCGATGCGCCCGGAGCATCCCGCGGACGCGTCGTACGCGCTCGCCGCTTCGCTGCTCGCGGAGCGAGACTTCACCGTCGAGGTACGCGCTCGCGGGGAGCTCGATGACGCGGCGCTCGGCGCGTGCGACGTCCTCGTCATCGCCCACCCGTCCGATCCTAAGTGGGAGCGGACGACTGGAGTCGGGAGCGCTCGCTTCTCGGATCACGAGCTCGAGGCCGTGCGGCGCTTCGTCGGTCGAGGCGGCGGGCTAGTCGCTCTCGGCGAGACCGAGCAGGACAAGTACGGCAACAACCTCAACGAGCTGCTCGAGACCTTCGGCCTGTGCATCGGCCACGAGACCGTGTACGACTACAGCTCCTTCATCTCGACGCCGACGTGGGTCATCGCCTCGCTGCCCGCGGCGCCCGGCCTCGGTTTCTCGTCGCTCGCCCGCACGGCCTGCTTCTACCGCTCGGGCATCGTCCGCACGAGCGGGCCCGCCACCGCGCTCGTCGCCCTCGCCTCGCCCACCGCCGACCCGCGGGAGGCGGGGCTCGCCGCCATCGCGGCCTTCGGGCGCGGTCGGGTCGCGGTGTTCGCCGACTCCGACTTGTTCGGCGACGACTGCATTCGCGAGCTCGACCATTCCCGGCTCTGGCT
>Ga0307374_10005680_pt1 | contig 20061 bp, 13 predicted proteins | sample OX3MG_FD_202532 | JGI IMG/M metagenome (GOLD analysis project Ga0307374, IMG submission 202532) | Soil microbial communities from Risofladan, Vaasa, Finland - OX-3 | ecosystem: Environmental > Terrestrial > Soil > Coastal area > Acid sulfate soil | place: Finland: Risofladan, Vaasa | collected...
TGGCATCGGGTTTGGTCCCGACGGCGACTGTGGCGGCCGAGTTCGTGGCCCCGTCAATCGCCGTGACGGTGTTGGCGCCCTCATTGGCCACGTAGATTTTGTTGGTGACCGGGTTGACGGCCACGGCATCGGGGCCTGTCCCGGCGGTGACCGGCGAAGCGGGGTCGGCGGCGTTCGTCGCACCGTCAATCACCGTGACGTCGCCGGAGTTGTAGTTGGCCACGTAGATTTTGTTGGTGACGGGGTTGACGGCCACGGCATCGGGGCTGGTCCCGGCGTCGACCGTGGCGGCGACAGCGCCGGTCGCGCCGTCAATCACCGTGACGTCGCCGGAGTTGTAGTTGGCCACGTAGATTTTGTTGGTGACGGGGTTGACGGCCACGGCAAAGGGCTCGCTCGCGTTCGAAGCGGTGACCGTGGCGGTCGAGTTCGTCGCGCCGTCAATTACGCTGACGGTGTCGCCGCCAGAGCCGTTGTAGCTGTTGGCAACGTAAACCCTGTCCGTAACCGGATTGACGGCGAGCGCGCGGGGATTCGTCCCGACGGTAAGCGTGGTTTCGATGCTGGCGCCAGCCGAGCTGGTGGCGCCGTTGACGACGGTGACGCTGTTGCCGCCGCTGTTGGCGACATAGACCTGGTTCGAGACCGGGTTGACGGAGACAGCGACGGGAGATAATCCGACGAGGAGGCCCACGGTGTGCGTGTCGAGAGCGTTGGTCGCCCCGTCAACTATCCCGAGCGCGCCGACGCTGGACTCCGCGACGTAAATTTTGTTGGTCACCGGGTTGACGGCCAGCGCCAGGGGCGCGTTGCTGGAGCCTCCATCGAGGCCGACGGTATTCAGGACGGCGTTGTTCGAGCCGGAGATCACTCTCACGAATTCGGCCTGGCCAGACGGCGCGCTGTCGGCCACATAGATTTTGTTGGTGACCGGGTTGACGGCGATGGCCACGGCCTCGTAGCCGCCGCCGTAGGCAGAGATCGTGCTGGTTGCGTTCGTCGCGCCGTCAATCACCGTAATGGTGTCGTCCTGGTTCGCCACGTAAGTCATGTTGGTCACCGGGTTGACGGCGATGGCATCGGGTTTGGTCCCGACGGCGACTGTGGCGGCCGAGTTCGTGGCCCCGTCAATCGCCGTGACGGTGTTGGCGCCCTCATTGGCCACGTAGATTTTGTTGGCCACCGGGTTGACGGCGATGGCGTCGGGTTCGTACCCGGCGGTGACCCCGGCGACGAGCGTGTCCTTCGCGCCGTCAATCACCGCAACGTCGCCGGAGTTGTAGTCGGCCACGTAGATTTTATTGGTCACCGGGTTGACGGCCACGGCAGCGGGGCTGATCGCGACGTCGACCGTGGCGGCGACAGCGCCGGTCGCGCCGTCAATCACCGTGACGGTGTTGTCGCCCTCATTGGCCACGTAGATTTTGCCGGTGACGGGGTTGACGGCCACGGCCCAGGGCGTGACGCCCGCCGGAATGGTTTTAGTGACGTTCTGCGCCCGCGCCGCGAGCGGGGCCAAACACAATAAGAGAGCCAGGGTAGCCACGGTCAGCGCTTTTCTGACCGTGGGGCTTTTGGCGAGGCAATTATGGATTATGAATGGTGAACGGCGGCAATTATGAATTATAAATGATGAATTATGCTCGCCGCGGCGACGGTCCCCGTCATGATAATTCATAATTCCTAATTCATAATTTTGTGTGCGTTGCATTTTCCCCTCCTTGGCCGGAGGGGATACGGTCTGCGGATAATCGGAACCCCTGGGGCCCTTTCCCTGAAACTGCCTGAAGAACAGCTAACCGGCGTGCTTGAACTCGTGACGGACCCCGTATATCACCTGCGTGCGCCGCTGTCAAGCGAAAACGATTCCCGGATTTCGAAAAATGGAGCAGTCTCGGCCCGCACTCTTTAGGAGGGTTGCACCCGATCTCCAGGAGGCAAAAAAGCCACCGCAGGTTGCCGGCTCAGAAGCGACGGCATGGCCGCGCAAACTTTTGCGCGAAAAGCGAAAACCTTTCCGAATATCCGAGTAAATGCCGAAAACCGCACGGATCGTTCCTGCCCGCCTCTCGCTTCAAGCGTTCGGGCATGTTCTCGAGCGTGAGCGGAGCCAGCGTCATCCCGGGACTGCGCTGCTGCCATCTCAATGGCCGCTTTGAGGACTACTGGGAGAACCGCCGCGTAGCTTAACCTCCACTTCTATGTCGCGCACCCCTCCGAAGCAGGCCGCTTGACTTCATCCGAGAATTCCCTTACGTTTGACCACTTCGGGTCATTTTGGATCAGCCGGGATCTTGGCGGGGCTGGCGCGCCGGTTTGCGTTCCAAAGGGTGCAGCGGGTTTCCAAGTAGAAAAGATGCACGATAGAATGGAGGCGATATGAGAGTGCAAAATAAAGTTGCGATCGTAACCGGCGCCGGTTCGGGGATCGGCCGTGCGACGGCGGAGCTTCTTGCCGAAGAAGGCGCAAAGGTTGTGGTTGCCGACATCGATCCCGTGGGTGGCAAGGAAACCGTCAACGCGATTCGGGAAAAGGGAAACGCCGCCCATTTTGTCCGGGCTGACATTTCCCAGGAAACCGACGCAAAACGAATCTCCGACGAGGCTGTAAAGACTTACGGCGGAATCGATATTCTGGTCAATAATGCTGCAACGTTTGTTCTGAAGGGCTTTGAGGCCTCGGTTGGGGAATGGCAGCACTCCCTCGGCGTCAATGTGATTGGGACCGCGCTGGTCACAAAATATGCGATCGAGCCTATGAAGGAAAAGGGCGGCGCCATCGTCATCCTTGGCTCGATATCAAGCTTTCTGGCCCAGCCCGACTTTTTTGCCTACAGCGCTACCAAGGCTGCCATGCTCCAGTTGGCGCGGAACATGGCGATGGATCTGGGGCCGCACAAGATTCGGGTCAATGCCGTGTGCCCCGGGTCGATCATCACGGCGGCTTCCTACCGGCATATGGAAAAAGTGGGCATGACGCTCGAAGAATTTGATGCCCAGGAAGGCGCCAAAACCTTTGTGGGCAGGGCGGGGAAGCCTCGTGAAGTGGCCGCCGCCATACTATTTCTTGTCTCCGATGAGGCGAGCTACATCACGGGCAGCCACCTGATGGTCGATGGAGGCTATTCGGCGCAGTAGCTTTCAGGATGATGGGTGTTGATGGCCAAACAGTCTCCCAAAGTCGCGCTTTTCATCACCTGCCTGGGTGATCAATTCTTTCCCCAGGTGGGTGAATCCGTTGTAAGAATCCTGCGGCGCGTGGGCGCCACGGTTACCTTTAATCCTGCCCAAACCTGCTGTGGCCAGCCTGCCTTCAACACAGGTTACCGGGAGGAGGCGCGCGAGGTTGCTGCGCGCAATCTCGATCTCTTCGATGACGCGGATTATGTTGTGGCGCCGTCCGGTTCCTGTTCGACGATGGTCCGGGTCTTCTATCCGGAACTGTTTGCGGAAGAGCCGGAACTTCTGCGCAAGGTTGAGCGGCTGCGAGGGCGCTTCTATGAGTTCTCGGAGTTTCTGGTGAAGGTGATGAAGGCGGAGGATGTCGGCGCGAGTTTTCCGCACCGAGTCGCTTATCACGATTCCTGCCATCTTCTGCGCGAGCTGGGTATTGAGACGGAGCCTCGCAAATTGATCAAGGCCGTGAAGGGCCTTGAACTGGTTGAGTTGCAGGACAACAAACTTTGCTGCGGTTTTGGCGGAACGTTTTCCGTGAAATTTCCGGAGGTGTCGGTGGCGATGGCGCAGGATAAGCTTCGCGCGGCCGCCGACGCCGGAGCGGAATACCTGGTGGCAAACGACTCCGGTTGCCTGATGCACCTGGCCGGGTATATCCATCGGGAGAAGCTGCCGATTCAAACGCTCCACCTGGCGGAACTGCTGGAAAAACACGAATGAGCGAAACGGGAGTTCACAGCTCAGCCATTCACGAGCGGGCGCACAAGGCGATGGCGGACGCCCATCTGCAGGAGGCTTACCGTTCCTCCACGCTGCGGCTCTACTCGCACCGCCTGCAGGCGATCGGGCAGGTGCCGGGATTTGAGCCGCTGCGGGACAGGGCCCGCGAGCTGAAGCGGGAGGTGATGAACCATCTGGACCATTACCTCGCGCAGTTTGCGGATAACGCGGAGCGCCAGGGAGGCAAAGTCCACTGGGCGCGGACCGGGGAAGAGGCTTGTGACCTCGTCAAAGAGATTGTACGAAGCGCGGGCGCGCAGGAAGTCGTCAAAAGCAAGAGCATGGTGGGTGAAGAAATTGAGCTGAACCATGCGCTGGAGGCGGCCGGCATCGACGCCGTGGAAACCGACCTGGGTGAACTGATCCTGCAACTTTCCGGCGAACGGCCTGCCCACATCGTTGCGCCCGCCATCCACATGACCCGCCACGATGTTTCCGCCCTTTTTGTTGACAAGCTTCATTCGGAGCGGACGGAGGACCCGGAACAGCTTACGGCCATTGCGCGGAAGGTTTTGCGCGAAATGTTTGCCAAGGCTGGCGTGGGACTGAGCGGGGCTAACTTTGCAGTGGCGGAGACGGGCAGCATTGTGGTGATTGAAAACGAGGGCAACATTCGCCTTTGCACCACCGCCCCACGAGTCCACATTGCACTGGTGGGAATCGAAAAGCTCATTCCCCGTTTTGCCGATCTGGGTGTTTTTCTCCGTTTGCTGGGCCGCTCCGGAACAGGCCAGAAGCTGACTTCCTACACTTCGATTCTCACCGGGCCGCGCCGTCCCGGCGAGGATGGTCCGGATGAGATGCACGTCATCCTGATTGACAACGGCCGCATCGGAACGCTGGCCGATGAAAAGATGCGCGAAGCCCTCTACTGCATCCGTTGCGGCGCCTGCCTTAATGCCTGCCCTGTTTATCGAAAGATCGGCGGACATGCCTATGGATGGGTTTACAGCGGCCCCATCGGCGCCCTCATCACCCCGCAGTTTGTCGGACTGGGGCAGGCACGGGAACTGCCTTTTGCTTCATCCTTGTGCGGCGCGTGCCGGGAGGTCTGCCCGGTCAAAATCAACATTCCCGACCTGCTGCTCCATTTGCGGAGCCAGACCCAGGAACGGCTGCCTGCTGCGCCTCAGGCGGGGGCTGCGATTTCAGAACGGAAAAGCATGCGCCTTTGGGCCTGGGCGATGAAGCGGCCGTGGGCGTTTTCGCTGGGCGGGGCTTTCGCCCGGTTCGGTGTCCGTTGGCTTCCGGGGTCTGCCGGGAGCGGCGCTCAGAAATGGATTACCAAACTTCCCTTCTTTCCTTTTTCGAACTGGACCGAAGGGCGCGATTTTCCCGCGCCCGATCCCGTGCCTTTCCGCAAACGGTGGGAAAAGCTCTCCAGATAGGCTGGATTCAAGCCTTCCTGGCAATCTAGAGGTGTCCTGATGCATGTGTTCAATAAATGGTCGCGGTTGGTTCTTATCCCGGCAGCTGTTCTTCTGGCCGGCTCTCTTACTGTCGTTCCGGGCTGGGCGGCGAGTGGCGCGGAAGCGCCCGCGCATTTGCGGTGCGAATATCTTACGAATCCCATAGGAATCGATGTACGCCAGCCACGGTTCGAGTGGGTGCTGGACAACTCCCGCAGAGGGGAAATGCAGGCGGCCTACCAGGTCCTTGTTGCATCGAGCCCCGCGAGCCTGGCCAAGGACAGCGGGGATGTGTGGGACAGCGGGAAAGTGATGTCCGGGGACTCAACCCAGGTGGCCTACGCCGGCAAGCCTCTTCAGAGCGGCCATGATTATTACTGGAAAGTGCGCACTTGGGACGGCGAGGGAAATCCGAGTGTTTACAGCCAGCCCGCGAAGTTTGGGATGGGCCTGCTGGATCGAGCGGACTGGAAAGGCCAATGGATTGGAGGCGACGGCCTGCTGCGCAAGGAGTTCAGCCTGCCGGGCAAGGTGGTTCGCGCCCGGGCTTATGTTACGGCGCTGGGCTACTACGAACTGCACATCAACGGAAAAAAGATCGGCCACAAGGTGCTGGACCCCGCCTGGACGGTCTACCCGAAACGCGTGCTTTATTCCACCTATGACGTTACCTCTGCTCTGCAGGACGGCTCGAACGCTGTGGGCGTGATGCTGGGTGGCGGATGGGCGACCCAGGGCGCCGGCGGTCCTCCTTCATACAAATCCCCCGCGCTCCTCTTCCAGATGAATATCGAGCTGGCAGGCGGTAGGACGGTCAGCGTTTCGAGCGGCACAACCTGGAAAACGGCTGCCGGACCAGTGGTCAGTGACAGCGTTTACAACGGGGACGTCTATGACGCGCGTCTGGAAAAGCCGGGCTGGGACCGGCCGGGGTTTAATGATTCCGGATGGGCGCAAGCGCGGCAGGAGCCGGGGACCGAAGGCGCGATTTCGGCGGAAATGATGCCACCAATTCGGGTGACAGACACCCTGGTTCCACGTTCGATGACAAATCCTGAACCGGGAGTTTATATTTACGATTTCGGCCAGAACTTTGCCGGCTGGGCCCGGCTGCGGGTGCGGGGACCACGGGGGACCAAGGTCACGCTCCGTTTCAGCGAACTGCTTTACCCGGACGGTACGCTCAATCGCCAGAACCTGCGCAGCGCCAAGGCTCGCGATATTTATACGTTGCGAGGGGACGGCCTCGAGGTCTATGAACCCCATTTTACCTATCACGGCTTTCGTTACGTTGAACTGACGGGTTACCCGGGGGCTCCAAGCCTTGCCACCCTTCGCGGCCGCGTGGTGAACAGTGCGGTGCAAACGACGGGGAGCTTTGTTGCCTCAAAGCAAATCCTGAATCAAATCCAGCGCCTGATCCACTGGGGCCAGCTTTCCAACCTCTACAGTGTTCCTACCGACTGCGACCAGCGGAACGAGCGCCAGGGCTGGATGGGCGATGCGCAGGTCACCGCGGAAGAAGCCATGATGAATTTTGACATGGCGGCGTTTTACACCAATTTCGTTCGTGACATCCACGATGCTCAGATGCCCGACGGCGAAATTCCCGATACCGTGCCGCACAAATACGGCAGGTACCCTGCGGACCCGGCCTGGGGCACGGCCTATCCGCTGCTGTGCTGGTACATGTGGCAGCAGTATGGCGACCGGCGCATCCTGCAGGAGAACTATGACGGCCTGAAAAAATACGAAGAATTTTTGCGCAGCCGGGCGGAGGATAACGTTCTCCGCTACAGCTATTACGGCGATTGGATTGCCATCAAACACACTCCGGGCGCCCTGGTTTCAGACTCCTACTTTTATTACGACACCGAGATCCTCTCAGACATCGCGAAGATCCTGGGAAAGACTGGGGATGCCGACGCTTACGCGAAGCTTTCCGGTGAAATCAAAGAAGATTTCAACAAGGCATTCTTCAACGCGGATACGGGCGAATATGCAAACGGCACCCAGACCGCTGAAACTATGCCCCTGTTCCTGGATCTGGTGCCCGAAAAACAGCGCGGGGAAGTGATGGGCAAGCTCGCCAACGACATCGTCTATGAGCACAACACCCACCTGACCACCGGATTTATCGGCATCAAGTACCTGTTGCCTACCCTGACGCGATACGGGCGTCCGGACCTGGCCTATGAACTGGCCACGCAGACGACTTTCCCGAGCTGGGGTTACATGATCGCCCGTGGGGCAACCACTCTGTGGGAGCTGTGGCAGGATAAGGTTGGCCCTTCCATGAACTCCCACGACCACATTATGCTGGGCAGTCTGGGCTCGTGGTTTTATCGCGCGCTGGGCGGCATTAATCTTGGTCCTGACGGGGAGGGATACCGGCACATCCTGATCGAACCCAACGTGGTTGAAGACCTCCACTGGGCAAGCGCTTCGATCGAAACCCTGCGGGGTCCCGTTTCCTGCTCGTGGAACCAGAAGCCGGGCGCCATCTCGGTGGATGTTGCGATTCCGGCCAATAGCGACGCCAAGGTCGTGGTTCCGGAGGAAGAGGATCTGACCACGGTAACCGTGCGGGAAGGGGATCACGTGGTGTGGTCGAACGGGAAGTTTGTTTCCGGAGATCCCGGCGTTACCGGCGCCACCGCTGGCCCTCATGCCATTGAGTTTACTGTCGGGTCGGGCCGCTATCAATTTAAGCTTACAGGGGATTAGCCGGCATTCCGGGGCGGTATAGCTGAGCGGCCGTTTGCCGATAAGATTTTCCCCATCCTGGGTGCGAACTATCGTTGTTCTGACAGCGAATCGGGTCGGTGCTGTTGTTTGGGATGTTGCGCCGGTCGGAGAAGTATTGTAAACTTATGAGTTTGTGTGAAGTGGCTTGTGGCCTTTCCTCCTGCTGCGTCATTGAATTAGGAGTTTTGACGAGCGCAGGAAGCGCTAATAGAACGTCTCTGTGAAAATCTGGAGGGTATCATGTCTGAACCGTGGAAAACAGATAAGTGGTTCGTAAGCCCGTGGTGTTATCTGCCTGAAGTACGAAACCAGTTTAATTTTCAACCCAAGATCAAGATTCACGATGTGACATTACGGGATGGTGAACAACAAACTGGAGTAGTTTTCCGCCCCGAAGAAAAGGTGGAAATTGCCAAGAGATTGGATTCCCTCGGAATTCACCGGATTGAAGCCGGAATGCCGGCGGTTTCTCCTCAGGACAAAGCCGCGATTTCCGAAATTGCCAGTCTTGGTTTGAAGGCGCAGATTTTCTCGTTCGCGCGCTGCCTTGTCGCCGACATCAAAGCTGCCAAGGAATGTGGTGTTGACGGTGTGATCGTAGAGATTCCTTCCAGCGAGCACATCATCAAGAATGCGTATGGCTGGACCGTTGACAGGGCGATGAAGTCCTCCATTGAAGCTACGCTTGCGGCGAAGGAGGCTGGCCTTTACACGGTTTTTTTCACGATTGATTCCACGCGCACCGATGTGAACAGGTTGCTGGACATTGCCGAGAAGGTTGCAACCGAAGGTCACATGGATGCGTTTACGTTGGCTGACAGCTTTGGCGGATGCACCCCTGAGGCCGTTTATCATGTTGTGAAAAAAGCGATTGCCCGGCTGAAGAAGCCTGTCGAGATTCATTGTCACCAGGATTTTGGCCTTGGCGTGGCCAACACAATCTATGCGCTGGGGGCGGGTGCGTCTGTCGCTCAAACGACCATTGCGGGTCTTGGAGAGCGCGCCGGCAACGTCCCGATGGAAGAAACAGTGCTTTCGCTTCTTTGCCAGTACGGCGTGGACTTGGGGATCAAAACAGAAAAAATATATGATGTTTCGCACTTTGTACTGGACCTGGCTCGAGTGCCAATTCCTGGCAACCGGCCCATTATAGGCGAGATGCTATACCAGGTGGAGTCCGGTATCGTAGCCGGTTTTGTTCGTAAGGCCCGCAAAGACCATCCCCTTGAGTTCGTGCCGTTCGCATCCGAGTTGGTTGGTCAGAAGCCCGTCACCATCGTCCTTGGTAAGAACAGCGGTTTGCCCTCGATCCAGGAATGGTGCGAGAAGCTGAAGATTCAGGCAAGCGAAGATCAAATGATGGAGATGCTTCGGCAAGTAAAAGAGAAGTCGTTCGAGAAGAAGGATCTCCTGACAGAAGATGAATTTAAAGTTATCGTCGATAGCACGTTGAAGCAGGCCTCCACGGCGAGCTAGCCGCCGAGATTTCACAGGTGCTCGATCGTTGCCCCGCTACGGACGGTGGAGAAGTGATTCAAAATCTAGAGGAACTGGTGGCGCGAGCTCGCCAGCTTGGGCCCGCCAGGATTGCGGTTGTCGAGGGTCACGACACCGACGTACTGCAGAGCCTGGCTCAAGCGGAACCGATGGGCCTGGCAAAGGCTATTCTCGTCGGGGATCCCAGTAAGATCGAAACCGCAGCACGCCGTGCGAACTATCCTTTACGCCCCGATTCAATAGTTGCTGCCGAGGGTGAAGACTCTTCGGTTCGCCATGCCATCGACTTAGTCAGGGAGGGTAACGCTGACCTCCTGATGAAGGGCAAGGTAACCACCGCTAACCTTATTCGGGGAGTTCTTGATAAAGAACGGGGTCTGCGCGCAGGCAGGCTTTTAAGCCAGGTCATTGTATTCCAAGTAGCGCATATTCCTCGTCTGATGTTGATGACGGATGCCGCCGTCAACATCGCCCCTACGCTCGATCAAAAAGCTGACATCTGCCGCAACGCTATTCGAGTGGCCCATTCCCTGGGAATCGAGCAACCCAAGGTTGCTCTGCTGACTGCGCTCGAATTCGTTAACCCCGCGATGCCCGCTACAGTGGATGCGGCCGCCCTTGTCCAAATGAACCGCCGCGGACAGATTGAAGGTGCTTACCTTGAAGGTCCTCTGGCTTTGGATGTACCGCTCAGCCGGTTTGCGGCTGAGCGTAAGTCCATTCAGAGTCCCATTGTGGAAGCGGCTGATGTATTAATTGCTCCAGACATCGAAGCTGCCAACATCCTGTATCGTGCCATCACCTACTTTGCACGTGGTCAATCAGGCGGAATTATCGTGGGGGCGCGAGTGCCTTTGGTGGTGTTATCCCGAGCGGAGTCACCTGACACCAAGATTCACTCCATATCCCTGGCCCGGCTGGTTATGCATTACCAACATCAACTTTCAGAAGGTAAAGCGGCAACAGTCTAGCTCAATCTGCTGACATGCCGTGCAGATCTGGCCTGCTACTTTATCCGCAAGGAAGGCTATGCCCCGCAAAGGAGATGTTCGGTGAGAATCCTGGTCCCCAATCTCGGGTCAACTTCGTTAAAGTATCAGCTTTTTGACACGGAGAGTGACCGGGTTCTCGCGCGCGGCAAGATCGAGCGCATTGGAAGTGACCGGGCGCAGATCACAACTTGGGATGAGATGGGAGAGGCGGCCACGTCGGTTTGTGCCGTTGCGGACCATCGGGCCGCCATTCAAACTCTGATTCAGCATTTGGACACCCTGCGAAAGAGCAGTCAGGGAAACATCGTAGATGCAGTAGGTTTCAAGGCCGTGCACGCCGGACCCCATTATCGGGGCACTTTCCGGGTTACAGATGAGTTGCTCGATGCCATGAAAGATTTTGCGGCCGTGGCACCCGTCCACAACGGCATCTATATTCAAGCCATGCAGATCTTTCGTTCTCTACTTCCCCAGGTCCCGATGGTTGCGGTCTTTGAGCCGGGATTCCACACGACCATTCCTGCCTGGGCCAGGACATACGGTGTTCCTTATGAGTGGGTGGAGCAATACGGGGTGCTCCGGTACGGTTTCCATGGCTCTTCCCACCGTTACATCTCAGAACGGGTTCCACAAGTCCTCCAAAGGTCGAGCAAAGGGCTGCGGCTTGTGTCGTGCCACCTCGGCGGGAGTTCTTCGATTTGCGCGATTCGTGATGGCCAGTCAGTTGACACGAGTATGGGTTTTTCTCCGCAGTCAGGGGTCAATCAGTCAACCCGCAGTGGGGACCTTGATCCGTTCGTGGTCTTGTACCTAATGGAAAAAGAAAAGCTTTCTCCTGCTCAGATGCGAGAGATTTTGTGCAAACAAGGAGGACTCCTTGGAATTTCCGGCCTGAGCAACGACGTCAGGGACCTGGAGGAAGCATCTGAAAAGGGGAACTCGCGAGCGAAGCTGGCCATTGACGTACTGGCATACGAAATTAGGAAATACATCGGAGCCTATGCCGCAGCGATGGGTGGGCTGGATGTGCTTTCTTTTGCAGGGGGGATCGGCGAGAACTCCTGGAGGATTCGCGAAGAGGCGACCCAGGGTCTGGAATTCCTGGGTATTCACCTTGATCGAGACCGAAATCGTGCCAGTGCAAGCGGTGACCGCATCATTTCTACTTCGGACTCTGCGGTGACTGTTTTGATTGTTTATACGAACGAAGAAAAAATCGTAGCACGAGAAACAAGAAGTTTATTGGCGGAAACCCACGTAGCGTGAGATCTTCCTTGTGTTACTGCGGGAATTAACCTGGTGCTGCCGGGGTGATGTCGAAGTGGAGGAATCTAGCGCGCCTACTGATGATTACAAAAGAGAGTGACGTTCATCTTCTGTAGCGGCGCTCTGTGAGCGCCGAAAAACCGGCGGTCGCAGACCGCCGCTACAACATTTGTTGTCACTCACTTTTGCAATCCCTATTAAGCCGCAAGAAGACAGCTCCGCTAAATCTACCAGAGGTCACAAAGCCCGACAGGAAAGCGCCGAAGTCTAAAAGAGGAGGTCCTGGAATTGAAGCTGGCAACGTATGAATCGCATGCGCAGTCGCGCGTTGGGGTGATTCAGAATGACAAGATTGTCGACGTTCGTAGAGCGATCAAATTTCTTGAACATCGGCGTGTTCCTGGCACGCTCTCCCAACGTACAAGCTTTAATCAAGCTCTGCGAGTGATAGTAGGCCAGGATTGTGCCCCTCGGGATATGATTGAGTTACTGGGCTGCGGGGAGAAGTGGCGGAAAGCCTTAGGCGTCGTTACTTCCGGGCTGGCAAGAACCATCGATCCCGCCAAGGCTCCGCGAGGGCTCTTCACGCCTTTGGCCAAGGTGCGCCTGCTGGCTCCCATCCCGAAGCCGGGCAAAATCACCTGCATCGGCAGAAACTATGCCGAGCACGCTCGCGAACATGGATCCGAACCTCCGGAGCGGCCAATCTTCTTCCTTAAATCCGGCAATACGATTTGCGGGCCGGGTGACCCAATTCGTTTGCCGCCGAACTCGACCCAGGTAGACTATGAAGCGGAGTTTGCCGTCGTTATCGGAAAGAGCGGAAGGCGCATTCCTGAAGAAAAAGCCGACAATTACGTCGCTGGCTACATGATTCTTCACGACGTCAGCGCACGCGACATGCAGGAAAACGATCATCAGTGGTACCGTGGCAAAAGCTGCGATACATTTGCTCCGACGGGACCCTGGATCGTGACCCGCGACGAAATCAAAGACCCTCATAACCTGCGCATTTCGCTTTCGCTCAACGGCGAAACCATGCAGGATTCCAATACCTCAAATTTGATTTTCAAAGTCCCCTACCTGGTGAGCTACCTGTCGCAGTCGGCGACTTGGGAAGTGGGCGACCTGATCTCAACCGGGACACCACCCGGCGTCGGCGTCTTTCACAAACCTCCGGTATTTCTCAAGCCCGGCGATAAGGTCAGCGTCACGGTTGAGGGGCTTGGGACGCTGACGAATCCCGTTGTGGGTCCCTGAGGAATTTTACAAGCAACAAAGACGTCGGGCCCCGGGGGTTCCGTTCCTGGCGGAGGTTCAACGCTATTCCTTCGCCAATTGCTCTTGAGCCGCTTTGGGCAAGGCGTGGTAGAGCGCCAGAAAGACCCCGTTTGTCCATCCAAAGCCGATCACATTGGTCTTATACCCCACCTGGATATGGGTCTCAGAGGATCGGGTCTCCACGTTGTACTTTTCGTGGAGGGTCCCGTCATTGCGGAAATTATCAAGAACCATGGAGAGGAACTGAAGTGAAATACCGTTGGCGTCGGCCTCGTATCCGTAGCGCCGCAGTCCCTCAATGGCAATCAGCTGAATCGGGGCCCATCCGTAGGGTGCGTCCCATTGGGCCCCGGTGTTGTTCATGCTCATCACGATTCCACCCGGCCGGTCAAAGGCTCCCAGACTTTCGACGACCGCCTTCGCCTGTTCAGGGGTCGCAAGACCTGCCCAGAGAGGATAAAAGGTTGTAGCGTAGGAATACCGGGACTGAACCCCATTCTCGAAATCGTAATCGTAATAGAGTCCCAGGGAAGGATTCCACAGGTAGCGGTTGACCTCCTCGCGGCGGGTCACGGCTTTCTGGCGCCACTTCATCGAGTCTTGTTTGAGTCCGAGTTCGCTGCTCATCCATTCCAGATCTTTTTCAGATTTGTAGAGCAGGCTGTTCAGCCCAACCGCTGCAAAGTACTGGGTGCTGGCGCCAAACGGGCCAAAACGGAAGGACACGTCAAACCCCGATTCCCGCATGCTCCGATCACCCTTGTAAAACCTGGGTGTCAGGGCGAACTTATCGACAAGTTCGTTCTTTTCCCCGGAGTGCTTGGGCCCACCGCTGAAATTCAATGAGAGAGAAAACTCCGGCCCTGTGATCTTTGAGCCGTTTGTGCCTCCATGGATCTGCACCAGATAAGGCTGGCTGCCTTCCGGATGGAGCAGAAAGTACCTGGCCACGTTCCCGTAATACTCGGTTGTTGACGAACCCAGCTCGGGGACCGGGCCGCTGCCGAGCCCGTAGTAGCGTGAAAGGCCGGTTGATCCGGCCAGGTGCGGAGGTTCTGTCCAGAACTGCTCATTCTTTACCGCATGCTGGTAGGCTGTCAAAAGCCACGCGGGGTCTGCCTGACCCTTGGCTTTCTCGGCTTCGTAGACCGCCCGAACCATCGAGGTCAGGAAGGGCGGTTGCGAGCGGGTCAGGTAATAGGTCCGATTGGCGTTGAGGACTCCGCCGTAGTGGTCCAGTTCAAAGAAAAAGTTGTCAACCATATCGCGCGCTAAATTGAGCCTTCCGTCCTCGATAAGGCCCCGAACGATGAAATAGCTGTCCCAGCCATACATTTCATTGAACATGCCGCCCGGAACCACATAGGGTTTGGGGAGATAAAGAAGACCCTGGGGCTGAATCGCGTCGGGATTGATTTCTCCCAGTTTCTTGATGGCGGCGGGCAAGTGGCTGACTTGAAGACTGCATTGCGTTGCCGCAGTTTTCATCCCGGGCGAGACCGGAAAATCTGCAGGAAGATATAGGGCGGATTTTGCGTTGGTCTTGGGGTCTGTAAACGTCTGGCACTCAGTCATGGAGCGGGTAAGAGTGCTCCAGCCATTCGAAATGTACCGAAGAATCTGCGGCAATCCCACGGCCGGTTTTGTGTTTCCAGCATGGGTGACAGGCGCGGGAACCAGAGCCAGAATCACCGCGAGAACGGCATAGAGGGAAAGGGAACTGCGGAAACCCGTTTTTCTCATAAGTTAAGAACTATAGTATTGCAATCTCCCTTCTTCAACACCTGTTTCTTGCTGGAAGCTTCCAGACGTTAAGAGCGGCAGGCGGCCCCTGCTGCTTTTGTTGACCCCGCAGCGGTTTATCTGTCAGAATTCCCTAGGTATGCCACGCACGCTTCCAAAACCTCGCGAAATTCTTGCAGCGGCAAGACTCGAGCATGTCCGCTATGCCATCCGTGATCTCGCTCTATTGGCGGAGGAGTTGATCCGCCAGGGAAAGGAGATTCTTCCACTCAACATCGGTGACCCGGTGGCCTTTGATTTTCAAACTCCGCCGCACCTGGTGGAGGCGGCCGCCAAAGCCATGCGCGACGGCCACAACGGTTACGCTCCCTCCCTGGGCGTCAAGGAGGCGCTCGAAGCGATTCGAGCGGAGGCGGAGAGAAAAGGCATTCGGAATATCCAGAGCATCTTTGTTACCGAAGGCGTCAGCGAGGCCGTGGATATCTGCCTGACAGCGCTGCTGGAGCCTCGGGAGAGTGTTTTGACGCCGTTGCCGGACTATCCGCTCTACGACGCAGTCCTGGCGAAGCTGGACGCTCAAACGAATTCCTACACCCTGGATGAGGCCAACGACTGGCAGCCGGACGTTGAGCACCTGGAGAGCCTGGTCACCAAAAATACGCGCGCGCTGGTTGTGATCAACCCGAATAACCCGACGGGCGCGGTTTACTCCCGGGCGACTCTCGAGAGGATCGTGGAAGTCGCGCGGCGGCACAACCTGATTATTTTTTCTGATGAAATTTACGCCAGGCTGATTCTGGACGATGAGCCGCATATCTCGATTGCCAGTCTGGCTCCGGACGTCCCCGTGGTGACCTTCGGCGGCCTTTCCAAGGAGTATCTGGCGCCCGGCTGGCGCGTGGCATGGGGCATCGCGAGCGGTGATCCTGCCGTCATCACGCCATACGTTCAGGGCATCCACAAGCTGCTTCGGGCGCGGCTATCTGCAAACCATCCGCTGCAATATGCCATTCCCGCAGCGCTCGATGGGCCCCAGGACCATTTGCAGGAAACAGTGAACAAGATGCGCAGACGCCGCGACCTGGTCGTCGAGTGGAGCCGGAAGACGCCAAGGGTTAGCTGCGTCAGCCCGCGCGGGGCCTTCTATGCTTTTCCCCGGCTGGATATTCCCGAAAGCGACGACAGTTTTGTCCGGGGATTGCTGGCGGAGGAGCAGGTTCTGGTGGTTCACGGTGGCGGTTTTGGCCAGGCCCCCGGCACGAAGCACATCCGGATTGTGTTCTTGCCGCCGGAGCCCATCCTGGAGCAGGCGCTAAACAAGATTGCTGCCTATCTTGAAAGGCACGCGCCTTAACGTTGCTTGTGGCGCCCGGCCCAGGCGGCTTTTTCTTTGTCTCCGGCTGCTTGTTCAGTCCCGCTTTTACTGAAGCCGCGCCGGAGGCCACCGTTTGCGGAACCGGCCTGATCGAGTTATTCTTGAAACCATCGAAATAAGTTAGGATCCACCGAGAAGTCATACCGGCTGAGACAGGGGCTTGTTGTGGATGACAGGGGCTCAAGGGACGACGAGCAAAGAAAGGCCGCGGAGTTTCCAAACCAGTTCTGTCCGGTGTGCGGAAAGCGTCTTGAATCAAGCCACTGTAAAATGGTCTGTGCCCGCTGCGGGTACTTTATGTCCTGCTCGGAGTTCGAGTAAGACCGTCTCATCTTTGAAGCGCGACGCTTGAGCGGTGGGGCTTGTTGATTTACTCTGGCCGATGGCCAAGCTGACAATCTGAGGAGGCGCAACATGGCATTACGCATCGATGAGAAAGAGTCTGGTGGAGTGACGGTACTGACTTTGGCGGGCCGTATCACACTGGGTGAGGAAAGCAATCAACTGAGGACCAAGATCAAAGAACTTCTGGCGCAAGGGAAGAAACGCCTGGTGCTTGACCTGGGCGGCGTGAGCTATATCGACAGCGCGGGGCTGGGAAATCTGGTGGCTGCGTACACCTCCACTCGCAGCGAGGGAGGCGAAATTCACCTGGCCAACATCACGAAGAAGTTTGGCGAATTACTCAGCATTACAAAGCTTTTGACGATTTTTGATGTTCACACAAGCGTTGCGGACGCACTGAAGTCTTTCAGCTAGTCTTCGCAACCCGGCTACAGGCCGGCAGGGTTGTCCATCCAATAAATCGTCAAGCCTGACAGCAACTTGGGATAGAAGTCCGTCGATTTTTGCGGGAGCGGCAGGCCTGCGTAGGCGTTGTCGCAGACGGCCTGAATCGGCGTCGGGTTCATCAGGAAGGCGGCCTGGGCCCGGCCTGAATTGACTTCTTCGATGGCCTGGTCAAGCTCCCGGACGTAGCGCAGGTGTTTCTGTTCCCGGACGGCCTGACGGTCAATGGACATGACTTTTTCGAGAACCAGGCCATGCAGGACCACGACGTCCAGGCGGCGCAGGGATTCGGGGAATTCCGCGAGCGCTCCGCCCAGATCGGCGTCCTGGCGCAGGCTGAGCAGCGCCGCACCCTCCCGCCCGGCGTAGGCTGCGATCGTGGGACGTGCGCGCCCGGACCGTTCGAGCGACTGGCGAATCATCGGGTCGTCCTGGCCCGCGGTTCCCGAACAGGCCAGCTTTTCGACCTCAAAGAACGGCGTGGCCTGCGCCACAAACTGCTCCCAGTTAAACCCGGCCAGGCTGTGAACCACGCGATGCGTGGGAAGAATGAGCAGCCCTTCGCTTTCCAGCGGAACGAACGTCGCCATAATGTAATTCGCGCGGTCATCTTCCGGGGCGCCCTGATGGCGCTCGCGGGAGTAAGCCAGCGAGGTTTCGTAGCGGTGATGCCCGTCCGCGATCACCAGCTTCCTGGACTTCATCGCTTCCGCAACCTGGGTCACGGTTTCGGGGTCTGAGACCTGCCACATCGAATGGGTGCTGGAGTTTTCGCCGGTGACCTGCTGCCAGGGCTTTGCTTTGGTGTGCTGCCGCAGCAGGCCTTCGACCTCGCCCTGGGGATCGCTGTAGAGCATGAAGATCTGGCCGAAATTGCAGCGCGTCGCCTTCAGCAATTCCATGCGGTCCGCTTTGGGGCCGGACAGCGTTTCTTCGTGCCGATGGACAACGCCTGCCGAATAATCTTCAAGCCGCAGCAGCGCCACAAAGCCCCGCCGCTGCTTTTGATGGGAAGGTTCTCCCGGAACCGCATATTCCTGCACGTAGGGATAGAGGGCAGGTTCGGTTCCTGAAATCAGCGTGCCTTGCGCGATCCAGTTCTGGAGTTCTCCCGCCGCTTCCTGATAAACGCTCTCGCTGCTGCCGGGCGTGGGTTGCCGCAAAATCATCCGCACAAAGTTATAGGGGCTGGCCGCATAATAGCGGTCCCGCATTTCGGGCGAGATCTTGTCATAAGGCTGTGTCACCACCTTCTGAAGATCCGGAACTTCTGCGGAATTGTAATGCAGCGCGCGAAAAGGATAAATCTCAGCCATACGGTCAGTCCCCTCCAGTGATAAAGAAAATCGTTATTTTATCACATCCGGCGGGCCGTCCGCGTTCCCACCGTTACAAGCCGCAAAGTTATAAAACGACTCTACGCTACCTGATTGCTGACATGCAAACGGCAATAGTGTATAAAAAAGGTGTCCGGGGTTGGGGGACGGTATCTGGTGGGGCGAGCGGCGCCGGTATCAAGGGGCTGCGTTTCTCACCTCGCCAGTTGCGCTTGCCGTGGGTTTCTTTCATGGGCAGGGTCCCATGAAACGTTTGAATGCTAAGGAGGCGTAGCGTGAAAATCAGTGTCTTGAAACAGATGATGGCGGCGGTTGTCCTCAGCACGGTGTGGCTGGTGGGAATGAGCGTGCGGGCCCAGGCCCAGGACCATGGGCGGGATCACGAGCGCAAGAAGGAAATGAAACGGGAACGCAAGGAAGCCAAGCATGAGCGGCACGAAAACAACGGCCACCATTACGGCCGCATTTCTGACGACCATTACCGCGTCCACTTTGGCCGCGAACACGAGTTCCGCATGGTCCGTTACAGGAGGGTCGGCAGATACCGCCGCTTTGTGTACGGTGGCTATTCGTTCGGATTCGTTCAGCCCTGGCCGGCCGGCTGGCGCCGCGACGACCACGTCTATGTCGAGTACGTCCAGGGCGGCTATTTCCTGTGCAACCCGAGACGTCCCGGCATCCGGATTTCACTCACCCTATTCTGATCGAACGGCAAGGGCGCTCTCTCGGCTGGCTCGCCGGCTGACGCAGACGCTTGCCTTGCAGGGTCTGCGTTCTCGCGAAATGAGAGCATGAACCGCAGAGTTGTGTGCGTTCAGCGCATGACTCTGCGGTTCTTTTCTTGAGGTGATGGGTCTCCTTTTAGACTTTACGTCCCTTATTAAATTACGTAATTCCCCGAGTTGTAATCGTTTCCACAGTTACAAGCCGCAAAGTTATAAGACAACTCTGCGCCACCCGCTTCGGGATATCGCAGACCCCAAAGATCAGGGTATGCGCCACCCGCGGTTCTTCCATTTGCAGATCCTGCCGGTGACGGAAAGCAACCCGCCACGGGTAGCCGGTTCGAGCTAAAATAGAAAATGGTGTCTGCGCTGTTGTAAGGCCGTACCGGCCAGGCTCGAACCATGGCCCTGGCGAAAAATATATCGTTTCCCGCAAGGATGAGACATGCCCGTACTGCGACTTGATCCCGTTCGACGAAGGTGGGTGATTACCGGAAGGCGTCCTGCCATGCCGGATGCGCTAGACTCGGGCGATCTGTGCCCGTTTTGCCCCGGGAGAGAAGGGTTTACTCCTGCGCCGATCCGGGAACATCGGGATGCCGTGGGCAATTGGGACGTTCGGGTTTTTCACGACCGGTCGCCCTTGTTCCGTGTGGAGGGCGGCCTGAACCGGGAAGCGGAAGGCATGTTTGACCGAATGAACGCTCTGGGCGCGCACGAAATTGTGGTGGAAAGCAACCAGCATGGCAAAACCCTTGCGGAGCTTTCGCCCGATCACATCGCCCGCGTCCTGGAGATTTGCCGCGACCGGATTATCGATTTGAAGCGCGACCCGCGCTTCCGTTATGTATCGCTTTTCAAGGACCAGGGCCGGGTGCGTCCCGCGGCCGAAGAGCATGGCCACTCGCAAATCCTTGCCATCCCCGTGATTCCCACGCTGGT
>Ga0307374_10005681_pt1 | contig 20060 bp, 21 predicted proteins | sample OX3MG_FD_202532 | JGI IMG/M metagenome (GOLD analysis project Ga0307374, IMG submission 202532) | Soil microbial communities from Risofladan, Vaasa, Finland - OX-3 | ecosystem: Environmental > Terrestrial > Soil > Coastal area > Acid sulfate soil | place: Finland: Risofladan, Vaasa | collected...
CTACATGGAGCCGGTCGATCACAGCGGCGGGGCGGCATCGGGCATCCCCGGGTTCGACATCCTGTTCGCGGACGTGTCGCCAGCGATCTGGCGGTTCAGGACGTGACACGTCTCGTTCTCAGAGGCTGTGAATTTTCCAAATTGAAAGCCGATCGCCAAGGTGCGCCCATTGCGATCGATCGAGTCGACCGATGCGTTGGCAAGGGTGCGTGAAGGTCAGGTTGTCTTCATGCGGGTGTCCAGATCGACTTGTTGAGGTCGTGCAGGTCGATATGGGCGCCGTCAGGCTCGGTCCTTCATGTCATGGTGGGCGCCGATAGCGCGAACAGTCGCGCGAGGTTGTGGGCGATCGCAAACAGCAGCGCGATCGATAACGCCTTGTCGCGTCCGCGCACCACGAAGCGTTGCAAGCTTCGGTTGCGCGCGGCCGCGGACGCACTCGGCGGTCGCGGCGCGCTCCTTGTAGATCGTCTTGGCCTCGTCGGTGCCCATGCGTATACGCCAAGCCGCGACTACGTCACTGTCCTCGGGCAACGGTAGGTGGCGATCACGGTTAGGGTCTTTCGGCTGCGGCACCGGGCCGAACACGGTCGTGCCTTTCTCGGCGGCCTGCTCAACGTCAGTCAGTTTGCTGAAGCCGCCATCGACCAGCATTTCCTCGGGTACGGTGTCGTAGCGGCGAGCCCGTTGGTCGAGCATCACCGGCATCTCGCCATAGTCCGAACCACGTTCCGTGACGTCCACACCGACCACGGCCTGACTGGACGTGTCCGTCGCGAACTGCACGTTGAAGGCCGGTCGGAAGCCACCGTCAGCCATCTTCATCACCGTCGCTCGCGGATCAGTGGTGGACACGCGCGCGGTGTCGACCGGTTTGCCGTTGGCCTTCTTGGTTGCCTCCATCGCCGGCACCCGCTCCAGCGCTTGCGCGATCCGTGCCTCGCGTTCAACCGCAGCCCGCTGGCGCGCTGCGGCCAGACGCCGCTCCGTCGCTGCCGGATCATCTGCCACTTCGCGCTTGAGGCGCTCGACCTGTTCGTGTGCCTGCGCCTGGAGTTCCTGCAGCCGCCCCTTGCGCCGGAACGATGCCGCACCTGCCGAGGCGCGCACGCGCATCCCATCCTGAGCCACCCGCTTGAGCGTCACTGCGCCGGTACTCATCAGGCTGACGACACTCTGGGTCAGCAGCGTATCCAGAAACGCGCCCTGACTCACGCGAAAATCTGACAGGGTGTGATGGTTTACCCGCACCCCACCGCACAGCCAACGGTAGGCATCATGTGCCTCGCACAGCCGCGACAAGGCGCGGGCGCTGCCCACACCCTCCAGCGTCGCGTACAGCCACAGCGAAAGCAGAATCTCCGGCGCAATCGCATCGCGTCCCGGACCGCCGTCGACCGCCTTGATCGACGCATACAGCGCTGACAGATCCTGCCGCTCGACGAAACCCCACACCAGCCGCGCGGTGTGATCCTCGCTCAGCAGGCTCTCCAGATCGCTTGCACGCAGTTCCACCTGGATCCGATTGGGCATCAGCACTCGGGGCGCACGCGGTGCCGCCGCTTCGACTGTGTGCTCGGGAATGGGCAGATCCGGAAACAGTTCACCTGCGCTCATCGACATGTCGAACTCCCTGATGCGTTCGACCCATTTTCGCCGAATTCATCCACACATGGGGTTTTTTCACAGCTTCTCAGGGCTTGCGTCCGTCGGGGATCGCGGCGTGCTTTCCTCGAAATGGAGCACGTGGCCGAGCATCTCGCGCGCGTGGTCGAGCGCTGAATTGGTGGCCTTGACCTGCATCCGGCCGGACCCGCTGCCGAGGACGTCGATGCCGCGAATCAGCTCCTGCCAGTTGCCCGGCGGCTGCGCAGTGCCGGCATCGCGTAGCGCGATCACGATATGCATCGAGTCGTCGGCCATACCCATCCTTCCATGCTCAACCGGCGCTCACGCCGCGCGCGACATGCCCTTGCCTTGATAGCGGGGATCGAGGTTGACCGATCATTTCCACATCGTGCACGGTTGTGGGCCATCCATTGCTTTACCGTTTCCCATGGTAGCTCATTGTGGGTAACGCGGCGCGGACAAACGGGCCGTTCATTTGTCATAACCCACGTTCCGCGCAGTAATTACTTCCCCATCGGACCGGCGACCGCCCGGCCTGCCCGGGAACTCATCACCCCACAAATCCTGATGCTCTCCTAATATGCGTCAGAAACCACCCTTGATTGCGCGTCGGCCACATTTCGATTTCGCGCCGCTACAGCTACAGATTGCTCGCGTTCAACCTAAGGCCCGGCACGAAGATGCGGACCACCGGTACGCCGACCTCCGGCTTAGTCAGATCGTGCATGAACACCTTGTGCATCCCCGCCGCATCCAGCATGCCGAGAACCGCCTGCAAGCTGGCCGAGACACTAAGCCCCTCTGCCTTGTGAGGCCGCATATCCAGCAATTGGCACCATGTCATGGTCGGCATCGCCTTGAACTTGCCGAACGCGCCCGCTTGAGCCGAGGAGCGCTTCAGTCGCTCCTCCTCCGACAACTGGCGGTTCACGTGATCGACGCCCAAATCCTCCCTTGCGCCATGGATATGGGCCAGCCGCGCCTGTGCCGCCTCCGTGACCGCCCTCGACGCGGCCACTACCGGGTGGGTGTGACTCCCATATCCGGTCGAGGTGCTGAGGATGAACGCCGGCTCGCCCGGGCAGTAGAGGATCGCCCAGAACGCGTAGATGTCGATCACGCAGGGCAGGTTGAACAGGAACAGCTCAATGCCGGCCGCGTCGATCAGCTTGCCCAGTTGACGCAGGGGCTCCGGCAAGCTGTCGAGCGCAATCCGGACGAACACGGCCGGCGGAGAGTTCGCGGACCGGCCGGTTACCCTGGCGATGGCGTCACGTTCGATCAGCTCGCAGATCGCGTGCAGCGCCGCCTCCTCGGTCGTGTTGCCGCTGGCGAGCCCGTTGCTGGTGAAGTAGTGCGTATAGGGCGGCACGACATAGACCGTGCTCGCGGGCAGCACCACCTCGCCACCTCTGATCATCTCGTGCCCGACCACCCAGTCGAGCACGAGGTCCTCGCTGTAATGCAACCCCCCGTACTCGTCCGTGGGCCAAAGGCAGTCCTGGATTAGCGTCTTGGGGTCGAGCGACCGACGGCCCTCGCGCTGGAGCCCGCGCGCGCTGCTCGACAGCAGCCAGCGTTCCGTCGACGGATACTCCGCATGCTCGATCTCGATCGATTCCATGATTGCCGAGACGGAGGCGGCAGCCCGCGTTAGGCCCTTTCCGTTGGAGATGCTGAGCACCAAGCCCTTTGGCCGCACGGCATTGTAGGTGGGGATGCCGATGCGGTCGAGATGCGTGATGTCGAGCACCCGCGTGATGCCGCAACGCCTCGCGAGCGGCGCGACCCACGCCAGCGTCTGCTCGGGGTCGCGGACCCGCTGCGTGCCGAGGAGATACTCCGGCGCCCCGGTGAGACTCATGCGCAGATCCGCCCTGGCGTCTCGAGGCGATGGAGATATTGCCTGAGCACCACGATCTCCCGGGCCGGATCGAAGGCATAGCCGAAGACCGACGGCCCCGTCCGGTCGACCGCGGCCGCGAAGCGCATGATCCGCTCGACCGAGTCCGGGGCCTCCTCCGCTCTGGACGCCAGCAGGCCGGGAACGACCCCCTTCTGCTTGCCCAAGGCCCACAACGTGTAAATCAGCCGGCCGTCCAGCACCGCCAGCCGGCACCAGTCCAGCGTCTCGCGCGCCGCCTCCGGATGCACCGCTCGGTCAAGCTTGGCCAGATGTCGGTAATCCGCCGCGCGACAGAACTGCTCCTTCAGCGATCGGCAGAGCACGGCGTCGCGATGCTCCCGCGCGATGTCCACCAGGGTAAGCCCGGTTGCCCGGCGATGCTCGGCATTGATCGCATCCGCGCTCCACCCGGTCGCCTCGCCAGCGTCATCCCCCGCCGGCTCCAGGCGGAGCTCCCTGCCCCAGCCAACGATCAGCCGCTCATAGGCCCGCGCTTTCAGATAGCCGCCGAACTGTGACGCTTCGGCCTCGGCGTGCTGCCGAAGCGTCGCCAAGCTGGTTCCGCCGGCTGCAGACTTCGCCTGAATCGACGTCATCCTTTCAGTCGAGAAATACTCGATGCCGACATTGATGTGCATCAGCTCGAACTCTACCCCGACCGTGCGCGCCGGTCCCGGTTGGAGATCGCGCGCGTATGTCAGCGCCGCGATCGCATCACTCTTCTTCAGGTCCTCTCCAGAGCGCTCAAGCCACGCGGTCAGCCCAGCGACGTCGAGTTCATCCTGCAGCGACTCGAGGATCCGCGACAGGCTGCGGTCGGTGAAGCACAGCCGCTTCGCACTTGCGATGATCTGCGCCTCCTGACCCCGTGTGATCACCGTCCGCTCCACCGCCTCCCGGAGCTGCCACCTAAGATTGACGAGCGGGATGGTAAGCGCTGTGTAGTTCTCGTCGCGGCCCTCGTGCAGCAGCGCCACTTCGTCGTCACCATCAATCACGCCATCGCGATACCATTCGAATATCGTCCCAACCCCGGCCATCCCCGTTCCCTGAAGCTCCGCCGCGCGGAGCGCACCCATGCTCGACGCTCCGATCACCGCGATGCCAGAGCTTAGGGCGAACATAATCTCTTTATGCCAGACCGCGAGGCTCGCGTAGAACAAACCGTCGATCAGGATGATCGCGTCGTAGCCATCGTTTATTATGGTGTAGACCGACCCGCGCGCAGCTGGTGCAAAATAGGTCGCGTGGGGGAGATGCTGGCGAGCCTCCGCTTCCGGACAGGACGGCCCGAGGAATACGGCAATCCTCGTCTCGCTCATTATCGTCCGCCCCTCTAGCCGCACGGCAAACCAGAGCCTTAAGCCCGCAAAAAGCCTAGAGACGCGCAAACAACCAAGCTTGCGCGTCCCCGTCATTCATCGTCGTATCAAACGCGCCTCGGGCGGGTGACCGCTCGCGCTTACATCCCTACTTGATGAGCGCCGCCGCCATCACGGTATCGGTGTTGACGGATGAAAGCTCGTCCTCCGATAGCTGCGGGCTGGCCTGGGACATCGCATGCGCGATGTCGTGGCCGGACAGGGTGATGCCATTCTTCGCGGCCGCGTCGATAATCTCGGAGGCCGTTGTGCAGTTTTTGATCTGCTTGGCAAACGCCGGATCAGCCTTCAGCTTGTCTAGAAATTGCTTAGTCTCAGCCATCGGTACTCTCCATTGCACTATTAGCTTACTTTGGGTTAGCCTTGCTTAGGCTACACGGATGAGAACACAGTATGCAACCGGTTGCAAGTAGTTTTTGTGGTGGACGACTCTAGGCTTGCCGACGAAGCTATCGGTGCGGGACAAGGTGACATGCAAGTAACAAAACGACCCCAGCGCTTCATAGCCTCGCATCTCCTTTCTATCTATCCTAGCGCGGCCGCGCGAGCGGCCGCATGCGACAGGTTCGCGACAGCGCTGCATCGGACGCTGCTGCCCAACGTCAGCCTGCTCGCTTACGGCGCCTCGAACCCGCAGTCCCGTTCGCCGAGCGACCGCCACGTCGTGGTGTTCGAAGCCGACCCGCAGGACGTGAGCGCGATCCGCCCGAATCTCTCCGTCGACACTGTCATCGAGCCGGTGCTGCCGCGGACGCCCGCGGTGGCCTCCCCGGCCAACATCATGTCCGCCCCCGGCACAGCGCCGCCCGCCGCCAAGCTCGGCACCGGCACGACGCTCGCGCTCACGGTACTGGGCGCGGGCAACCAGCCGGTGAGCAGCGCCAAGGTGACCGTGACCTACTCCAACCTTCATCAGCCTGACACCTACGTGCCGGCGCTGGCGGTCACGAACGACGCCGGCCGCGTGGAATGGTCGTACGACCCGGCGGAGTGGCTCGCCCAAGTGGCGCTCGTCGAGCCCGCCAGCGCCTACTGGACCGCAGTGCAAATGATGCCCCAGACCGGGCAGACCATGCAACTGCTGCTGCTGCCGAAGACTGGCCCAATCGGCTGGTGGCACAAGCTGTCGAACGTGAGCGCGTTCGATCTCGCGGCCGGCAAGGGCATCAAGGTCGGGGTCATCGACACCGGGATCGGCCCGCACCCGTACCTGGATCACGCCGTGCCGATCGGGGCGTTCCTGAACGGTAATTTCTATCCAGGCGCCGATCAGGGTCGCGACGCCCGCAACCACGGAACACATGTCAGCGGCATCATCGGGGCAAGGCCGCCGGCAGAGGGCAGCGCGTTCGGCGGCATCGCGCCGGGGGCGGATCTGTTGATGGCCCGCGTCTTCGCCACCGACTATGACGGCAATCAGGGTGACGTTGCCAACGCCATCGACGCGCTCTCCGGCCAGCACGCCGTCGACGTCATCAATCTCAGCCTCAGCGGTGCCCAGTCCGCAATCGAGCACGATGCGGTCGTGTTAGCGTTCCAGAAGGGCACGGTCTGCATCTGCTCCGCGGGCAACGGCTTTGGCGGCGCGGTGCAATATCCGGCGGCCTATCCGGAGTCGATTGCAGTGAGCGGCCTGGGGCTGGTCGACACCGCCCCGGCGGGAACGATGCCGACATCATTCGTCCCGACGCAGATCGATCGCTTCGGCGCAAACGGCGTCTATCTCGCCTCCTTCAGCAATCTAGGCTCGGAGATTCTGTGCTCGGCACCCGGCAACGGCATTATCTCGACCGTCCCGGCGACGCTCCAGACGCCCGCGCCGTATGTCGAGATGTCGGGAACGTCGATGTCGGCTCCGCTCACCGCCGGCGCCCTGACCTGCATCCTGTCCCGCGATGCCGACTACCTGAGGCTCCCGCGCAGTGCGGCCCGCGCCACCCGCGCCAAGCAGCTGCTTGCCCAGCACGTGATGTCGGTCAACCTCGATCCCCGCTATCAAGGCAAGGGCATGTCGCGCGCGGCGTGAGCGCCGGTTGAGCATGGAAGGATGGGTATGGCCGACGACTCGATGCATATCGTGATCGCGCTACGCGATGCCGGCACTGCGCAGCCGCCGGGCAACTGGCAGGAGCTGATTCGCGGCATCGACGTCCTCGGCAGCGGGTCCGGCCGGATGCAGGTCAAGGCCACCAATTCAGCGCTCGACCACGCGCGCGAGATGCTCGGCCACGTGCTCCATTTCGAGGAAAGCACGCCGCGATCCCCGACGGACGCAAGCCTCTGAGAACGAGACGTGTCACGTCCTGAACCGCCAGATCGCTGGCGACACGTCCGCGAACAGGATGTCGAACCCGGGGATGCCCGATGCCGCCCCGCCGCTGTGATCGACCGGCTCCATGTAGAAGTCCAAACGCAGCCCGCACGCGACGGCCGATGCCTCGAGCGTCGCGCGCGAGCGAACCTTGTAGCCGAACAGCAATACCTCGCTCGCACCCGGCAGGCGAGGGATCATGTCGACGATGAACACCACGCCGCCAGGCTTCACCAGCCGGCGCATCTCCGCAAACGCCTGACGCGCATCGACATATCCGACCGCGTAGCAGCAGATAGTCGCGTCGAAGCTGCCATCCGCTTCCGGTATCACGCGGAGATCGGCGCAATGCGTGGCGAAGTGGCCGGCCGACCGGGCGAGCATCGCCTCGCTCTTGTCCACGAGGCAGATGGAGATGTCCGGCCGGCTCTGCGCGATGTGGCTCGCGACGAATCCGGATCCCGCACCGAGGTCGACGAGCCGTGCGCCGGCCGGTAGGTCCGCCCAATGGAGCAAGCGTTCGACATGGCCGGCGTCTGTATCGGCGAAGCGAAATGCCTGAAGCACCTGCAGCATCGATGGCCTGCGTTCAGCTCGTTGAAGAGCGCCGCAGCCTAGCAGGCCTGCGCCGGGCAAGCAATTGGAGTTAGGATGCGGCGACGAACAGTGGCTGGCTGCCTTAGGTTCAGCTGAATCGGCGCTGGTGTTGGTCCGTGCTGCGATCGCTGCCTCCGCCGGACGGCCGCTCGAGCCACTGCGGCCCGGCGGAGGCCAGCACGCCTTTGCCGACCTGTGGCAGCCCGCGGCGGCGACCGCTACGCGCAGCCTAGCCAGTCTTGTGCGTGAGATCAGTGGCGGTGGCGCCCCCCTGCAGCTCCTCCCCGATCTCGAAACGACGCTGCTGGCGCGGCTTTGCGCGCTGGGGCAGCACGCCTTGGCCGAGATGTTCCGGGCGGCGCGCGGCCTTGGGGCCGTGCTTCTCGCGCAGGTCCGCCCGGAGCACGGGGATGGGCAGTCTCCGCCACGGGACGTCTATCAGACGTTCATCGAGCGGCACCGGCAGGACGGTCTCTCCGCCCTGCTCGGCGCCTACCCGGTGCTCGCGCGGCTGATCCCGCACGAGGTGATGCGCTGGTCCGAGAGCAGCCTCGAGACGATCCGCAGAATTGATGGCGACCGCACGCAACTCCAGTCCATCTTTGGCGTGCCGCCCAGAGCCGCTCTGGTGTCGCTTAGGCCGGGCCTCGGCGACCCGCATCGCGGCGGGCGCACGACGACGCGTGTCGTGTTCGAGGACAGAGGGTGGCGCTGGCAGCTGGTCTACAAGCCGCGCAGCCTGGCGCTCGAGGCTGAATTCCAGAGCGCGATCACACAGGCACACTCGACCGAGCTTCCTCCACTTCGGTCAGCGCATAGTCTGGATCGAGGTTCCTACGGCTACGTCGAATGGGTCGCGCGCAAGCCGTGCCGGAGCGTCGACGAGATTGCCCATTTCTACCGCAATGCCGGACGGCTCTCGGCACTTCTCTACGTCATGGGCTGCACAGATTGCCATGAGCGCAACCTGATCGCCCACTCGGACCAGCTCGTGGTGATCGATGCCGAGACGCTGTTCGAGCCGCCGCCCAGTGTGGACGTCCGGAAAGGTGCGTCGCTCGAGCCAGCTACAAGCTCGACCGGCTCGGTGTACGACGACTCGATCGCGCGCTGCGGCATTCTCCCCAGCTGGCGCTACGCCGGTTCTGGGCGCCGCCCTTTCGACACGAGCGCGCTTGGGCCACCCGATGGTCGCCCCGTGGTGGAAGCTTGCGCCGGGTGGGCGAACGCGAACACCGACTGGATGTGCTGGCGGGTGGACGAGCACTCGACCGAGCCAGCCGACAGCTCGCCGATCGATTCAGGTCAGCACAACCCCTTCTTCCAGCACGTCGGCATCTTCTGCGACGGCTTCGCCGATCAGTGTGCCCTACTGGTGGAGCAACGGCATCACTGGTTGCGGCCGGGTGGGCTACTCGACCGGTTTGTCGGCCTGCCCCGTCGCATGGTGCTCCGCCCAACCTACGTCTACGCGACCATTCAAGCGCAGATGCTACAACCCGAGGCACTGCGGTCGGAGCTCGCTCGGCGGTCGACGCTCGACCAGCTGGCAAGGCTGTACCTCATCGCCCCCGAACGCCCACGCGACTGGCCTATCCTTGCCGAAGAGCAGCGGCAGATGAGCGCCCTCGACATCCCCTATTTCAGCCACATGGTCGAAACCACCGGCCTGCCGTTGGATGGGGCTGAACAGATCGAGCGCTACTTCGCCGTGAACGGGCTGGACGAGTGCCGCCGGCGGCTCCGCTCACTGAACGAAGCGACCATACAGTCCCAGCTAAGGATCATCCGAGCGGCCGCCGCAGCCGCTCTCAGTGGAGGGCGGTCCTAAACCCTGGCACCTCGCACCGGACGACGACGAACGGCCGCTGGCCGGGCGACAACGTCCAGCAAAGCAGACTCGGCACCCCGCTCAGGACCATCAGCAGTTTGACTCGGTCGAATGCCTCATCCGCACCCATCGACGCCGCTGCGCCACGATCGAACGGGACGACTGTCTCGGGCGCGCGGGACAGCCTTGCGTACAGCATCTCCTCCCTGGACGACGATTCCGCGCGTAGGCGGAGGAGATCGTCCGCGCCGATGAGCATTCCGCCTCTAAGTCGGCTCGCGGGGATGTCGTTGAGCCGGCAGGCTCGCCGGATCGACAGCGCTTGCACTGCCTCACAAAGGCTCCGCACAGCGGCGACGGCGGCGACGTGGTGCGCGCCCCACCCAAAATGGACGCGTGCCCCCTCGCCCGCGCCGGACCGCCGCTCCACTACCGCGCATTGGCAGACACTGACGTCATGCAAGCGCCCCAGATCGAAGAAATCGACACCGAAACCCGCCGACTCGACCTCTCCCACGCCGTCGGCCAGCCACGCCGGCATCGCCTCGAAGCGCACGCGCGCCACCGTTTCGGGCTGCCGCACGGCAAGGAAGAAGGCGTGGCGCTCGATCAACTCGTAGACGGCGTGCAGCTGCGCTTCGGCGAGCGTGTTGCCGCTCGCCAGACCATTGGTCGTGAGCAGCGGGTTCGGCGCACTTCCGTCCGCTGGCAAGAAGAGGTGATCGCATGCGGCGTAAATCGCCGAGCCGTACAGCAGGTCGACGCCGCGCACGAGAAGGCGCCCAGGCTCCACCGCGCTCGGCGACTGAACGCCGCGCTCCGGCCCGGTGTAGACGAGCGCGCCCTCCCCCACTTCGCCGGCTGCGAGCACGGCAATCTCCGGTGCCCGCTCGATGGTGCACATCTCAATCGCTTCCATGTAGCCGGAAACGAGTGCGGCATCACGGCCGAAGCCTTTTCCTAAGTTCAGGTAGCCCGAGCGTGGCCGCTCGCGCAGTACCTCGACCGAGCGGATCAGCCGCATGTCCGGCGGTGTATGATCGACGGCGCCGTGGATGTCGTAACGCCCCAAATACGGCGCGATCCTCGCCAGCGTCTCTCCGGGCGAAACCTGCCGTAGCGAGGCCATCACGTGTTCGGGCGACGGCACTCCAGCACCAGCGTCGCGGCGCTCGGCGTCAAGCCGCCTTGGCGCACCAGCGACATTCACGGTCTGCCTCCAGCGCAAGCTCGTCAAACCGGCCGCTCAATCCGTCATAGATCAGCAAGCGGCCGATCAGCGGCTTTCCCAAGCCAAGCAGGATCTTCAGCGCCTCGGCGGCCATGATGCTCCCAATGATGCCGGGCAAAACGCCGAGCACACCGGCTTCGGCACAGGAGGGTGTGAGCTCGGTTGGCGGAGGTTCTGGGAAGATGCAGCGATAGCACGGCCCTCCTTGCAACCCGTCGGGCCAGAAGACCGAGACCTGCCCCTCGAACCGCCAGATCGCGCCATAGACCATGGGGATCCTGAGCTGCACGCACGCGTCGTTTACGGCGTAGCGGGTCGATAGATTGTCGCTGCCGTCGACGACGAGGTCGTAGCCGGCGAGGATGGTGCGGGCATTGGAGCGATCGAGCCGAACCTCGTGCAGATCAACCTGCAGGTCCGGGTTGAAGGCGGTGAGTGTCTCCGCAGCCGACCTAGTCTTCAGCTGCCCGACCCGCGAGTCGGCGTGCAGGATCTGCCGCTGCAGATTGCTGCGTTCGAGCCGATCGTCATCGATGATGCCGAGCCTGCCGAGGCCGGCCGCTGCCAGGTAATACGCGATCGGAGAGCCCAGCCCGCCGGCGCCGACTATGGCGACCTTGCGGGAGAGGAGCTTCACCTGCCCAGCCTCCCCCACCTCGGGAATCTTCAAATGTCGGGCATAGCGCTCGCGCTCGAGCGACGTGAGCGTCCGCACCTTCTCGACCGGCAACCCGCTCTCTGACCACGCGCGAAAGCCGCCGGCGACCGATGCCACCGATCGGTAGCCCAGCCTCTTGAGCCCATCGGCGACAAATAGCGAGCGCGTACCGCTCGCGCACAGCACCATCAACTCCGTCTTGGGGTCCGGCGCGACCGCCTCGATCTGCATCTCGAGGAACGAGCGCGCCAGGCGCACGGCCACCGGCGGGCTGCCCTGTGCCAACTCGTCCGGGTCGCGGATGTCGAGCAGGATCGAGCCCGAATTGGCCCGTTCGGCCGCCTCCATCGGCTCGATCTGAGCGACCTCCTGCCGCAGCTGCGCGAGGCGATCCTGCTGCAACATCTCAGCCGCCGGCCAGTGCCAGCAGGACGTTCACCTCCGAACCCTCAGCCAGCGACACCTGCCCAGCAGAGGCGGTCGCGACCTGCCGCCCGTCAATGAACACGCGGATAAACCGGTTGACGGCGTTCGTCTCGTCGAACAAACGGCCGCGAAGCGCTCCCGAGGAGGCCGAGTCCTCCAGCGCCTTCAGCGCTTCCAGCAACGTCGTCGCCACCACCTCGATGCGGGACCTTCCGTCGACGAAGCTGCGGATCGCCGGCGGCACCACCACCATGACGTTCGCCATCATTAGCCTCCAATAAATACTTAGCAGGTCAACAACAATATAGGAATGCCACTTACTTGGGTTAATTCGGCAGCATTAAGAAGAGCTGATCCGCTTGGCATAGTCAAGGAGTATCTGCTTGTATGCACGATCCCGTCAAAGTCCATTATCGGGGTTAGTGCACCATCCTGGATATTCCGCCCATGGGAAGCCAGCATTCCGGGTCATGAGAGGCCACGATTCCGGAGCATGTGAAGCCAGCCTTCGTGGACTTATTCCGGATCACCGACCTCGCCCGACGCTCCTCTGGCCCACATCAACTCGAGCGGCTCGAGATGAGCAGCCATTTTCTGCGCGCCATTCGTCAGCAGAAACCGGATGTTGTTGGCCAGCGGATCTCCTTTCTCCGCCGGTCCTGCGATTAATCTAGCCACCGCTGCCAGGCCCCCTCGTGAAGACGTTGGGAAATCCAGCCGCATACCCGGGACAATGCGCTCGACCCCCGCGCTCAGCTCGTCCAGGCTGGCCAGCAGCAGCGCCGCACTCGCATCTTCCCGGCTCAGCACTCCTCGGCCAATCGCCAACAGCGCGTTGTATACGACGGCGGTCAAAAGGTATCGCGCCGCAAATCTCGCAATGCCCACGTATTCCCCTACAGTCAATCCGAGCGCACTGAAATGCGAGGCAACTAGCGCCTGCCTAGCCGTTTGCCCACGCGTGAGAACTTCGACCTGCATATCAGTAACGATGCAAAGCCCGTCCGACGGATCATGCTCGCAGGACATGATGGGAAAGGCGAGGTCAGGATCGAACGCCGCAACGCCTGAGATCGCTCGCCGCCAGTCCGGATCGAGGACGCTCGCAAGCACCAGGTTCGGCGCATCGCTGGTCCACGACCGGTCATGCTCCGACGCCAGAAAACCCGCGAGCAGATCGGGCGCAGCAGCGAAGATGTTGAGGTCGGCCCTGACCCCGTCACCACTCTGAATGAAACGGGGCGTGTAGGACCCTTGGCGTAGCATCCCGAAAACTTGACTCCGCACGGGAACCGTCCGGAACAAGCCACCTCGGATGCTGCGATGAAAGACCGAATGCCCCCGCTCGGTCAGCAGATAGCCGACGGCCAGCCCCACCGGGCCCGCCCCGACGATCCGGATCGTGCGTCTAGTAGTTCGTTTCACTAGTAATATTTACATAATTGCGTCGCTCTGCGATCATTCGTTTTCAGCCCCGCTATTACCTTGAACGGCGCGACCCACAGTTCGAGCGCAAGATGGCCGATGTGCTGATGGTCTGTCGCGACGTGAATCTGCACCGCGCGGACGCGCTGCATGAGGATCGTCCGCAGCCCATCTATACCGTCAGTGTCGACGAGAAGCCCGGCGTACAGGTGCTGGGCACTGTCGCTGCTGACCTGCCACCCGTTGCGGGCAAGCACTCCAGCGTCGGGCGCGACTACGAGTATGTTCGCCACGGTACCTTGTCGATCATCGCCGCGCTGGACTTGCACACCGGCGAAATCATCGCCCACGTAGAGCCGCGCCATCGCAGCCGCGAATTCATCGTGTTGCTCAAGCGCTTGGACGCTCACTATCCGGACGGGGCCACGATTCGCATCGTGCTCGACAATCATTCGGCCCATATCTCCAAGGAAACCATGGCCTACCTGTCTTCGCGGCCCGGGCGCTTCACGTACGTACACACGCCCAAGCATGGCTCATGGCTGAACTTGGTTGAGGGTGCGTTCTCCAAAATGGCGCGGAGTTTTCTGCGCCATATCCGTGTTGCGTCGACGGATCCTGCAGAGCATCGACGAGATGAATGCACAGCCCGTGCGCTTTCAGTGGAAGAACTTCGACTTCCAAATGGCATGATAGTAAATATCTTGATGAAACGTTCCGTGCTTGTCCGGTTGTCTCCCAAAACCACTATAGGTGGTGTAACTGAAGGCAATGCGAGCACCATACGTGGTGTTTCTTGGAGACAACCGGACAAGCACGGAACGATCTACTAGCCAATGCAGAGAACGTCCGCCTCCGAATATTCGGGCGAGAAATCCCGCGCAGCCGCTCGGTCCAGCACCCGCACCAGCAACGCGTCACGGTGCTGCACGGTATGCTTCGCAGTGAAAGTCTCGTGGAAGGTCAGCCCGTTGAACACGATGCAGTCGCCCGCCGCCGCGAATATCTGGCTCGTCCGTGCCCGCGGGAACAGCCCCGCCAAATACTCCGGCAGATCCGCCGAATAATCCCCGTGCGTCGGGGAGAAATAGGCCACCTCGGCGTCGATGAACTCCAGGCTCGGCCTGACGCCGCCTAGCGTGTCCTGTAGTGCGATCCACAGCGTCAGCATCGGGTGGTCGTTGAACTTTGCGTTGCTGTCCTGGTGCCAAAGCTGGTTATTGCTGTTGCCCCATTGGGATTTCATCTGCTCGTTTGGGAAGGTGCGGCGGAGTAGCACCCGCTTCTTCAGGATGACCGGGTCAGCGGACGCCGGCAGCGTCTCCGGCAGGGCATCGAGCACGAGCCGCACGACCGCGCCGATACCGACGCGGGCCATCAAGCCGGCATGGTCGAAGAACCTGATCGGCGGGGCTCCCGGCGCGGACAGATGCTCGTCGCAGAACGCCGACAGCTTCGCGATCGTGTCGGTGCCGATGACACCTCGGAGATGGAGATACGCGCCGGTCCTGAGCCACTGCCGCGTGCGCGGTTCCGCGTCCAAGGGAAAGTCGGTGGCAAATCGGTCCAGTTCCGACTGGATCCGCTGCATGGCCACCAGGCCGTTCACTCTGGCATAGACCTCCTTCTTGGCGTCCGAGAATGTCTCGGTCTGCCATGTCAAGCGATCGATCCGATCCATGATCTGCAGCAGCGAATCGTCCGGATGACTTTGGGCCATCCTGAGCAGCGCGCGGTGCGGCGGTTCCTGGTGCAATGATGTCGGGCTGGCCCCTTCGCTCGCTTGCATCGTCCCTCTCCCCGATCCCGCCGTTATGATCGTCTGCCTACCACCCGCCGCCCAGCACCGTCCAATCAAATATCCGCGGTTTTGCCCTGGTCACCGGCACTATGGGTTATTTTACGCTGAGGTACGTAAAGCGTATAGGGGCTGGGAGCGCCGTTTAGGCCTGCTTTCGGAGTTGGGGTTTGAGGCGCAGTGGAACGGAAAACCCGGTTAAGCGAAGCGCTTCGATCGACCACAAGCAGGTTGGATGCTACATCATGCTTGGAATGCGCCGTGCACAAACGATCGTTATGCAATGATGGCTGAAGTGTCATTTTCAGAAGACGACTGCACGAAATGTCAGAAGTCGATTGCACTGAAGAGACCACTGCTGCTGTTAAGGGTTGTCCGACGCCTGAAAGGACTGGGGCACACGGCGCCTTGCACCCGGCGCCGAAGTCTTCAGCGACGGGCTGGGTTGCTTTCGCCGCTTCGTTGAACTCGATCATGCGCACACCGTGCTTGAGACGGGAGGAGGATGGGCGGCAACTGAGGTCAAGGGTGCGCGCTGGGTGAACGTGGTGCTGGGCAACGTGAAACGCGCCATCAGCGGCTGCTATCACGCCCTTCGCCAAGCCAAGTATGCACGGCGCTACCTCGCCGAAGCGGCTTACCGATTCAACCGCCGTTTTCGCCTCGCCGAGATGCTGCCGCGACTCGTGCGGGCCATGGTTCTGTGCAAGCCTTGGCCAGAGCCAAAATTGCGCGCCGTCGACAATTTTCATGGCTGAGCGAAGTCGCGAATCAGGTAACGTCATGAACGAATCGGAAAAGGATCTCCGGGCAGTCATGGATGAATTCGGTAATCGCCTCGAATGGCTGAAATCGCTCGCCGGCGAGCATGCATGCAAAGTTCATGGGTGCCAAGATCGACGTCCCACAGTACAGCGGCATGTACATCGAAGGCATCCTGCCGACCGTGGAAGGCTACCGCTTCCTGATCGAACTGCTCGATGGGCTCAAGGCCGGTCTGGCGATCCCGCTGGTCGATGTGGACAGCTACTGCGCGCACGGCAAGCGCTGGCCGGACGGCATGCGCCTGGAAGGTGACCAACTGGTCGATGTGTGGCCGGAACCGCAATCATGACGGCTTACGCATAAACGGTCACGCCTTGCACGCATAAACGGGGAACACTGACACGCATAAACGGAACCGCTTATTCCTGTTTCAATGGGGGGCGTCGCCTCCGAACAACCGGCTCGGATCGAACTCGCCGCGCTCGATGGCTGCTCGGGTGTCGCGTTCCGCCTTGGCTCGAATCGCTTCCAATTTGGCAGGCCGTTCGCGCTCGCGGGCTTTGCGCTCTGCCCGTCCCGCCTCATACGCGTCGTGATCGCGTTTGATCTGGTTGCCCACCTTCACCAGCTCCTCCAGGAACGCCCGCACTTCTTCAGGGTCGATGCCCTCAAGCTCCAGGCGAGTACGCACCCACCCCGAAAGCGATAGCCCCGCCCGCTTGGCCTGCTTGCGCAGCGCCTGCTTGAGCTCGGACTCCACCAGCAACGACAGGCGTTCCATCTTGGGCTTTTTGAGCGTCACCATGCATCCTCCGGCTCGGCGGTGTTCCGATCAACTCATCAGGTGGATTTTTGATTTCCGATAGGCTTCGTCGGTGGAGAGGCGCTGCAGTTCTTGCAGGCCCTTCTCGAACCAGGTGTCGATGCTCGGGTCGGGGTTCGGCGCCGCGGGCCTGGGCGTATGCGGCTTCGCTGAGCCGGACGCGCTCGTGGATGGCTTCAAGGGCGTTTGAGAGTCGCGCGTAGATGCGTTCACGGTTGCCTTCCTGCTGCCGTTTTGAAAAGTGCTACCAGCCGAGTTGCTGGCAGTCGATGGTACCCGCTGCGCGGGCGCCAATGTGCGCGTCCTGCACTCAAAAGTTCTTGCGAGGCATCCAATGCGTATTCTGTTGAGGTTGATCACCAGTTCCGGTGGACCGTGATCAGCGGGCTGCTCATGGTCACTGTCGCCGTCTTGCCGTTCGCGAGGGACGGGCTCCGGCCAAACATGACAGGCGACCGACGGTCTCTGACCGGCCCACTCCGGACATTCGCCCTTGCAACCGGATCGCCGCAAAGCAGCCGCTCACGAACGGCAACAATGGGGCGGGCGCATTACGGCGATCCCGGTTTGTTTGGAAGTTGACCTCACACTCTCTCAGCATCAAAGAGCAGCCAGAGCGGCGTCGCAGGGCGGTGGCGTGTACGAGGATACAGTCTTGCGTTTCCAGGACCTCACAGATATGATGTTCATCATATGAAGCGAACCACTGCCAAAGCCAAGGAGGTTACTCACGAACGTATCGTGGAAGCCGCCGCGCGCGCCATTCGGCGCAGTGGCTACGACGGCGCTAGTGTCAACGAAATCATGAGCGACGTAGGCCTCACTCACGGCGGTTTCTACGCTCACTTCGTTTCGCGTGAGGCGATGCTTGCTGAGGCTGCAGATCGCGCTGGCGCGGATTCCATCGCCAACTCGACACGCGTCGCCTCCACTGCGCTACCGGGGCAATCGTTGCAGCGAATGCTGCGTGCCTACCTTTCCAAAGAGCATGTCCGGAACGCCGAGAATGGCTGTCCGGTGGCTGCTCTCGGATCCGAGATGCCACGGCAGGCACCTGCCGTGCGGCACGCGGCGACGCGTCGTATCAAGGAGATGATCGATGTCGTGGCCCGCCAATCCCCTGATTGGGGGCAGGCAGGCGCGCACGAACGCGCGCTGGCGACCGTGTCCACGATGGTGGGCGCATTGCTGGTGGCACGCGCTGTTGATGATCCCAAACTTTGCGACGCCGTGCTGCGGGCGGCGTTGCAGCATTTGACTCCAGCTGGCGTTTGAGCTTCTCTGCAAGGTTCCCACTTTCTATACACATTAATATGATACCCATCATATACAGGCCAGACGACGATCGACACCTGATGGATTCAGCGCGCTGATCCACTGTCTTCGCCGAAACCGTTTGCTGACGAGCCGCCCCAAGGCATGTTGAAGACAACCACCATGAAAGCCTTCCTGCTCGACCGATACGCAAAACATGCCAACTTGCGGCTGGACGACCTGCCGGAGCCCGTGCCGGGCGATGATGAGGTGCTGGTGCAGATCCACGCGGCCGGCGTGAACCTGCTGGATTCCAAGATCAAGAGCGGCGAGTTCAAGCTGATCCTGCCTTACCATCTGCCGGTAGCCATGGGTCACGACCTCGCCGGCGTGGTGGTTCGGGTCGGGCCGCGCGTGCAGCAGTTCAAGGCGGGTGACGAAGTCTATGCTCGCGCACCAGATTTCCACATCGGCAGCTTCGCCGAATCCATCGCAATCAAGGAAGACGCCCTCGCGCACAAGCCGAAGAATCTCAGCATGGAAGAAGCCGCATCCATCCCGCTGGTCGGCCTCACCGCTTGGCAAGCCTTGGTTGAAAAGGCGAAGCTGAAGAAGGGTCAGAAAGTCTTCATCCAGGCTGGCTCCGGCGGTGTGGGCACCTTTGCGATCCAGCTGGCGAAGCACCTAGGCGCCACCGTGGCCACGACCACCAGCGCGGCCAATGTCGATTGGGTGAAGCGTCTCGGCGCCGATGTCGTCATCGACTACAGGAAAGACGACTTCGAGAACATTCTGCGTGACTTCGACTTGGTTCTGAACAGCCAGGACCGGAAAACGCTGGAAAAATCGCTGCGCATCCTGAAACCAGGCGGCCAACTCATCTCGATCTCCGGGCCACCCGACCCTCATTTCGCGAAGGACATCGGCGCCCCCGGCTTCGTGAGACTGATCCTGCGCCTTTTGAGTTCAAGTACTCGCAGAAAAGCCAAAAGCCTCGACGTCAGCTACTCCTTTCTTTTCATGAAGGCCAGGGGTAGCCAGCTGCGTCAGATCACTCCGCTGATCGAGAGCGGCACGATACGCCCGGTGGTGGACAAGGTCTTTCTGTTCGAATCGACCAACGAGGCAATGGCTTACATCAAGAAAGGCCGCGCGAAGGGCAAGGTCGTCATCAAGATCAAGTAAGCCTCGTTTTTCCATCCCCATCCTTGGAGTTTTCCATGAAAATCGAAAACGCTGTTGCCCTCGTTACCGGTGCCAATCGCGGCATTGGCCTGGCATTCGCCCAGGAGCTGCTCGCCCGAGGCGCGAGCAAGGTCTATGCCGGCGTGCGCAACCCCGCAACCGTCACGCAGTCCGGTGTCCAGGCACTGCAACTCGACATCACCAAGCCCGACGATGTGGCGGCCGCCGCAGCGCTGGCGTCGGACGTGACGCTGGTGATCAACAACGCCGGCATTGCCGAGCCCGGCGGCTTTCTTGCGCCGGACAGCGAAGAGGTCGCGCGACGCCTCTTCGAAACCAACTTCTTCGCCATGTTGCGCATGAGCAAGGCGTTCGCGCCGATACTCAAGGCCCACGGTGGTGGCGCCTTGCTCAATGTGTTGTCGGTCTCTTCATGGGTGAGTCGCGGCGAGCTGGCTGTGTATTCGGCCAGCAAGTCCGCGGCCTGGTCGCTCACCAACGCCTTGCGCAACGAACTCGCGGCGCAGAAGACACAGGTACTGGGATTGCACATGGCTTATGTCGACACCGACCTCACGCGCGAGATCGAGGCGCCGAAATCCAGCCCTGGAGAGATTGTCAGACGCGCGCTCGACGGGCTCGAATCCGACCTCGATGAAGTCCTGGCCGATGATCTGACTGTGCAGGTCAGGCAAGGAATGACAGCCGCCAGACCCAGCTTGTATCTTGATACCTGTTCCGGAGATACGCGACCCGGAACTGGTGGAGTGGGGATGCTGTAAACCCAGCAAGGCTTCGAGCCTGTTCCGTAGATCAGACCTACTCCACCCCTTTGCGCC
>Ga0307374_10005684_pt1 | contig 20051 bp, 14 predicted proteins | sample OX3MG_FD_202532 | JGI IMG/M metagenome (GOLD analysis project Ga0307374, IMG submission 202532) | Soil microbial communities from Risofladan, Vaasa, Finland - OX-3 | ecosystem: Environmental > Terrestrial > Soil > Coastal area > Acid sulfate soil | place: Finland: Risofladan, Vaasa | collected...
TGGCCAAAAAAACGGCCCCAGCATCGCGGCCCCCGTCCGCCGACGAAAACCTTTATGCAGTCCGTCGTTTTGACTAATTGAACGGTATTGGGGCTAGCCTGGCAGGCTAGTTCTGGCTGCTTGGTGGTCTAGTTATATTAGGAGATGGACTTATGAAGCACGCGACTTTGACGCTGGCCGCCCTCATATTGGGCTTGGGAAGCATTGGTCAGGCGAAGGCCGGTTATGTGACATTGAACGATCCGTCAGCCACAGTCGGCACTGTTGCCTTTGGCATCGACGGCGGCAATATCGTCGGGTATTACAACGACGGATCGGGCGAGCACGGGTTCCTGTATAACGGGACTTCCTATACGACGTTGAACGATCCGTCAGCCACAGGCGGCACTGGTGCCTTTGGCATCGACGGCAGCAATATCGTCGGGTATTACAGCGACGGATCGGGCGGTCACGGGTTCCTGTATAACGGGACTTCCTATACGACGTTGAACGATCCGTCAGCCACAGGCGGCACTGCTGCCTTTGGCATCGACGGCGGCAATATCGTCGGGTATTACAGCGACGGATCGGGCGAGCACGGGTTCCTGTACCAGCCCGATGTATCCGCCACCCCGGAGCCCTCCAGCATCGTTTTGTTCGGCATGGGGACGGCTTTTATGGCGGCGTCTCGCCGCTGGCGTAGGCGCAAGCAGTCTGTAGGTTATGCTTCAGCCTAGCGCGGCGGAGCCGCAAGTGAAAGTCGTAGGCAGACTCCGTGTGCCGTGACTGGCGTGGTGGTTAGGCGCCATCGCAGGGTTGGCGACGGCACACGGAGTGTGGCGTGCTACAAAGTAGCAGGCATACTCCGTATGCCGCCGCCAATATCATTCAGCGGCTTACCCTTGGGCTGCGGACCGAGCGAGGGGCGCGGGCCGACTTGGCGGTTCCGGCGACGGCACATGGAATGTGCCTGCTACTTTGGCGCAAGAGTCGGCCGGCATCACGGCGTGGTGCATTGCGTCTAGCCCGCATTGCGCACGAGCCCCCGGAGTCGCGCGACAGAGTGTACGGCAGAATTCGTCCGAAATATGGACGTAAACCACTGCCACCGCTCGACTTCGCACGAAGTCGGCTGCAAATTGGTGCGCATTGCGTCTAGAGCAAAACCCAGGCGTCTGGTTTTCGGAACGGGCGCTACGTCCGGTCGCCCAGCCGCTTGAGCGCGTCCTCCAATTGCTCCCAACGCTGTTCGAGGCTGCCGGTATAGCCGATCGAAACGCGGATCAACCCCGGCGAGATGCCGGCGCGATGTTGGTCGGCGGGCGACATCTCGCTGGAAGTCGAACTGGCGGAACACGACAGCAGCGTATCGAAATAGCCCAGGCTGACCGCTATGTAACCAAAGCCTTCGTGGTTCTGCAGGATTTCCAGCAGCCGGTTGGCCCGCCGCGCGGTCTTCAAATCGATGCAAAAAATGCCGCCAAAGCCGTAGCCTGGGTTGGCCAATTGCGCCATCAGCTCGTGTTGCGGATGGGCGGGCAAGCCAGGGTAAATGACCGGAATGCCCCGCTCGACGAGCCGCTGGCTGAACACGAGCGCCCGGCGGCTGTGCTCGGCGACGCGCAGGCCCAAGTGCGGCAGTCGCAGGCCGATTTCAAAGGCAATTCGCGGGTCCATCGTCGGACCCAGCAGCATCAAGGCGCCCGTGTGGAGATCCATCATCGCGTCGATCAACTCGTGGTCGCCGCAGATCGCGCCGGCAATGCAATCCGAAGCCCCGTTGATGAACTTGGTCAGGCTGTGCAGCACGATGTCGGCCCCGAGTTGCGCCGGGCTCAAGACCATCGGCGAAAACGTGTTGTCGACGACCAGCTTGGCGCCGCGACTGTGGGCGATCTCGGCCAGCCGCGGAATGTCGGCCACGACCAGCGTCGGATTCGAGAGCGACTCGACGTACAACAGCCGCGTGCGATCGGTGAGGGCCGATTCGATGGCCGCATAATCGGTCGTCGGCGCGAAGGTCGTATGAATGCCCGCCTTGCGGGGGAGGAAATCGTGAAACAGCGCGAACGTGCCGCCGTAGAGCGTGTCGGAGGCCACGATGTGGTCGCCTTGATCGCAGCATTGCAGGACGGCGGCCGAAACCGCGCTCATGCCGCTGGCCGTGCAGTAGGCGGCCGGCGTGCCTTCGAGCGCGGCCAACTGCCTGCCGAGCACATAGACCGTCGGGTTGTAGTGCCGGCCGTAAAGATAGAAGCCGCCGCTCTCGGGCCCCAGATGTCCTTGAAACAGCTTGGGCAACAGTTCCGGCTGCAACACCGTGAAGGTGGTGCTGGCCTCGATCGACATGTTCACGCCGCCATGCTCGCCGAACTCGTGGCGCAAACTGGCCAACGACTCGGCCGGATCGAAACTCGGCCGGGCGGGCTTTTCGGAGGAAGACATCAGACCCTCGATGGTTGCCAAGCGGTTCGTCATTGCGGCCGGACGCGGGGCCGGCAGGTCGGGGTCCAAGCCGCCGACCGACTAACATGACTATTCTACGCTTTTTCGCCAACCGGGCTTTTTCCGCCGCGCGGAAGGGTGCCGCCGCAAGGGCCGGAATTCCTCGTCTCCGCCGGTAAACGTCACGTGGCCGTGGTATACCGCCACCGATTTCGCCTTGGGCCCGCGGTCGCTGGGCGCGGCGTTGGGATCGAGTTCATAGCTGACGGCCTGTTTTTCCTTGAGCTTTTCGAACTCGCCCTGCGGCATCGACGAGCAATGAAAAAACACGTCGGAACTGCCGTCGCTGGGCAAGATAAAACCGAAGCCCTTCTCGACCATCAAACACTTAATCAAGCCCAGCGGCATCGAGCACGTCCTTTGAATGACTACCTGCGCGAGGGCAGCGTTTTGGGCTGATATTCGTGGTCGCGCTTGCGCAGCACCTGGGCCTCGAGAATCTTGTCAGGCTTGACGCCCGGACCGGTCCGCTCGAGTTGATCGACGATGTCCATGCCCTTGATGACCTTGCCGAACACGGTGTGCTTGCCGTCGAGATGCGGCGTGGCGTCGAACGTGATGAAGAACTGAGAGCCCCCGGAGTCTTTGCCGGCGTGCGCCATGCTTAGGCTGCCGCGGCCGTGTTTTCGAGCATTCTTCTGATAGCACTCGCAAGCGATTGCATAACCCGGCCCGCCGACGCCCGTGCCCTTCGGGCAGCCGCCTTGAGCCATGAAGCCGTCGATGACGCGGTGAAAGGTCAGCCCGTCATAGAACTTTTTCTCTACGAGACTGATGAAGTTCGCCACGGTATTGGGCGCTTCGTCTTCGTAGAGTTCGATGACCACGTCCCCTTTCGAGGTCTTGAACATCACCTGGGGCAGGTCACCGTCGTTTGCCTGGGCCATTGAGATTTCTCCTGAAGCAAGTCCGCCGAAGGCGACAAAGGCGGCTATCCAATGGAACAAATTGCAGTGCATGTCGAACTCCCTTTCGTCTGGGCACGAATAGTGCAGTTCCCGTTCCGTCGCAAATGCAGAAAGTAGCATCGAGCCTAAAAATAGGGCGACGAGCAAATTTGCACAAGCGAGCAATTTGCGAAAAGGCCCGTTTTTCTGTTTCGGAAAGCCGCGCCGACAAGGTAGAATTCATCAACGGTGGCCGATCAGTTGCCCTTGCCCGGTTCGAAAGAATCGGCGAGAACCATGATCCAACAACGTTTGCCTCATCGACCATCTTGGAGAAATGGCATGGATGCCGTGAATGGTTCGCGTGGTTATGCATCGCTCGCCAGCCATATCCGATGCGCATGGAGCTTCCGGCTTTGCCGCTCGGTTTTGATGATTCTTGCGATCCTCGCGGGGCACGGTCGATTCATCGTGGCCGGCGAACCGGGTGCAGGAGATTCGTCCGAGGCCGTGGAGGTAACGGCTCAAAAGCCTACGATTGGCGACGTGCACGCGCCAGCGGGCGGTTCGGCTCAATTAGACACAGCCCAGCCGATAGACACAGCCCAGCCTAGGCCGGGCAAATTGGTGATTTGCGGCGGCGGCGCCCTGCCCGATGAACTCGGCCGCCGGTTTATCGAGTTAGCCGGCGGAGACGCGGCCAAGCTGGTGATCATTACCACCGCCAGCGTGCTGGCCGACACCGACCGCGTCGAAACCAAGCTCGCCTTTTGGCGGCGTCAACAATTGGCTGAGTTGGCGGTCATGCACACCCGCTCGCGCGAAACCGCCAATCAGCCCGAATTCGTCAAGCCGCTCGAAGACGCCACGGGCGTGTGGTTCATCGGCGGCAACCAGAATTGGCTGACCGAAACGTATCTGGGCACGCTCGCCGAGCGGGAGATCCGCGGAGTGCTCGAGCGCGACGGGGTGGTGGGCGGCACTTCGGCCGGCGCTGCGATCATGTCGCCGATCATGATTCGTCGCGACAAGCCCGAACTGGAGGAAGGCCCCGGCTTCGGCTTTCTGCCCGGCACGGTCGTCGACCAGCACTTTATCAAGCGGAACCGGCAATCGCGACTGCTGCGAGTGTTGGATAGCCATCCGGACTTGGTGGGCCTGGGCATCGACGAGGGAACCGCCTTGGTGGTCGAGGGGCCGAACCTGAGCGTGCTCGGCGAATCGCAGGTGATGGTTTGTTCTCCGAACGTGCCCGACCAACCGCCGCAAGTGCGGCCCTTGAAAGCGGGCGTCCAGGTTGACCTGGCCCGCTTGCGCAGCGATGCCTTGGCTCGGCGCCCCGTCGTCGAACAGGTCGCCGAGAGCCCGGCTTCCAAACCGGCGGAAGACAATTCCGGCGTCAGCGCCGCGGCTGTCAGCGTCGGCCCCGACGATCGCCCGGCGTCATCGCGCGAGTCGAACGGCGAGGACAAGCTCGGCCAATAAGGGAGACGCCTCTGCGTCTGGTCGCATGTTGCGGCCCTTTTCCTTCCGGCCTACACTGGCTTGCATCCTTCGCCATTGTCTCCCGGAAGTCGCCGATGCCCCGCCTGTTGCCTGCTTTGCCGCTGCTCGTATTGCTGTGGATGCCTCCCACCCTGGCGCCTGCCGACGAGCCGCAATACCCGGCCATCCTCGTCGCGCCGACCGATCCGCTGCCGGCCGAGGAACAGCTTAAAAAGTTTCACCTGCCCCCCGGCTTTACGATTCAGCTCGTGGCCTGCGAGCCGCAAATCCATAAGCCGATGAACTTGAATTTCGACGGCGGCGGGCGGATGTATGTCACCAGTTCGCTCGAATATCCGTTTCCGGTCAAGCCTGGCGAGACAGGCCGCGATATCGTCAGCGTCCTGGAAGATCGCGACGGCGACGGCCGCGCGGAAAGCGTCAAGACCCTATTGACCGGGCTGAATATTCCCATCGGCGTTACCCCGGTCGCCGGCGGCGTGATCTATCACAGCATTCCGAACATCTATCTCTGGCAGGGCGACCCCGCGACAGCCCCGCCGCAGCCGGGCGGTTCCGGCGCCAAAGAGAGCCGGTTGCTCTATCCCGAAATCGGCTTTCGCGACACGCACGGCATGACGAACTCGTTCACACGTTGGGTCGATGGCTGGATCTATTGCAGCCATGGATTCGCCAACGACTCAACGGTCCGCAGCGCCGGCGGCGAAGAGGTGCGGATGAACTCGGGCAACACCTTCCGCATTCGCGCCGACGGCAGCCATATCGAGCAAGTGACGCACGGGCAAGTCAACCCGTTCGGACTGTGCTTCGATCCGTTAGGTAACGAGTATTCGGCCGATTGCCACACGCTGCCCATCTATCAACTGCTGCGTGGCGCCTGGTATCCGAGCTTCGGCAAGCCGCACGACGGGCTGGGTTACGGGCCGGCGATGATCGGCCACAATCACGGCTCGACCGGCATCGCCGGCGTCGTCTATTACGCCGCCGACCATTTTCCGCCCGAGTACCGCGACACGGTGTTCATCGGCAACCCGGTCACGGGCAAAGTCAATCACGATCGGCTCGAAGCGCATGGCTCGTCGTACAACGCGATCGAACAGCCCGACTTCGTCCGTTGCGACGACCCGTGGTTTCGCCCCGTCGACTTGAAACTGGCCCCCGACGGTTCGCTTTACATTCTTGACTTTTACAACAAGATCATCGGCCACTACGAGGTGCCGTTGAAGCATCCCGGCCGCGACCGGTTCCGCGGCCGCATTTGGCGAGTCGTGTACACGGGCGTCGACGGCGGGGCGCCGCCGCCGCGACCGATGCCCGACCTGGCCCGCTTGTCGACCGAACAATTGCTCGAACGGCTCGGCGATCCGAACCTGACGGTCCGCGTGCTGGCCACCGAGGAACTCGTCAGCCGGCCAGATGCTCCGACCGCCGAACAATTGCTGCCGGACGACACCAGCGAAGCGGACGCCTGGCGCCGCGCCCATGGGTTATGGATCGTCGAGCGCACGGCAAAGGGCGGGCTCAGCGAAGACCAGATCGAACGCCTGGCCGACGATCCGGCGCGCATTGTGCGGGTCCATCTGATCAAGGCGCTCGCCGAGCGTCCCGAGTGGACGACAGGAAAACTCGATTTGGCGGCTCTAGTGCGCGACAAACTTTCCGACAGCGATGCTTTCGTCCGCCGCGCGGCCGCCGATGCCTTGGGCCGCCATCCGCAAGCCGAATCGGTCGAGCCGCTGTTGTCTCTTTGGGCCGCAACTCCGGCGGATGATACGCATTTGGTCCATGTAGTGCGGATGTCGCTGCGCGATCATCTGCGAGCGTCCGGCATGTACGCCGAAGTCAGGCCTTCGACAACCTCGAACGCCGATTTCGCCGCTCGCCTGGCCGACGTGAGCTTGGGCGTTCGCTCGCCCGACGCGGCGGAATATCTGTTTGCCTGGCTGTCCGACAGGGGCAAAAGTTCCGATCGCTTGCCCGAATTCGCGCGCGAAACGGCCCGCTGGCTGCCCGAGACAAAACTGCCCGAGTTGTGCGATTGGGCCGAAAACCGGGGGCAGGATTCGTTGCCGCTGGCCCGCGAGCTGGCCTTGGCCCTGCACCGCTCGGCCCAGGAACGAAAGCTGGCGTTGCCTGAGAGTTTTGTTGCAGCGGCGACGCGCACGGGTGAATCGCTGTTAGCCGAGGCCGATAAGCCGCTCGTGCAAAGCGGGATCGATCTGGCCCGCGAAATGCGATTGAAGCCGCTGTTCGAGCAATTGGCCGCGTTGGCCTCGCCCGAAACGAAATTCGCCGACTTGCGCGCGGGCGCGATCGACGCCTGCATCGTGAATGACGCCGAGCGATCGATCCCGCTGTTGAGCGGAATTTTGGGCAATGCGGTCGAGCCGGCGGCCTTGCGACAGAAGGCGGCGGCCGCCCTGGCAAGCATCAATTCCGAAGCGGCGAGGCAGGAGTTGGTCATGCATCTGCGCCTCGCTTCCGATCGCCTGGCGATCGAAATCGCCGTGGGATTGGCCGCTCGAAAGCCGGGCGCAGAACTGTTGCTGGCCGAAATCTCCGCCGGCAAGGCCTCGCCGCGGCTGTTGCAGGAAGCGGCCGTGCAAGAACGACTGCGAGCCGCCAACGTGCAGGACCTCGAAGAGCGGCTGGCGCAGCTCACCGCAGGATTGCCGCCGGCCGACGAGCGGATCAAGCAACTCCTGACGGCGCGGCGCGACGGATTCCGCGAAACGAAGCCCGACGCGGCGCTGGGCAAAGCCGTGTTCCAAAAGACATGCGCGGCCTGCCATCGCGTGAGCGGCGCCGGGGGCAAGGTAGGGCCGGACCTCGACGGCGTCGGCTTGCGCGGCGTCGATCGCCTGCTGGAAGACGTGCTCGATCCCAGCCGCAACGTCGATCAGGCCTTCCGCAGCACGGTGCTCAACACGGTCGACGGCCAGTCGATCTCGGGCTTGCTGCTGCGAAATGAAGGCGCCGTGCTCGTGCTGACCGATAACCAAGGCAAGGAAATTCGCATCCCGGAGTCGGACGTTGAAGAGCGGGCCATCACCGCCCTTTCGCCGATGCCCGGCAACGTCGCCGACCTCGTGCCCGAGGCCGATTTTTATCATCTGCTGGCCTATCTGCTCGAGCAACGGCAGGCGCCGCCGAGCGAGGAAGCGGCGAAGCCGGAAAAATAACTCCCTCTCCCTTCGGGAGAGGGCGAGCCGCGTTTGCGATTGAAACGTGTTTAGCCAACGAACCGAACCATGACCATCGAACCTGGACCGCAAATCACTCCGTTTCTGATGTTCAGCGGGCAGGCCGAAGAGGCGATGAACTTCTACGTGGGCCTGTTCGAAGGTTCCAAGATTCTTCGCATCGCTCGCTACGGCGCCAAGGAAGCCGGCCGCGAAGGCTCGGTGTATCTAGCGGCGTTTTCGCTCGGCGGCCGCGAATTCCTTTGCATCGACAGCCCGGTCGAGCACGACTTCACGTTCACGCCCGCCATCTCGCTGTTCGTCGCCAGTTCCGACGAAGCGGCGATCGAACGTTACTTTCAGGCGCTTTCCGAAGGCGGCCAGGCGCTGATGCCGCTCGGCGCCTATCCCTTCAGCAAGAAATTCGGCTGGGTGCAGGATCGATTCGGGGTCTCGTGGCAATTGAACGCCACTTGACGATTCTCGGCAGACGCCATTTTTCAGGTTGCCAAACGGCCCTGGCCTTGTTTCTAATGATTCGAAGGAAAGCGGGGCGCTGGAAGAAATGGAGGTCTGCCATGCCGATGCATAGTTTCATGAGCGAGTTCCCGGAACTGGGCCAGGCGGAATGCCGCGTGATGGTGGTCGTTCGCGGGGACGAGGGGCTGCCCGCCGACCGCTATGCTCTCGTCGAGATGTATTGCAACGAACGTGGTTGCGATTGCCGCCGCGTGTCGCTGAATGTGATTTCGGAAACGACCGGCAAAACGTTGTGCGTGATCAGCTACGGATTCGATCGCGACGACCCCTTTTCAGGGCCGTTTATCGATCCCCTTAATCCTCGTGCGAAATGCGCCGACGAGTTGCTGGAAATGGTCGACAATCTCGTGCTGTCCGATCCCAAGTACGTGGCCCGGCTCGAGCGTCATTACCGCATGTTCAAAGAGAAGGTCTGGGGCGAGCGGCAAGTCGCACGGATTTCCGGTCCGGTTCGCCTCAGCGAGGAGCAAGTCGCCGAGCGCATCAGCGAACGCAAACAGCGACACAAGGCGCTCCGCCGCGCTCAGCAACGCCGCGGGGCGCGTTAATCCTCCGGCTCGTAAGAACGCTCCAACTGTCGCAGCACGGCGGCCAAATTCCTGATCGCCAGTTCAAACAGAATCCGTGTTGCTTTGTCTGTCTGCCACCAGCTTCAGTTGGTGGTCTCCAAGCCTCCAGAAATGGTTGTTTTAGCCGGCTTCAGCCGGCTTTTTGGAGTTGTCGAGAAGCCGGCTGAAGCCGGCTGGGGTGAGGTTTTTACCCCTCCCGACCACCGGTGAAGCTGGTGGCAAACAAGCTTTCCCGCGCAAGCTCTCGCGGGACAGTTTCTCCCTGATAATGCGGCAAACAGCATCACCCCCCCAAGAAACAAACGCCTTCATCACGGCGACCGCTTTGCTGTACAATCAATGGATGCCCGGCGAGAACCTGATGAAAAAAACCGCGAGCTCTCTTATGGAATTCCTGTTTCCCATTGCATTTCTCGTGCTTTGGTTCGTGCTTCAGGCGTGGGTTCTGCCTCGCTTCGGGGTCAAAACGTGAATGAGCGGCACGTGCGGGCCGAGTTCGGCCCCTCGTCGCTCGGAGAAAGACGGCGCATCGAATTCGGCCGATACGTTGCCCGAAGAGGACAAGCAATCGACCCGTTCGCCGTAGAAGGGCGACTCGCCTCGCCGAAAGGTTTATCTCGCGCTCGCTCGTAGTTACCATACGAAGGCAGCCGCCTGGGCAAAATCGTGCGGCGGCGATGCAGCAGGCATGGGCCGTATGCCGCCGCCCGTCGTGATCCGATGTATGGCGGCCAGCGGTCCGGAGTTTCTTCCCGAAGGCAAACGGCAGGCGCGGCAGATTCAGAACCAACCTGTCTACGCGGCCATGATCGAAAGCCTTGACGAGAGCGTGGGCCGCGTCATGGACAAGCTGGCCCTATGCCATTTCAGTCGAATGTTTCCACCCGCGCGACGGCTATGAGCTACGATATCAACTCTCTGTGTTGGCGTGCTCGCGATTTTTGTAGCGCTAGGGCGAGTGCTGTGGTGACGCCCCCGCCCCAACCCCTCCGCGAGCCCGTCTGGCTGCCGCTATGTTCAAAGGTTAGCGGTTGCTCGGCCGCCAAGTGACAAACGTTCGTTCGACATTTAGGCTACTAACCCGCTTTGCGCACGGCGCTTCAGTGCACCTGTGTCGCTGTGGTTGAATCTAAAGACTCGCACCCGAGCTTGAATCGGCAGGCAGCCCATGCCGGATAAGCGAACGCATCGCGGCCCGCATCCTGAAGATGCAAAGTTTTTCGCCGAGGAGACCTGGCCGCGCCTGCGGACGGCGACGGCCGATTTGTCGTGGCTGCTCACGCGAGGCTACGCGGGCGAGTCGGCGCTCAAGCTGGTCGGCGACCGCTACGATCTGGCCCGCAGGCAGCGAATCGCCGTGATGCGATCGGCCTCTTCGGATCAATCGCTGGAATCGCGACGCGAGCGCAAAGCCGAGTTGGCCGAGTTGGCCGGCCAACCGCTGGAGATCGACGGCTACAACCTGCTGATTACGGTCGAGGCGGCGCTGGCCGGCGGCGTGATTCTGCGCGGTCGCGATGGCTGCTACCGCGACCTGGCCAGCGTGCACGGCACGTTCCGCCGCGTCGAGGAAACGTTTCCGGCGATCGAGCTGATCGGAAGATTTCTGGCCGGGCTTGGCGTCGGCCCGTGTGTCTGGCGCCTCGACAGCCCGGTCTCCAACAGCGGCCGGCTGAAAGGCTACCTGCTCGAAATCGCCGAAAAGTACGGCTGGGATTGGTCGGTCGAATTAGCCGCCAATCCCGATCAGCTTTTGATTGCATCGCCTGAGATCGTGGCCACGGCCGACAGCGTAATTCTCGATCGCTGCCGCCGCTGGGCGAACCTGACCGTGCCCCTGGTCGACAAGCACATTCCCGGCGTGCAAATTGTGGATCTTCGTGCATAGCTCCGCCGGGCGAGACGCGGCTAGTGCTTTGTCACAACTGAAAATGAGGGTCGGCGCTTGCGTGCAGTTGAGCGACGCCCGACGGACTTTAGCCACGGATGAAACACGGATCGAACACGGAATGGCAGGCAGCCGACAACCTTGGGAGTGGCTGGCGGCAGAGCGCAGCGATGCCCCAGCGAACCGGGGCATCGCCCAGGCTTAGCCCCAGCCACCCGGCGCGATCGACGGCCGGATTTTGGCAAAAAGCGGCCGAGCGCCGGGAGACTTGCCCGTTTGACGCGGTTATACTTGGATCTTACCGCGGCCGGCGATGCTCGTGGCGGAGGCGGTTCGTCCTCGGACTGCGGCTCAGCCGACCGCCGCCCCCCGCCATCGCCCGTCCTCGGCAAGCTTCCATCCAGAAGCCTGCCTCGGCGGTTCCCTCCTACTAGACCCAGGCAAAGTCTTCGCAGAGAGCCCAAGGAACTGTTTACATGAAGCGGATCTTCTTCGCCCTGCTCGCCATTGCGGCCTCGTCCGTCGCCCAGGCCGCCTCGCTCGAACTCAAGCGAGGGGACCATATCTCGCTCATCGGTAATACGCTCGCCGAGCGGATGCAGCACCACGGCTGGCTCGAAGCGCGGCTGCAAAGCCGTTTTCCGCAGCACGAACTGAGCTTCCGCAACCTGGGCTTTTCGGGCGACGAACTGACCTTGCGGCTGCGCTCCGCCAATTTCGGCGCGCCCGACGAATGGCTGACCCGAACCAAGACCGACGTCGTGTTCGCCTTCTTCGGCTACAACGAATCGTACGGCGACGAGGCGGGCCTGCCGAAGTTCAAGCAAGACCTCGACGCCTTCGTCAAACACACGCTCTCGCAGAAATACAATAGCACGAGCGCACCGCGGCTCGTACTCTTCTCGCCCATCGCCCACGAAAACCTGCACGATCGCAACCTTTCGGATGGCCGAGAGAACAACCGCCGCATTGCGCTGTATACGGCGGCCATGGCCGAAGTCGCGAAGGCCAACGGCATCGTGTTCGTCGATCTGTTCCAGCCGGCGCTGAAGATTTATGAAGGCGCCAAGCAGCCGCTCTCGATCAACGGCGTGCATCTGAACGAGTTCGGCGACGCATTGCTGGCCGCCGAAATCGAGCGGGCCTTGTTCCCTGGCGGGCCGGAGATCAAACGCGACGCGACACAAGTCGAAAAACTCCGCCAAGCCGTCTTGGACAAGAACTTTTTCTGGTTCGAGCGCTATCGCACGGTCGACGGCTATTCGATTTTCGGCGGCCGTGCCGACCTGAAATTCGTCGACGGGCAGACCAACCGCGAAGTCATGCAACGCGAGATGGAAGTGCTCGACGTGATGACCGCCAACCGCGACCGCCGCGTGTGGGCCGTCGCCCAGGGCAAAGAAATGAAGGTCGACGACGGCAACACCCCGCCGTTCATCCCGGTGACAACGAACAAACCCGGCAATGGTCCGAACGGCACGCACCTGTTCATGACCGGCGAGCAGGACGTCGCCGCCCTCACGCTCGCTCCGGGCTTCAAGGCCAACCTGTTCGCCAGCGAAGAGATGTTCCCCGAGTTGGCCAACCCCGTGCAAATGGCGTTCGATACCAAGGGCCGGTTGTGGGTCGCCACCATGCCCAGCTACCCGCACTGGAAGCCGAAGGAAGAAATGAACGACATGGTGCTGATCTTGGAGGATGCCGACGGCGACGGCCGCGCCGACAAGCGGACCGTGTTCGCCGACAAGCTGCACGTGCCGACCGGGCTGGAGTTCTACAACGGCGGCTTGCTGGTCGGCCAGCAGCCCGACTTGATGTATCTCAAGGACACCGACGGCGACGATGTGGCCGACTACCGCGAGCGCGTGCTCGAAGGGCTCGATTCGGCCGACACGCACCACGCCATGAACAGCTTCACGCTCGATCCGGGCGGCGCGCTCTACTTCCAGGAAGGCACGTTCCACCACACGCAGGTCGAAACGCCCTACGGGCCGCCCGAGCGCTGCGCCAACGCCGGCGTGTTCCGCTACGAGCCGCGGACGCAGAAGTTCGAAGTCTACGTGACCTACGGCTTCGCCAACCCGCACGGCCACATCTTCGACCGCTGGGGCCAGGACCTGGTGACCGACGGCACCGGCTCGCAGACTTACTTTGCCACGGCCTTCTCGGGCCATCTCGATTTTCCAAACAAGCATCCGGGCATGCAGACGGTCTACAAGCAGTGGACTCGCCCCTGCCCCGGAACCGAGGTGCTTTCCAGCCGGCACTTTCCCGACGAAATGCAAGGCAATTTGCTGGTCGGCAACGTGATCGGCTTCCAGGGGATTTTGCAGTACAAGATCAACGAGCAAGATTCGGGCTTCGAGGGGGTCGAAGCCGAGCGGCTCGTGCAATCGAGCGATTTGAACTTCCGCCCGACCGACATCGAGATCGGCCCCGACGGCGCGATCTACTTCACCGAGTGGCAGAATCCGATCATCGGCCACATGCAGCACAATCTGCGCGATCCCAGCCGCGACCGCACCCACGGCCGCGTCTACCGGCTGACTTATGAAGGCCGCCCGCTCTCGAAGCCGGCCAAGATCGCCGGCGAGCCGATCGACAAGCTGCTCGATTTGCTCAAGGAGCCTGAAGCCCGCGTGCGCTATCGGGCCAAGATCGAACTCGGCGGCCGCAACAGCGACGAAGTCGTCGCGGCTGTCGGCAAGTGGATCGCCAAGCTCGACAAGCACGATGCCAACTATCAGCACCATTTGATGGAAGCGTTGTGGGTGCATCAGTATCACAACGTCGTCAATGAATCGCTGTTGAAGCAGATGCTGCGTTCGCCCGATTATCACGCTCGGGCGGCGGCGACGCGCGTGCTGTGCTATTGGCGCGATCGCGTCAGCGATCCGATCGCTTTGCTGCGCGTGCAGGCCGAAGACGACTACCCCCGCGTGCGGCTCGAAGCGGTCCGGGCGTGCAGCTTCTTCCGCGACGCGAAGGCGGCCGAGGCGGCATTACTGGCCCTCAAGCGGCCGATGGATTATTACCTGAACTACACGCTGACCGAGACGATGCGGCAGCTCGACCCGTACTGGAAAAAGGCGGTGCAGGAAGGCGGTACTTTCGCCGCCGACAACCCGGCCGGCATCGACTACCTGTTGAAGACCGTCAGCACGGGCGAATTGATCAAACTGCCGCGGACGCCGCTGGTCTACCAGGCGCTGCTCTCGCGGCCCGGCATCAGCCACGAGCATCGCCACGAAGCGGTCGATGCGCTGGCCAAGTTGAACAAGACCAACGCCGCCGCCGAACTGCTGGCGGCGATCCAGCGGCTCGACGCATCCGGCGCCGACAATAGCCAGTTCGTACTGCAAGACCTGGCCCACCTGTTGGCCGGGCAGCCGGCCGATGACTTGCACCAGTTGCAAGAGCGGATCGTCAAGCTCTCGTCGGAGGCCAAACATTCCTTCACGCGCGAAATCGCCTACGTCGCCCTGGCCACGGCCGACGGCTCGCTCGACCGCGTTTGGGCCAGCGCCTCGAAATCGCCGCGCACGCTGAGCGATTTGCTCAACGCCGTGGCGGTCATTCCCGACGCCAAGCTGCGGGCTACGGCCTACGCCAAAGTCGAGCCGCTGCTGCACAAGCTGCCGGACGATCTGGCGGCGGAGCTAAAGAATCAGCGCGGCACGGTCGGGCGTTATGTGCGCATCGAACTGCCGGGCGACCGCCGCACGCTGACTTTGGCCGAGGTGCAGGTGTTTAGCGACGGCGCCAACATCGCCCCGCAAGGCAAGGCTTCGCAATCGACCACTTCGCACGGCGGCGACGCCAAGCGGGCCATCGATGGCAGCACGAGCGGCGCCTACGGCGACGGCGGCCAGACGCACACCGAAGAGAACAAGAAAGATCCGTGGTGGGAAGTCGATCTCGGCGGCGAACGGCCGGTCGAGGCGATCGTCGTCTTCAATCGCACGGAGGGCGACCTGGGCAAGCGGCTCGACAGTTTCCGGCTGGTCGTGAAAGACGGCCAGGGGAACGTCGTTCATGAAAAGGCCGGCAACCCGGCGCCCGAGGCCCAAGCCAAGTTCGCTCTGGAAGGCGATCCGGCCGGCGGCATCCGCCGCGCGGCGATCGGCGCCATCGCGTCGATCCCCGGCCACGAGGCTGAAACGTTCAACACGCTGGCCGGCTTCATTAAAAACGGCGACGAACGCGACGCTTCGATCCGGGCCTTGCGCCGCATCCCGAAGCGCCAGTGGCCGAAGGAGCAGGCAAAACCGCTGTTGGCCTCGATCATGGCTTACGTCGGCGGGCTATCGACCGAAGCGCGCACCGAACCGGCGGCGCTCGACGCCTTGCAGTTGGGCGGCGAGTTGGCGTCGCTATTGCCGACGCAAGAAGCGAAGAAGGCCAAGGAGCAACTCGGCGAACTCGGCGTGAACGTGATTCTGGTGCGCACCGTGCCGCACAAGATGATCTACGACCGGCCGAAGCTCTACGTCGAGGCGGGCAAGCCGGTGGTGATCGTGCTGGAAAACGCCGACATCATGCCGCACAATCTGCTCGTCGGCGCCCCCGGCTCGCTGACCGAACTCGGGCTGGCGGCCGAGGAGATCGCCACGCGGCCCGACGCGATCGCGCGGAATTTCATTCCCGACAACAAAAAAGTGCTGTTCGCCACGCGGATGGTGCAGCCGCGCGAGACGGCCCGGCTGCAATTCACGGCGCCCAAGGAGCTGGGCGAGTATCCGTATCTCTGCACGTTCCCCGGCCACTGGCGGATCATGCGGGGCGTAATGCACGTCGTGCCCAAGCTGGCCGATATTTTGCCCGAGGAGTTGAACCCGCCGATCGACGTCGTGGCCGAGAGCCGAGCTTTCGTGCGCAAGTGGACGATGGACGACCTGGCCGACGAGTTGGGCCACTTGAACCACGCCCGCAGCTTCGAGAACGGCAAGGCGATGTTCGCCGCCGCGACCTGCGTGAAGTGCCACAAGCTGGCCGGGCAAGGCGGCGCGGTCGGCCCCGACCTGGGCGAGTTGACCAAGAAGCTGGCCGACAAGAAGCACACGCCGGCCAGCGTTCTGACCGAAATGCTCGAGCCCTCGAAGGTGATCGATCCCAAGTTCCGCGCGGTCACGATCCAAACCGAGCAGGGCGAGGTGCTCAGCGGGCTGATCCTCAGCGAAGACGCCAAGGCCGTGCGGATCGTCGCCGGCGCCGACGTTCCGCCGCGCGACGTGCCTGTTTCGGACATCGAGGAGCGGGTCGAATCCAAAATCTCGATGATGCCCGAGGGCCTGCTCGTCACGCTCACGCAGGACGACATCCTCGACCTGATGGCCTACATCATGTCCGGCGGCGACGCCAAGCACAAAGCCTTCGTCGGCGGCAAGAAGCCGGCGGCGAAAGGGCACGAACATCATCAGCACTGAGATGGTAGGCGGTAGGCGGTAGGCGGCATGTAGGGAAGGCATGTGAGCGCCGGTCAGTTCCTTTCCCTCTGGGAGAGGCCGGGGGGGGTTCGGCGGTTTGGGGAACGCCTTCACCTCCGCAGCGCGCGATGGCACAGAAAATGAATTAACGGAATTGAATCGTATCGGCAACCTACGATAAGCTAGCGTCGAGTCGGTGTCAGCCAAAGCGACCGCATCCCGAGGGCAGGAAAACATGGCCGAGATTAATCTCCCTCAGTCTGAGGCAGACGCTCTTATTGCGATGCCGAAAGTGCGGGTGAACGAGCAAGAGCATGATTTCCCGCCGCTCCTACAATCCCTTGTCATCCCGCTTTCGTCGCAGGACCGGCGAGAAGCATTCGTTCTTGATATCCATTCCGGTAGAATCAATCTTTCCAAGCTGACGATGCAGAATCGTGGCCGTCAGGTCGTCGTTTTGGTGCGACTGGATCTGGGTGGGCCGCCACACCGAAATCCGGATGGCATTGAAGTGCCTTGTCCGCACTTGCACAAATATCAGGAGGGTTTCGGGGACAAGTGGGCGACTCCCGCACCAGCACAGCATTTCCCGGACTTGTCGGATTATTGGCGAACGCTTCGCGATTTCATGGAGTACTGTTCGATTGTTGAACCCCCGATCTTTAGAAGGGGGATGTTTTCATGATCGAAGACGTAAAGCAATTGCTCGATGCCCACTGGAAGTGGTTGAGAGACAAGACCCAGCTTCGGCAATTGACTAACCAATGGGTCGAGATCACGACGCCGTATCTCGACCGACACAACGACATGCTGCAGATTTATGCCAAACGGATAAACGGCGGCTTTCAGTTGACCGATGATGGGTATACTATCAACGACTTGATTCACTCAGGGTGTTACCTTGATTCCCCAAAACGTAAACAGCTGCTGAAAACCACATTGGCAGGCTTCGGAGTCGAAGACAATGGCGGGCGTTTGGAAGTTCACGCGACAGAAGAGAATTTCCCGCTACGTAAACACTCGCTCATTCAGGCAATGTTGGCAGTCAACGACTTGTTCTTTCTTGCGGTGCCAGTGGTCAGCAGTTTGTTCTACGAGGACGTGCAAAGTTGGTTGGATGAACACGAAGTACGCTACACGCCCCACGTCAAATTCACCGGCAAGAGCGGGTACGACCACCTGTTCGAATTCGTGATACCGAAGTCTCGCAAACAACCCGAACGTATCCTTCAAACAATCAACCGCCCAAATCGTGACAACGCCGAAGCGTTCGCGTTCAAGTGGATAGATACTAAGGATGTACGATCTGCGGAATCAAAGGCATACGCAATCCTGAATGATCAAGAGCACTCGATCTCGTCTGGGGTCTTCGAGGCACTGTACAACTACGACATTCATCCAGTAGCTTGGAGCTTGCGCGACCAGGTGGAGGCCGAGTTGGCTGCTTGACTCCCATTCATCAGGAATGGAATTTGGCAGAAGATGGAAGCAGATTGGTGGACGAGCAAAAGCACATCAACGGCACTTCGGAGCGTTCTCGTCACGAGAGTAGCCTTGAAGCATCAATGCAAGCTGAGCTATCGTACCGGCACGTGCCGCTCAAAAAGGTAAAAACGATTCGCGTCCGCTACCTGCCCGCTCGTCCGCTTCCTTCCCGGCGGATTGACATCGACGAGATCTAGAGGCCGATGCCTTTCCAGCCGCGCCCGAAACGCAGCCGCCCCAATTCTGAGCTTGAACTCCCCGCCGCCTTCGGTCAAAACAAGGGGCTATGGATCAACTCACTTTCGAGATCGTCGTGATCGGCAGCGGCCCGGGGGGCGAAGGGGCCGCGATGCAGGCCGTCAAGCTGGGCAAAAAAGTCGCCGTCGTCGAGCGGTTCCCCAAGATCGGCGGCGGCTGCACCCATTGGGCCACCATCCCCAGCAAGGCCCTGCGGCACGCCATCTTTCAGATGACCAGCCTGGCCAACAACAAGCTGTTTCGCGACGCCGGGCTGAGCGTCTCGCTGTCGTTCCCTGATCTGCGCCGCACGGCCGCCGGGGTGATCGAAAAGCAGGTCGAAATGCGGCTGGGCTTTTACGAGCGCAACAGCGTGCCGATCTTTCACGGCCAGGCCCGCTTTTGCGACGCCCGTTCGATCGAGGTCTGCGACCAGTACGGCGGCAAGCGCGAGCTGTCGGCCGAGTCGTTCGTAATCGCCACCGGCTCGCGGCCCTATCGCCCGGCGGACATCGATTTCAGCCACCCGCGGGTGTTCGACAGCGATACGATCCTGGGCCTGGGCTACACGCCGCGGTCGATCACGATCTACGGCGCCGGCATCGTGGGCTGCGAATACGCCTCGATGTTCCGCAATCTGGGCGTCAAGGTGAACCTGGTCAACACGCGCGACAAGCTGCTGGAGTTTCTCGACGACGAGATCATCGACGCCTTGAGCTACCACCTGCGCGACCGCGGCGTGATCATCCGCCACGGCGAAGTCTACACCAAAGCCGAACTGCTCGACGACGGCGCCGTGCTGCATCTGAAATCGGGCAAGCAGCTCAAGACCGATATTCTGTTTTGGGCCGCCGGCCGGACGGGCAATTCCGAAGACATGGGCCTAGAGACGATCGGCATCCAGCCGAACCATCGCGGGCAGCTCGAAGTGAACGAGCACTTCCAGACGGTGCAGCCGCACATTTACGCCGTCGGCGACGTGATCGGCCCGCCGGCCCTGGCCAGCGCGGCCTACACGCAAGGCCGCTATGCCGCCCGGCATTTGATCGAAGGGCGCGCTGACCGCGCGCTGATCGCCGACATTCCGACCGGCATCTACACCAGCCCCGAAATCAGTTCGCTCGGCAAGACCGAGCGCGAGCTGACCGCCGCCGGCGTGCCGTACGAAGTCGGCCAGGCGATGTTCAAAAGCCTGGCCCGGGCCCAGATCACCGGGCAGACAGTCGGCATGCTCAAGCTGCTGTTCCACCGCGAGACGCTCTCGATTCTCGGCATCCACTGCTTCGGCGCCAACGCGTCGGAAATCATCCACATCGGCCAGGCGATCATGTCGCAGCCCGGCAAACAGAATTCGCTCGACTATTTTCTCAACACGACCTTCAACTACCCGACGATGGCCGAAGCGTATCGCGTAGCGGCGCTCAACGGGTATAATCGCCTATTCTGAAGTCAATTATTCCTACTTTCCGCAAGTCGCGCGGCTAAATTCTTTGGCATTTCCGGGCCGCGATAGCGAAGGAGTTGCTCGTAGATCACGAGACGGCGCGCCAATGCGGCGGCCCTTGTAAACATCGCGCGGGCGGTCGGCGCCGGACGCACGATTGTTGCCTGAGCGCGCGGTTGGACAAGGTGTCCGCTCGTGCGGCGAGCCTCGCTGAAAAAAGTTGCGACGAGGGCTTTTGACGTAAATCGTGCGGCGCTCGACTTACGTCAAAAGAACTGGTTGCAACTCGCCCACCGCTTGCCACAAGTCATTGAGCAGCAATGCATTGCACGGCGAGTGCTAGCATGAAAAGAAGCGACCTCCGCAGTAGGATGAGAGGTAGTGAAAAATCACCCATCCATCC
>Ga0307374_10005685_pt1 | contig 20050 bp, 20 predicted proteins | sample OX3MG_FD_202532 | JGI IMG/M metagenome (GOLD analysis project Ga0307374, IMG submission 202532) | Soil microbial communities from Risofladan, Vaasa, Finland - OX-3 | ecosystem: Environmental > Terrestrial > Soil > Coastal area > Acid sulfate soil | place: Finland: Risofladan, Vaasa | collected...
TCGGCTTGGGACGAACCCTTCTCGAACATCTTGCCTGCGCGGAGTCGTCGTTGCGTCAACGCCTCGAAGTCCCGGCGCGGCCGCACGCGTCGGCTCGTCGTTGTCGGCACGGACGTCTTGGAACGAGAGGATGGTGTCATGAGAACAGTTTCCCATGTCTACCACTACTATCAGGGTATTACCGAAAGATCTTTAATTTAGGTTCGGTCTCGAAATGGGGGATTTTCGAGACACCATCATCTTTCCCGAAGAGTGTGTGGATGCGATTGAGAAGTCGTAAGAAGGAACTAAATCTCGTGGGTCTGTCACGAAGTTGTCACCAAGGCCCCATTCGCCAATCGATTTCGGGCATACTAGGCGCGTACGACTAGCACCTCACGGGGTCGTATCAGGTGAAGACCATCTATTAGGGAGGACCACACGAGTGGCAACAGGCATTGATATTCACGATGGATCAGTGGGCGACGAGCCCTTTCATATCGAACGACGAGGCATTGATTACGTCCCGGAAAACGAGCGATGGGCGACCCCGCGCAACATAGGCGCGTTATGGGCTGGTACTTCGATAAACGTCGAGTACTTCTTCTACGGCGCTATCTTGATGGGCTTCGGATTCAGCTTCTACACGGCGCTCGCGGTCATCATCATCGGCAACATCTCGTACTTCTTGTTGGGTCTGGCGTCCTTGCAAGGTCCCGAAACCGGCACGACGGCCTTCATGATCTCTCGAGCACCCTTTGGCACACGAGGATCACGACTTCTCAGCTTTTTCAACTGGATCACCCAGTTGGGGTTCGAAACCGAGGGACTCATCCTCATCGTCGGTGCCGCGTTAGTGCTCTCCCAGATGGCCGGGGTCCATATCTCAAGTCCGTTGAAGATCCTGTACATCATTCTCGCGGCGGCGATCCAGGCTGTTATGCCGTACCTCGGACATGCGACCATGGTGAAGGTCCTTCGCGCGCTGATCATTCCCTTCGGCGCGATCTTCGTGCTCTTGGCGTTCTACGACTTCAAGCACGGTTCGGCGAGCTTCAAGGGATTCGGCGGTGGATGGGAACTGTTCACCGCGGGACTGGCCTTCACCTTCGCCTTGTCCGGACTCGGTTGGACCGAGTGCGGTAACGACTACAGCCGCTATGTCCCTCGCGACGCAAGTAAAGGTTCCATCGTGGGTTGGATGTTCCTCGGCACGGCGATTCCCGAGATCTTCATGATGGTCATCGGGGCGGCGACCTTTACCTTCGTCTCCTCGAGCGCTCAATCGGCCGCTTGGAACGGATCGAACCCGTTCGAGGCGCTGCACATTCAACACACCATCCCCAGTTGGGTCGTGGCCCTGTTCCTTATTTTCGCAATCGTGCAGCTCTTCGGCATCAACTCGCTCGACCTTTACTCATCGGGCGTGTCACTCCAGGCCATGGGCGTCAAGTTGAAGCGCTATCAAGCTGTCGTGCTTGACAGCATTCTCGCTTGCGGACTCACGATCTGGGCCATATTCCAGTCGACTTTCTCGTTGTACATGAAGGAGTTCGTCGGCGTCATCATCGTGTGGATCGCTCCTTGGCTCGGAATCTATTTGATGGACTGGATCATCCGCAAGTATCGCTACAGCGCCTCAGAACTTCAGCGCAATGATAAGGACGGGATTTACTACGTCGGGCGAACCGGCGTGAACTGGAACTCCATCATCGCCTTCGTCGTCGGCATGGTCTGTTCCACTATCGCCTTTTCTAAGGCGCCGCCGCCAGTGAACTTCCCGTTCCACTGGATGACACCGTTATCCAATCATTACGGTGGTGCCTGCGCTGGCAATCTCGTCCACGGCGCCTGCACCGCCGGTTGGTACGGCGGCGCCGACTTCTCGGTACCGACCGGCGTCATCGTGGCCGCGCTGGTGTACTTCGTCCTGGAAAAGGTCACCGGCAATGTCGCTCGGCAAGTCACGAAGCAGCGAGAACTCGAACCTACGTTGTAGCTGAACATCACTGTCCCCGAGTTTCGGCTCGGGGGCAGTGATGCGGCGACGTTATCCCGCCCAGTCTTCGACGAGACCGCCGGCGCCATCGGGACGAAACACGGGAATGGAACCGAGTGCGCGAACCATTTGCGCGTCATCGCCCAACGAAGTTCGCCATACTGACGCCTCGGTCACCAACGTTCCGATCACCACGATCTCAGCTCCGACACCGCGAAGCAGTCGAAGCGCCGTGCCAGTGGAGGCGCCCGTCGAGATCACGTCGTCCACGATGGCCACGCGCTTTCCACCCACGTCCTTGATTCGCGCCCGATCGAAGAGGAGCCGCTGTTGCGCGTCCGTAGTGATCGAGCGAACGCTCTCACTCACCGCATCGGCCAAGTGGATCTTGGGCGTCTTGTGCAAGATGACGTACTGATCGAGTCCCAGGTGGCGCGTCACTTCGATGACGACGGGTATGCCCATGGTCGCCACCGTCGCGACGATGTCGACGTCATAGGGCCGGATGATTTCGGCAAGTTCAGCACCGGCGCGCGACATGAATTCGACACCCATGTCGACCGTGATCAGCAACGCCAGGGCCAACTGTTCGTTCAATGAGACGAGCGGTAGGTCGACGCGTTGCGTCCCGATCTCGACGGAGTACGTACGTTCGCCCACGAAGTGCGAGCATACTGAGTCGATGAGTTCAACCACTTCTCCCCTCGATCTCGACCTTGCCCGACGAATGCTGGTCACGGCCTACGACGAAGCCGTCCTCGGACTAAGCGAGGGCGGCATTCCCATTGGCGCGGCGATGTATTTACGTGACGGCACCCTGATCAGCTCGGGACACAACCAACGCGTCCAAGAGCGCGACGCTTCGGTGCACGCCGAGACCGACGCCTTTCGCAAGGGCGGTCGTCGTCGTGACTACCCCAATACCGTGATGGTCACCACCCTCTCACCGTGTTGGTACTGCGCGGGGCTCGTGCGACAGTTCAATATCGGAGCAGTAGTCATAGGCGAAGCCACGAATTTCCAAGGCGGTCACGACTGGCTTGCCGAACTCGACGTTGAGATCATCGTTCTCGATGACCCGGCGTGCACCGAGTTGCTCAGCACCTTTATCCTCGAACACCCCGATCTCTGGAACGAGGACATCGGACTCTGATTCAGCGAACCGGTGGTCCGAACAGCCGATCGCCGGCGTCGCCGAGTCCAGGCGTGATGTAGCCCACGCTGTTGAGTTCGGCGTCGAGCGCCGCGGCGACGATCGCGACGTCGGGATGCTTCGAAAGTACATAGTCAACGCCGGGCTGGGCCGCGATCAGGCACAGTGCGGTCACTTCGCCGGCACCACGCGCGCGCAACATTTCCAAGACGCAAACCATCGACCCGCCGGTCGCCAACATCGGGTCACACAGCACGACGTGCACACCGGTGAGCGATTCAGGCAGACCGTCGAGGTACACGTCGGGCATCAACGTCTCTTCGTTGCGACGAAGTCCGACGAGACAAACCCGGTGATGAGGAAGGACTTCTTGAACCGCCGGGCTCATGCCGAGACCGGCACGAAGGATGGGGACAATCAAATACTCGGTGTCAATGCGCACCGCCGACGCGCCTTTCATAACGGGCGTGTCTACGGTCGTCGCGGTGACTGGCGTGTCGCGAAACGCCTCGTACGCCACGAATCGAGAGATCTCACCTGCTAAGCGCAAGAAGTCGGCGTTCGATGTCGCTACGTCGCGCAGGCGTCGAACCTTGTCAGCCACGATGGGATGGTTGATGACGTGTAGTGATGGCACGAGGTCACACTACGCCGAGCGAAGTTCACGCGTCGCCGTCGCTCGGATGCTGCCGAGATTCGAGGTCGCAGACGACAACTATTATTGATCGATGGCTTCTTTCCTTTCTTCGCGTTCCGAACGCGTAAGAGAGGGAGAGCAGAGTTCGGCCAATCCCCTGGGGGGCATACGGTCGAAGTATCCCGGGCCGCGCCACGAGATCTCGCGCGATCAGGACCTGACCTGGTGGCGCCGGGTACTTCCAGTGATTCAGTCACACCGTGTGACCTTCGTGACGGCGATCGTCCTTTCGTTCGTGAGTCTCATCTTCCAGGTGCTCGTGCCGAACATGTTGAGTAACGACATCGACCACACGTTCGTGCGCCACGTGGCGTCACTACACGGCGACGTGCTCTCGCTCGTGATCGTGGGACTCTTAGCCGGAGCAGCTGGCATCATCTCTCGGCAATACCTCTACAACACCGCCTACAACGTGGAAGCGGACCTTCGTTCGCTCATCTACGAGCACTTGACCTGGCTCTCGTTCAGTTTCTATGACCGAGTCCAGTCCGGTCAGCTCATCAGCCGCGCGAATAGCGACATCCGCAGTGTGCAGATGTACTCCATCTTCGCGCCGCTGATCATCGTACAGTGCTTCATCGGGGTCGTCGCATTTGGGTTCATGCTCAGCATCAATTGGGCGTTGGCCCTGATCTCGATGATCGTGATGCCGATCCTGTACGTGGTCGGCATAAAGATGCGCCGAGTCATGTTCCCGATCTCCTGGATCACCCAGGCCCGCTTGGCCGAGGTCGCGACAATCGTCGATGAGAACGTGAACGGTGTTCGAGTGGTGAAGTCCTTCGCGCAAGAAGAGGCAGAAATCGATCGTCTTGCCGACGCCGCGGAAGGTGTCGCCTGGGCCTACATCAAGGACGCGAACATCCGAGCGATCTGGTCGCCGTGGGTCCAGAACCTGCCCCAATTGGGGCTCGCCCTGGTACTGCTCTGCGGCGGATGGATGGTCCTGCACGGGGACTTGGTCTATCCCCAAATCCTTGCCTTCAGTCTCTATCTCTTGATGCTCCAGGCACCGTTCATGATGCTCGGCCAGCTCGTCATGATGGGACAACGCGCCAGGGCCAGCGCCGGTCGAATCTTTGAGATCCTCGACGAGAATCCCGAGATCGTGGAGCGCCCGGGCGCCTACGACCTCCTCGACGTACGTGGCGCGATCGATTTCAATCACGTGAGCTTCACGTACGACAACGGCGCCGAGATTCTTCGCGACTTCGACGCGCACCTCTCGCCGGGAGAGACGGTGGCCATCGTCGGGCGCACCGGATCAGGCAAGTCCACGGTGGCAAGACTGCTCGATCGGTTCTACGACGTGACCGACGGTGCCATCACCATCGACGGACACGACCTGCGTGACGTGACACTCACGTCACTGCGCGTGAACGTCGGCGTCGTGCTGGATGAGCCGTTCCTCTTCTCCATCTCCATCCGCGACAACATCGCCTACGGACGGCCCGACGCATCGCTCGAGGAGATTCAGGCCGCGGCGCTCGCCGCGAACGCCGACGAGTTCATCGTTCGACTACCCAATGGTTACGACACCGTCGTCGGCGAGCGGGGCTACACCCTCTCCGGTGGTCAGCGCCAGCGCATCGCGATCGCCAGGACGTTACTGCTCAATCCTCCGATCCTGATTCTCGACGACGCCACCAGCGCGATCGACGTGCACGTGGAGTCCGGCATCTATGAGGCCCTGCGCGGTCTTATGACGCAGCGCACCACGATCGTCATCGCGCACCGTATCTCGACCATCGCACTCGCCAGTCGGGTCTTGCTGCTCGACGAGGGTCGCGTGATCGCCAGTGGCACGCACGAGGAGTTGCTCGAACGCGAACCGCTCTATTCAGAGATTCTCGCCCAGACCACGTCGAGCGAGGGTTCCTGATGGGTTGGGGTGGCCCCGGAGGCGGTGCGATGTTCGGTCCCAGCGCGTCCTCGGCGAGCGGACGGGCCGGACTTCCGTTCGGCGGTATACCCGAAGAGCTGATGGAAGAGGCAACGAGGCTGCTCGCGAGTGAACCCGTTCGTCCTGCGTCCCACGTTCACTTCACGCAACGTCCGAGCGAGAAGGAACGTGAGCGTCTGACCCTCCCTCAACTGCTGCGCGCCTATCCCAAATGGGTCTTTGCCGGTTCGGCGCTTGTCATCATCATCAGTCTCACGTTGCAGGCGGGACCGCTCCTCACCGAGTACGCCATCAGTCACGGGATGGAGCGCCACAAGAGCTTGAGCGTGATCGTTGTGTGCGCCACGCTGTACCTCGTCCTCGCGTTCGTCAGTGTCTACTTCCAACGAGAACAAGTCAATGTGACGGGCAAGCTCTCGTCACGAATCATGCACGACCTACGCATTCGAGTCTTCACGCAGTTCCAGCGGCTGAGCCTCGACTTCTTCACCGAAGAGAAGGCTGGCGTATTGATGAGTCGCATGACGAGCGACATCGAGAACTTGCAACAGCTGATTCAAGACGGCGTCAGCCAGTTCGCGCTCCAGGGACTAACGATGGTCGTCATCACCATCATCTTGTTCCTCACCAACGTCGAACTCGCGCTGTGGACCGTAGTGCTCGTAATACCGCTCCTCGTCGTCTTTTCGGTCTGGTATCACCACGCGTCGGAAAAGGGCTACCTCCTCGCGCGCGACCGAATCGCGACAGTCTTGGCCGACCTTTCCGAGTCGCTCTACGGCATTCGTGTGGTAACGGCGAACAACCGCCAGCGCCGCAACATCCGAAATCACCGACACGTAGTGGGCGCCTATCGCGACGCCAACGCCTATACCGGTCGCGTCAACGCGATCTATGGACCTTCGACGCTCATGATCGGCATCTTGGGCCAGGCAATGCTGCTCGGCATCGGCGGCCACATGGTCTTGAACCACCAACTCAACGTGGCCCAACTCATCGTGTTCTTCCTCTACCTCAACCGATTCTTCGCGCCGATCCAATTGCTCGTCCAGCAGTACACGACTCTGCAACAGGGACGCTCCTCGATCATTCGCCTGCGCGAGCTGCTCGACACCGTGCCAACCGTCGACGAGATGCCTGAGGCAGTGGACCTGCCCGTCATCGAGGGCCGAATCACGTTCGAGCACGTCGACTTCTCATATTTGATCGACGAGCCGGTCTTGCACGACGTCAATCTGGAGATCTCCCCGGGCGAGTCGGTCGCCTTCGTTGGTCCGACCGGTGCCGGCAAGTCGACCATGGCGAAACTCGCAAACCGCTTCTATGACCCCACGTCGGGCCGGGTGCTACTCGACGGGATCGACATCAGGACCGTCACCCTGCGTTCGCTGCGCTCACAGCTCGGCGTCGTACCTCAAGAGCCCTTCTTGTTCGCGGGATCCATCCGCACCAACTTGAGCTTCGGCCACCCCGAAGCGACCGAGCATGAGATCAACACCGCGGTCGACGTCGTCGGGTTGCGTGACTTGATTGACCGGCTGCCCCAAGGGCTCGACACGCCCGTGCACGAGCGCGGCCAGACGCTTTCGGCCGGCGAACGTCAACAGCTGGCTTTGGCGCGAGCGTTTCTCGCGCGACCCCGCGTGCTCATCCTGGACGAAGCAACGTCCTCACTTGACCTGCAAAGCGAGACGGTCATCGAGCGGGCCCTCGATCGACTCCTCGAGGGCCGTTCGGCGATTCTCATCGCGCATCGCCTCACGACCGCCCAACGCGCGAACCGTATCGTCGTCATCGATCACGGCGGCATCGTCGAGATGGGTACCCCCGCGGAACTCCTGGCTCGCGGCGGCGCCTACGCCACGATGTACGACGCCTGGCTCGCCTCGGGTGGACGCGATTCGACGCGCGCCGAGGTAATCGGCGACATCGACCTCTAGGACATTGCCTTCACGGCTTCGATGAGCGTCGCGGCGCTCTGTTCGCCCAGCGGAATCGGATGCACCTGCAGATGTGTGACGCCGGCCTCTCGGAACGCGGCGACTCGTTCGGCCACGTAGTTGGCTGGACCGCACAACGTGGTGAGTTCTAGAAACTCGTCGGGAATGGCCGCCTCGGCCTCCTTCTTCCTGCCGTCGAGATAGAGGTCCTGGATCGTCTGCGCTTCCTTCTCGAAGCCGTAGCGCACCATGAGTTCGTTGTAGAAGTTCTTGCCTTTGGCGCCCATACCCCCCACGTACAGTGCGGTCATGGGCCGAGCGAACTCGCGAAGGGCCGTCACGTCCTCGCCATCACCGATCGCCAGTAGACCACCGGCCGAGATCATCAGTTCTCCCCGCGAGGGATCTCGCTTCGCTCGACCGGCCGTGAGCGACGAGCCCCAGACGTCATTCGCGCGTTCCGGGATGAAGAAGACCGGCAACCAACCGTCGGCGATCGATGCAGTCATCTCGACGTTCTTCTCACCCAGCGACGCCACCCAAATCGGAATCTCGGCGCGCACCGGATGCGTCAACATCTTGAGAGGTTTACCTAGGCCCGTGCCCTGGTCACTCGCCAACGGCAAGGTGAAGTTCTTCCCCTGGTGCACGAGTGGTGCTTCCCGTTTCCAAATCGTGCGACAGATGTCGACGATCTCGCGGGTGCGTCCCAATGGATTCGTGTACGGCACGCCGTAAAAACCCTCGACGACCTGGGGCCCCGAGGCGCCGAGACCCAGGTGGAATCGTCCGTCGGAGAGCGCGTCGATTCCCGCGGCGGTCATGGCGATGAGCGAAGGCGTGCGCGAGAAGATGTTCATGATCCCCGAACCGATCTGGACGCGTTCCGTGAGTGCCGCGAGGTACCCCATCAGGGAAGGACTGTCGAATCCGTAGACCTCGGCGACCCACACCAAGTCCAGGCCCGCTTTTTCCATCTCGGCCACGTCGCGCGCGGCCTCTTTGAAGCCACCGGAGTAGTCCAGGATCGTTGAAACCTGAAGCGCAGAACGTGGGGTCGCGGACATGGACGCCACAGTACCGAAGTTCTTCGTGCAGGTTCACCTAACACGTAACACCACTTCAGTACCGTCCATTGCGTGGACAATCCCTACCGTATGCGAGCAGTCCTTTTACCTCTAGACCCGACACCGGCACAAGCTCAACTGCTGCGCAACTACTGCGGAGCTTCGCGCTTCGCATACAACTGGACCGTGGCCACTGCCAAAGAGAATATGGAAACACGAAAAAGGGAGCGTTGCGCAGGAGTCGACGAGATCGAGCTCACGAATCCTCTCTCGTGGACCGCATGGTCGATGACCCCTCTGTGGAACTCAGTTAAAGACCAGGTTGCGCCGTGGCACCATGACATAACTTGGCATGCTTTTTGCAGCGGAGTTACCAATGCATCTACCGCGCTAAAGAATTACAAAGAGTCAGAAAAGGGCGTGCGTCGCGGCCAGCCCGTTAAATTCCCTAAGTTCAAGAATCGCCACTCGAAACTCTCGGTGACCTTTACGGATTCTGAAATGCAGTCCGGATGGATAGCGCACGATTCACGACACATCCGACTTATCCTTCCAAAATGGGCTGAGAATCCACGCATCGCGAGACGACGCGCGCAACTCCAGTGGATCCACACGACTGAGCCGCTCCGTTGGCGTAGGTAGTGGAAAGGGCGGTGGTAACGCCGCCCGGGACTGGTAGGCGTACTAGCTTGCTGACCGGCCTTGTGTACGATGGTACTTGTAAGCAACCTCGCTCTATCAAAATCAAAGGCTGGTGACAACGTGGTCACGCGTCCGACTGAGGCATCCCCTCACGAGTTCAATCCGTGGCTTCGTGTCACGTCACTTATCGAGACCGCCGGGCACTTGCTCGGACTCAACGAGGGGTTGATCAAGCGAATTGTGACCCCAGAACGAATCCTGGAAGTCGCGGTCCCCGTGCGCATGGATTCGGGCGAGATCGAGATGTTCCATGGATGGCGAATCCAACACAGCACCGCGCGGGGCCCGGGCAAGGGCGGTATCCGATTCCACCAGAGTGTGAACGTCGATGAGATCGCCGCGCTCAGTGCGGACATGTCCATCAAGTGCGCGGTCGTCAATATCCCCTACGGCGGGGCCAAGGGCGGCATCCGCGTCGACCCCACGGCGCTCAGCCGGGCCGAACTCGAACGCCTGACGCGACGCTACGCGTTCTCGATCGCCCCGATGATCGGACCGGACCGCGATATCCCGGCACCCGACATCAATACCGATACCCAGGTCATGAGTTGGATCATGGACACCGTCTCTATGCTGGCCGGCCACAACATCCCCGGCGCCGTCACCGGTAAGCCGCTCGCAATTGGCGGCACGCTCGGTCACGCCGGCGCGACGTCGCTCGGCGTGACGATCTGTACCAGCGCGATCCTGCAACGACTTGGTCGACTCGCCAGCGAACAGCGTGTCGTCATCCAGGGTTACGGCAAGGTCGGCGCGCCCTTGGTGAAACTCTTGAGCGACCGCGGTATGAAAGTCGTGGGCGTGGCCGACATCCGAGGGGCGATCCATGTGCCAGGAGGCATCGATCCCACGATCATGGCCAATCACTACAAGGAGGCCGGCACCATCGTCGGTTACCCGGACAGCGAAAGCGTTGCGGCCGACATGCTCTTCACCTTGCCCAGCGACATCGCGATACCCGCGGCGCTCGGCGGCGTCATCGATCAGGACATCGCCAAGACGATGTCCGCCTCCATCGTCGTAGAAGCGGCCAACGGTCCGACGACGGGTGAAGGCGCAGAAGTTCTCGCCAGCCGAGGTATCGCCGTCGTGCCAGACGTCTTGGCCAACGCCGGCGGTGTCGTGGCGTCGTACTTCGAATGGGCCCAGGACCTGCAGGGCTATCTCTGGGAGCCCGAACTCTTTCACGACCGTCTGGAAAAGACGTTGCGCGAGGCCTTCAACCACATCTGGACACGACACCTGCAACTTGAAGTCACGCTGCGCGAGACGGCGATTGCGGTGGGCGTCGAGCGCATCGCAGAAGCCACCGAACTTCGTGGACTTTTTCCCTAATCGTTCGCTACGCGACGTTCACCGTGACGCCGCAATAAACACTGCTGAAAGGACGCGCTCGAGTATGCGAGTGTTACGAGATGGCGTCTGCTGAACCATCTCGCGAAGAGCTCGAGGAGATCATCTCGTCGTTGCGCGACGAGATCACGCGACTGAAGGAAGAGATCCGTCGGATACGTCGCGAAACCAACGAGGTTCCACCCCACTATCTCTAACGCTCACAAGGTGGTCGCGGTGGTCGGCGACGTCGTGGTGATCGGTGGCGTTGTGGTGGTTGGTGAACACGTGAGTTGATTACGCGCCGCCAAATCCTGTGCGGCGGCGGCGATCAGGGTCGCTCGGGGAAGCGTCCCCTTGGCGACCGCGCTCACAATCGCGTTCGAGATCTTTGCGGCCAAAGCCAGCGACGCCGGGACCGACGTCGGCGAACCGAACAAGATCAAGTCATCACCGGCCGCCAACGCCAGAACCGACGCCGCCGGTTCAGCTAAGTGCAGCGCGCTGATCGCCCCGGCCGATAAGGAGTCTGTGACAATGAGTCCCTTGAAACCGAGGGTCGTGCGAAGGGCCTTGACGGCGACCGCCGAGATCCCGGCGGGCAACGGCGTCAAACCGGGAATACGTGCGTTCGACATCATCACCGCAGTGGCCCCACTCGCGATCGCTTGACGAAAGGGCACGAGTCCCGTCGTCTGCAGCTTCGCCCACGAAAGCGTCGCCGCCGGGCCGTAGTCCGTGTTGCGGGTCGCGTAACCGAGTCCCGGCAAGTGCTTCACCACCGATAACACGCCGGACTCTTGGAGACCCTTCATGAAGGCCGTACCGTCCGCTGCGGCAATCGACGGAACGCCACTGAACGATCGATAGCCGTCGGGATTGGCTGCGCCGGGATACTGCACACGAGCGTCCACGTCGAGCACCGGAGCGAGGTCCGTGTTGACGCCGGCCGCCGCCAGGGCCGCACCCACGCGTCGTGCGATTGCGGTGATCTGCCGGACAGTGAGGTTCTTCCCCATCGTCTGTGCCCACGGAAACGAACCCACGAGATTCGTGAGCCGCTCGACGCCGCCGCCTTCTTCATCGGTCATGACCATCCACGCGTAATGACCCGGCCGTTCACGTTGCAACGTAGCGAGGACTTGGGGCATCGACGCGGGTGCTGTCGATCCGAAGAGAAGAATGCCGCCATAGCCCGCGCGCGCCGCGGGGCCCAACGCTCCGATATTTGTTGCTTGAACGGGAATCGCAATGGCCTCATTAGCCAACTGCGTGGTCGACCACGTCGAAACGATCTGACTGGCGCACGCGAGGTTCGACGTAACCGGACGATTGTCGCTCGCGCCGGCGTTGGCGATGAGCACGCCCGAGAGCAAAAACACGCCGACAAATATTCGCATTGGTCGCATTCGCAAAGGCTACGACCGCGATCGATGATAATCCGGCCGCTACGCTGTCCAGCGTCGAATCGAGTCAGATGTCACCAATTATGCCCGCCGCCTTCATCGGCCACGGTAACCCTATGAATGCGATTGATCACAATCGCTACACCGAGAGTTGGACGCAGTTCGGTGCCTCCATCGAGAAGCCCAGAGCCATCCTCGTCATCTCCGCGCATTGGTACGTCAACATCACTGCAGTGACCGCGATGCGGATGCCGCGAACGATTCACGACTTCTACGGATTCCCGCCAGAGCTGTTCTCCGTCGAGTACCCAGCTCCCGGTGACCCTTTGATCGCACAGCGCATCGCGGACGTCGTAAAACCCACCTACGTCGGTTTCGATGAGGACAGTTGGGGAATCGACCACGGGACATGGTCCGTACTCGTACACATGTTCCCCGCGGCCGACGTGCCCGTCGTGCAACTCTCGATCAATTCGGAACTGCCCTTCGACTATCACTTCAATCTGGGTGCCCAGTTGCACGCGCTTCGCAGCGAAGGAGTGCTCATCGTGGGAAGTGGCAATGTCGTGCACAACTTGCGACTCATCGACTTCAACTCCCCCGGCGTCGGCACCGACTGGGCTCATCGCTTCGACGATGACATGCGCCAAATCATGACGAGCGATGCATCGGAACTCGGTCTGGCCAGTGGCCACGGCGACTACCCTTTGGCGGTCCCGACTCCCGATCACTTTTTGCCATTGGCTTACGTCGCCGGTCTCTCGGCGGCGGCCAACACGCCAGCACGCACACTCATCGACGGCTACGAGATGGGTTCGTTGTCCATGACGGCCTACGAATTGCCAGCCGCCTAAATCATTCCCGACGCGAGAAGCACTCGGCACCTCGAAGCGGTCAACGAACACATCTGACGAGTCCGTTACTCGCGTCGACGTAGTTCGTCTTCAACCAACGCCGGGTCGAGCCCTCGAGTGCGCAGGAGAACGAGCGAGTGAAACCAAAGGTCGGCGGCTTCTTCGACGACGCGCTGATCGTCTTCTGTGAGGGCCGCCACCACTAACTCGATCGCCTCTTCGCCAACTTTTCGCGCCACGAACCCGGTGCCCTCGTTGAGCAGGTCCACGACGTACGAGCCTTCGGGCGCTTCGCTTTCACGCCGCAGTATCTTGCGCCAAAGCCACGGCGTGAAACATGACGTGGCGCCGTCGTGACAGGCCGGTCCGTCAGCCGATACGCGCACCAGAACAGCGTCGTCATCGCAATCGTGAACGATCTCGACGACGTGCATCGTGTTGCCAGATGTCTCGCCCTTTTGCCATAACTTCTGACGAGACCGCGAGAAAAAGTGGACGAGTCCGCTGGACCGCGTCAGCGCGAGCGCCTCTTCGTCCATCCATCCCAACATCAAGACACGACCGGTGGCGTCGTCCTGGATAATGGCGGCGCGAAGTTCATCACTCATATCAGTTCCTTCATCGGGCGAAGTTGTATTCCGAGCTCTTGTATCTCGCGACGCAGACCGGGTAGTCCAGCGGGGTTCTCGTGAACGATCGACGCGATCAACGCGGCGTCGGTGACGCGCAACGCCTCGGCCACGTGACGGGCCGAACCGGCACCACCGGAGGCAATAACGGGGACCGCGACGGCGTTGCGAACAGCCGCGGTCAGCTCGAGGTCAAAGCCCTCACGGCGGCCGTCATGCGAGATGGACGTCAGCAATATCTCTCCGGCGCCGCGCGACGCCGCCTCCGTCGCCCAAGGGATCGTCTTGGTCGTGGTCTCGACACGCCCACCGTGGGTGTGCACCACACCTTCACCCGCGTCGATCGCGACGACGACCGCCTGGCTACCGTAGCGACGAGCAATGGCGCTGATCAATTCTGGATTGGCCAGGGCGGCCGAGTTGAGTGACACGCGATCGGCGCCAGACTCGATGATCCTGATCGCGTCTTCCACAGAACGCACGCCACCGCCGACCGTGAATGGAATGTCCAACACCTCGGCGACTTGGGTGACGACCGACGTCATGGTGGCGCTATCTTCGGGAGTGGCGGCGATGTCCAGAAAGACCAGTTCGTCGGCGCCGCCCTTGCTATAGAACGTTGCGAGTTCGACGGGATCGCCCACATCGCGCAGTCCCACAAAGTTGACGCCTTTAACCACTCGGCCGTGCGCCACGTCGAGGCAAGGGATTAGACGAGGGAGAGGCATCGCTCGAGAAAAGCTAAACCAGCGGGTCCACTCTTTTCGGGGTGAAACTGAACGCCGCGAAACGCACCACGTTCCACGGCGACGGTGACGCCCTCGGAAGTGGCGGTGCTATCGGGACTCGTCGCCGCGTACGAGTGGGCAAAATAATATGCCTCGCCCCAGGGTTCGACGCTCGCCCACCCCAGTCGAGGGACGCGGCCCTCCGTCATCAAGTGCACCGAACCGGGCAGCAGACCGATTCCGTCAACGCCACCGTCTTCATCACTGTGCTGGAGAGCCAACTGCATGCCGAGACAGATTCCGAGGATTGAGTCTCCAGCCGCGAATCGATCACGAAGCGCCTGGGCCGCGCCGGTCGACCCGAGGTGCTCCATGGCGCTACGGGCCGATCCGACACCCGGAAGAATTACGAAGCCCCCGTCGGCAATAGCCACTGGATCACTACTCACGACGCTCGGCGCACCGAGATGCGACAAGGCCGCGCGAACTGATCGCGTGTTGCCGGCACCGTAGTCAACGATGACGACGTCACTCACAACGAGCCCTTGGTCGAGCGCACGAGTGCGCCGTCGGTAACGAGGGCTTGAGCGAGTGCGCGTCCGACCGCCTTGAACGCGGCCTCGGCGACGTGGTGGTCGTTCTCGCCCGTCGCTGTCACGTGCAACGTGATCCTCGCGTTCTGAGCCAGGGACTGAAACGCGTGTGCCGCCATACCGGGATCGGGCGTTATGGAGATGTTGGCGGTGGCGCGACCAGAGAGGTCGACGACGGCGTGGGCCAACGCCTCGTCCATGGGCACGCGAGCCTCGCCGTATCGAGTCAACCCGCGTCGATCACCCAGCGCCTGATTGAGCGCCTCGCCAAAGGTGATCATCATGTCTTCGACCATGTGGTGCTCCCCGGTCTCGAGGTCGCCCACACCTTCCAGTCGCAGATCCATTCCGCCGTGGAACGCCAACTGCTGGAGCATGTGATCGTAGAAACCGAGCCCAGTATTCACGTAGACGCGACCTTCGCCCGGAACGCGCAGTCGAATGTTCAACAAGGTCTCGGCTGTGGCGCGACGTCGGCGCACAGCGGGACTCGGGACCTCCGCGCCCTCGACGACTGCACGAAGCGCCTTGAGCAGCACGTTGTCGTCGAGTTCGTCCTTCACGCTGATCCGAAGACCGCCTTCGTAGGCACGAACGATCACGCCGTAGGGCATCAGCTGGTCGACGAGCACTTGAGGTTCGGTCATCGGAATAAAGAGAAAGTTGGCGTAGGACTTCATCGGCGACAGACCAAGCGAGCTCAATTCGTCCGCCAGACGCTCGCGTTCGGCCACCTGCGTTGAGACGTCGATCGGCGTCGCCATTGCCGCCAATGCCAGCGCCGCCGACAGCGAGGACACCGAAAGAGGCGCCTGACGCGACGTGATGATATCGATCGTTTCTGCTTTCGCGATCGCGTACCCGACGCGCGCACCGGCCAGACCGTAGGCCTTCGAAAACGTCCGGAGTACGATCGCTCCGCTTTCAATACGGTCTAAAGCGTCGACACCGGCGTAATCGGCATACGCCTCGTCGATGATCAACTGGCCCGGCACGTCGGGGATGTCCGGCAACTCACCGGTCGGATTGTTTGGTCGACAGACGAAGACCACGTCCGCCTTCGTCGGGTCCTCCACGATCGTGGCGCCAGCCATGGCCGCAGCGAAGAGATACATCGAATACGAAAACGCGGGCACCGTCGCGACGGTGCCGCCTTCGGCGAACAGTCGTGCCAGCAAGACGATGAACTCGTCACTACCGGCACCAATCGCGACCTGATCGAGTGCGACGCCGTGTCGCTCCGCGATGGCTTGCCGCAACGAGCGGTAGCGACCCCGGTCGTATTCGTTGACGTCGGCGAGGGCCTTTGCCAGCGCTGCCGGGCGCGCACTAGGCGGCGGGGCGGCCGCAACGTTGCCGTCGAAGCGGATGATGTCGCGCGCGTCGAGGCCGACTTTCTCAGCAATCTCCTCGTTGGAAGGCGGCCACTGGTAGCTGGCCAGAGCGAGTGGCCGTTTCATCGACGTGCCGTGGCCTTGTGCGCGGGCATGTCTTCGAGTTCGGCCAGCGCCTCAATCGTGGGAGCCAGTCGCTCAAGTCCCTCTTTGGTGACTCGTTGGACGGTGACGGTCTTCATGAAGGCTTCGAGTCCGAGTCCCCCTGTTGACTTCGCCCACCCACCAGTCGGCAGGACGTGGTTACCACCCGTGGCATAGTCGCCAGCGGGCACTGGAGAAAAGGGACCGACAAAGACCGCACCGGCGTTTCGAATTCGATCAGCCAATGACTCGGCCCGATCACCTAAAAGCGCGACATGCTCGGCGGCGTACTCCTCGACCTCGGCGAGTGCGGCTTCGAGATCCTCACCGACCCACACCACGTGGGCGCGCGAGTCAGGGCCGTGCTCCATCTGGGCGTCGAGCTCTTGTTGGACGATCGTCGGGTCGAAGCCGACGTCCGCCACCACGACCACTTCACTCGGGCCGGCCGGTAGATCGATCGCGACATCGCGACTGACGAGCAACTTGGCGGTGTTGACAGCGCCTCCACCGGGGCCGAAGATCTTGTCGACGGGAGCGATCGATTCGGTGCCGTACGCCATGGCGGCAATGGCTTGCGCACCACCGATGGCCCAGACTTCGTCGATCCCGAGCAAGGCGGCGGTCGCGGCGACCGCAGCCGACCCGTTGGGCGGCGTACAGACGACGATCCGTTCGACACCGGCGACTTGGGCGGGCACGCCGGCCATGATCAGTGACGACACGAGGCCGGTCGGCACGTAGATACCGATCGAACGAATCGGTGTCCACCGACGCTCGAGCGTCACTCCGGGCGACACCTCCAAAGTCAGGTCCGCCGGTCGCTGCGCGGCATGCCACGTCCGCACACTTTCGGCCGCCGCTAAAACCGCAGAAGTGGGAATGTCGCCATAGGCCACGGCGCGCTCCGGCTTTGACGAGGTTGTCGCGTCGAACTTTTTCGACCACTCAACTAACGCGGCGTCGCCCCGGTCCCGGACGTCTTGGACGATCACTTCGATCGTCACCGGATTCTCTATCGTCACGGGCTTGCTCACGGCACCATCCGTTCGACCGGCAAGGTGAGAATGGAACTCGCGCCACACGCTGCAAGTCTCGGCAATAATGACCAAATCTCGGCCGCCGGCACCAACGCGTGCACCGCGACGATGCCGGGAGTCGCCAAATCCATGACAGTGGGCGATCCCTTCGTCGGCAAGAGCGCGGTCACTTCGTCCAGCCGACTCTTGGCGATGTTGCATAACAGGTAGCGATTCGCGCGAGCGTTGATGACTGACCCGAGCACCATCGTGAGCGTTCGTCGTGCCTCGTAATCCGTGGACCCGACTTTGCCGACGAGTACGGCCTCGGACTCAAACAAGGTGCCGATGGAGCGCAGTCCGTTCGTGCGAAGCGTGCTGCCCGTCGACACGAGGTCGATGATCGCCTCGGCCAGACCGAGCCGCGGAGAAATCTCCACCGACCCGGTGACTTGCACCAGTTCGGCGACGACACCGCGCTCGGCCAGCGCCTTCGTGGCGATGCGCGGATGGGACGTGGCCACCCGTCGTCCGGCGAGGTCTCCGATATCTTGAGCTTCGTCTTCCATGGACACGGCCGCCTGTAGCGAACACGCACCGTACCCGAGACGCAACAACACTTCAACATCGCACTCGCGTTCCGAGATCAGATCCAGTCCCGTTATTCCACAGTCCACGACGCCGTCTTGGACGTACTCGGGTACATCGTCGGCCCGCACGAAGAGAAGATCGATGTCGGCGTTGCGACAGTGCGACTGCAGCACTCGCTCGCCCGGTTCCTGTGGCGATACGCCACTCGCTTCCAACAAGGACCACGACGGTTCACGAAGTCGACCCTTGGACGGTAGCGCCAATGAAAGACGTCGGGTCATCGTCGACGCCTCTTGAGGACCGCCGCATAACCGCCTTCGCCGTAATGGAGCCACTGCGCGACGCGAGTGACCGTCGCCGTTGAGGCTCCGGTTCGTCGTGAGATTTCTTGATAGGAGACGCCTTCGTTCACCAGTCGTGCGACTTGGAGGCGCTGGCCCATGGCGTCGATCTCCATCGTGGTACAGAGGTCGCGCAAGAATGCTGCCGTCACACTCTTGTCGCGAAGTGCCGCGAACGCTTCTACCAACTCATCGAATCGCGCGGCGGTCTCGGGATTGGCTTCGGCCGATGTCACTTTGCCACTCGTCATTTCACTATGCTAACATGCTAACACGCTGCTATGCAAGTGATCCCCGCACTCGACCTCCTTGGTGACGACGCCGTGCGCCTGGAGCAGGGTGACTTTGACCGAGTCATCTTTCGCCAGCCCATCGAAGAGTTCATGGAGCGCATCGTGTCCACCGCGCCGACGCTGATCCATATCGTCGATTTGCAAGGCGCGCGAGACGGCGCCTTACGCTCGGACGTAATTCAGCGTTGCGTGAATGTCGCAGACGGTATCCCCCTGCAAGTCTCGGGGGGGATCCGGTCGCTCGACGCAGCCCGAGCGGCGCTTGCCGCTGGAGCATCGAGAATTGTCGTGGGCACCGCGGTGTGGGAAAGCGATGGCGCGCTCGCGACCTTCGCGCAGACGTTTGGTGACCAACTCCTGGTAGCCCTGGACGTGCGAGACGGTCGCATCGCGGTTCGCGGCTGGACCGAATCGAGCGAGCTGGACTTCGACCAAGCGCTGAGGCGCTGCTGCGACGCTGGCGTCATTCGCCTGCACGTGACGGCAATCGACCGAGACGGCACCATGAAGGGTCCCGACCTCGCTCTTTACCGGACGGCCTGTGCCAGTGGAATGGCGGTGGTGGCGGCCGGTGGAATCCGAGACAACGCCGACATCGTCGCATTGACCGAAATTGGATGCGAAGCTGCAGTTATGGGGCTGGGCTATCTTGCGCGACTCGGTCTTGATCTCGAATACTGAAAGCGCACCGCACACTACTGAAGTGAAAGAACGACCTTGCCCCGCGGCTGATCTTCGGCCACGGCTCCCCTGAGGGTCGCAATTGCGATATTCGACTGATCCAACGTGTAGCGATGGGTGATCAGAAACGAGGGCGTCAGAGCGCCGGCGTTCACTTGCTCGACGACGTCGGTGAACGCTTGGCTCGTGTACGAAAAACTTCCCTGGATCACCACGTCATTGTTGACGAGATCGTCAGGCGCCAGCTCAATGAGCGTTCCGTGCGTCGGCGAGCCGAGCAGGGTCACCATCGAACCTCGCGCCGCGAGAGCTATGGCGCTCGATACCGACTCTCCCGTGCCTGCGGCTTCGATCACGAGGTCAAGTAGTGATGCAGCACGAGCCACTGATTGCACCTCTGGGCTTCCTCCGCTTTGACGGACATCCATTATCTGGGGTATCACCCCAGGAAGGATGTTCAGCATGGAAACCAGAGAACCGAGAAGGAAGCGACCTCGTCGGTCGTTCACCCCGGAGTTCAAGACCGAGATTGTCGAGCTGTGCCGTCGAGGCGACCGCTCGATTGGTCAGGTGTCGAAGGACTTCGATCTGACCGAAACCGCCGTGCGGGCCTGGGTCAACCAGGCGGCCGTCGACGCCGGAGAACGCGAGGGTCTCACCAGCGA
>Ga0307374_10005686_pt1 | contig 20049 bp, 14 predicted proteins | sample OX3MG_FD_202532 | JGI IMG/M metagenome (GOLD analysis project Ga0307374, IMG submission 202532) | Soil microbial communities from Risofladan, Vaasa, Finland - OX-3 | ecosystem: Environmental > Terrestrial > Soil > Coastal area > Acid sulfate soil | place: Finland: Risofladan, Vaasa | collected...
CGACCGCCGTCGCCGCGGCCCGCGCCGCGGCGAGTGTCACCCGCGACCCGCCGTGCGGGCGTGCAGCGCGCGGCGAGACCGGGGGCGGCGGGCCGACATGGACGCCATCTTCGACCATCCGGGGGGGCGCTGTCGTCGGGCTCGGGATGAGCGTGCACCGCGACGTCATCCTCCAGGCCGACGCCGTCGCAGGACGCGCTCTGGAAAGGCGCGGGCGACCGCGCAGCTCTTGGCTCCGTCACCCGGCGCGGCGGCGAAGGCGCGCCGGGGAGTCTTTTGACGCGCCGGACGCCGAGTCCGGCGGCACCGCTGTTGGCGCCGAGGGGGCGCGTCGCGCCCGAGTTGGCGTTAGCCCTGCAGCCGATGGACCCCGCTCACCGCCTGCTCGTAGCCGGGGCCGGCCTGGAAGGCGGTGAGCCAGGCGCGGAGCCGGGCGCCGGCGGGCGTGCTCGGCCGCATCACCACCGACGAGCCCCTGCCGAGCCTCGCCGAGTCGACCACCCGCCAGCGGCCGTGCACCAGGCGCTGCAGGCGCACGAGGCGGTTGGCCAGCGAGCGAGCGGCGGCGACCCGCACTGCGGCGCTCGACCCGGAGATGCGCAGCATCACCGAGGGGCGCACGCCGACCGACACGATCGGTGTCGCGGCGTTGTCCCAGAGCGCCTTGTAGCTGGTGCCGATCCGCGGCCGCACGGCGAAGCTGTAGGCGCCGCCGCTACCGGTGAGGACGGTGGTGAGGCCGACGAAGGAGGGGTCGGTGGCGCGCTGGGCGAAGATCGTCACGCTCTGGTTGCTCGCGCCGGTCGGGATCGACCCGTTGAGCGTCGTCGACTGGCCGAAGGTGGTCGACCCCGACGAGGCCGTGAGCGTCGGCCCGAGCGTCGCGATCACCGAGTCCCCCGCCACCGTCGTGCCGTCCGCGTTGCGCGCGACGAGACGGAAGTGGTACTCGGTGCCCGGGGCGAGGCCGCTGATCGCCGCGGCGACCGGAACGGGCGCGAGGCCGTCCCCCGCCGACTTCACCGGGGTCGTCGCGCCGTAGCTCGTCGACACGCCGTACTGGAAGAACCAGCGCGCCGGGTGGCCCCCCGGGTCGACCGTGCCGCTCAGCACCGCCGAGCCGGCGGTCACCGAGCTCGGCGTCCCGTCGGCGACGATCGCGGGGCCGGTGGTCGTGAAAGCCGCGTCGGCGCCGGTGGCGCTGCCGTCAGCGTTGGTGGCGACGAGGGCGAAGTGGTAGGTCGTGTCGGGGGCGAGGCGGTCCGCCCGGATCGCGACCGCCGTCGGGGCCACGCCGGCGCCGGCGCTGCGGGCGGCCGTGTTCGCGGTGTAGCTCGGCGTGGTGCCGAGCGCGAAGTGCGCCACCGTGGCGAGGCCGCGGGGGTTCACCGCCCCGCGCAGCACGGCCGTCGTGTCGGCGACCGCCGTCGCGGCGCCCGTCGCCACCCCCGGAGGCGAGGCGGGGGTAGTGAAGCTGCGGTCCCCGCCGACGGTCGTGCCCTCCTTGCTCGCCGCGACGAGTCGGTAGTGGTAGAACGTGCCGGGGACGAGGTCGGCGAGGGGCGCCGACACCGCGAGCGTCTCCCCGCCGGCCCCCGCGGCGTGCAGCGCGGTGTCGAGCCCGTAGTGGGCCGTCGCGCCGTACTGGAAGTACCAGTCCGTCGCGACGCCCTCCGGGTTCACGTTGCCGAAGGCGTCCGCTGCGGTGTAGCTGACCCCGCTCGTCGGGCCGGTGACGGCCGCCGGCGCTGCGGCGGCGTCTGCGACCCCGGAGAGCGCGCCCACCCCCAATGTGATGGCCATCGCCCCGGCGCACGTTCCAAGGAGCCAACGCTTGTTCCCCATCGCGGGACCTCCCCATCCTCGAGCCCTACGGAGGGGTTACCCGTGCCGCGCGCGAATCGTCATCAATTCGATGAGGGCGTTGTGAAGGATCGGCGATGGGAAAAGCTTGCCTGTGGCGTTGCCCCGCGCCGTCCCTGCGGTCGTCGGTGACCTGAGCGGCCGGGCGCCCGACAGCTGGCCGAGGCGCGCCGAATCGGCGACGAGGTCGCCGGCCTGTGGGTCGAGGAGGTCGACCGGGACGCTCGCTTCCCGATCGAAGGTGCTCACCGGCGCGCCGGACCCCTCCCTTCCCCGGCTGCTGCCGCGCCTCGGCGGCTGCGTCGACATCACGGACATGGACCACGACGCGGCGGCGGCCGCGCTCGCGCCGCACCGCCCCGACGGGATCGTCTCCTTCGTCGACGACCACCTCGTCACCGCGGCGGCGATCGCCGCCCGCCTCGGGCTGTCCTACCACTCGCCCGAGGTCGCGGTGGGGCTCGCCGACAAGCGCCGCCAGCGCGACCTCCTCGCGCGAGCCGGGGTCGCGGGGCCGAGGTTCTGGTCGCTCGGCCCCGGTCCGCCGGCCGCGGCCTTCGAGGAGGTCCCCGCCGCCGTCACCTTCCCCGTCGTCGCGAAGCCCGCCGCGCGCAGCGGCAGCCGCGGCATCCGCCTCGCGACGGATCGCGCGCAGCTGGCCGAGGTCGTGGCCGCCGGCCCGACGCGCGGATGGGTCGTCGAGGAGTACCTCGAAGACGCCTGCGGGATGCGCAGTGACTTCGCCAGCTACCTCTCGGTCGAGAGCGTGCTCGGCAGCGGGGAGGTCAGCCACGTCGCCATCACGAGCCGCTTCCCCCTCGCCTCGGAGTTCCGCGAGACCGGCAACTTCATCCCGGTGCGCCTCCCGCCGCCGCTCGAGCGCTCGGTGCTCGCGACGCCGAGCGACGCGCTGGCGGCGCTCGGCGTCACCTCGGCGGCGGCGCACACCGAGATCAAGCTCACTCCCGACGGGCCACGGCTGATCGAGGTCAACGGCCGGCCCGGGGGCCGGCCCCCGTTCGTGCTGCGCGCCGCCGCGGGCGTCAACCTGTTCGCCCTCACCTGCCAGGCGGCGGCGGGGATCCCGGTGCACGTCGACGGCCCCGTCCGTTGCCGGGCGGTCGGCTGCTGGCTGATGGTGCAGCCCCCGGTCACCGCCCGCAGGGTGGGCGAGATCGCGGGCCTGGAGGAGATCTCGCACCTCGACGGGGTCGACCTCGTGCAGGTGCGGCGGCACCCCGGTGAGCACGTCGACTGGCGAGAGGGCACCGACTCCCAGGTGCTCACGGTGCGCGGCGCGGTCCCCGACCACCCGCACCTCGTGTGCACGATCCGGGCCATCCACGAGGCGCTCACCGTCCGCTACCTGACGACGGCGTGACCACGGCCCGGCGCCACTGCTCGCCGCGGGCGGTCGGCGGGGGCCGCGAGCCGGGGCGGCGGGCCCGCCGATTTACAGTGGCGCGAGCGACCTGAGGAGAACTGCGATGGCGAAGATCGATTTCGAGGAGCTCGTGCGCACCGGCCCCGAGACGGTGATGGGCGAGCTGATGCGGCGGTACTGGGTGCCCGCGCTCCTCGCCGCGGAGCTCCCCGCGCCGGACTGCCCGCCCGTGCGCGTCACGGTGCTCTCCGAACCGCTGATCGGCTTTCGCGACTCGACGGGCCAGCCGGCGCTCGTGAGCGAGTTCTGCGCCCACCGCCACGCCTCGCTCTTCTTCGCCCGCAACGAGGAGTGCGGCCTGCGCTGCGCGTACCACGGCTGGAAGTACGACGCGAGCGGGGCCTGCGTGGACATGCCGTCCGAGCCGGAGACGAGCCGCTTCAAGGAGCACGTCTCGATCCGCGCCTATCCGGCGCGCGAGCGGGGCGGGATCATCTGGGCCTACCTCGGCCCGCCCGCCGACGAGCCGCCGCTCCCCGAGCTCGAGTGGGCCCTCGTGCCCCCCGAGAACCGCTTCGTCTCGAAGCGGATCCAGGAGTCGAACTGGCTGCAGGCGCTCGAGGGCGGGATCGACTCGAGCCACGTCTCGTTCCTCCACCGCTTCAACCTCGCGACCGACCCGATGCACCAGAACGGGAAGGGCAACGAGTTCCTGAAGGCCGACTCGCACCCGCGCTTCGAGACCGCCACCTCGGCGGGGGGCCTGCTCATCGCGGCCCGGCGGAACGCGACCGAGGACGAGTACTACTGGCGGATCACCCAGTACCTGCTCCCCTGGTACACGCTGATCCCGCCCTTCGGCGACCACCCGCTCGGCGGCCACGCCTGGGTGCCGATCGACGACACGCACTGCTGGGTCTGGAACATCAACTTCCACCCATCGCGCCCGTTGTCGTCAGAGGAGGTCGCGCAGATGGAGAGCGGCGCCGGGATCCACGCGGAGCTCATCCCGGGCACCTTCCGCCCCGTCGCGAACGCCACCAACGACTACCTGATCGACCGCAAGGCGCAGCTCGCGCGGCGGAGCTTCTCCGGCGTCGGCGGCTTCGGGACCCAGGACCAGGCGATCCAGGAGACGATGGGCGCGATCCAACCCCGCGACGAGGAGCACCTCGGGACGAGCGACATCGGGATCATGATGGCGAGGCGGCGCCTGCACGAGGCAGCCCTCGCGCTGCGCGACCACGGCACCGAGCCGCCGGGGCGGGACGCCGGCGCGCAGCGGGTCCGCCCCGCCTCGCTGTTGATGCGCAAAGGCGTCTCGTTCGACGAAGGTGCCGGCGAGGCACTCGTCGCCGACCCCGGCCGCCCCGTCGTCAGCCTTTGAGGCACCTCCCCCGCCGGGTCGGGCGGAGCATCGCGGTGCTCGTGGACGGGCCGGAGGGCCTCGCCGAGGGCGTGCGCAACCGCCTCGGGGCGGTGCCCGTCACGACCACGGTCGCCGCCCTCGGCGCCCGCGCCGCACGGGAGGACGACGGCCTGTTCGACCTCGTCTTCGTGGTCGTCGGCGCGGCTCCCTCGGCGGGCCTCGACCTCGAGGGCGTGCACGGCCTCGCGGAGGTGATCGCCGGCGTCGTCGTCTCGGGCGCCGGCGCGGCGCCGGGGAGGGACGAGACCGTCGCGTCGCTGCGCGAGGTGGCCGACCTCGTGCTGTGGAGCCCGGACGAGACGCTCGTCGACGACCTCTGCGAGATGCTCGGCTGACGTCCCGCCCGGCGGGCGGCCGACAGCGCCGCGGTGCTCAGTCTGCGAAGGCGCTCCCGAGCGCGGCGATCCTCGGCAGCACCTCCGCGCCCCACAGCTCGATGCTGCGCAGCGTCTCCTCGTGGCCGCTCGTCCCGTTCTGCCCCATCACGATGAGGTGGCCGTAGCCGCCGGTGCGCTTGAAATGCTCCTCCACCTGGCGGCAGATCGTGTCCGGGGTGCCGCAGAACAGGATCCCGTTCTCGATGAGGCCGTCGATCCCGCCGCCGCGCGCCTCCGCGCCCTCGCGACGGTTGCCGCCGCGCAGCAGCTGCACGAGCTCGTTGGTCGGCATGTAGCCGGGGACGCGCCCCCACTGCGGCGCGGTGCGCGTCTGGCGAGTGAACCACATCATCCGCTCGGCGCCCTCGCGCGCCGCCTCGTCGCTGTCCGCGGCGAAGCCCATGCAGGCGTACGCGAGACGGTCCGGCCCGATCGCGAGGCCCTCCTCGGCGGCCGTCTCCCGGTACGCGTGGAAGACCCTGCCGGCGAGCGTGTAGCCGCTCAGGAAGGTCGCGCAGACATAGCCGTGGCGGGCGATCTCGGGGGTGTTGTAGGTGGAGCTCGTCGTCACCCAGAGCGGCGGGTGCGGCTGCTGATAGGGGCGGGGCCAGAGGTTCACCTGGCGGTAGTGGTAGTGCTCGCTCTCCCAGTTGAACGGGCCGTCGAGGCTCGTCCAGGCGCGGACGATGAGGTCGTGCGCCTCCCACAGCCGCTCGACGGTGTCGAGGGGGTGGGCGTTCGCGGGGGCGATGTCGGGCGCCACGCCGCGCACGAAGCCGACCTCGAGGCGGCCGCGCGAGTAGTTGTCGACGACGGCCATCTCCTCGGCGACGCGCAGCGGGTCGCGGCGGAAGGCGAGCTGGTGGCCGAGCACGAGGATCCTCGCCGTGCTCGTCCGCCGGGCGAGGACCGCGGCGAGCAGCCCGAGGCTCGGGTTGAGGTTGGTCGCGGTCTGGTGGTGCTCGTTGATCATCAGGCCGAAGCCCGCCGCCTCGGCCGCGACGAACTCGTCGAGGTAGCGGTCGTAGAGGTCGGCGACGAGGCGCGGGTCGGCGAGGCGACTCGGGACCGAGACCCGCACCGAGTCGTACTCGGACTTGTCGGGCAGATAGGGGTAGCCGTTCTCGCTGAAGTACCAGGCCCTCATCGTGACGCCTCCCGCTCGCGGGTCGGAGCGCTCACGGCGCGCCGCGGCCGCTCAGGAACTCCCCGATCATCGCGGCCACCTCCTCCGGACGCTCCACGTGGGGGTAGTGGCCGCAACCTGGGACCTCGCGGCGGCGCGCACCACCGACGGCGCCGGCGACCTTCTCGTAGTAGCCGGGGGCGACGAAGCGGTCCTGCGCGCCGTGCAGCAGCAGGGTCGGGAGGCCGAGCTCGCCGGTCCAGTCCTCGAGGCCCGGGGTGTGCAGGTAGGGCTCCCAGCCGTAGCGGGCTACCGCCTCGCGGTTGCGCACCCAGCGCACGAGGGCCTCGTCGTCGAGCGCCTCGGGGCGCCGCGCCTTCTCCGGGTCGCTGTAGAGCAGCGCCGCGAGCGCCTCGTCGTCGTGCGCGAAGAGGTCCACGAAGTTCCGCTCGTCGGGGGCCCCGAAGCGCAGCCCGGTCGGCCCGACGAGGACGAGCGCCGCGATGTGGTGGCGGCAACGGACCGCCATCTCGAGCGCCACCCAGCCGCCGAAGGAGAGCCCGACGACGACTGCGGGCTCCGCCTCCCGCTCGAGAAGGCCGAGGTGGAGGAGGGCGAGATCGCCCGCGCCGCGCAGGCGCGGCGACACCGGGGAGTCCTCGAAGCCGGGGTGCACCGGGCTCGAGACGGCGAAGTCGTCGGCGAGGGCCTCGAGCAGCGGCTCGAGGCCGGCGATCCCCCACTCGTCGTGGAGGAGGTGCAAGGGAGGCCCGCTGCCGCCCCGGTACACGGTGAGCGGCTCCCGGCCCCCCTCGCTCTCCACGCGCTCGAGCCTCACGCCACCGTCCCCCGTCCCGACCCTGTCCCGCACAGCTTCGCACCGCACGGTACTGGCGACGGCGACGGGGGGGACGACGAGGCCCCCCATCCGCAGGGCGAGCCGGCGGATGGGGGGCGAGTCGTGCTCCGGAGCGGGCCGGGCGGGCGGTGCAGCGCCCACCCGGCTGATCGCCCCTACATGTGGCCGGTGCAGCTCCCGCCGTCGGCGTTGGAGTTCGTCGCGTCGCCGCAGGTGGTGTTCGACCAGACGTCGCCCTTCAGGTTGGCGCCGCTCGTCGTCGCCCCCTTCAGCACCGCTGCGGTGAAGTCGTCGCCCTGGAGGTTGTCCCCCGTGAGGTTGGCCCCGCCGAGGTCGACGCCGACGAGGTTCGACTTCTGCAGGTTGTCGCCCTGCAGGTTGTCGCCGTGGAAGGTCGCCCCTGCGTAGACGCCGTTCTGCAGGTTGGCGCCCTGCAGGTTGGCGCCCTGCAGGCTGGCGCCGGTGCCGTTCAGGCCCTGCAGGTTGTCGCCGGCGAGGTTGGCGTTCGTGAAGACCGCGCACGTGGCGTCGTCACCCTGCATATTGTCGCCTTGCAGGTTGCCGCCGGTGAAGTTCGCGTTCTTCAGGTTCGCACCCATGAGGTTCGCCCCCTGGAGGTTCGCGCCCTGCAGGTCAGCCCCGCTCAGGTTGGCGTCCATGAGGTTCGCCCCCTTCAGGTTCGCGCCCTGCAGGTTGGCGTTCTGGTAGTTCACGCCCTTCAGGTTCTTCCCGGCGAGGTTCGCACCGGCGAGGTTCTGCCCCGCCGGGGCCGCGGCAGCGACGCAGCCCTCCTGGCCGACATTGAAGGTGAGGGAGGCGTGCGGGCCGCTCGAGTAGTTCGCGTTCCCGCTGTAGGTCGCCGTCAGCACGTAGGCGCCGGCGGTGTCCTGCGGGATCGAGCAGGAGCCGCTGCCAGCGGAGAGCGTGACGGTGCACACGTCACCGAGGTTGTCCACGATCTTCACCGTGCCCGTCGGCGTCGGGGCGGAGCCGTTCCCGCTGACGATCACCGAGTAGGTCGCCGACCCGCCCGCGGCAACTGGGTTCGCGCCGCTCAGCGAGAGGGCGGGGGTCGCGATCCCGACCGCCTCGGTGTTCGTGGCTGGGGTGCCGGCGGTGTAGTTGTGGTCACCGCTGTAGCTGGCGACGACCTGGTAGGTGCCCGCCGCGTCCTCCTGGATCGGGCAGGTGCCCGAGCCGCTCGAGAGCGTCACCGAGCACGAGCCGCCGGCTCCGTCGGTGACGTGCACCGAGCCCGTCGGCGCCGCGCCCTGGCCGACCGGGGATGCGGTCACGGTGTAGCTGACGTCGTTGCCGGCGACCGCCGGCTCCGAGCCCGTCACCGTCAACGCCGGCACCGCCTGCACGACGTTCAGCGATGCCGCGGCGGCCGCCGTCGTGTAGTCGGTCGTGTCGGTCGGCAGGAAGCTCACCGAGAGGGTCTCGGCGTAGCCGACCGTGAGGACGGTGCCCGCAGGGGGCGAGTAGGTGAAGGCGCCGGCCACCGGGCTGGTGGCGTCGAGCTGCACCGCCGACAGTGGCGTCCCGTAGGTGATGTCCGCCGGGTTCGCCCAGCTGATCGACGGGGTCGCCGGGTTGACGGTGAGGCCCGTCGTCGCCGCGGCACCGGAGGCCTTGAGGTTGGTGTCACCGCTGTAGGCGGCGGTCACGGTGTAGGCGCTCGCCGAGGCCGGGAGGGCGTTGTCGGCGATCGAGCAGCTGCCGCTCCCCGAGGCGAGGGTCGCGGTGCACTGCGCGGAGCCGACGTTCACCGTGACGGACTCGCCGTCCGGCACGGCCTCACCGTTGCCGGTGGCCACCGTCGCGCTGAAGAGGGCCGCGCTCTCGGAGTTGTAGTTGACCGAGCTCGGCGCCACCGAGACCGCGGTGCTCGTCGAGTCCTGCACGACGGTCGCGCTCTGCACCGTGAGGCCGTCGGAGGTCGTGCCGCTCGAACCGAGCAGGTCGGCGTCTCCGGCGTAGGCGGCGCTCACCGCGTAGGAGGAGGCCGAGGCCGGCAGCGCGCTCTTCGCGATCTGGCAGCCATTGCGGGCGCTGCCGAGTGTCACCACGCAGCTGGCCGAACCGACGTCCACCGTCACGAGCTCGCCCGCCGGGACGGCCTCACCGTTGCCGGTGGTGACCGTCGCGGTGAAGGTGGCGGCCTGTTCCGCGCCGTAGGTCACCGTCGGGGGAGCGACCGAGACGAAGGTCGTCGTCGTGTCGGCGCTTGCGGCGAAGCTCGCCGAGGCGCTCGAGACGACGTAGTCGGTCCCTCCGGCGAAGTCCGCCGACACCGTGTAGCTCCCGGGGTCCTGGGTGAACACGACCGAGCAGCTCGCATCACCGTTGGCGTCCGTGGTGGCGCTGCAGCTCTGGGTGCCGACCGTGAGGACGAGCGGCTGGCCGACGATCGGCGCCGGGTCCTGCGTGCTGCCGTCGGTCGGGTCGGTCACGTTGCCGGAGAGGGTGACCGTGGCGCCGTAGACCGCCGAGGTCGCCCCGGTGTAGGTGGTGGCCGTCTCCTTGATGAGGATCGTGAACGGCGTGCTCGCCGCGCTCGAGCTGTAGTCGCTGTCCCCGGCGAACTTGGCTGTCGCCGTGTACGAGCCCGGGTCCTGGGAGATCGCCACCGAGCAGATGGCCTGGCCGACGGCGTCGGTGACCGCCGTGCAGCTCTGGCTGCCGAGGGTGAGGGTCACCGTCTCTCCGGGCACTGCCGAGCCGTCGGCCGAGTCGACGAGGGTCGCGGAGAGCATCCCGCTGTCCCCGTATTCGACCTTGGTGGCGCCGGTGTAGGTGAGGGTGGTCGGCTCCTGGTTGAGGGTGAAGGGAGCCGAGGCGCTGCTCGCGAGGTAGTCCCCGTTCCCCGCGAAGGAGACCCCGGCCGTGTACGAGCCCGGCGTCTGGTTCACGACGATCGAGCAGGAGGCGTTGCCCGACGGGTCGGTGATCGCGTTGCAGCCCTGGGAGCCGAGGGTGAAGTCGACGGCCTCGCCGGAGAGCGCGCTGTTCGTCGCGTCCGTGAGGTTCGCCGAGAGGACGACCGAGTGGTTGAAGTTGCCGTTCGTCGCACCCGTGTAGGTAAGCGTCGTCGCAGCCGGGCTGAGGACGAAGGCCGCGCCGTCGCTCCCCGCCGCGTAGTCGGCGTTGCCGGCGAAGGCCGCGGTCGCCGTGTAGGTCCCCGGCGAGTCGCCGGGGATGACCTTGCACGCCGCCGTGCCGGTCGCGTCGGTCGGCGCCGAGCAGGACTCGCCGCCGACGGCGAGCTGCAGGGTCTGGCCCACCTGCGGGTTGCCGGAGTTGTCGGTGAGGCTGCCCGAGAGGGTGACCGACTGGCCGTAGGTGCCGGAGGTGGCGCCGGTGTAGGTGACGAGCGTCGCGGCCGGCTTCAGCGTGTAGGGCGTGGAGGCCGAGCTCGCGAGGTTGTCGGTGTCGCCGGCGAAGTTGGCGTCAACGGTGTAGGCGCCCGAGGGCTGGGAGAGCGTGATGGTGCAGGTTGCGTTGCCGGTGGGGTCCGTCAGCGCCGAGCAGCTCTGGGTGCCGAGCGTGAACGAGACCTGCTCGCCGGCGAGGGGTGCACCAGAGGTGGTGGCGGTGAGGGTCCCCTTCAGCGTCGTCGAGGCCGCGTAGGTGCCGACGATGTCGCCGTTGTAGGCGAGCGACGTCGCCGCCTGGTTGATCGAGAAGGGCGCGATGGCGCTGCTCGCGTTCGAGGTGCCGTCGCCGGCGAAGCTCGCGGTGACGGTGTAGGCGCCGGGGTCCTGGGTCAACGTGACGGAGCAGCTGGCGTTGCCAGAGGCGTCGGTCGTCCCCGAGCAGCCCTGTGAGCCGAGGGTGAGGTTGATCGTCTTGCCGACCTCGGCGGTGCCCCCGGCGGAGGCCGAGAGGTTCGCGGAGAGCGTGACGGGCTCACCGACCTGCCCGCTCGCCGGGCCGGTGTAGCTCGTCGTGGTCGCGACCGAGACGGGGGTCCAGCTCTCGGTGGCGGTGGCCTTCTCGGTCGCGCCGAGGCTGTCGATGAAGGTCGCGGAGACGCCGTCGGTGCCGACGCCCTTGGTGTCGCTGTAGGTGTACGACGCGACGCCGGTCGCGTCCGTGACCGCGGTGCCGGTGGTCCCGGAGTTCGGCCCGCTGTCGACGTTGAAGGTCACCGTCTTGCCGACGACCGGCGCGCCGCCCGAGACGACCGTGGCGCTGAGGGTGGTGCTCGTGAAGGCCGGGGCGCTCCCCGTCGCCGGCGCGAGCGAGATGTTCGAGGTGATCGCGATGCCGCCGCCGCTGATCAGGATGTACGGCGAGCCCGAGACGGTGGTGCCGGTGCCCACGTCGTTCGCGGCGTAGGTCTTCGGGACGCTCGAGTCGGTCGCGAGGGCGAGGACCGACCAGTCGCTCGGCCAGCGGGTGATGTACTCGTGCACCGAGCAACCCCACCCGGAGAGGTCGCCGTCGGAAAGGCCGGCCGTCGGGCCGGCGGAAGCGACGATGGAGACGGCTCCCGCGCAGCTTGCGGAGGCGCCGCCGACGCTGAACTGGCCGGTGCCGTGACTGCTCAGCCCGTCCATCAGCGGCAGCGCGACCCCGCTCGCCGGAGAGCCGTTGTAGGCACAGCTGAGGTCGACGTAGGCGCCCGTCGCACCAGCGACCGCGCCCGCGTAGGCAATCCCCTTCTGCTCCAGCACCCTGCCACCGGTCTTGCCGCCGTAGAGGTAGTGGAAGCTCGGGTCCGTCCCGATCACCACCTTGTTCCCGCCACTGCCCTGCACCACCGGCTCCCAGACCGACTGGTCGGCCACGGCTGCCGCGAAGGCGGAGGTCGAGCCGCACATCGGGTCGCCGATGATCAGCTCCTGGTACGACGCGAAGTCGGCCGCCGACTCCGCGTCCCACTGCGTGCCGCTGACGACCGTCACCCCGAAGCCGTCCGCCGCGGCCTGCTGGGCCTCGGTGCTACTCGCACCGCCGTTCACGGAGTCCCCGAGGATGAGCACCTGCGGCGTGGACGCCGAGGCGACCGCCGGCTGCAGGGCGACGAGCCCGCCGCTCATGAGGGCACCGGTCATCAACGCTCCGAGGAGGCGATGGCCGCGACGGGAGCCGGGCTGCGCCTCCCGCGCGGGGAAATGGAGAAGGGAACGGAACAAGCGAAGGGATGCCATTTCGGGTAAGTGCCGCCTTGTACTGAAGGGAGGACCGTTACCGGTCAGTGGGGTCGGTGGCTGTTTAGTCGATAGAAATCGTCAGTGCACGTTTTTTCACGCCATTTCCCACAGTTTTCTCAGACAGCGCCCGAAATAGGGGGTTGCTGTCTCTTCCCGTCACATGTGACCCAGGTGGTCGGGCCGCCCCCATATGTCACCAGGGCGAGGGGCACCGAAGCGCATACCGCCCACCATCGCCGCGGAATCCTCCCGCTAACTTGGCGGAACTGTCCAAAACACGGGGCTGCCAGCCAGACGGGCGAGCAGAGTCAGTCCGTATCGTGCAGTGGCTTTCGTGAGTGACCCAACAAATAACGTCGCAGAGTGGTCGTGCAACCGCCCTATGTAGTGATCGCACTAAAGTCACAGACCGGGGGCTCCGTCGAGCCCAGGAGGCTGTCATTGGAGAGTTACACCCCTCTCTTGGATAAATGCAGCCAGACGGCCAGGTATCTCATCCCTGAATGCACCCGGACGGTGCTGCGTTAAGGCAATTGAAGGAGACACCGTCGCGTGGTGCTCCGCCGCCCCGGCCTAAGGCCGCGTCGAGTCCACCGGCGCTCGAGGCCGCCACCGCTCGGGTCACCGGGCCTCGGCCGGGCAACCACCTCGTGGCGGTGGCGCGGTGGCCCAGCTGATGATCGTGCTCGACGCCTCCGTCGTGGTCGTCGCCCTCCCCTCCGCGCAGCGCACGCTGCACATCTCGCTCGCCAACCGCCAGTGGGTGTTGAGCGCCTACGCACTGGCCTTCGGGAGCCTGCTGCTCCTCGGCGGGCGCATCGCCGACTACTCGGCCGCCGCCGGATGTTCATCATCGGGCTGCTGGGCTTCGGCGCCGCGTCGGCGATGGGAGGCCTCGCACAGAATTCCGCGATGCTCTTCAGCGCGCGTGCACTGCAGGGTGCGTTCGCCGCAGTGATGGCACCCGCAGCGCTCTCGCTGCTCACCACGGCCTTCACCGAAGCCCACGAGCGGGCCCGCGCCTTCGGTGTCTACGGAGGCATCTCCGGCGGCGGGGCCGCGATCGGCCTCGTCCTCGGGGGGACGCTCACCGAGCTCGCCTCGTGGCGGTGGACCCTCCTCATCAACGTGCCCTTCGCGATCGGTGCGGCGGTCGCCGCCCGGCGCGTCGTGACCGAGAGCCGCGGGCGCTCCTCGAGCTCGGGTTACGACCTGCCGGGGGCCGCGACGGTGACCGGCGGGCTCTTCCTCCTCGTCTACGGGTTCACCACCGCGGGCACCCACGGGTGGAGCGCACCGCTCACGCTCGCGCTCCTCGGCGGAGCGGCCGGCCTGCTCGCGGCCTTCACGGCGATCGAGCTCCGCTCACAGCACCCGCTGCTCCCCCTCAGGGTCATCCTCGACCGCAACCGCGGCGCCGCCTACCTCGCGTCGCTCCTCGTCGGCATCGGCCTGCTCGGGACCTTCCTCTTCCTCACCTACTTCTTCCAGGGCGTCCTGCACTACTCGGCGCTGAAGACCGGCTTCGCCTTCCTGCCCTTCTCGGGTGGCATCGTGATCGGCGCGGCGACCGCGAGCCGCTTCCTCCCGAGCGTCGGGCCGCGACGCTTGATGGCCACCGGCCTGCTGCTCGCCACCGGGGGGCTCGCCTGGCTCACCCAGCTCTCGGTCTCGAGCTCCTACGTCGCCCGCCTGCTCCCGGCGGAGATCATCCTCAGCCTCGGGCTCGGCCTCACCTTCGTGCCGATGAGCAACATGGCGCTCGTCGGCGTGGACGGCCGCGACGCCGGAGTGGCGAGCGCGCTCGTGAACACGACCCAGCAGATCGGAGGCGCCCTCGGGACCGCGCTCCTCAACACCGTGGCCGCCTCGGCGACGCTGAGCTTCCTCGCCGGTCACCTGCAGAGCCAGCCGGAGCGGGCGGTCGCGACGGTGCACGGTTTCACCGTCGCCTTCAGCGTCAGCGCGATCCTGCTCTTCGCCGCCGCCGCGGTGGTGCTGACCTTCGTCCGGACCCCGGCCCGGCAGCGCGACCCCGAGGAGGAGCTCAGCTCGCTGCTCGCCGCGTGACCGATGCGGGCGGGACGGTTCGGCCCCCCGCCCGCCCGCATCGGGGTGGGTTCTTGCAACGGGTGTGCGGTGCCAGGGGGTACTGGCCGCCCGATCCCTGTCGGCTGCGCGTGACCGGAGGTAGGCTCCGCTTGTGTGCTTCTCGCCGCAGGCGGACCTCGTCGGCGGCCTCGTGGTCGGCGCACTCGGGGCCGACGTGCTCCGCCACCGGGACGGGCGCTGGACGCACAGCCCGCTCTGCGCCCTGCCGCTCATCCTCGGCTTCCACCAGTTCGTCGAGGCCTTCGTCTGGTGGGGCCTCGAAGGGCACGTCAGAGCCGGCCTCGGCCGGTTCGCGATGTGGGTCTACCTGTCGATCGCCTTCGTCGTGCTCCCGGTGTTCGTCCCGCTTGCGGTGCTCGCGCTCGAGCCGACGCCTCGGCGGCGCTGGCTGATCGCGCCCTTCGCGGTGCTCGGCATCGCGGTCGGGGGGATCCTCCTCGCCGCGATGCTGCGCGGCCCGGTCGGCGTGAGCCTCCGCCCCTACCACCTCTCCTACAACCTGCGCCTCGGGCACGCGGTCGTCGTGATCGGCCTCTACGTCGTCGCGGTCTGCGGCGCGTGGCTCTTCTCGGGGTACCGGGCCATCGCCCTCTACGGCATCGTCAACCTGCTCGCGGTGGTCGTGATCGTGAAGCTCACCGCCGACGGCTTCGCCTCGGTGTGGTGCGGCTACGCGGCGCTGACGAGCGGCGCGATCGCGTTGTACATGCGCCGCCCGCACGCAGCGCGGACGCGGGCGCTCGCGCCCGGCTGAGGCGCCCCATCGCGCCTGACCGGCGGGCGGGCTCCCACCCGAGTCGGCCGGCGGGGCGGGCGTGACGGCGGGCGCGAGCGCGCGCCGCACCGTGACCTCGGGGCGCCTCGCAATTTTCGCGAGGGATGCGTTATGGGTGCGTGAGGAGCGCTCTATTACGATTTCTTGTCGATATGGTGACGATACCGGGTTCCACGGCCGTCAGGTCGAGGGAAGGGGCCCGGAGGATAGGGGGGCATCCACGATGCCAGGAACACGGTCCAGTCGTCTCACCAACGTCCGCCGAGCGGCGCTCGGCGCGACCATCGGGGCCTCAGCGGTCGGGCTCATGAGCCTCCCCGCGGGCGCGTCGGCACAGCCGACGCGGCTCAGCCCGCTCGCACGGGGGTTGAGCTACTACCACGGCAAGACGGTCACGCTCGTCGCGCCGGACAGCCCCGGCGGGGGCTTCGACCAGTGGGCGCGGCTGCTGCAGCCCGCGCTGTCGGCCTACCTGCACGCCACGGTGAACGTCGAGAACATCCCGGCGGGCAACACCGTCGCCGGACAGGACTCGGTCGCGAAGGCGGCGCCGAACGGCCTCACCGTCGGGTGGCTGAACGCCGGGCCGGACATCGAGGACACAATCCTCGGCCTCCCCGCGCTGAACTTCAACCCGGTGCGCGAGGCCTTCCTCGGGGCGACCGCCCCGGGCCAGACCGCGATCCTCACGCTCAACACCGCGGCCTGCTCGAAGTGGAGGAGCTTCGCGAACCTCGTCCAGCACTCGAGCGCGTCGAATCCGGTCAGCGAGGTGCTCCAGACCTCGGGCACGGGGACGTTCTTCATGCTCATGACGAACGCCGCGTTCGGGATCCACTTCCGGCCGCTCACCGGCTACCAGTCGACGAGCTCCCAGGTGCAGGGCTTCATCCGCGGGGACGGCTGCGTGAGTGAGGTGCCGGCGTCGGTCGCGGCGCCGCTCGTGAAGGGCGGCAAGGCCACGGCGGTCGCGCTCTCCGTACCGCTGCAGAAGGGCTCCGCGATCGCGGGCGACTTCCGCGGCGTGCCGACGATCGCACAGGAGGCGGCCAAGCTGAGCGGGCACATCTCGACGAGGGCGCAGAAGAACGCCCTGCTCGCGCTGAACGACGTGGCGGCGTCGACCCGCGTCTTCTTCACCGCCTCCGCCGTGCCCACGCCACAGGTCACGGCACTGCAGGCGGCTTTCCATTGGGCGATGGGGAACGGCTCGCTGCGGGCGAACGCGATCGCCGAGGGCAACCCCGTCGGCTACGAGAGCGGGACCTTCGCCAAGCAGCAGTACCAGACCTTCCTCAAGGACTCGGGCAGGGAGGTCCCGATCCTGAAGCCGGTTCTCGGCTAGCAGCTCGGTGCGCAGTGAGCACCCGACCCGGCACTCGCGGGTCGGGTGCTCACGCGCGGGTGGACACAGCAGCTCGCCGGGCCCCCACCGCCCGGGGGCTCCGCCGCCTCTCCCGGCTGCGCCACGCCGGGGGCAAGTCGCTGCGGGTCGGCCCTCAGCCTTGCCGGGGGGCCCGACGGGCGCGCGACCAGGCCTGCGTGGCGGACTGCACCGCGTCCCAGGGCGAGCCGAGGGGCGGGGTGTAGGAGAGGTCGAGGTCGCTCAGGCCCTCGACGCTCATCTCATGGAACAGCGCCGCGGCGGCGACGTCGACTCGCTTCGCGACGGCGGTCTCACGGTGGCCGACGAGCTGCAGGCCGAGCAGTCGGCCACTCCCCCGTTCCCCGGTGACCCGCAGCGAGATCTTCCGGCTGGCCGGGTAGTAGGCCTTGTGGTCGTCGGCCTCCGAGGCGACCGTCAGCGGTTCGAAGCCTGCCGCCCGCGCCTCGTGGTCGCGCAGTCCCGTCCTCGCCGCGACGAGGTCGAAGACCTTCACCACCTGGGTCCCGAGGCTGCCGGCGAACTCCCGCGTCCCGCCGAGGGCGTTCTCCGCGGCGACGCGGCCCTGCTTGTGCGCCGTCGTCCCGAGCGGGAGGTAGCTGTCGCCGAGCAGCCGGTGGTAGGTGGTGGCGCAGTCACCGGCGGCGAAGACCGCGGGCAGGTTCGTGCGCATCAGCCGGTCGACGGCGATCGCCCCTCTCGTCCCGAGCGTCGCTCCCGCGGCCGCGGCGAGCGCGCTGTCGGGGCGGGCGCCGACCACGACGAGGACCACGTCGGCGGCGTAGGAGACCGGCTCCCCGGCGCACTCCCCGTCGACCTGCAGGGGAGACGGCGCACCCGTGCCCGCCCGCCGGACGGCGCGCACCGTCGTCCCGCAACGGACCGTCACGCCGTGGGACTCGAGCTCGGCGTGCACGAGGGCGCCGAGCTCGGGGTCGACCGTGGGAAGCACCTCGCCGAGCTGCTCGAGCTGGACGACCTCGATGCCGCGCGCGCTGAGGCCTTCGGCCATCTCGAGGCCGATGTAGCCGGCGCCCACGATCAGCGCGCGCCGCGGGCCTTTCGCGAGCGAGCGCATCAGTTCGAAGGTGTCGCCCATCGAGTGCAGGAGGTGCACCCCGTCCTCTGGCCCGAGCGACTCGAGGCCGGCGATCGGCGGCCGCACCGGGACGGCACCGGTGCCGACGACGAGCGCGTCGAAGGGGAGCCGCTCCTCGCGGCCCGCGGCGCTGCGCACGAGGAGCTCGCGGCCGCCGACGTCGACCTCCGTCGCGAGCGTGTCGAGGAGGAGCGTCATCCCCGTCGCCTCGAGCTCGGCGCGCGTGCGGTGGGCGAGCGAGCGCCAGTCCTGCACCTCGCCCGACACGTAGTAGGGGATCCCGCAGATGGAGAAGTTCGGGAACGCGTCGGCGACGACGACGCTCACCTCGGCGCCCGGGTCGAGCTCGCGGGCACGCAGCGCGGCGCTGATGCCCGCGTCGCTCCCGCCGATCGCTACGAGGTGCATGGCGTCCTTTCGCTGCGGGGAGCCACCGGGAAGGTCTGCCGGCGCGGGTTCAGACGCGGTCGAGCGGGCTCGACTGCCGCCGGAGGGGCTCCGGGGAGGGCGTCGCCGCCACCTGGTCACGGGGCAGCACGACCTCTGCGGCCTCGTCGGGGGTGACGTCGGGATAGAGGGCCCGGATCACCAGGTAGCCGGCGGCGCCGCCGAGCAGTTGCGCAAGGACGAACGCCGGGGCCGAGCGCGGCGCGATCCCGGCAAAGGAGTTCGAGAACATCCTCCCCACGGTGATCGCCGGGTTGGCGAAGCTCGTCGAGCTGGTGAAGAAGTAGGCGGCGCCGATGTAGGCGCCCACTCCCGCGGGCGCGGCGGCGCCGCGGTGGCTGCGGGCGAGGGCGAAGATCACGAGCAGCAGGCCGATCGTCGCGATCACCTCGGAGAGGAAGTGGCCACCACTCGCGCGGTGCTTCACCGAGATGCTGACCGTGGCCTCGGAGAACATCAGGTTCGCCGCGATCGCCCCGGCGATGCAGCCGGCGACCTGTGCCGGCAGGTAGGCGAGGGCGTCGCGCCAGCGCACTCCGCCGAAGGCGGCGTCGACGAGGGAGACGACGGGGTTGAAGTGGCCCCCCGACACCGGCCCGAACATCAAGATGATCGCGAACAGGCCCGCCGCGGTCGCCGCCGCGTTCTCGAGGAGCTCGAGGCCGGTGTCGCCCGGCGAGAGCCGCGCGGCGGCGATGCCCGAGCCGATCACCGCCGCCGCGAGGAAGGTCGACCCGAGGAACTCGGCCAACAGCCTCCGGGGGAGCGCCGTTGGGCTCACGGCCGCCGCCTGGTCCGGTGGGGGGCTAGCAACAGGCCGCCGCGCGCCGTGTACCAAGGCGCACCGGCTCACCGTCGACGGTCCCCGAGCAGCACAGGCCGTCCCCGTTCACCCCGGTCTCGGCGGGAGCGTCCGCGAGGACGGTGTAGATCTCCCAGGGCGCGCCGTCGGGGTCCTCGACCCAGACCTTGTCCTGGACGGCGTAGCAGCACGTCGTTCCCGCCTCGCTGCGCGTCCCGAGACCGCCCGCCAAGAGGCGCTCGGTCGCCGACACCACCTCGTCGGTCGACGCCACCTCGACGCCGAGGTGGTTGAGGGCGCCGCGGATCCCCTCACGGGCCGACTCGGACTCGATCAGCACCAACTTGAGCGGCGGGTCGTCGATCGCGAAGTTCGCGTAGCCGGGCATCACCTTCGCGGGCTCGGCGGAGAACAGCGTCGAGTAGAAGGTGATCGCCGCTCCGAGGTCAGAGACGTTGAGGGCCAGTTGCACACGCGCCATTCGCTGCCACCTCCACATCGACAACTGTCGATGTAAACGTATCGACAGGGATCGATCTTGTAAAGGCGTCAGCCGCCGAGCGCGCGGCGCACGGCCTCGAGACGGTCCTCGCGCACGCTCCACCAGGTCCACCGTCCCCGCTTCTCCCCGACGATCAGCCCCGCTTGCGCGAGCAGCCGTGTGTGGTGGGAGACGGTCGGCTGGCTCTTCTGCAGCGGAGCCTCGAGGTCGCACGAACACACCGAGCCGCTCGCCGCGAGGAGCGAGAGCAAGCGCAGGCGCACCGGGTCGGCGAGTGCGCTGAGCACCCGGGCGAGCTCGTCGGCCTCGACGCGGCCGAGCGGCGCGTCGATCACCGAAGAACAGCAGAGGTCGTCCCCGCACGCCGCGGCGGCCGCCGCCGGCCCCGCAGTCCGCGCGCCGGTCGGGCCCACCTGCGTCGTCATCTGCCGCGCTCGGCAGGGTCACCGAGATGAAGATTCACCACTGTCAATCTACTGCTGCGCCACGGGCGGGCATCCGTCCAGCAGCGCCTCGTCAGCGAGGAGGGGCGACGTAGGGCGGCCCTGGCCGTGAGAGGGCCCCGGGCGGCGCGACAGAGGGGAAACCATGACAAGCGAGATCCCGCATCCGGACATCACCCGCCTCTCGGGGGACTCGCACGTCCTCGAACCGAAGGACCTGTGGACCTCGCGGCTGCCGGCGAAGTTCCGCGACCGGGCGCTGCCCGGGCGGGTGCGCTACGAGCG
>Ga0307374_10005690_pt1 | contig 20032 bp, 17 predicted proteins | sample OX3MG_FD_202532 | JGI IMG/M metagenome (GOLD analysis project Ga0307374, IMG submission 202532) | Soil microbial communities from Risofladan, Vaasa, Finland - OX-3 | ecosystem: Environmental > Terrestrial > Soil > Coastal area > Acid sulfate soil | place: Finland: Risofladan, Vaasa | collected...
AATTATTTACGCCGCGCCTGCTGTCGCCGACAATCTCGTGGTTGTTGGCGCAGAGGATCACGCGGTCTACGGCTTGAATGCCACGACTGGCGTCTTGGTATGGCAGTATCACGCCAATGGCGAGATCTCTTCCCCGCCTCGTGTCGCTGATGGGAGGGTGTTCGTCGGCACATATGTTTCGTCGGGCGACGCTGATTTCGATGCTTTGAGCGCCAACACAGGCCAACTCCTGTGGTCCTCCCACCTGACCTTCCCCGAGGATAGTCAACCGATGGTGGTGAACGGCGTGGTCTATGTGGGGGCAGACGCGGTCTATGCGTTCGACGCACAGACCGGACAGGTGCGATGGAGGGTGCAGCCTGGACCATCTGAGCCCTTCTCCACTGCCTATGCGCTCTCCTCCCCTGCGGTTTCGTCGGGAGTCGTCTACATCGGTTCTAATGACCACCTCCTCTTTGCCCTCCACGCCGGAGATGGCTCGACGATCTGGACCTACGAGACAGGGAGCAACGTCAATGCGCCCCTTGTGGAGACAGGCGTGGTCTTTGTGACCTCGAATCGATTCCAGGTGTTCGCGCTCACGAGTCGTGAGGGAAAGCTCATTTGGAGCTATCAAGTGGACTCCTACATCACAGCATCGCTGACATGTACGCTCGCCTGAGGTGCGTCATTGATGACGCCGCTCCGTTGCCGTAGACGGCCAGACAGACAACGTCGTAATGTCGCCTGTTGAACGTCAACTAGCTGTGCCGGTGGCGACAATTACTTCTGCCGCTCCGTTTGGTTGTTCTGTCGGCTGGTGTGTCGTGGTGGCGTAGTCTTGGGCCTCCTTTGCGGCTTGGGCGCGGTAGCTTTCGACCGTCATGAGATCGAGAATGACCGAGTGGTGGACAACGCGGTCAATCGCGGCCATCGTCGTCATGGGGTCTTTGAAAATGCGGTTCCAGTCGGAGAACACGAGATTGGTGGTCAGGATCACGCTGCGGCGTTCGTAGCGTTCGGCCAACACGGTGAACAACACCTCCATCTCATCGCGGTCGTGTTGCACATAGCCCATGTCATCCAGGATGAGGCAGGCGACATGGTCGAGTTTGGCCAGGTGCTGCGGCAGCCGCAGATCGCGTTTGGCCGCGAGGAGCCGCTGGACGAGGTCAGCCGTGCTGGTCCACAGGACGGTGTAGCCGCGCTGGATGAGGTCATGGCCCAACGCCGCTGCCACATGACTCTTCCCAACGCCGGGCCGCCCCACCGCGACCACATTGACGGCGTCCTCCACGAACGCCCCGGTGCGCAGCCGCTCGATCTGCAGCTGCAGCGCCGGGCTGAAGCGGTCGAGGCGCAGCGTGGTGAAGGTTTTCTCGCGCGGCAAGTGGGACTCGTGCAGATGGCGCTCAATGCGGCGCTGGGCGCGCACGGCACATTCCTGGGTGGCCAGTTCATACAGGAACGCCTCATGCGAGAGATTGGCCTTGGCGGCATGGAGCGCGGTCTCGGCGAACGTCTCTGCAATGTGGCTCAGATTGAGTTGCCGCAGCATGGTGTGCAAGTCGTCATGGCGGTTGCCTGTCGGATGCTCGGCCACCGAAGCCAGCCCGGCGCTCCGCCACGTAGTCGTTCGCATGGCTGTTGCTGTCATTTCTGTCATTTTGGTCGCTGGGGTGGGTGATGTTTGCGTGCTCATGGGCGCATCTCCGTCGCGGTCCCGCGAATGAAACCCGCAGACGCCGCAGACGCCTGTGACGGGAGCAGGTGGTCGTAGATGCCCAGGTCGAGTGTCGGCGTACTGAGAACGGGCAGACGCAGCGCCTGCGGTTCGCGCACTACCTCGCGGACCGCCTCGAACCCCGGGACGGTTCCCGCCTCAAGCAAGAGCGCGAGCGCCGTCTCGACCTCGGCCTCACTCGTGGTCGCCGCCAAGTGCAGCACGCGCACATACTCGCGATCCGCCCGCTCTGGGCGTCGCTCGGTCAGCAGGTCGTAGGCCCGCCGGAAGGTGAGCGTAGGGAAGAGGTCGTCCCGGTAGCGGTAGGCGGCGAAGGCGCCAGGCTTGCGCACGAGCGACCAGATCACATGCGGGTACTGGATATGGTGTTGTTGCCGGCCTGACAGGCGCGGCATGGTCCCAACGAACTGTGTTCCCACATACGCCTCGACCGTCTCCGCGCGTAACCGGACCGTCAGCGTCGTGCCAATGAGGCGCGCAGGGACCGAGTAGGTATTGTTGGCCACATGAATCGTGCTGAAACGGCTGACGCTGACGCGCAGCTCCCGACAGGGCGCCAGTGGACCGGTGGGCAAGGGATGGAGCGCCTGCTGCTCGACCGCAAAGCGGGTCTGGCGGGTGAGGTTGCGCTGGCGCACCAGGTCGTGCAGAAAGCGCTGGTAGCTGGCGCGGTCAGTGAAGTCGCGGCTGCCGCGTACGCGCAGCGCCTGATCCACGGCCGTCTTGAAGCGGTGGTGGGCTTGTTCGACATCGCCGTTCTGGTGGGCCTCGCCTGCCGTGTTGGTCGTCGGCTGCATGCCGTAGTGGGCCATGAGCGCCTGGTAGCGGTCCGTAAAGTCATGGCGACCAGCGGCGTCCAAGTGGCGCACCGCTGCGCTGAGGTGGTCGGTGCGGTGCTGCTGCGGCACACCACCGATCTGCCACAGACAGCGTTCCAGTCCCTCGGCGAGCGCCTCGAAGCTCTCGGCGAAACAGACCGCGATCGCCTCGACGTTGGAGTAGGTCAGCACCAGATGGTAAACCAAGTGGGGAAAGGGGACGCTCCCCAGCGTGACGCCGAGATCGTTCATGTGGGTAAAGTCGGACTGCGCCAGCCGCCCCGGCATGTGGACCTGCTCGAAATAGACGTCGTGATCGGGGCCATGCAGCGCCCGCCACTGCTGGATGTGCCGCTGCAGCGTGCGGAGTTGCCCCGCCTGATACTGGCCGGGATGCCGGACACACAGCAGGTCAAAGAGGGTTTTGGCTTGCAGGGCTGCGTCGCGTTCGAGTTGGCCGACGATCCACGCCCAGTCATCCATAAAAGGATCGGGGCGGGTGCGATGCGTCCGAGGCCGCTGCAACTGGCTGGGCAGGACACCCGCCTGCTCGTATTTACGCGCGGTCCGCTCGCTCATCCCCGCACGCGCGGCGGCTTGGACTTGCGTCCGCCCTTTCTGACGTTCATGCAACAACAGAGATACCTCGCCGTCTTTCTTCATGGCATCCTCCTCTCGTAGAGAAGAACGTCATGCTCAGGTCACGGCCCCTTCACCCAGGCAAGGGACCGATAACCGGCGTCTCTTGTTGTCGTCACCGGCAAGTCTAATTGTCGCTCAACAGTCGCCAATTCTGAGTAGTGTACTACCTACGGCGTCTGTGATCGTGGCAGATGTATCACGACTTCGCCGACGCCCAGATCTAGCGTTGTCTTGACGAGGAGTACCACCGCAAGCGCATTCACTCGGCGCTGGGCTATATGGCTCTGGCAGAGTTCTAGGCGGCTTACCACACCCGCTTGCTCACGCCGGTCGTTCTCCCCTAACAGGGGGCTGTGCAGTGTCCAACTTTAGGGGGCGCAGTTCAGTGGAACTTCCTCCACTGTCTTAATGGTGTTCTGGAAGTCGTGGTTCAGATGTGGACCGAAGGCATTTGCTCGGCAAGTGCTGCATCCAGATAGCGCCGGAGGAGTTCACGCACATCGGACACGGGAAAGGATGTCTGCGCGATTGTCTGGTGCCCATGCACAACCTTATTACGGATCTTCTTGATCCGCTCAAAGACGGCGAAGTCTGCATCTGCTTGTGCAGGGAAGAGCGCCAATACCAACACCGCAAATTCGCCACGATCGTTCAAGTCCTTCCTCGCACACAACCGCAATGGCTTGGCCTGGGGATCTGTCTTCCAAAGCGCTGCCAGCACCCGGGATCGTCGGAGAGCAGCCTGGTTGGCGATGCGTACCGCTGGACGCTGCCTAACACGGGGATAGTACCGCTGGACCAAGCTGGTATGTAAGAGCTCCAAGCCAGTAAAGAGCTGCATAAATGCTTTCCAGGGGTCTTCCTCGCGCAGCCCCATCAACCACCACGGTAGGACGATCTCGAGCCAAGTAAACACATCCGATGGTCCTGAAACGCTCGCCTGAAGTCTCCCTTTGAGGGCATTCACATCAAGTGCAGAGTATGGTTTACTCACCTGGAGTCGCGCCGTCATCCCTCCTTCGGGGAGGCCGAAAGCGATGCGACCGGGAGCAGTAAAATAGACGTGATCAGCGATGATGATACGCTCAAACGCGTCAGGGGCAAGTATTGTCGAGGAGAGGAGAGCCAGCCGATCAAGCAAGGCTGAGGCAAGTTGGAGAAACTTCTGTGCCCGGTCGAATGGGTCGTCTACGAACCATACATACTGCTTATCCAGGAAGGCGCTCGTCGGCACGTCAACATCCTGTGCTAGTACGAGCGTCACGTACCAAGAGTCCTGCCAGGTTGCTGCTGCATCTGGCTGGGCGATCGCTGCGGCGATCGCCGCATCTGGGTCCGTGGGAAAGGGACTGCCACGGAACCATTCTAAGTTAAAATGACCAATCGCCCGGCGAATGAGACTCGCCTCTCGTACCCAAGGCACGGGCGGTCCTAGGTAGATCGTCGCATTTCCCTGCGTCCCCGTTGTATCCAGTACATACGTGCCCACTGGAATCGTGAGCAGCGCAGGCTGCTGCTCAGGTGTTGTGCCCAGATAGGCAGCCGAACCGTAGACGCGTACAGCGTTGAGTGTGACCTGCATGTGCCTGCTCCTAGTGTCCCTCGTACACGCGAAACGAATCAGGATAGAACTAATTGTACTGCACGAGAGAAGGAAAGTATACGCCGCAAAATCCGGCAGAAAGTTGTGGCCAGGTGGCGCTGTCAGCGTGCTCGGGCAGGCCAATGCCCTGTTGCTAGGGCGAGTTGGGGGGAAACGCAGTAGGAGGCTCGTAGTCGTCAGGAAAGTGCCACGCCGCTAGGATAAGTTGCTCAATGTGAATGCGCTTCTTACTTTATTCTGGGTTGTGCTAGATCAACGGGGTTGACAAAATAGCCTCAGCTTGGTATGAGAGGGATACACAAATCTGACCCTTCACCACCGCACGGAGGCCTGCCCCAGAGGGCTCCCAAACCCATGCGCCTAGAACCCGCCTTCGGCGCGCCAGTGGGTCCTCCTCATCGGGAGACGCTGCCTGAATCTGGTGTAGCTGGTGACATTCACTTGCAGCAATGGGAGGAATTATCGTGCAGTAGCTGTACCCAGGTCTGTTGGCGCGTTGCGCGTATTCCCCATAGGGGGGTCATGCCAGGATACCTGTAATAATAGGACAGAGTATACAAGAGCAGTGACAGCATGACGTCTAGGGATGAGTGGTTCCCGCTGCCTCAGGATGCCCGGATCCCAGATGAGCACACCCAGGGCCAGGGGTGGTGTGCTCATCTTTCAGCGCCACTTCCAAGACCCTGTGCTGCCGCTGCTCTTGTATACTCTGTCCTATTATTACAGGTATCCTGGCATGACCCCGGGTAAGCGGCATGGGCGACACGAGCGGTTTCTTCCGGAATAGGGCCAAGTTCTTGTGACTGGAGTGACATGGGCTCCCTCCCGCTAAAAAAATGGGCGCAACTGGCTGCTCTGATATTTTGCTATTGTAGCAAACGTTGTCCCACTGGACACTCAGGGAATAGAGTTCGCCACCAGTATCACTTTCGATGAAACGAGCTTTTGCCAAGCGAACGTCAGCACGGGCTACGCGCTCTGAGCGAGCGGGCGCTGCCGCAGCGGCCAGAGCAAACGCATCGTAAGGTGGAGGGTTGAAATGACCCGGCAAGCCCACCAGCAGACGTATCGCGTTGGCGAACGGATCAGTTTGGCGCGACACGCTTCCCGACTTGTCTGAACAAAGATGCGGTTGACTTCCTGCGGCAGCTCGCTCAGGGCCGAGGCTCGTTCGGGACACGTCCCGTTCACCAACTTCTTGGAAGAACCCCCAAAGCGGGGCAACTTCAATGCTACGGACTCCGAGCCGCTCCGGCGTGACGCCGCAGCGAGTCCTGGCAACGGTTCGAGGTGGGGCCACGGGAAAGCGCAACGATCTAAGCGCTGCTGCGGTCACACCACCAGAGGGATAACGGCCTATCACGTCCGATCCCACTCTACCTCTTCTCTCAACATTTAAGAGGGATTATGAACTGACCGCGAGCATCTAGATGCCATGCGGCTCCAGATCTATTGCCGTTTAACCGTCACCAGGTCTGATGACATCGGACTGCCTCTGGCGAGACCCTAGAAGGTTCTCACCGGTTCGAGACATTGGTCATTGGCGCTGTTGCCGGTTCCCCCTCTCCCCCATGATCGATCTCTGCTTGCAGAAAGATGGGGGTGTAGCTCTGCTCCTCCACAATCTGCTCTCGCACGGAACGCCCCTGTTGCTTGGCTTTGGTACGGATGAACTGTGTATAGAGAAACTCAGCCTCGCTCCAGCTCGAAAGGTCGATGGTGCGGTTATTCTTTACGATCGGTTCGCTCACAAGCCAATAGGGAATCAGCCACCCGCTAAAGATGGTAAAGATCTGCTGCTCGTCCACAGCGTGTTTTCGAGTGAGGATCCCTACCGTGTCAAAGAAATTCAGGACGTCAGCGATCTCTTGAGGAACCTTCTCAACTGCCTCCTGAGTGCGTTTGCAGTCGGTGAGATATTGCAGCGCTTTCGCCGCCTTCTTCCGTCGCTGGGAGAACTCCCCCGACTGAAACCGAGTTTCTAGACTCCAGGCCAACTGGAGAGCGGTCGCTAGGTTCGTTGCCCGATTCTGAATCCAGATCCCGCCTAAGGTAACAAAAATCGCCGCCACCGCGAGAATGGCAGACCCAGCTGCTGCCAACGCGCCTACCGCAGTCCAGTCAATGGGTGGTGTTCCGGTCATGGCCTCAGCCTTCTTCAGCTTGTGTCTCTCGATGACATCTCGCTCAGGTTGCGCTTTCTTCTTTTCCTCGCTGGCGCCGCGTCAGGCGTTGTCAGGTGTGAGACGCCTCCTGCCGACGCGCAGCGCTCACCTCGTGCAGGACGTTCACTATTTCCTGTGCCGTCACCAAGATAGAGGGAGAGAGCTGCCGCCCGAATTCCTCCGCTATCGAGGTGATTTCTTGCTCGAGGCGTCCATTGGCACGTTCCACAGCGACCAAACGGTCGCCGTACAAGGCCTCAAGGGCCAGACGGAGCAGTTGTCGGGCAACTATGCGTTCCCGCTCGAGAAGCGCCTGTCCGAGAACGTGCTCGTCGTTTGGGGGTGGTGGGGGTGGTGAATTCGATTCAGGCGTGAAAGGCGGGGTTAGGGGTTCGCGTCTAAAAATGGGGGATAAGGGATAGGCAATAGCCTGCACTCCGCGGGTAATGGGATAGGCAATAACCTGATCGAGTTCAATCAGGGAGACTCCACTCTCCGGATTCAAGATGGGGGTTTGGCTGCGAAGGATTTGGATCATCTCTTCCTGGTCAGTGATGCGCCCAACAATCCAAGATGACGCAGGATTGGGCACGCCAAGCGGTGGTGAGGGATGTTCGTCCGCCGCTGGCTGGGAGTCCTGTTGGGAAATCGGGGTCGTCGGGGTCGTCGGGGTCGCCGCGCTCCTGCTTCCCCCTGGCTCGATGAATTCAATGGACATACCATCCTCCCTCTACTGTGCAGTACTGGTGATTGTTGACGAGTCTCGAGGGCTGGTTCCTGCTCTATTGGAGGGTCAGCCGAGAGACGTGCAAAAAGGCGCCACCAGGATGCTGTCAACGACCATATCGACGGCTCACTCCCTACGCGCGGTCAATGCCCTCGGCGATCTCGGAACCCATCGGACCTCGTCGCAGCTCACGCGCTATGGCGAGAGGTCGGTGGACAGTCCCTATGCCCCCCGCTGCTCGATGATCAGGCCTACGCCAGCGATCTCCTGTTGGCCTTGCTGCCCTCTGATGTCGCGTAGCGCGCGAACGCCGACAAGTGCCGATATGCAGACGCGCTGCCAAACGGCTGACACGTTGATGGTAGATGCTACCGGCGTTTGTCTGTGGCCACGAAACTCGACATCATCTTTGAGGCGCCCATTTTGCACGTCTCTCGGCTGGCCCTCTATTGAGCTGGACACAACACTCAGCATACACTGCAGACCTCTGGTAGATGTGGAGTAAGGGTCGGGTATGTGCTCCCACTCTGCAACTTTTACAGCTATACCATCACGGATCGATTTTCCTCAGGAGATCGATCCGTGAACAACCATGTGGTGAGACGCATCGTCCTGGTACTGTACAACACGCTATACAGGCGTGTCAACAGACAAATCTCCAGGGTCAGGGTAAACGCATCTACATTGTGCTGAGGCTGGTGAGTAAGTAGTCGTTGTCCCAGGCAGCCTTGAGGCGTTTGCCCTTGAGGCTGCGCCGGGGTGTACTGGGCGCCTGCTGGAGGAGGCTGAACGCCATGTGGCGCAGGACCGCCACATTTTCGGCGCGTGACCTGCCCGGATCCGACTCTGGTCCTCATGGAAGGTGACATCCAAGACCCAGTGGACGCGGTTCTCAATCCCCCAATGGGCGCGGACGGCGGCACCAAAGGCACGGGCGCTCAACCGTCGGCTGAGCACGTAGTAGCGTGTCTCTTCAGCGCCTTCGGTCGGGAGGGCCGCTGCGTGTGCCGTGGGAGCGATGGACCAGCGGCGGCTCCTGACCCGTCCCAGCGCTTGCAGGCCGGGCTAGTGCTGCTCCGTTTGCAACCACGCCAGCTGGTCCGCGTCGCAGATCACGTTGTGCTGGCGGGCTTCCAGGCAGCCATGCCGCTTGTTCACCGTTCGCTGCTGGTCATGCTGCACCTCGTCATAGGCGGTTTGATCCGCCAGGGTAAAGCAGTCCGCGATCTCTGCCAAGAGGTCCGGCTGGTTCGCCTTGACCGCCAGCACATACTCACCGCCTTGATCCAGAATCTGCTGAGCGCTCTCCCGTTGACAGCCTATGGCGTCCAGCGTGACCAGACAGCCCGCCAGCGCGGGTTGCCGGAGCAGCAACGGTATCGCCATCTATCGCGATCACCTGGGTTGGCAACACGCCAGCCACCGCCTGCATCCAGGCGGCAAACCCCGCTTGAAACTGCTGCGGGTCGAGTGCGGCAAAGACCCGATTGAAGGTGTCATGCGAGGGGATGCCGTTGGATCGCTCCCTTCTCATCTCGGTCCCTCGCCTCTCACTCCTATCTTCTCATCCCTGCCAATCTCTCCGTTTTAGATGCGTTTGCCCTGACAGCGCCCGCTCCCTGATGCGGTGTCCATGCAGCACATGGTATACTGCAGAGGGTTCTGCAGAGAGTTCTGAATCGGCTGCCCCTACTGTAACTGGTGACTTTCGTTGTCAGTGACCGGTGGCGCTTGTTGTCAGTGGCGCTCTGCTGCTGCAACCCAGGCCCTGCCAACAGGTGTACCTGGTGGAATTCAGGTGTCGCGGCGTGCGGAATTCTTATGCAGCAGTGCCCTTGTAGCGCCTCCAGGTCCCCTCTGTCCTCCGTCGACAACGCGCACATCCACCGAGGCGGCGCGCGAGCAGGTGGCCGCGCAGCCCACTGCTGTGCCTGAATGCCATCGGCTCCCACGGGCGGCAGCGCCATTTCCCAAAGAACGCCGCCCCGTCCACACACCGAATATTTCTTATAGCCATGCCTACAGACAGACGGCGCGACACTGGCTGATCTTGCAGATCGCGTTCGTACGGGCGAGGTCGGCTGTAACTGGTGGGATTGAGCTGCAGCGCTGGTGGTATTCATGTGCAGCCAGGTCAGAAGCGTGCGGAAGTATTTTGCAGCAGCTTTGCAGCCACGCCGTGGCGGACGAGGAGCGGCGCCGACCGGCAAGAACTGATCCTGTCTCCGGCGAAATGCAGCTGCAGTGGGGGGAAGTGGTGCGCTACGCACGTCCTGAACCGCCGCTCCCATGGGTGGTCCCAGGTCCGCTCGGTACGATGTCGGCGACGGCGCCGACGGCGTGCGCGCCACGGGTACTTGCGTCACCGAGGAGGAATTGGCGATAGAGGGTGATTCTCCTCGTCCCAACTGCGCCTCTAGCACCCTGTGGTGGCGCTGCTACAAAACAATGCCGCACGCCGCCGCAATTCAATTCTACCGGTTACAGGTGGCTTTGGCGTGCAACGCGGGTGACAGTCATCTGCAGTCAGCGCCGTGGTGTGCAGAATGAGACGGAATCAGCCGACGCGCTGGTCACTGTTCGTCGCCCTCATCCCCATCTGTTCCCTCCGCAGTGGGCGCTGGGAGGGAGCGCACAGCTCCCAGCACGAGGTCGGCGGCCAGGTGGAAGAAGTCGCGAATGGCCTGTGAGGTGAAGTCGCGCGCGGCAATCACACGATTGACCTGCTGATGGGTCGGCGGCCACTGGTCGAGGCAGATCTGCTGGAGCACGTCCAGGTCGGCGTCTGGCCCGCAGGCAATGCCCACACACATGGCGACCCGCGACGCCAAGCCATATTTGATCTCCTGCGCCACCACCGACCAGAGCGCGCCATCGGTTGGTTCGCCGTCGGTCAGTACAAAGAGGAAGGCGCGTTCGTCTGGCGCCAGGCGGGTGAGCTCATCACGCACCACCGCCAGCGCGCCGCCCAGCGCCGTGCCGCCGCTGCCCTGTAAATTATGAGCGGTGACGATGGGTGGGATGAAGTGGGTGAGGGGCGTCAGCGGGGCAAATGCGATCTGATGCGCGAAGGTGATGAGGCTCACCTGTACGGTAGAGCGCACGGCTGAATGACCGATGAGTTCGTTGAAGAGGGTTCGCACGCCATTGTTGACGGCCACGATGGGCGATCCATCCATCGACAGGGAAGTGTCCAGTAGCAGGTAGACGGGCATCCGACGGGCGGGGGCCCCTGCAGTGTGTCGCTGCTCACCCTGCGGTGTCGATCGCCCCTCCAGTAGCGCAGGCGCCGCGTCGGTTGCAGCTAGACGCTCTGTCGGCGCTGGCGCCTCGCCGAGAACGTCGGCAGCGGCTGGACGGTTGTCCGCTGGAAGCGGGTGAGGCGCTTCCAGGGGGATTGGCTGCGCTGAGTCCTCGCGCTCGGCAGGCGCCTCTCCGCCCGGGAGCGTGATGGAGGTCCCTGGCGCGTCGGCGGGCGCCGACGCCAAAGGAGGCAATACCTCCTCGGGATCGGGCGCGCGCCCCGCTGACGGGAGCGGTTCGATCAGGCGTAGGCCCCCTGACGCGCTCTGTGGTGTGCCCGTGGTTCCGCTCATTCCGGATGGTCCGAGGGCGCCGTGAGCGCCAGGACCACCAAAACTACCAGACGCGCCGCTCGTGGTCAGTTTGGTGAGCAAACGCAAGGTTCCCTGCACGGCGTCATCGAAGGGCAAGGGGGTCTGGTAGGATCCGGCGACGTGTTGATAGGGCAGGAGGAAGGGCCATCCTTTGGTAAAGTCGCGGAGTTCGAGCGGCTCCAAGAACACGGGGATCAGGACACGCGTCACACGCTCATCGAACACCTTGAGATAGAACGCCACATCGAACTCGCTAAACACACACGTCGAATTCAGGGCCGCCCGCGAGAGCAAGACGATGAACGCCGGACGTTCGATGAGTTGTGGTCCGATTGCCTGCGAGATGGTCCCTTCATTGCGCATCGCCTGCCCGGCATACCACACATCCACGTGGCGCTGTTGCAACGCGGCGACGAAGCGTTCACAGAAGGCGCGATCGGCGGTACTATAACTGACAAAGGAGGGATAATAGGCGGGAGAAGCGGACATGAAATGGTCCTCGCTGCTCGACAGGATTCCACCAGTGTACCATAGCATACCATAGCACATCGTAGCATACGATGGCAGCGCAAGGAGGCGCGGGGGCCGTTGACGAAGTAAGACGAAGTGATCGGTGTTCTTACCTCGCCATAGGAGAGCGGGCCTCCCACCTTTTCGCTGATCCTAGACGACCACGCTCACTCAGGTAGTGTACAGCGTGAGGCGCGGCCACATAACAGACCCAATCCACCGTGGGCTTTACTGTCTTTTTCCAGGCGACATCGGGTTGCGTGACACGACACGTTTCGGCGAGACGGTGGAAGACCCACCATCCTATGGCGAGGTATGCTGTTATGTGAATAATGAAGTGCGTCCGCGTCGTCGGCTTGGCTACCACACCCTGCCGCGTTTACGGTTCGTCCGCCTACACCGACTTTCTTACGTTCCCAACCGCACGACATGGCTCATGAAAGGCTCAGCTAACAGGAGGGGTGGGGAGTGGTCGCCCAGCGCGTGATCGACTGGCTCAGCACGGTGGCGGCAGGAGTTCCCAGCGCGGAGCCTGCGGTCAGCAATCGCGCTTGACCGCCTGACCATGCTACACGAGTCGTCCATTCCGCAGTATGCCCATTGCAGGTGCAGCAGGCGCAGCAGGTGCAGCAGGCGCAGCAGGCGCAGCAGGCGCACTGTCCACAGGACACGTCGCCACACGAGGAGAGGAGCGTGCTATGAAAGCAATTCGCGTGCATGGCCGCGGTGGCCCCGATCACCTCGTCTATGAGGACGCGCCAACGCCGACGCCGGGGGTGGGCGAGGCGCTGGTGCGCGTCGCGGCGGTGGCCATCATCGCCACTGAACTGACGTGGGATGTGACCTACGAGACAGCCCACGGCGCGCCGCGCCCGCTGCCCATCCCCGGTCACGACGTTTCCGGCGTCGTCGTCGCCGTTGGTCCAGGTGTCACAACCCCCGCCGTTGGCGACGCCGTCTATGCGCTGACGGCATTCGAGCGCGACGGCGCCGAGGCCGACTACACCATCGCGCTCCCGAGCGAGCTGGCTCCCAAGCCAACGACCCTCACCGCTCCCCAGGCCGCAGCGGTCCCACTGGCCGCGCTGACGGCCTGGCAGGCGCTCTTCACGCAGGCGGGCCTGGCGTCAGGGCAGACGGTGTTGATTCACGGCGCTGCGGGAGGGGTGGGAACCTATGCCGTGCAATTCGCGCGCTGGGCAGGGGCGCGCGTCGTCACCACCGCTGCGGCCCGCCACGCCGAGTTCTTGCAAGCGCTCGGCGCCGACGAGACGATTGCCTATGACACCACCCGCTTTGAGGAGGTGGTTCACGACGTGGATGTCGTCTTCGATCTCGTCGGCCATGACACGCTCACCCGCTCGTGGTCGGTGGTGAAGCCGGGCGGTGTGGTGGTCAGTGTCGTCAGCCCACTTCCCACCGATCTGCCGCACGTTGCTGGGGTACGCTTCGCCTGGTTTATCGTCGAACCCAGCCGTGAGCAGTTGGGTCAGATCGGCGCGCTGCTGGACGCCGGGCAGGTCAAGCCCATCGTCGCCCAGGTGTTTCCGCTGAGCGAGGCGCGCCAGGCGTATGAGGCCGCGATGCAAGGCCACGCGCAAGGCAAGATTGTTCTCCAGGTGGAGGGCTAGCTGAACCCTCCACCTGGCGCCGACGTTCACCGAAGCGACACACCCACAGACCGGCGGGCGGGAGGCCGTGGGGAAGCGGCGATGACCGACAGGCCTGCATCGTACCTCACCCTGTCCCTGGTGTTGTGGGGATGGTCGTGCGCCTGGGGTCTGCGCAGCGCTGAGCTCTAAACCCACCGAGTCTGCTGAGACGTCCTGCCGTGAGCGCCCGCAGAGACACACTGCGACAGTCCACCTGCTGCACAGAACCTCTGCACGCCACCGGCGCTGGCTGCAGAGCACTGTCACCCGCGCTGCACATGAGCGCCACCGCTGGTGCAGCTCAATCCCATCAGGCAAAAACTTTCTTGTACCCACGTCTACCGCCAGGCGACGAAACCGTGGACGCGCTGTGCGTGTGTGGTCGTCCAGGCGGCTCGTGCGGGCTCGCCCGGGAGCAGCCAGGCCGCCAGGCCGCCGCGCCAAGCATCGCGGCGCGGCGGCCTGGCCATCATTGTCGTCGCCTTGTCGTCGCCTTGTCGTCGCTGGGCAGCCTGGGAAGCGCGTGTGGTCTCCCCAGGGTTGCCATTTGTGTTGTCGTGTTGTCGTTTGCTCCCGCGCCATATCTTGGCAAAGTCGTCAGCGCCGGGCGCGTCGTCGGCGCCGGGCGCATCAAGAACGCTCACCTACCCGCGCGAGGCTCCGGCGCCGGAAGCGCCCAGTGCCTGATCAGCCTGAATCGTTCTCATCATGTCGAGTGGCGCAGGCAGATCCGGTGGGGACGCGGCCGCCCAGACCAGCAGACCATCCCGGACGACGTGTGCCAAGAAGGACGCATCCCAGCGGGTGAACGGGGGGATCGCTCCCGTGATATGGAAATCGCGTGCAGCGTCAGGAAATGCCAGCAGCGCCTGGACGACCGCCTGTGAGAGCACCGCCTGCTGCTGGTCAGTGAGACTCTCAGGCTGCGCTGGTTGCGCTGGTTGCGCTGGTTGCGCGGTTCCCGCCTGCCCCTGCACGGGGACGTTGGGCGGGAGGGCCGCAGGCGGCTCGAAGAGAACCAACAGGTCGACATCGCTCGGCGCGGGATCGGTGAGCGGACGCTCGTCGTGTCGGGCCACGGATCCAAACAGGAGGATGGCGCGGATCCCCGGTGCGCCGAGCGCCAGGAGCCCGACCAGCCGACGGAGCGCATTGGCGGTGGCCGGATCAAGCCACGCCACCTCGGGCAGCTGCTGCTCCAGGGCGTGGAGGATGGCTGGCGGGATCGCTTCAAACGCACGAAACGCGCGCGACTGTGTGGCCGGGATCATGAGATCGGCTTGCTCAGCCGTTTGGGATGTGGCGCTCACCGACGCCTGAGTTGCCTGAGCCGACGACTCAATCGCCTGGATGGACGTCCTCCTGGGGGACTCGTGGCGCTGGTCGGCTGTGAGGCCGGAGGCATGTGGAGTATGAGGGACACCGCTGGCGCCCCTGACCGTTCGTGCCATTGTGCCCCCTCCTTTCTCTCGCGTCTCTCGCGTCTGGTTGTGGCCTCATGCGATGGCCCAATCACGAACCACCTGCCAAGACGTACGGGCTTGCGTCACCTCTGTAATGGTCGCTTGGTAGGTATACCAGCCGTTGGTGCGCAACCGCTCGAGGGTCGTCCACTCGGTGGCGATGGCGGCTTCGCCCAGCGTCGTGAGGTGGCGTGTCAGCCCCGGATGGCTGTCGGTATGCCACTGGTGTTTGCGCATACACCCGACGACGATCCAGTGGAAGCTGGCGCCCCAATAGCTCTCGATCAGGACCGCGCAGATGTGCGGTTTGATGGCGGGATCACCGAGATCGGCGATGGTCTGCTCGATGTCCAGGGCGCGCTGGCGATGGCCTGCCTCGTTCATGTGGTGGGTCTCCTCTCATTGTACCTCGTTGGGATAGTTGACTTTCGTTCGACCTTTCTTCTCCTTCCCCCACGCGCTCATCAGCTCGCCGACGCGCCCCCCCTGGAGCGGTATGCCCCCGATGAAGGAGCTGTTGGGCCTCCTGGTGGGCCTGGGCGTTGGTCAGGTCGCTCATCTCGCGTGCGGCTCGCGTGCGACGATGGAGGCCGCTTCAAAGATCGCATCATCGTCCAGATCGTCCAGTGCGACGTCATACACCGCCTTGTCGTTCAGGGCAATCTGCGCATCGGTCGTGGGGTCCGCGATGCCCCAGCGCGTCAGCCGATCAAGTGTACCTGGCGACTTTCGTTGTCAGAGTCAGTTGGCGTTTTTTGTCAGTGGAATTGCCTCATTGCTATTGAGGCGCTCGCATCGGCTGCTGCTGGTATCTCTCAAGGGCATCTGGTGGTCCTGGAACAGCGGGATCGGATCGCGTGGCCAGGCGCGCGGATCAGCAACTGATTGCGCCTCGAGGCCATTGCTGTGCAGTAGAGCCGCCAACTGCCACTGACACCTAAAGCCACCAGGGACATCCACCTTCAGGGACATCCACCTTCAGGGACATCCACCTTCAGGGACATCCACCTTCAGGGACATCCACCTTTCCCAATACGTTCCCTCTAGCCAAGACCGCAGCCAATCGATGTTGCGAGGAGAGTGGCGCAAACAGACGCCAGACCACGCTGATCGACCGCACCCACCGGCTGATGCAGCTCGGGCGCAGAGGCGAAGTCGCCGCCGTAGACGATGACCTCGACGCCAACGGTCGGCGCCACAGTCCCCTGCTTGCACTACCTGCGGCAAGCGCTGATCGAGCGAGCTACCCCCGCCAGCGACGAGCGCTCCCTCCTGGAATCCATCTCCTATCCTGTCAACACGCCTGCCGCACCGGTGCGGCAGGGTTGGCCGACCCTGCGGAATGGGCAGGAGGAGGGGGTAGCGGCAAGAAGTTCACGTCAATAGTCACAATTGACAACGCCCTCCTGTAGAGGATAGACTACCTGGTGTAGCGCTTTGCGCGCTCGATGCAGTGGAACTGGTGTTGCGGTCAGTTGTGGTGGAGCGCCAGTGGCGGTAAGGAGCAACAGATGGGTCAACAGATGGGTCAGGTAGCGCCTCAAAATGCCAAATCCGCGACAGAAACTATTGCGACCATCTTGAACAACGCGCAAGCGCGACGCATCTATTCCGCTATCGTCACCGAGCGCATCCGCATGCAGATTGACCCTGATTTCGCCAACGGCAAGTTACGTGACGCCGCCGAGGAGAGCGCCAACGTTCTGGTCGAACTCACCGCCGCATACCTGCGCTATTCTGCCGCCCTTTCCGACGCCATCACTGATCGGGTAGCGGCTACCGCACAGGCGCACACGCACGCGCAACAGCCTGAAGCGCGTGCATACGCTGACGCTGGCACCGGCGCATACGGTGGCGCCACCGCCGCCGCGTTCGAGGCCGCCCAGGAGCAACAACGCGAGCAGCCCACTACGACAGACATGTCCAACCAGTACAGCGCCTTGGTCGCCAACATCTGGAACCCCTTACCAGACGCTGAGCAGACCGACTTCTATTGGATCGAAGCGATCTACGCCGCCATGTGTTCCAACGCTATCGCCTTGCGTGCAGTGACGGATGAGCGCATCACGCCAGTCTGGTCGCAACATGAGGAATGGATCTGGTGGGGTATCCAAGATATGCTCACAGAGCTGTTCGCAACTGCGCGTCAGTCCTTTCGCGTTCGCGCGACTATCCACATCTCTGCGCGTCAGTCCTTTCGCGCGACTATCCTCATCCTCACAGAGCCACTTTTTGGCGCCCAAAACGCAGCGCTCATGCATGACTTCGACCAAGACATCCAGAGGGATACTACGGACGTCATTGCGCTACCGGCGATTGACTTTGGCGACGATGAAGCCGACGCTCGCGGCCAATGGCTCGAACCCAGCCTGCTATCACTATCTGGCGTTATGACGCAATGGAGAACGGCGACCACAAAACTCGCGGGAGTCGGCGCTACGCAGGGTGTGTTCGAGGACACATTCACTGGCGATCCCATAGTCTGGGATAGAGAGCACTGGCGCGCAAAAAAAGCCTCGCGTGAGGAAGTGACCCCGCTCCCTCACGATTCAACCGCCACCCCAACGACCGCTAGTGCGATACCCGACGTCACAGAGAGTGTAACGCCGTCCACAGCGCCCCAAATCCAGCCACCCATTCCTGAGCAAGCGCCCAACCAGCAGCAGACGCCTTACCGCACAGTTTGGTTCATGACGAATCGCAAAGCTGAACCGACGCAGAGAGGCAGCAATCGAACTGGAACACGTTTCGCCGCAGATCCGGACGATGACAACGTGAACAAGTGGCATTCCTCCTATGGATCCTGTTCGGTCTATGTCACCCAAGGCGCCAATGGGCTGCACGCGCAAATTGAGAGCGGCGAATCGTTCCAAGCCAACAGAGAAACTTTCCTCAACAATCTCACAGCACAACTTCCTAATGCGCAAGAGGGTAGTCCTGTGCAAGAAGATCGTCGCCGAGTTCTGCTCTACACCCACGGATTCAATACTTCATTCAAGGACGCCATCCTCAGTGCTGCCCGCCTCGCCGTCGCGCTCGACTTTTCCGGCCCCATCATCTGCTACAGTTGGCCCTCAAAGCATCTCTTTGCAGATCTCTCAAATGTCGCTCAGACTCAGCATCCGCTTGACATGGTGTTGAACCGGCTTAAAAATTTGTTGCCAGACTCGAATCCTGTTCGTATCTATCATACGTGTCAGGATAGAGCGGAACAGAGTTCACAGCATTTCGCTGCATTTTTGAGGAGCCTCGAGACCCTCCACGTCCCCATACATCTGGTTGCGCATTCGATGGGCTGTTTAACGCTCCTGAAAACGCTTGAGGAACTTTGGACTCCAGGGGACAATTCCCCCCAGGTTGACCAGGTTGTCCTGATCGCTGCCGATGCAGATCCGGAGTTGCTAGGTTGCGCAGCATTAAGCACACAACATGACAGCTACGTCACACTATATGCGTCCGAATGTGATCGGGCGTTGCAAATTTCTGAAACGTCCTGGTTCAATGGTCGTCCTCGGATTGGCCTCATTCCGCCAGTCGCCTCAGCGCCAGGCGGAGACACCGTGAATGTCACTCACGCCCCAGGGAAGGCGCTCACGGTGTCCGCAATTGTTGGCCATAGCTACTACATCGAAGTACGAGCCATTATTGAGGACATTGCCCAAGTCCTCAATAATGGCCATACGCCCATACAACGCCATCTCGTTCAACGCACTTTCTGGGAATTTCCAGCCTCCGAATAGTCGTGTAACCGTTGGCATTGGTGTAACCGTTGACTTTGGCTGTCAGTGATGGGTGGCGCTTTTTGTCAGTGGCGCTGCCTCATTGCTCCTGAGACCATCACGCCTGATGCTGCCGAGATCTCCCCAGAGTGACAGGTCATCCTGAAACAGCACGACCTGTTCAAGCGACCAAGCGCGCGGACCAGCAGATCATCGCAGCCCAAGGCCATGCTAACTTCGCGGAGCCATTGACAAATAAAGTCACCATTGCTGACAACAAAAGCCAACGGGTACACATGACTACACACGAGGCGCGGCAACCCCATCCGATCAGCTGTCACCAGGTACACTCAAGACCACACCCCTCGCCAAGACCCCTGCACATACGTCCGGAAGTCTTTTGCAGCGTTTTCCGACAGACGTCGAGACGCGGCGCGGTTGGACCTCTCGCACAGCCGAGGCGTACCAGTGACCTGGATCCGTCTGACCACTGCCACACGTTGTTACTGGTTGAAGAACCGCTGCGTAAACGTCGCGATAAACGTGATTTCGATGACCAACCCCACTACGGCTTCGACCGCAGCTACAAGCGTCAGTGGAGAGTGGAGACTGGTTGTTTGGGTACTCGGCGCAAAGCCACGTCCATGAAACGAGGTGACGCTGAAAACCAGCGCATCGAGCGGCGAGAGACTGGGCGAGACCGCGTCTCGTAACAGATAATAGATCCCCGCAAAGCCGATGATCATGAGGAGATAGGTGAGGAGACTGCGGAGGGGTTTGTACCCATACCCGGCAATCCCGTCCAGCAGGAGTGACCCTCCATATCCCAGGAGCTTTCCTTGGCGTCGCAAGACCACCCGCTGGCAGACTTTGGCTCGATACGCGAAGTGCGCCGCCTGTTCGTTCAGTCCTTGATCACCCAGCGCAGTCGCCAATTGCCGATTCGCGCGGACGGCAAGCAGGTACTCCTGCAAGCGGGATAGTGTCCAATAGAGTGGGGGAAATGCGCTGGTAGGTTGACAAGACCGGCCAGCAGGTGGTTCTCATCGGGTAGATAGTTGAAGCCCGAACAGAGGAGGACCGCCGGATGGCCGATGAGAACAGCATGACACTTGACGAGTTGGTGCGCAAGGTCCAGGGCAGTGACGATGTGGACTTTCTGCGAGAAGGGGTGCGGGTGTTGGCCCACGCCCTCATGGAAGCCGAGGTGACGCAACAGGTGGGAGCGACGCGGTATGAGCGGACGCCGGAGCGGACCGGGGAACGCAACGGTACCCGGGAGCGGCGGTGGGATACGCGGGTGGGCAGTATCACGCTCCACATCCCCCGCGTGCGCAACAGCAGCTACGTGCCTAGCTTGTTGGAACCGCGTCGCCGGGCGGAACGGGCGCTG
>Ga0307374_10005692_pt1 | contig 20024 bp, 20 predicted proteins | sample OX3MG_FD_202532 | JGI IMG/M metagenome (GOLD analysis project Ga0307374, IMG submission 202532) | Soil microbial communities from Risofladan, Vaasa, Finland - OX-3 | ecosystem: Environmental > Terrestrial > Soil > Coastal area > Acid sulfate soil | place: Finland: Risofladan, Vaasa | collected...
TGCCGGCGAAGAGCGTGTCCGGGTCGTGCGGATCCATCGCGAGGTCGGAGCACCCGGTGTTCTCGTCGACGAACAGCACCTGGTGCCAGGTGCGGCCGCCGTCGGTCGTCTTGAAGATGCCGCGCGCGTGCTGCGGGCGATAGGCCTGCCCGACCGCGCAGGCGTAGACGACGTCCGCATTGCGCGGGTCGATCGCGATGGCGGCGATGTGGCCCGTCGTGTCCAGCCCCATGTGCTGCCAGCTCCGGCCGCCGTTGGTGGACTTGTAGACGCCGTCACCCATGTCGGGATTGGCGCGGATGATCCACGGCTCGCCGGTGCCGGCCCAGACGACGTTGTGCGCCGATGGCGCCACGGCGAGCGCGCCGATCGCCCCGGTGTGCTCGTGGTCGAAGATCGGCGTCCAGTGGGTGCCGTAGTCGGTCGTCTCGAAGATCCCGCCGTCGGCGTTGCCGACGTAGGCGGTGCCGGGGGCGCCCGGCACGCCGGTGATGGCCGACGTGCGGCCGCCGGTGGGGCCGATGAAGCGGAAGTGGAGCTGCCGGAGCGGATTGGCGTCCGGGGCGTGCGGAGCCTGGGCGTGCGGGGCACCGGTCAGCCAGAAGGCGGTGACGGCGAGCACGGCCGCCCCGGCAATCGATCGCGCGACGTTTCGTAACGATGATGAAGTCATGGCCATCGCTCCCGGATGGGGAAGAGCCCCAATCCGCGGTTGTCCCGCCCTCGAGGCCTGAGCACCGCGATACGCGGGCGCTGAGCGCGGGCAGCTCAGCCAGTGGCCTCCGGGTCCGTCCGACGGCGTCCGGCGCGGACCAGCGGCTGTGATTGTAGTCCTGATGTCGGGACGCAGGAGCGGCTTCTCGACGCCGCGCCCGGCGTGCGGTGCAACGGCCGGCCCATCCGGCGGGCGCGCCGCTGAGTTGCGGCGGCGCGTGCGGCGATATACTGAGTCCCCGGGCGGCTCGCGACCCTTCAGGTCCTCTCGACGCCATGCTTGATCGATTCCTCGCTCCGACCGCGGACCCGGCGACGGTTCTGCTCCTGTTCTCCCACCCTGACGACATCACGTTCGCGATGGGGGGGACCACCCGCCAGCTGGCGGATCGCGGTCACCGCCTGCACGCGGTGGTGGCGACGTCCGGCGACAAGGGGACGTACGGCGGCCTCACCATGGAGACGCTGGCGAAGCGCCGCGAGCAGGAGGAGCGCGACGCGAACGCGGTGCTCGGCGTCGCCGAGACCACGTTCCTCGGCCTGCGGGACTGCGAGCTGCAGCTGGAGCCGCCCCACGCGCTGCGCGTCCGTCTCGTGAAGACGATCCGCCGCGTGCGGCCGGATCTGCTCATCACCCACGACCCGGCGAGCCAGACGCAGTTCTCGATGGGCTATCACCCCGACCACCGCACCCTGGCGTATGCGGCGCTCGACAGCGTGGTGTTCGCGCGGCTGCCGAATTTCTTTCCGGGCGACCTGCCCGAGCCGGCACACCGGACGCCGCACGTCTGGACGGTGAGCTTCACCGGCGCGGTGCCGGTCGACATCACGGTGGAGTGGGAGGCGAAGGTGCAGGCGATCCGGATGCACCGGACGCAGATGGAAAAGACGCCCGGCCGGGAGGCGCAGTACATCGCCGCGTTCCGGGATCGGGCCCGCGATCCCGGAACCGGCCGGCTCTACGAGCGGTTCAACTGCGCCGAGCGGTTCTGACCCCTGGCCTCGCGCCCCAGGCGCCGCGTGACGCCGAGCCTGCGTGCACGCATGGTGCGGGTGGCACTTCAATTTCCCAAGGGGGCGCCGCCGACCGGATTCGACCAGGTCATGATCAACTGGAATCCGCATGGCCATCCGCCGCAGGGCATCTACACCGTGCCCCACTTCGACTTCCATTTCTTCCTGATCGACGAGGCGCGGCGGTCGGCGATCCACTATCCGCTATCCGCACGAAGGGCAGGAGATGGAAGCCGCGAAACAGCTCGTCTTCCTCGAGCCGATGGTCAGCCTGGCGTTCCTCAACAGCCGGCCGGACATGAGACGGAAGATACCGGTCCCGGGCGCCTACTCGTTCGCCGCGCACTACCCGACGCAGTACCGGGTGCGCTACGACGCCGCGCGGCGTGTGTATCAGGTGAGGCTCGACCGGCTGAGAGCCTGGCGTGGCGGAGCCGCGGAGCGCCGCGGCGGCCGCCCCCGATGATGAGGACTGACGAAGGGAGCCGGTCGCCGTCGTGAGCCTGCGCTTTGAGCCGGCACAGGGCGTGGGTCAGAGGCGGCGGGTCATGGGTGATCCTGTCGCGCTGGCGCCGGGCCGGCGAGGTAGCCCGGACGTGTCACGACGCGGTAGCCGTGGCTGGCGGCGGCGCCAAGCAGCACGACCTGGATCGTATGGCGGCCGTTGTCGACGCCGGTCGGCGTGTAGCCGATCGTGTAGCCACTGCGGATGATCCGCGCGATCCGTTTGCACACCCGGGCGGCGTCGCTGATCCGGCGCGGGAAGAACGCCTGGCCGCCGGTGGCGTGCGCCAGTTGCTTGAGCACGCCCGGATCGCGGTCGTGGTCGTACTGATCGAAGAGGCCGATTGCGTAGATTGCGGCGTTCTCCCGCTCGGCTGCGGCCATGACCTCTTGCTTCGTCGCCCGGCTCGCGTCGTCCCCGCCGTCGCTGACGACGAGCAGAACCTTGCGCTCGCGGGCGCCCTGGCGCAGATGCGCAAGGGCGACCAATACGGCGTCGTACAGGGCCGTCATGCCACGCGCCGAGACCGAATTCAGGCCTTGCTGAAGCTCGGCGATGCTGCTCGTGAACGGCATGCCCGGCGGCAGCCCCATCGACACGTGCTCGTTGAAGTTCACGATGAAGATCTGGTCGTGCGGGTCGCTGGTCTGGACGAAGACCGTGGCGGCACTGATGACGTCGGGCAGCTTAGTCCGCATGCTGCCGCTGTTGTCGATCACCAGGCCCACGGCGACCGGCGTGTTCGAATTGCCGAAGAACTGGATCGTTTGCCGGACGCCGTTGTCGTAGACCGCGAAATTATCTTTCGTGAGATCTGGGACGAACCGATCGTGCGGGCCGAGCACCGTCACGGGCAGGACGACCAGGCTGGTGGTTGCACTGAGAATCGGCCCCTGCGGCGGCACGCCGGAACCCTGCGGGGGCTGGGCGACGGCAACGAACGCCGCGGCGCCGAGCACGAGCGCCAGCGGCGCACGCCGGCGCAGGCCCTGTGGGCCACGACTGGAACGAACCAGCGCATGGATCGTCATGGCGTCGCTCGCTGCAGCCGAACCGGACGGGACATGGCATGCGGACACCAGATGGTCCCGGACCACCCGGTGTCCGCTTCGTCATTGCGACAGCCGCCGGATGCTAGCGGGCTTCCTCGGTTGTGACGGCCGCGGGCAAAACGAATTCGTCACCCACGTGCTCGCCAGGGTAGAACCACGCCTTGATCACGTCGGGCTGGCCGACCGGTGTCTCACTGAAGACGATCACCGGCTTGCTGCTCGGGGTCAGTCGGGTGATTGGAACGGCCAGCAGCGTGGCGTAGACCTTCTTCCGGTCGGCCGAGAGCACCTGCACGACATGACGATGTGACGTGAGGGCCGGCGGCAGGTGCCGGAACAGGTAGGTGCCGGGTGGCAGCATGACGCCGGCCAGGGCCACTGGAAGCGAGAACGTGAAGTAGGTGTCCTCGGAGGCCGTGGAGCCTCCGCGGCTTTTCGTCTGACTCGGCGCCTCTGCCACCGTGCCGGTCTGGGACGTGATCTGTGCGGAGGAACTGGAGTTCTTCGCATTCGCCTGACCACTGGCGACGGCGAAGACGAACAGCGCCGCTGACAGCAGGACAATCGTGCGCTTCATACAACCCTCTCCTTTGCTTGCCGTGCGGCCGGCAGCCCCCGGCCGTTGAAGTGGGACCGCACCGCAGGCCGTGCGCAGCCGCGGGCATTTGCCGGATGTCGACTATTCATGCAGCACGTGTGCCGGGAGACATCAGGCTGCGCGGTCGCGGTCTGATGAGGAAAGGCGGCGGCGGCCGTGCAATATTCCGCGGAGCGAGGCGACAAATCCCGGAGAGTTAATGACGAAAAATATTTCGCGAGTCGCCGAGCGTGATTAAGGTCGGCGGACTTCGGCGGGGTGGAGCCCCGATGCAACGGGAGTGAGGACTTGTTGAAAGCCCCTCCGTACATCGGGGCGAGTCGCCGCCGCGGGCGCAAAGACGGTGTGCCGCGTCAGCATGGGACTACCTGAACGAGTGTGAATTCCGGTGGAACACCCGGAAGGTTGACGACGGCGAGCGCGTGGCGCGGGCGATTCGACAGGTTGACGGCAAGCGCCTGCAGTACCGGGAATCGGTGGATAATCCGCCCTATCCCGCCGCAGGGCCAGTGCAGGCAGATGCACCGTTTTTGGAGTCGCTGTGATGGAACCGGTACCAAAGACGTTGGACTGGGTGAAAGCGCGGGCCGACTGCTCGCTAGCGGCAGGGTGGGCGCTCCTGGAGAGAGGTCGTAGATTCCGATGTGAAGTCGATTCAGGCCCACAAGCTGAAGGGGGCACCAAAGTTCAAGCTGATTGAACCTGCGGTGAACAAACTCATCGTGGCGAGGGAGTACCCGACGGTAACGCAGACACGGTTGTCTTTGAGCTGACTTCTTCTCAGATTGAAGTGCGCCGAGGAGAAGCCGCTCGCCCGTGACTTGATGGAGAACAAATAACATGAGAGCGTTTGAGCGTCGGCTACTGCGGCTGGATCGACCTGGGACCGAGGGACAACCGCTTGCGATGTTGGTTGTTGCGGAGGCGGTGATCGTCTTTACCGCGTTGATCGTGAGTTACTGGCGTGTTCGGCCAGCTCTGACTCCGATGACTCTCGGCGCTTGGATCGCGTTCGTGATCGCCTATTGGGAAGGACTGCTCATTAGTTTTAGGCTACTGCGATCAATCCGCCGGTTGCGCGGGTCGGACGAGCAGGCCCTGGACAATGCGATTCGGCAGGCTTTGGTGGTCATGTCACTGTTCTATGTCGCCATCTTCTTCGCCTGGTACGCGGCGGTCGCGCTGCCGTTGATGCGGTGATGGTCTACGATCTCGACGCCTCGCACCGGCTGTCCTCCCGCCATCGGGCGGCCGTCGAGGCGGCGCCGGTCGTCGGCTGCTTCTTCTGCTGCCGGCTCTACCCGCCGGCGCGAATCGACCGGTGGTGCGACGGCGGCGCGACGGCGATCTGCCCCGTGTGCGGCATCGGCGCCGTCGTGCCGGCTGCGATCGGCGGCCCGCTGACGCCGGGCCTCCTGCGCGAGATGTACGTCCGCTGGTTCGGCGATCCCGCCGCGATCCACTACCTCGACGCGGGCGGCTCCGGATCCTGCGGGTCCTCGCCGGCCGCCGCCCGGTCGGCCTCCGCGTTGGCCGCGAGCGCCTCAGTGATCAGCGCCGCGAGATCGACGTTGGCCGCGTCGATGTCCGCGGCGCCCGCGCCCTTGAGCGCCGCTGCAACGGACGGGCCAGCGACCTGCGCCCGGTGGGCGCGGCGTATGGCCGCGGCGAGGTCAGGCTGCGACCGCGCCTTCGAGGCGTGCCGCCGGTGATCATGTGCTCTTGTCGGACCACGTCCAGAGCGCGAGTACGCGCGGGGCATGGCGGCCGATGAAGAAGCAGGGCATTCTCTCCCCGTGGGTGTTCCACCGAACGGGGAAGAAGACCGGAGGGCGGCGGATCAAGAGCTTCGCGAAGGCCTGGAAGACGGCCTGTGCTGGTGCCGGCGTGCTGGGACGCATCGCGCACGACTTCCGACGGACGGGCGTGCGGGACCTGCATCCGGGCCGGCAACTCGGAGAACGTGGTGATGAAGCTGACCGGACACAAGACGCGGGCGGTCTTGGACCGGTACGACATCGTCAGTCCCAGCGACCTGCGAGAGGCAGCGGCGAAGCGCAACGTGACGGCGATCGCGCCCGCGTCGCCGGACAGCGGGGTCAACCAAGGGGTCAACCACGCGTCCAGCCAAGAGGCGGCCTGACGAAATCGCTGAATTGCTTAAGAAATCTGGAGCCGGCGCTCGGACTTGAACCGAGGACCTGCTGATTACGAATCAGCTGCTCTGCCAACTGAGCTACGCCGGCCGGCTGGAGGCTCGTCACGATCCGGCGCGGGCGGCCGGGTCGCAAACGATCCATTCTAGCACGACCGCTCGGCGCGCCGGCAAGCGCCCTCGCGCCCCCGACGGTTGATGAACCGGCACGGCCTGCGCTACGATACTTCGTTCAGCGATCCAAGTAATTCCTGGCTGAGAGCGCGAGGCCGATGTCAGAGCCGCTCGTCGCCGAGGCGCCCGCCATCGTGGTCCGGGGTGCCCGCACCCACAACCTCAAGAACGTCGACCTTTCCCTGCCGACCGGCGCCCTGATCATCGTCACCGGGGTGAGCGGCTCGGGCAAATCCTCCCTGGCCTTCGACACCATCTACGCCGAAGGGCAGCGGCGCTACGTGGAGTCGCTGTCGGCGTACGCCCGCCAGTTCCTCGAGCGGATGGAGAAGCCGGACGTCGACCGGATCGACGGCATCTGCCCGGCGATCGCCATCCGCCAGAAGAACACGATCCGCAATCCCCGGTCGACCGTCGGGACGACGACCGAGATCCACGATTACATGCGGCTGCTGTGGGCCCGCATCGGCCGGACGTTCTGTCGGTCGTGCGGCCAGGAGGTCATGCGGGAGACGGCCGAGGTGGTCGCCCGCCGACTGGCCGCCCTGCCCGAGGGGGCGCGCCTCCTGCTCGGCTTCGATATGCCGGTCGTCGAGGCGCCGGCGGAATTCGCCGCGGACACGGAGCCGGCCGACGGGGACGCCGACCCGGACGGCGAGCCGGAGACGGCGGCCGCGGCGAACGGCGCGACGGCCGCGCCGGCGCGGGTGACGCCGGCGGCGGTGCGTGCGACGATCGACACCCTGCGGCGCAAGGGGTTCGGACGGCTGCTGGCCGGCAGCCGGGCGGTCTCGTTCGACGAGGTCGATCCGGAGAGCCTGACGGGCGAAGCGACGCTGCAGGTGGTCGTCGATCGGATCCGGATCGCGCCGGACGTCCTCACGCGGCTGACCGACTCGATCGAGACGGCGTACCGCGAGGGCGGGGGAGCGGCCTTCGCGCTGGAGCTCCCGGCGGAGGGCGCACGGGAGGGGGCGGCGGGCGCGCCGCCCGTCCGGCACGTCTTCAGCGAGCGGTTCGAATGCCGGCGGTGCGGCATCGCGTACGAGGACCCGCAGCCCCGCCTGTTCTCCTTCAACAATCCGTTCGGCGCCTGTCCGACCTGCCACGGCTTCGGCAACATCATCGAGCTCGACCTCGACCTCGTGGTCCCCGATCCGGCCAAGTCGATCCAGCAGGGGGCGATCGAGCCCTGGACGAAGCCGCACTACCGGTCGCAGCTCGCGGAGCTGAAGCGGGCGGCGCGGAAGCGCCGGGTGCGCCTGGACGTCCCCTGGCAGGAGCTGACGCCGGACGAGCGCGCCTTCGTCATCGACGGCGACGGCGAGCAGTACGACGGCATCCGCGGCTTCTTCCGGTGGCTGGAGCGGAAGAAATACAAGGTGCACGTCCGCGTGTTCCTGAGCCGGTACCGCGGCTATCTCACCTGCCCGGAGTGCGGCGGCACCCGGCTGCGCCGCGAGGCGCGCGACGTGCGCGTCGCCGGCCGGACGATCGACGCGGTCGCGGCGCTGACCGTGCGCGAGGCGCAGGCGTTCTTCGGCGGCCTCACGCCGGTTGAGCGCGAGGCGGCGATCGCCGACAAGATTCTGAAGGAAATCCGGCGGCGGCTGTCGTTCCTCGCCGACGTCGGCCTGGACTACCTGACGCTGAACCGGCTGTCGTCCACGCTGTCGGGCGGCGAGTCGCAGCGGATCAACCTGGCGACGTCGCTCGGATCCGCGCTGGTGGGGACGCTGTACGTGCTCGACGAGCCGTCCGTCGGCCTGCATCCGCGGGACAACGGGCGGCTCATCGCCATCCTCCGCCAGCTCCGCGACCAGGGCAACACGGTGCTCGTGGTCGAACACGACGCCGACATGATCAATGTCGCCGACCATATCGTGGATCTCGGACTCGGGGCCGGCGAGCAGGGCGGCCGGATCGTCTATTCCGGGTCGCTCGAGGGCCTGCTGCTCGAGTCGCGGTCGCTCACGTCGAAATACCTCCGGCACGAACTGGCCATCCCCGTGCCGGTGAGGCGGCGCCGGGGCACGGGACAGCGGATCCGGCTGCTCGGCGCGAACGAGCACAACCTGAAGGCGGTCGACATCGCGGTGCCGCTCAACACGCTGACCTGCGTGACCGGCGTGAGCGGATCGGGCAAGTCCACGCTCGTCCACGACATCCTGTACGCGGCGGTGAAGCGGGCGAAGGGCAGCTGGGACCGGAAGGTCGGCGCGTTCGAGCGGCTCGAAGGGACCGAGTTCATCACCGACGCCGTGCTCGTCGACCAGGCGCCGATCGGCCGGACGCCGCGGTCGAACCCGGTGACGTACCTGAAGGCGTTCGATCCGATCCGCGAGCTGTTCGCCTCGACGAAGGACGCGCGGTCGCGCGGGCTCACCGCCAGCCACTTCTCCTTCAACGTCCCGGGCGGGCGCTGCGAGGCGTGCCAGGGCGAAGGCGAAGTGCGCGTCGAGATGCAGTTCCTCGCCGACGTCTTCGTCCCGTGCGATCAGTGCGACGGGAAGCGGTTCAAGCCGCAGGTGCTGGACGTCCGCTACCGCGGCCGGACGATCCATCAGGTGCTCGACATGACCGTGCGCGAGGCGCTGGCCTTCTTCAGCAGCTCGCCGAAGGTGCTGCGCCGCCTCCAGGTGCTCGACGAGATCGGACTCGGCTACCTGCGGCTCGGCCAGCCGGCCACCACGCTGTCGGGCGGCGAGGCGCAGCGCATCAAGATCGCCGCCCACCTGGCCTCGCACACCGGCGAGCGCCTCCTGTACGTCCTCGATGAGCCGACGACCGGCCTGCACTTCGACGACATCGCGAAGCTGCTGGCCGCCTTCCGGAAGCTGCTCGAGGCGGGACACACCCTGCTGGTCATCGAGCACAACCTCGACGTCATCAAGACGGCCGACTGGGTGATTGACCTCGGCCCGGAAGGAGGCGACGAGGGGGGCACCGTGGTGGCGGCCGGGACGCCCGAGCAGGTGGCGCAGGTCGAGGCGTCGCACACGGGCCGCTACCTGCAGCACGTGCTCGCCGAAGGCCGGTCGCACGCGTACGCGGGGGGACGGTCGTGATCGGCGCCGGGACGGGCTGGCGGCTGACAGCGGCTCGACGCCTGGCGGCGGCGGCCGGCGCCCTCGGCATCGCCGGCCTGCTGCTGCGGCCGGTGCCGATCCACGCGCGGCCGCCGTCGTTCGATCAGGTGGTGGCCCGCCTCAGCAGCCCGAACGCCGGCGACCGCCTCGGGGCGCTGGATCTGCTGCGCGAGGCCGGCTATCCGCAGGCGGAAGTGCCGGTCGCACCGCTGCTCACCGACCCGGTGCCGGAGGTCCGCCTGGCGGCGATCGCCACCGAGATGAACTGCATGCTCGCCGAGAAGCTGGTCGCCCGTTCGCACGTGGGGCTGGTCGTCGAGGTGCGGCACAGGGTGGACGCCGCGGCGGCGTTCGACAAAGGGCTGCTCGCGCTGCAGCCGCAGCCGCTGCCGGCGCCGGTCGCGTCCGGGCTGCTGGCGGCCGCGGGGGACCGCCAGGACGACGTCGCCCTCGAGGCGGTGTACGGCCTCGGGGTCGTCGGACCGCTCGCGACCGGCGCGGCGCGCGACCGCCTGTGGCAGCAGACCGAGCCGCGCCTGCTGGCGATGATCGCGAGCCGGGCGGCGTCGACCCGGCGGGCGGGCCTGCGGGTGCTCGCCCGGCTGGCCGATCGGTACGGCGCCGCGGCGCCGCGGGGCGGTCAGGCCGTGGACGATCCGGTCGTCGCGGCCATGAACGACACGGATGCGGGCGTCAGGGCGGCGGCCGAGGCGGCGCTCGGCGCGCTGCGGAGCGACCGGGCGGTGCAGGCGCTGACCGAGCGCTTTCACTACTACACGCGCGGGCCGGCGGCCGAGGCGGCGCTCGACGCGCTCGCGCGCATTGCGTATCCGGCCAGCCTGCCGCTGTTCGAGTCGCTGACCGGCGCGCGGGATCCCGGCATCCGGGCGATTGCCGTCGAAGGGATCGCGCGGCTGAGCGATGCGGCGCAGGTCGACGCCCTGCTGCGCCGGCTGAACGCGGAACGGAGCAACCGCGTGAACCTCGCGCTCGATTTCGCGGTCGCCCGCACGGGACGGACGGCGTCCCTCGGGCCGTTCGTGACGGCGCTGGCGAGCCCGGCGCTGCGCGGCGCCGCCGCGCGCGATCTGCTGGAACTGACGGCCACCGGCCACGCCGGCGCGGCCGCGTGGCAGCAGGCGCTGCAGACGCCGGACGCCGCGGCCCGCCTGCTGGCAGTCCGGATCCTCGGTCTGGCCGGCGACGCGGCGCTGAGCCGCGTGCTGCAGCCGCTCGCCGGGACGGGCGACAACACGGCACTCGCGGCATCGGCCCGACAGGCGATCGCCCGGCTGCAGGCGGTCCCGGCGCCATGAGTCACGTGTGACGAGCGGGCCGCGATCCGCCGGGGCGTCTTGCCCGCCCCCGCCAGCCGGCCGCCGCGCGGGCCGCCCCCGGGTCGTGCCGCGGGCGTTCTATGCGCGGCCCACGATCGAGGTGGCGCCGGATCTCCTGGGCAGGATCCTCGTCCATCGATCGCCCGCCGGCGAGACGAGCGGCCTCATCGTCGAAGTGGAAGCCTACATCGGGGAAGACGACCCGGCCTGTCACGCGGCGCCGGGACCGACCGCGCGGAATCGCCCGTTGTACGGTCCGCCCGGCTACGCCTACGTCTATCTCAACTACGGCATTCACGCGCTGGTGAACGTGGTGACCGAGCCGGCCGGCTCGCCGGCGGCGATCCTCATCCGCGCACTCGAACCGCTCGACGGCCTCCGGCTGATGCGGGCGCGGCGACGGCGTGCCGGCAAGGGCGTGCGCGGGCTGCCGCCCGATGCGCCCGACGCGGCGCTGTGCCGGGGGCCGGGCAACCTGACCCGCGCCATGGGGATCGCGCTGAGCGACAACGGGAGCGACCTGACCGGCGACCGGCTGTTCATCGCCGACGGAGGGCGGACGACTGCGCGGATCGTCTGGAGCCCGCGGATCGGCATCCGCGTGGGAATGGACCGTCAGTGGCGGTGCTACGACGCCGACAGTCTGGCCGTCTCGGGGCACCCCGCCTTGTCCCGGGAGTGATCCGCACGGCCCGCCGCCCCCAGCGGGGCGGTCGCTATGCGACGTCGCCGGCCGCCGGCTCTCCGATCAGCTCCAGTACCTCGGTGCATCCGCTGAGCCTGGCGACCCACCGCGCCATCTGACCGGGGAAGTTCTTCGGCAGCCGGAGTCCGGGATCCCGTGCGAGCAGCAGGCGGACGACGGCCGGGCGGCAGGCGCCGAAGATCGGGCGATCGATGTCGGAGAACGCGCCGCCCGAGACCGCCTGCGACAGGGCGGTCTCGCCGCCCGGGCCCTGGGCCCTGGGGTCGGCGCCGTGCGCCAGCAGCAGCTCGACGAGCGCGGTGTCGTCGCCGGCGGCGGCCATGAGCAGGGGCGTCAGCCCGTCGGGCGCGGCGGCCGTGGCGTCGGCACCCGCGGCCATCAGCAGACGGGCGGCGTCGGTCTGCCGGGCGCGCACGGCGTGCATGAGCGGGGTCCAGTGGTGGCGGTGGTCGGCCCGGTTCGGGTCGGCACCGGCGCGGAGCAGGAGGGCCAGCGTGTCCAGCCGGCCCTCGCGCGCCGCCCAGATGAGGGGGGTCTGCCCGTCGCCGTCCGGGGCGTCGGGGTTGAGTCCGGCCGAGAGGAAGATCTCGACCTCGTCGACGTCGCCGGCGGCGGCGGCCGACGTGAGCGGGGTGTCGGCGTGGAGGCTGCCGGCGGCGGTGGTCAGCAGGGTGGTGCCGAGACCCAGCAGGAGCATCAGGCGGGAGGTGGCCGGTTCCTGGACGTGCATGGGCGGATGATACAGAAAGAACTTTAAGATGTAAAGTATCGAGCGCGGACCGCCGCCCGCGGCGCCCGCGCCCCGTGCGTCCACGTTTCACCGTGCCGGCGGTTTCGTGGCACTCTAGGGTTCCGAGTCCGAAGTCCGGTGACACCGTGCGATGCCGGTTCAGCGAGAAGGGAGCGGACTGTCGCGTGCGCCTGCTGGTGATCGAGGACGAGCCTGACGCCGCCCGCATGCTGGCCAAGGGGCTGCGGGCGCATGCGTACGCGGTCGACGTCTGCGCCGACGGTGAGAGCGCCTGTTATCAGGCGGCGATCGTCGACTACGACGCGATCCTGCTCGACGTCATGCTGCCGATCAAGGACGGGCTGGAGGTCTGCCGGCACCTGCGCGGGCAGGGGTCGCACGTGCCGGTGCTGATGCTGACGGCGCGGGACAGCCTGGAAGCGCGCGTGGCCGGCCTGGACAGCGGGGCCGACGACTATCTCATCAAGCCGTTTGCCTTCGCCGAGCTCCTGGCCCGGCTGCGGGCGCTCATCCGGCGCGGCGCCCGGCCGCGCCTGCCCGACCGCCTCCGGATCGGCGAGCTGTGGCTGGACACCCTCGCGCACCGGCTCACCCGCGGGGAGCGCGAGATTGCGCTGACCGCGCGCGAGTACGCGCTGCTCGAGTACCTGGCCCGCCGGACGGGCGAGGTCGTGAACCGCGCCGACATCGCCGAGCACGTGTGGGACGAGCACTACGATCCGCTGTCGAACGTGGTGGACGTGTACGTCCAGCGGCTGCGCCGGAAGATCGATCGGGCCGGGCGGCCGTCCGTGATCCGGACGCGACGCGGCGAGGGCTATCAGCTGGCGCCCGGCGCGGAGGGCGGCCGATGAAGATGCCGAAGATGCCGCTGTCGATCAGCGCCCGGCTCACGCTCTGGTACACGATCGTGCTGGCGGTCGTCCTGGGGACGGCCGGCGCCGCGGTGTACGTCGCGCAGGGACATCTGGATCGGCGGCGGCTGAGCGAGGATCTGCGGAGCGCCGCCGACACGGTCGCCGTGAGCGTGAACGCCGAGATCGACGAGGGCGACTCGCTCGACGGGGCGGTGGCGGACCAGCTGCGCGAACTCGTGCTCCCGGGGCGTGCCTTCGCCCTGTACGACGCGGCGGGGCACCTGCGCGGCGCGCGGTGGGAAGGGCTGAGCCCGGACGCCATCGGTCCGCTCGACCTGGAGACGCCCGAGCGCATGCGCACGGTCGTCGTCGGACACCAGCGCTGGCGGATCCTCCAGCAGTTTCACACGCACAAGGGGATCGCGTACCGGCTCGTCGTCGCGCAGCCGCTCGCCAGCCTCGCCCACCAGCGTGAGGAGCTGCGCGGGGGGCTGCTGCTGGTGATTCCGTTCGCGCTGCTGCTGGCCGCCCTGGGCGGGTGGTGGCTGGCGAGGCAGACGCTGCGGCCGCTGTCGGCCATGGCGGCCCAGGCGCGCGACATCAGCGAGCACGCCCTCGGGTCGCGCCTGCACGTCGCCAACCCGCGCGACGAGCTGGGGACCTTCGCCCGCGCGTTCAACGACCTGCTCGGTCGGCTCGACGCGGCCCTGCAGACGCAGCGGCAGTTCATGGCCGACGCCTCGCACGAACTGCGGACGCCGGTGTCGGCCGCGCGGACGGCGGCCGAGGTGACGCTGGACGCGAAGGCACCGAGCGAGGCCGACTACCGCGAGGCGCTCGACATGGTGGCCGGCCAGATGCGCCGCCTGACGCGGATGGTCGATCAGATGCTGGTGCTGGCCCGCGCGGACGCCGGCACGCGCCAGCCGGATCCGACCGACTTCTATCTCGATGAGCTGGTGGAGGAATGCGCCCGCACGGCCGGCCTCCTGGCGCGCCGCGGCGTGACCGTGCACTGGCAGGCGCCGGCCGACCTCCAGTGCCACGGCGACGAGGAGCTGCTCAGGCAGATGATCCTGAACCTGCTCGACAACGGCGCCCGCCACTGCCGCGACGGCGGGCGCGTGGAGGCGTCGGTGGCCGTCCGGCCCGAGGCAATCGCGATCACCGTCCGCGATCAGGGCTACGGCGTGCCGGAGGTCGACCGCGCGCGGATCTTCGAACGCTTCGTCCGGCTCGATCCGGCCCGCGGCAGCGGGGGCGTCGGTCTGGGGCTGCCGATTGCCCGGTGGGTGGCGCGGGCGCACGGCGGCTCGCTGGTGATCGCCCGCAGCGGTCCCGACGGGAGCACCTTCGTGGTCACGCTGCCGGGCGCGCTGCTCCGCCAGCCGCTGCCGGAGCAGCGACGGGCCAGCAACGAGTAGCCGTCGCCCGCCTACTGCACGTCGATGCGCCGGGGGCCGCGCCGGGCCGCTTTCGGAAGCGTCACCGTGAGCACCCCGTTCTGGAGATCGGCGGTGACGGCGGCGGCGTCCACCGCCGTGCCGAGCGAGAAGGTGCGCGAGAAGGATCCGTGGCCGCGCTCGACCCGATGGAACCGCTCGCAGGCGACCGCGCGCACCGGCCGTTCGCCGCTCAGCGTCAGCTGGTCGCCCTGCACGCGGATATCGAGCTGGTCGCGCGTGAGGCCGGGCACTTCGGCGAGCAGGACGTAGCTGTCCGCCGTTTCGTAGAGGTCGATCGGCGGCAGCCAGCCGGACGCCGTGGCGCCGGCGAACTGATCCAGCTGCGCCTGCAGCGCCAGCAGATCGCGAAGCGGATCCCAGCGGGTGAAGCCCACGGCCGCATCGTAGCATGATTGCCGCGTTTCGGCTATATGTGCTATCCTTTCAAGGATATACGGGCATTGCTGTCGCCGCGTGTGACCACGGAGGCTCCCGGCTGTCCGCCGCCGGGCCGCGCGGCCGTTCCGAATGCGATCGAGAGACGATGAGCTCAATTCAAGCGACCCGCCTGCGCAAGGGCAATCTGATCAAGCTGGGGAACGATCTGTTCCGGATCATGGATCTGACCCACCTGACGCCGGGGAACAAGCGCGGCTTCGTGCAGTCCCGCATGCGCAACATCCGGTCCGGCACGCTGGTGGACCACAAGTTCCGCTCCGAAGACGACGTCGAGCGCGCCATCCTCGATGAGAGGGAAATGCAGTACCTCTACCACGACGGGGCGATGTACTACTTCATGGATACGACCTCGTTCGAGCAGATCCATCTCACGGCCGAAGCGCTGGGCGAGTCGGTCCAGTATCTGATTGCCGAGGCGGTGATCCGGGTGGAGTTCTTCGAGGCCGAGCCGGTCGGCATCGAATTGCCGCCGACGGTCGAGCTCAAGGTGGAGGACACGGCGCCGGGCATCAAGGGGGCGACGGCGAGCGCCCAGATCAAGCCGGCCCGGCTGGAAACCGGCCTGGTCGTCCAGGTGCCGCCCTTCGTCAATCCGGGCGACAGGATCCGGGTCAACACGGAAACCGGCGAATATCAATCACGCGCGTAACAGCCATCCGCCCCGCGGACCCGTGGCCGGCGGTCGCTGACCGCGCCGGCGGCGGGCGCCCGGGCCACCCGCACTGATGCCGTCCCCGATCCTGCCGCGCATCCTGTTCCTGTTCGGGATCGGCTTCCTGCTGGCCAACGCCCGCATTCTGATCGACTACTGGTACTACCGGCGCCGGCGGCGCGCGGCCATTCTCACGTGGCCCGACACGCGCACCGGATATTCGAGGCTGACGGCGGCGATCGCCGTCGCGCTGGGACTGCTCCTGGTCTACAACCTCGGAATTGAGCGCCGGCCGTCGATCCAGGTGTTCGGCGAGGCGATGATGTTCCTCTACTACGCCTGCCTCGCCCCGCTCGGCCGCCGGATCGGCCGCGGATTCTACGAGGACGGCATCTGGGCCGAGTCCGGGTTCATCCCCTACTGGCAGATCGGCGGCATCAGCTGGCGGGAAGGCGAACAGGTGACGCTCATCGTCATTTCGCGGCTGCGCAATCTCGCGCGGCGGCTGATCGTGCCCGGGCCGCATTACGCCGAAGCGCGGCGGGTGCTGAGGGACAGGATCCAGGCGCACGACATCCAGTTTGCCGGGACCAGCCTCGACCTGGGCAGCCACGACGAGCGGGAGGACGTCTGACTGGTGCCCGGCTGCGGGCGGCGCCGGCCGGACGCCCGGACGCGCGCCGTCAGCGCGGGTGGGGACGTGATATGCGAATCTCCGGAATGACGTTGATGATCGCGGCGGCCCTGCTCGCCGCGGCGCTGCCCGGCCGCGCCGGGCCGCGGCTGGCCTCGGCCACCGTGGCGATGCGTGTCGAGCTGAACCGCCCCTACATCGACGTCACGCTCGAGGGGCCGGCCGGCCGGCCGGTGCGCGCCCGCGCCTGGGTGGATACCGGCGGCGGCGGGCTGCTCCTCAGTGCCGGCCTCGCCCGGCGGCTCGGCCTCGCGCCGGACGGCAAGGCGATCCGCACGGAAGGGAGCCTGATTGCCGGAACGTCCGCCCCCCGGCTGGCCATCGGCGGCATGCCGATCGCGCTCGCCGGCCGGCGCTCGACCTACATCGCGGAAGACGCGCCGGAGATGCTCCAGGACACCGACGCGCAGCTCGCGCTGCCGGGCCGCCTGCTCCGGCGGTACGTGGTGGCGCTCGATTATCCGGCGCGCACGTTCACCATCGCGAGGCCGCGCGCCGCGCTCCTGGAGGGAACGCGGGTCGACAGCTACATCGGCGCGTCCGGGATGCCGGTGGTCTGGCTCTCCGTGGGCGGGGTGCGCCGGGGATTCCTGCTCGACTCCGGCGGGCAGTATCTGATGGTGTCGGCCGCCGCCCTGCACGCCTGGACGACGGCGCATCCGGACTGGCCGGCGGTGGCCGGCGCCTTCGGCCCGGCCGACATGCTGCTCGGAACCGCGGAAGCGAAGTTCGACATGGTCCGTCTCGCGAGCCTCGTGTGGGGACCGTATCGGATTGCCCATGCGGGGGCGGTCTCGCGTCGCCCCGGCGTCTACGAGCGGGGCATGTCGGCGATGCTCGGTCGCCCGGTGATCGGCTCGATTGGCGGGAACGTGCTTCGAGCCTTTCGGGTCACGATCGACTATCCGCACGGCGTGGTGTACCTGAAGAAGATCAGGACCCTCACGCCCCCGCTGTCCATGGTGGCGGTCACGCTCGAACCGGCGGCCCGGGGCGGCTACCGGGTCGCCGGCGTGGCGCCCGGCGTTCCGGGGGTCGAGGCCGGCGACCGGCTCCTGACCGTGGACGGCCTGGAGGTGTCCGGCCTGCCGTTCTTCCGGCTGGTGGCGATGCTGAGCGGGCGGCCGGGCCAGATGCGGACGCTCACGCTCCGGCGCGCCGGCAGGACCGTGCGGGCGAGGGTGCCCGTCCGGTCGATCTTCTGACGGCTTCCGCGCCGGCCGGCGCGAGGGTGCCGGAGATTCGCCTTTTATTCGTCGCATCGCGCGTCTCTGCCGCCAGGATCCGGGCCGCGCGCAACGGCCCGGGAGCCGGGCGGGCCGCGCCGGACGTTTTGCGCTGCAGGCAGGGGGAAATCGGCCCGATACTTGACTGTGCGGTCCCGTGCGGACCGCCGGCAGAGGAGCGCCCCATGGCACGTGCGACCTGGAAGGGTTATCTGAAGGTCAGTCTGGTCACCATCCCGGTCAAGGTGTTTCCGGCGACCGAATCGGGTGCGGCACTGTCGTTCAACCAGCTGCACGAGCCATGTCAGACGCGGATTCAGCAGAAGCGCTGGTGTCCGCACTGCGGGCGCGAGGTGCCGTTGAGCGAGGTGGTCAAGGGGTACGAGTTCGAGAAGGGGAAGTACGTCGTCCTGTCCGACGAGGACTTCGCGAAGGTGCGGCCGGAATCGACGCGGGTCATCGACCTCGTGCGGTTCGCCGACGAGCAGGCGCTCGATCCGATCTACGTCGACCGTGCGTACTACCTGGCGCCCGACGGTCCGGTGGCCGCGCAGGCGTTTGCCGTGATGCGGGAAGGGATGCGCGGGAAGGTGGGGGTCGGCAAGCTCGCCCTGTACGGCCGCGAATATCTGGTGGCGGTCCGGACGCTGGACCGGGCGCTCGTGATGTACACGCTGCACCAGGCGGGCGAGGTCCGGCACCTGAGCGCGATCGAGGAGCTGGAGTCGGTCCCCGAGAAGGTGAAGCCGGAGGAAGTGAAGCTGGCGCGGCAGGTGGTGAAGAATTTCGAGGGGCCGCTGGCGCTCACCGATTTCCGCGACGAGTACCGCGAGGGGCTGCTGAAGATCATCGAGGCGAAGGTGGCGGGCGAGGAGATCGTGGCGCCGGAGGTCGAGGAGCCGGCGAAGGTCGTCAACCTGATGGACGCGCTGCGCCGGAGCCTCGATGCGGTCAGTGCGTCGAAGAAGAAGCCGGCCAGGGCGGCGATCCGGCCGGTCGCGGCGAAGGGGAAGCGGAAGCGGGCGTAATCACCGGCGAAGGAGCGACAGGATCCAGCCGATCAGCCCCGGTCCGTGGGCGGTCGGGTCGTGAATCCAGCCGGGCGGCGTGAGCCACACGAACGCCAGGATCGCGATCACCCAGAGGTCGTACGGCAAGGTGGCCCGCTCATCGGTCCAGAAGAAGGCCCGCCAGAGGATCCGTCCCGGCCACTGCAGCAGCTTCATCATGGTTCGTCGGGATTCCGGTGCTACTGTCCGGCCAGGGCCCGCCGGGCGGCGGCGCCGTGCGCGTCCCGGGGCCGCAGCTCCCGCCAGGTGTAGTAGATCCGATCGGCGACGGTGGCGATCGACAGGACCAGGATGACCAGCAGCACGGCGGCCATCCGGTTGGTGAACGCGCCGATCATGAAGAGCACGATCCGCTCCGGCCGCTCCATGAAACCGACCTTGCACTTCGGGATGAGCGACTCGGCGCGCGCGCGCGTGTAGCTGGTCATCACCGAGAACATCATCGCGAGCGCCGTGATCATCACGTAGTCGGTCCGGTGCAGGCCGGCGTACAGGTAGATCAGGCCGACGAACAGCGCGATGTCCGAGAAGCGGTCCATGACCGAGTCCCAGAAGCCGCCGAACGCCGTCTCGATGGCGCGCGCCCGCGCCACCTTGCCGTCGATGAAGTCGAAGATGTTGGCGACGACCATGAGGAGGCCGGCCAGCGGAAAGTGCCCGAGGGCGAGCGCCCAGGCGGCGGCCGCGTTGACCACGACGCCGGTGAAGGTCAGAACGTTCGGGTGGATCCGCAGCTTCACGCAGAGGGCGATGATCGCCCGCAGCGGAAACATGCAGATCGACCCGATGGTGCCGGTGAACGTCATTGAACTCGCCGGGCGCCCGTGGCCGGGACGGGCGCCGATCCAGGTGCGGTAAAGTAGGTGGAGACGGAGATCCCCAGCACCGGCCGCAGAACCGGGTCATGGTAGCCCATGCCCATCCGTGAACTCAAGGAGCAGATCGCCCGCCTGCCCGAGCAGCCGGGAGTCTACCTGTACTACAACGCCGCCGGCGAGACGATCTACGTGGGCAAGGCGCGGTCGCTGCGGGACCGGGTGCGGAGCTATCTCGGGGCCGCCGGCAGCAGCCCCAAGACCGACGCGCTGCTGGATGAGGTCAGCCGTCTCGAGGTGATCGTCACCGACTCGGTGGTCGAGGCGCTGGCGCTCGAGAACCACCTGATCAAGCAGCGGGTGCCCCGCTACAACATCCTGCTGCGCGACGACAAGAACTACCCGTACCTCCAGCTGACGCTCGGCGAGCCGTTTCCCCGGGTGCTGGTGGCGCGCCGCGTCGAGCGCGACGGCCACTACTACGCGGGACCGTTCCTCCCCGCGTCGCTGGCGCGCCGGACGATGAGCCTGACGCACCGCCTGTTCGGCATCCGCTCGTGCAACGAGGTCATCACGGGCCGGCGCGGCCGCCCCTGCGTCGAGTACGACATCCATCGCTGCATCGCGCCGTGCGTCGAGACGCTGTGCACGCCCGAACGCTACCGGGAGGCGGTCGAGGACACGCGGCTGTTCCTCGACGGGCGGAACGCC
>Ga0307374_10005693_pt1 | contig 20016 bp, 18 predicted proteins | sample OX3MG_FD_202532 | JGI IMG/M metagenome (GOLD analysis project Ga0307374, IMG submission 202532) | Soil microbial communities from Risofladan, Vaasa, Finland - OX-3 | ecosystem: Environmental > Terrestrial > Soil > Coastal area > Acid sulfate soil | place: Finland: Risofladan, Vaasa | collected...
GAAGCCCTGATCTCAAAGCCGACGACGGGGTTGAGCTCGCGGAGGAGCTCGAGGACGCCGGAGCGGACTCCCCGGTCGTCGTGGGTGATCCCGAGCTCGTAGATGCTGGAGCGGACCTGGCGGATGGTGCCGTCGATGTCCGAGATCGCCACGTTCAACCGCTCGGCGATCCCTTCGCCCGCCGTCGCCGCGATGCTCTGGAGCGAGAGCCCCACCGCGAACAGCTGCTGAATGACCGTGTCGTGCAGGTCCCGGGCCAGCCGGTCCCGGTCCTCGTACACGGCCATCTCCTGGACCCGTTGGTGCAGGCGGGTGTTCTCGACGGCGACCCCTGCCGCCAGGGCCAGGGCTTCCACCAGTGCCTGGTCGTCCCGGGTGAACTCGGACCAGCCGATCTTGTCGGTGAGGTAGAGGTTGCCGTACACCTCGCCGCGCGACTTGATCGGCACCCCGAGGAACGACGTCATCGGAGGGTGGCCCGGGGGAAAGCCGCGGGCCTCGGGGTGGTCGCCGAGCACGGCCATCCGCAGGGGCCGGGGATCGGTGATGAGAAGCCCCAGCACCCCCTTGCCGGTCGGGCGGGACCCGATCCGCTCCTCGGTCGCCGGGTCGAGCCCCACCGTGGTGAACTCGGCCAGCGCGCTGCGGTCCTCGTTCAGGACCCCGAGAGCCCCGTAGCGGGCGCCGGTCATCGAACAGGCCTCCTCCACGACGTGGCGGAGCAGGGCCGGAAGCTCGAGCTCCGCCTCGAGCAGCAGCGTCGCCTCAAAGACCCGGCGGAGCTTGACCGGGTCCTCGATCGAGCCGTACGACACCCCAACAGGCTATCGACGGTCCCAATCCGCCGCAGGCCCCCGTGGTCCGCCCGGGCTCCTCTTGCAATTGCACTGGCGACCAGGGTATTTCCGGTATGCGAGTTGCCCGGTGGCGGTTTGGTTGGAAGGATGGTCCGGTGAGCGTTGGCGTCTTCCTCCTCGACGACCACGAAGTCGTCCGAACCGGTCTGCGGTCGCTGCTCGAGGCCACCGACGATCTCGTCGTGGTCGGCGAGGCCGGCACCGTCGCCGAAGCGCTGGCCCGGATCCCGTCCACCCACCCGCGCGTTGCGCTCCTTGACGTCCGGCTCCCTGACGGGAGCGGGGTAGAGGTCTGTCGCGAGATCCGATCGACGTTGCCGGAGATCGCCTGCGTCATGCTCACGTCCTACGCCGACGACGAGGCGCTCTTCGCCGCCGTCATGGCCGGTGCGGCCGGCTACGTGCTCAAGCAGGTGGGGGGCACGGCCCTCATCGACGGCATCCGCCGCGCCGCAACCGGCCATTCGCTCCTCGACCCGGTGCTCACCGAGCGGGTGCTCAACCGTCTCCGTGACGGCCCGGATGAAGACTCCCGGCTGGCCGGCCTCACACCCCAGGAGCGTCGCATCCTCGACCTGATCGCCGAGGGAAAGACGAACCGCCAGATCGCCGGCTCGATGTACCTCGCCGAGAAGACGGTGAAGAACTACGTCTCCAACCTCCTGGCCAAGCTCGGCATGGAGCGGCGTACCCAGGCGGCGACCTATGCGGCGCGTCTCGACGAACGCTCGGCGCAGGCGTCTCGCGCCGACGGGACCGGTACCTGACGAGGAGCCTTCACCGTTCTTCCGGTGCCGAGTGGTGCTGCCGCTCGAGCTCGTCGAGGCGGAGGCCCCGCGAAGCCAGGGCTCGCTCGATCCTTGCCCGCGCGTACAGCGGCTGGGCGAAGCCGTGCACGTCGCAGTCGATCCCCAGCCGCCGGGCGAGGTCGATGAGGGTCGCGTCGTAGGCCAGCTGGTCGGCCACGGCGGCCGGCGCCGGGTGTGGCCCGGTCGGTGACGATATCGGCAGGATCAGCCGGCTCCGGTACCGGAGCAGCTTGGCCAGCAGAGCGCCGGTCGGCGGTTCCCCGTCCGACCAACGGTGGTCGCCAAGGGCGGCGACGAGGAGTTCGGCGTACATGGACATGACAAGCTCTCACCCACTGTTGTCCGGTGGAACGTCGCCACACCAGGGGAAAAGGTCCCGATCGAGGGCCGGGCGCCCTGGTCCGGGCCGGGCTTGCCGGTCCGTGGTACGCCCGCCGGGCGGCGGCGGATCCCGGACTTGCCAGGGTCGAGGCCTCAGCCGGATCAGATGGTACCGGTCGCCGCCTGAAGGCCGAGGCTGACGACTCCGACGGTGGCCCAGAGGATGGCGCCGAGGAGGATCGGTCGGGGTCCGGCGCGGCGGACGTGGCCGGGATTGGTGGACAGGCCGATGGCGGCGAGGGCGGCGGTGATCATATAGGTGGCCAGGCCGGACAGCCCGTGGTGCCAGTGGGAGGGGACGAGGCCGACGGTGTTGAGGGTGACGGCGGCAGCGAACCCGAGGATGAACAGGGGGACGACCCGGCGAAGCGCGAACTTGGCCCGGGGCGCGGCCGGGTGCGGGCCGGCTGCGTGCGGGCCGGCTGGGGCGCCGGCAGCGGCCACGGAACGGCGGTTGCGCCACGCGGCAAGGCCCATGCAGATGGGAACGATCGCCAGGGTACGGGTGAGCTTGACCACGATGCCGTACGACGCCGCGGCGTGGCCGTAAATGGTGGAGGCGGCGGCGACCGACGACATGTCGTTGATCGCGGTGCCCGCCCACAGGCCGAAGGCGTGCTGGGACAACCCGAGGAGGTGCCCGAGGGAGGGGTAGAGGAGCACGGCGACCACGTTGAAGGTGAAGATGGTGGCGATCGCGTAGCTCACGTCGGCCTCGTCGGCGCCGATGACGGCGTCGGTGGCCGCGATGGCCGAGGCGCCGCAGATGGCGGTGCCGACGCCGACGAGGATGTTGAGGTCGGAACGCAGGCCGAGCGCCCGGCCGGCCGCCCAGGCCACGGCGAGGGCGACGACCAGCGTGCCGAGCAGGACGGGAAGCGAGCCCTGCCCGGTGGAGAGGACCTGGCGGAGGGACAGACCCAGGCCGAGGACCACGATCGAGCCCTGCAGGACCCGCTTCCCGGTGAAGGCCAGTCCGGGCTGGAGGCGCCCGGAGGGAGGGCGGACGGCGGACACGATGATGCCGGTGACGATGGCGAACACCGGCGCGCCGACGATCGGGACGAGCCCACCGACGACGGTGGCCGCGGCGGCGATACCGGCGGCCGCGGCCATGCCGGGGACCAGCCGCGCCAACCGGCCGCCGGTGCGTCCGAAGTTGGTCACCGATGCCGGGGCGACCCTCGCTGTCGGGGCCTGGCCGGCCTGCACGTCGGGTTCCTGGTTGACGGACACGTGTCCCTCCTCCCGCCACCCAGCTTGCGTCGAGCGGGTCCGGTCCGGAACCCGTGTTCTGACGAGCAGGTTATAAGGTTTGCTTATGCCTCTGCCTCAACCACTCCCGGATCTGGCCGCGTTGGACCTCCTCGTAACGGTGGGCGAGCTGGGATCGATCAGCGCAGCAGCCGAGGCGCACCGGGTGACCCAGCCGGCGGCGAGCATGCGACTGCGGTCGCTCGAACGTGTGCTCGGGCTGCAGCTCCTCGAGCGGGTCAGGACCGGCTCACGCCTCACCCCGGCGGGGGCGGCGACCGTGGAGTGGGCGGGGGCGATCCTGCACGACCTGCGAGCCCTCCTTGCGGGCACCGCGGCGCTGCGCAGCAACGAGCGCTCCCACCTGCGCCTGGCCGCCAGCCTCACCGTGGCCGAGTACCTGATCCCCGGCTGGCTGAGGCAGCTGGCCACCGCCCTGCCGGACGTGGGGGTGTCGCTCGAGATGGGCAATACCGCGCACGTCGCCGAGCTGGTCGCCCAGGGCCAGGTCGAGCTGGGTTTCATCGAGGGGCCACGACCACCCGGCCGGCTGCGCTCCCGGGACCTCCGGGACGACGAGCTGGTGGTCGTCGTCGGCAGGAGCCACCCGTGGGCCCGCCGGCACAGCCCGGTGACCGCCGCCGAGCTGGCCGCGACCCCGGTGCTGCTGCGCGAGCGCGGGTCCGGGACCCGGGACATCCTCACCTCGGCGCTGGCCGAGCACAGCCTCGAGGTCCGGGCGTCGATGGAGCTCGGCTCCACCACGGCCATCAAGGCGGCGGCGATCGCCGGCAGCGGACCCGCCGTGCTCTCCGCCCTGGCCGTCGAGACCGAGCTCCGTGCCGGCCGGCTGGTGGCCGTCCCATGCGTCGCGCTACGACTCGAGCGGACCATCCGAGCGGTGTGGACCACCGAGCACTCGCTGTCCCAGCCCGCCGCCCGCCTGATCGCCATCGCCGCCTCCGGCGCCTCCGCCTCGCCCAGGGCCCGGTCGGGCGGGTAGGCGGGGTAGTCGGCCTGGTCGGCTCGTCAGGCGAGCTTCATGAACATGCGCTGAACCTCGTTGAGGGCGTAACCGTCGGCCGCCGCCTCCTCGGGGTGCTCGAGGCAGTACACGAGTCCCGACGCCACGAGCTTGAACCCGGCCTGCTCGAGTGCCTTGGTCGCCGCCGACAACTGGGCCACGATGTCGCGGCACTCCCGGCGATCGTCGAGCATCCGCTCGACTCCTTGGACCTGACCCGCCACCCGACGCAACCGCTTGCGGACGTCATCGACGACCTCCGGGGGAAGCTCCATCACCTTCTCCTCCCGAGGAGCCGATCGCCCCTGTCGCGCCGCCGTGCCTGCCGTTCGATGGTCATACCCGGCCCACAGCGGACCTGATGTGATGAAGGAGCGGCGTCTCGGGGATGTCGGTCATACTGCCCCGCTGTTCGCCGGCTCCACCAGGCCGGTCGCCAGGATGTCCAAGTAGTAGGGCAGCAACTCGGCCACCGGGACACGCCCCTCTTGCTCGCACCACGACATCAGAGCCACCCGGCCCGCCGCAAGCGTGGTGGCCACCACCACGGCCGCGTAGTGGTCGTGGGCGACGTCGGTACCGCGTCGCCGGGCGAGGGCGGTGACCAGCTCACGTTCCGTGTCGGCCCAACGGGCCGCGTGATGGGCCATGAGGCGGGGATCGGTGCGGAGCAGGGCCAACCGCTTCAGGAAGTCGCGGCGGTCGGCGTCGAAGCGGCAGAGGAACTCCACGAGCACCTCACGTAAAGCACGAGGCGGGCTCTCCGCGGACGGACGGGCGACCAGGCGGTCGCAGACCTCGGCAACCGCTGATGGGTCCCACCCGGTGATGGCGTCCTCTTTGGACGAGAAGTAATTGAAGAAGGTGCGCGCCGAGACATCGGCGGCGGCGGCGATGTCCTCCACGGTGACGGCATGGAAACCCCGGTCGGCGACCAGGTCGACCGCCGATCGACGCAGGGCGTCGCGGGTGGAACGCTTCTTGCGCTCCCGCAGAGAACCCGCCGCAACTCCCGCCCCCCCTACTGTGGCCATAATTTCATTATAGGAATATCTGCAGCCCGCGCAAATCAGTGCTCATGATGGGCTAGGTTCTCCGGGTTCGGTCCAAACCCACGGAGGCCTCCCCCGCATGCGTGATCTGGCCCGGTGGTGCTTTCAGCATCGCAAGCTCGTCCTGTTGCTGTGGCTCGTGGCGCTGGTTGGTTCTTTCGCGCTCTCCCGAACTGCCGGGACCGAATTCTCCACCAAGTTCCAACTGCCCGACACCCCTTCTGCAAGAGCCTCGAGCCTCCTGCAGAAGGAGTTCCCGGCAGTCTCGGGTAGTTCGGACCAGATCGTCCTGCACGCCACGTCGGGATCGGTCACCGGCCCGGCAGTGGAGGCCAAGGCCGAAGCCATGCTCAACCGCGTTGCCCGGCTGCCCCATGTGAAGTCGGTGGCCAGCCCCTTCACACCCACCGGCACCAACCAGATCAGCAAGGACGGCACGGTGGCGTTCGCTACCGTCACCTTCGACGAACAGTCCCAGGCGTTGCCGAAGGCCGCAGTTCGGCAGGTCATCGACACCGCGCAGGCGGCCGAGGACTCCCGGCTGCAGGTGGAACTGGGTGGGCAGGACATCCAGAACGCCGAGGCCCCAACCAGTTCCGCCAGCACGCTCTTGGGCGTGGTGCTGGCCCTCCTCGTGCTCGGGATCGCGTTCGGAGCCCTTCTGGCTGCCGTCCTCCCGCTGATCACCGCCCTCATCGCCATCGGTATCGGCTACTCGGTCACCGGGCTGCTCACCCACGCCTTCTCCGTCGCCAGCTTCGCCACCGTCCTCGGCGTGCTGATCGGGCTCGGGGTTGGGGTCGATTACGCCCTGTTCATCGTGACCCGGCATCGGAGCGGGCTGAAGGGCGGCCGCACCGTCGAGGACGCCGCGGTGAACGCCGTCGACACCGCTGGCCGGGCGGTGTTCTTCGCCGGGATCACCGTCTGCATCGCGTTGCTCGGCCAGTTCGCCCTCGGCGTCTCCTTCCTGTACGGGATCGCCGTGTCCGCCGCCATCACCGTGGCCCTGACCATGCTGGCGTCGCTCACGCTGCTCCCGGCCCTGCTCGGCTTCTTCGGGATGAAGGTCCTCAGCCGCCGGCAGAGGGCCGGGATGAAGGCAACGGGCCCGGTCGGCGAGGAGGTCACCGGGTTCTGGCGCCGCCTGGCGGAGGGCGTCGAGCGCAGGCCGGTGCTCCCCGCCACCGTCGCGCTGGCCGCGGTCGTCATCCTCGCCCTGCCGTTCTTCAGCCTCCGCCTCGGGCTCGACGATGCCGGGAGCGACCAGGCCGGGACGACGACCCGCCAGGCCTACGACCTGCTCGCCCGGGGGTTCGGTCCGGGGTTCAACGGGCCGTTCCAACTGGTGGCCCGGCTGCCCTCGCCGGGTGATGACACCGCGTTCGTCAACCTGGCCCGCGATCTGTCGAGGCAACCCGGCGTGGTGGCGGTCACTCCACCCAGGGTGAGCCCGAGCGGGCAGGTGGCCGTGGCCGACCTCTACCCGTCGACCAGCCCGCAGGCCGTTCAGACCTCGACGCTCCTGAACCACCTCCGCGGCGAGGTCATCCCGAGGGCGGTCGCCGGCACCGGGCTCACCGTCCTGGTGGGCGGCGCGACTGCCATCCAGACCGACTTCTCCCACGTGCTGTCCTCGAAGCTCCCGCTCTTCGTGGGTGTCGTGGTCCTCCTGGCCTTCCTGCTGCTCATGGCCGTCTTCAGGAGTCTGTTGATCCCGCTGGTCGCGTCGGTCATGAACCTGCTCTCGGTCGGTGCCGCGCTCGGCATCATGAACGCCATCTTCTCGTGGGGGTGGGGAAACTCGCTGTTCGGGATATCGGGCACGGCCCCGGTCGAGGTGTTCGTCCCGGTGATCATGTTCTCCATCCTCTTCGGGCTGTCCATGGACTACGAGGTGTTCCTGGTCAGTCGAATGCACGAGGAATGGCTGCCGACGCGCGACAACCGCCGGGCTGTCACCTTGGGCCAGGCCGAGACCGGCCGGGTGATCACGGCGGCAGCCTCCATCATGATCCTGGTCTTCGCCTCGTTCGTCCTCGGCGGCAGCATCATCATCAAGCAATTCGGTATCGGCCTCGCCGGCGCCATCGTCATCGACGCCTTCATCATCCGGACCGTCCTGGTCCCCTCCCTCATGCACCTCATCGGCAAGGCCAACTGGTGGCTTCCGGGGTGGCTCGATCGGATCATCCCGCACCTCAACGTCGAAGCAGCGGACATCCCCGCCCCCGTCCTCGTCGAGCCAGTGCCCGTGGACCACGCCGGCGCGGGATCCATCCCGAAGTAACCGCACGGCCGCTCCGCATCTCCTCCGAGGCCGCCGCGACCAGACCGGGGACGGGGCGCCAAGGGCCCCTACCGGCTCGTGGACCGCAGTCTGAACCGGGCGCCCGCTGGGTCCGCCACCGTGGCCAGGCGACCGTAGGGGGAGTTCTCGGCATCGGTCACGACCGAGCCACCCAGGACCTTCACCTTTGCAACGGAGGCGTCGGCGTCGGCGACCTCCCAGTAGACGGACCAGTGGGCGGGCGCGTCCTCCGGGAGGATGGCCGAGGCATCCATGATCCCCGCCAAGTCGTCCCCACCTCCCGGGTCGCGCATGGTCGCGTAACGGAATTCGTCGCTGTCGGCCACCGTGGTGGTGACCCAGCGGAACACCGAGCGGTAGAAGGCGACCGCGGCCTCGTAGTCCCGGGTGTGCAGCTCGAACCAGCTCGGGGCGCCGTGCTCGCCCAGGACGGTGAATCCTGGGAAGGTCCCAGGCTGCCAGGCACCCAGGTGGGCGCCGGTCGGGTCGACGAGCACCGCCTGGGTGCCGAGGTCGGCGATCGGCATGGCCGGCGAGATCACCTGGGCGCCTCCGGCCTCGGCCGCCGCGAGGGTCTTGGCGATGTCGTCGGTGTCGAGATAGATCCTCCAGGAGTTGTCGGCCGGCACGTCGCCCATGTCGCCCATGGCTCCCGCGGTGGGCACCCCGTCGCGGGTGAACATGAAGTAGCCCCCGAACTCGGGGCTCGGCTCCTGGGCCTCCCAGCCGAAGAGCTCGCCATAGAACCTGCGGCTACCTTCGACGTCGGAGGTCCACAGGTCGGCCCAACAGGGCGATCCGATGGGCGCGCTGTCACGGGTGGGCATGCCTGCTTCTCTGGCTCGTTGGACTGGTCATCTGCTTTGACGGGCCCGGGGCTCGGAACTCATCGGTCCTCCGTCGATCTTCTGGAGCGGAACGGCTCCAGATCGCATTGGGCCGACAGGCCCTCGCTCACGGCCACTTCGCTCCATGGTAGCGAAGGGACATCGGCCCCGGCATCTGGGTGGTAGCGGCCGCTCTCCGGGTTCGGCGCACGTGAGGGGCCGGAGGCGCTCATATACCCCAGTAGGGTATATTGCCGGCAAGGGAGGTCCTGCCATGACGTCGCCCGGCTACATCGACGAGAAGGCTGCCGTCCAGAGGCGGCTGAGGCGGGTCGAAGGGCAGATCCGTGGGCTTCAGCGCATGGTCGAGCAAGACCGCTACTGCATCGATATCCTCGACCAGATATCGGCGACGACCCGTGCCCTCCAGGCCGTGGCCCTCGAGCTTCTCGACGACCATCTGTCTCACTGCGTGATGGACGCGATGACCGCGGGCGGCTCCGAGGCAGAGGAAAAGATCAAAGAGGCCTCTGCGGCGATCGCTCGGATGGTCCGGTCATGATGCACCTCATGGCCGTCAACCCCCTCGTCGATGTCGGCCGCGGCATCCGCGAGGGCTTCTTCATGTTCTGGGAGACCCTCTGGGCCCTCGTCCTCGGCTTCTCGATCTCGGGGGTCGTGCAGGCGTTCGTGCCCAAGGAGCGGCTGCAGGCCAAGCTCGGAGATCACCGGCCTGCAGCCGTCGGCCGCGCGGCCGGCTACGGCATGGTCTCGTCGAGCTGCTCGTACGCGGCTTCGGCCATGTCGAAGTCGCTCTTCGCCAAGGGAGCGGACTTCGTCGCTGCCATGGTCTTCATGATCGCGTCGACGAATCTCGTGGTCGAGTTGGGGATCGTCATGCTGGTGCTTCTCGGTTGGCAGTTCATGGCTGCGGAGTTCGTCGGCGGGCCCATCATGATCGTCATGCTCGCCCTTCTGGGCGGTTTCGTCTTTCGCAAGCCACTCGTTGAGGCTGCACGCCGTCGGGTCGCCGGTCCCGCTCCGGGCGAGCATGACCATGCGGCAATGTCCGGTGTCTCGGCCGAGCGTCAGGAAGAGCTCGAGCGGGCGTCGTGGTCGGCGAAGTTTCGCTCTCCGGCTGCCTGGTCCGACGCTGCGAGCTACTCGGTGGCCGACGCGACGATGCTGCGCAAGGAGCTGGTCATCGGCTACACCGTCGCAGGGTTCCTGGCGGCCCTCGTTCCGACACACGTCTGGAATGCGCTCTTCGTCCACGGGCACGGATTCTGGACGAGCGTCGAGAATGCGCTCGTCGGCCCGGTCATCGCAATAGTGAGCTGGGTCTGTTCCATCGGGAACGTCCCCCTCGCCGCAGCGCTCTGGTCCGGCGGGATCAGCTTCGGCGGGGTGATCTCGTTCGTGTTTGCCGATCTGATCGCCATGCCGCTGATCCTCATCTACCGGAAGTTCTACGGCGGCAATCTGACCCTGCGCCTCGTGGGGCTCTTTTACGTGATCATGGTCTTCGCGGGACTTCTGACCGAAGGCATCTTCGGCCTGTTTCGTGCGATCCCGACGACTCGGGCGCTCGACGTGACGTCAGCCCACTTCGAGTGGAACTACACGACGTACCTGAACTTCGTCTTCATCGCTGTTGCCGCTGGCGTGTGGTGGCTGGCTCGGAACAGGGCACACCTCGGTGGTGGTCACGGCTATACCATCGACCCTGTGTGCGGAATGCAGGTTCGTCTCGACGACGCCCCCGCGCAGGCGGCGTTCGCCGACAGGCAGTACCGGTTCTGCTCGGATCGTTGTCGTGAGCGCTTCGAGGCGAGCCCCGATCGGTACCTGTCCGGCGACGCGCACCCCGACGAGGGTCCCTCGCCCGAGGCGGCGATCGCCGTCGACCCGATCTGCGGAATGACGGTCGACCCCACGACGGCCGCAGCCCACCGCACGTTCGAAGGAGCGGAGTACTGGTTCTGCAGCCCGAGATGTGCGGCGAGGTTCGACGCCGACCCGCGGCGCCACGTCGCCGCGGGTCGGGTGCCGCACGACCATCGCCGTTGATCGGTCGTTCGCGCCGGCGTCGCCGCTGATCGGGCCGACCGGGCCGACCGGGCAGTCAGGATGTGCTCGAGAGCGGGGCTCGACCGCCGTAGATCACGTGGTCAAGGTGCTTCCAGTACACGTCGACCGCCTCAAAGCCCGCCGCTCGCATGAACTCGAGTTGGGGTGCCAGAGGGCTCATGTAGCGTACGTGGTTCTCATAGCGGAGCTGTTCCTCGGGCGTGCGGTTGTTGCGCTTCGCCGCCGACGCCGGGTCCTGGCGGTCATCGGCCCGCTGCCAGGCCGCCTCGACGACCGGGTCCCCGGCGGTCACCGGATCGTAGTTGAAGTACCAGCCACCCGGCGCCAGGCGGGCCACGATCTCGCGGAACAACTCCTGCTTGCGTCGGTCGGGGAGGTGGTGCACGCACAGTGAGCTGACCATCGCTGCCACCTCGGTCGGAATCCCCGGCGGCCAGAGATCATCGCCGAGGTCGAACTCCACACAGGAGTAGCGGCCGTTGTACGAGCTGAGAGCCCGCGTCGCCTCCTCCATCATCTGCGAGGAGTAGTCGGCGAGGATGGCCGAGGCGCGAGGGTACCGGTCGAGAACCGCCCGGGCGGCAGCACCGGTACCCGCTCCGAGGTCGACGAAGGTGAACGGCTCGTCATCGGCGAACGGCAGCAGGTCGGCCATGAGGCGGCGCTGCTCGCCCCTCCGCCGCTCACGGTCCTCGGCGGTCGCGACCCAGTAGGAGATCCCCTGATCGGACTTCCAGATGGCGGCGTTCGTGTCGGTGCGGTCGATGCTGTCGCTCATACCTGAAACCTATCGACTCCCGGTTCCGGTCAGGAACCGCCCCGGCCCCGGTCAGGAACCCAGGGGGATCGCACAGGACCACGGCGAACCACCGCGCCGGCGCCTACGCCCTCGGGGTCGACACGGGCGGGAACACCGACGTCCGGATGGTTGTTGAATTAAGTGGAGACCATCAAAGGGTTTCCGAAGGAGGTGGCGAATGTGATTCAGGGTTCGTCTTCACCGAGGAGCGAGCTGTAGAGGGATCGCCCGAGTGGTCGGGCAGCCTCAGGTTCGGACGGCAGGCAGTTCCGTCGGGGACGCTGCAGCGGCAAGGGGCCCGTAAGGCTCGTTGAGGTGTTTCTCTACTGGTCCCGCTCTTCGGGTACAACAGAGAAAAGTGCCCGGCTCTTGCTCAACGGTGGGACGGGCATTTTCGCGCGAGGGGCCGCCGGCGCTCAATCTGGTGTGATGAGGCCGTAATGGCCGTCGTAGCGACGGTAGAGAACGTTGCCCCGGCCGGTCGTCGTGTTGGCGAAGAAGAGGTGGGGCTCTCCTCCCGCGTTCAGACGTTCGATCGCCTCTTCGAGCCTGAGGGCAGGCGGAGGTACGTCGGACACCTCGATCAGCGTGGCCGTGGGTCCGAGGTCGGTGGTGGTCGCCATCCTGACCAGCCGATACGGCCCGTCGAGCCGCTCGATGATGCTGTCGGCGCCGCTGGCGAGGTCGCTGAACAGGTAGAACTCGTAGTCGAGCTGTTCCATGTCGAACACGGCTTCGTCAGGGGTGAGGTCGTTGACTGCGAACGTCTTGTGCCGAACGAGCTGGCGGTCCTCCACCGGCCGGTCGAAGTACGACGGTCGCGACGTCGGCAGGTCACCATGCTGCCACTCGCCCGGGCGGTGGGTCGCCTCCAGACGATGGAGATGCTCTCGGCGTCGGGCGCGGTGCTCGAGTCGATCATGCAGGCGACCGACGAGCAGGTCGAGCGCCTCTGCCATCGTGTGCGCGGCCATCTGGGCGCGGACCAAGTCACCGTTGACGTCGAGGGCGACCTGTGCAATGGCGGGCCGGAGCCGCGCCGGGTCTGGTTCCCAGGTCAGCTTCACCCGTGCAAAGAGAACAGGCTCATCGAGCTCTTCTGCCACCTCGAGGATCGCGTTGCGGGCACGGTCCTTGACCTCATCGCCCACCTCACCCCTTGTCGACACGGTGACCTGCACTGGACGCCCTTCGGACGCCGCTACCTCCGATGGCTCAGGTCGTGATACCCATTGTTCGGCGATCTGGGCGTGGTCGATCCGGCATCGCACGACTGCCCCGAGCTCATCCGCCCGGCTCACCCCCCACGAGACGTCAGCCGTACCTCTGCCACCCTGTACCCGGGCGTGGCGCCCGCAGCCGAGCAGCGGGTTGCCCTCTACCCAGGCACGCAATGATCGACCGCTCAGGGATTCGCCGTCGACATGCACGACTGCATCGGGCGCGTACAGAGCGAGGACGCCAGGGGTATCACCCTGGGCCACGCTGGTAGCCCAGGCGCGTGCGACCTCGAGGGGATGCGCACCCGCGGAGCGAAGCTCGGGGTGGGCCTGGGCATAGGGAGTTGGACCCTTGGTGTCGATCCACCTGGCGCCGACGAGTGTCCCGAACCGATGGTGGTGGTGCGACACGCGGGCACCCTCTCGTAACCGAACTTCCACCGCTCTGTCGACGCCACCGACCCGACGGACGTCAAAGTGCACTCGAGCGCCCGCTCGGCGGGCCACCGACTCGATATCTGGCGAACGTGCCGCAAACAGCCGACCGCCTCGTGCGATCTCGGCCTCACCGGTCTTCGGGTCGAACCACTTCATCACCCCGTCAGGCATGTCCGAGCTCCCGTCCCGATCGGCGATACTCGAACGCCCCGACGTGGCCCAACTCGGCCAGCCCTCCCGCCTTGCAGAACTCGAGCGTCACGTGATGGGCGAATGCTTCGGTGATGGCCGCATCGACGACGTTCTGCACGCCGGTCGGTGTCGCGCCGCACCTCGGGCATCGCGTCCCGTCGACCATCAGCTGACCACAGTCGCCGCATCGCGCACCGCTGGCCGAAAAGGCCTCTTCGACGAGCAACGTCTCCACCTGCCCCGCACCGAGCGCCTCGAGCGTCGCAGTGAGCCCGGAGACGGCAGCTGCACCTTGGCTGGTGCGCTCGCGCAGCTCGTCGCCGAGCGCGATCTGATGCTGGTGCCGTACCTCGTCGACGACGTCGGTCGCAGCACGCGCCAACTCCGTCCGTTCGCTGAGTATCCGGTTCCCGATCCTGCCGGCAACCAGCTGTACCACTCCGCTCGGCAGGTGCTCTTCGAGGTGGGCGACGGACTCCCTCGTCCCGCTGAGCACGAGGCGCGTCGCGGGCCGGTGCGCCAGCTCCTCTACCACCGCTCGAGCGACACGGCGGTAGTGCTGGCGGGCGTGCTCCTCGTGGCGGCGCTCGAAGCTGCCAAGCTCGACGTCGGTGTCGACCTGCCGTTCCAATTCGTCGATCGGCGCCTCGATCTCCTCGACCATTCCTGACTCCAGGCGAAGCAGCCGCGCCCGCCAGCCGTCGACCGCCACGACGAGCGTCCGCTCCGATACCGCCAAGATCACACAGAGCTGGGCAATGTCGGGCCCGGGCCCGATGATCACCTGGTCACGCACGGGCAGCGGCAGGCCATACCCCTCGAAGAATCCCTCTGCTTCACACGAGAACGCGGCGACGCCCCTGGTCGTTCGGCGGTCGAGAGACCCGTTCAGCCAGTCCGCGATGCGGGACAGATCAGACTCAACTGCCTCCACAATGTCCTTTCCCTGGGCTTCGGCGCTCTCGCGGGCGAGCCGGAAGAGATGCTCGACATTCGGTGCGTAGTCCGAGGGCCGGGGGTGACGGCGCCCGTCGACGTCGAGATAGAAGCTCGTCACGACGGGGGTGCAATGACGCGCGGCGAGCGCCCGGACGACTGGCTCTTCGATCACCTTTCGATCATGGAGCACCCGGCGTGAGCACGCCAGGGTCTTCCGTCACATTCACCAAGGCACCCCCCGACCTCGGTCGGAAGTGATCGACGCGATCCGGGCCCACGGATGGTCTCCCTTCGCCGGTATTGTCCGGATCAGGTGGTCTGGGGTCGCTGAGGTTCACTCAGCCTCTCAGCCTCTCGGCTCCCTCTCCATCTCGCAGACCCACCCACCATCAAACGCTCTCGTGGCCGGCTTCGGTAGGGCCAAAGGTCCCATGAGGGCGACGAATCAGATCGGGCTCCCGCTCCCGGACCGAACGTAGTAGCGCAGACTTCGAAGGACACGATCTGTCCGCTGATATCGGAATCTGATATCGGAATCTGATATGCGGTACGGTTTGTCCCATGAGGGAGTTCCTCCGGGGAGCGGTGCAGCTGCACATCCTCCATCACGCCACCCATGGCGAGGTTCATGGGGCGTGGATAGCAGAGGAATTGGCTCGTCACGGATACAAGATCAGCCCCGGGTCCCTCTATCCCACTCTGCACACGATGGAGGCCGACGGACTGATCCGCTCCCGCGCCAGGGTTGTGGACGGGCGAGCCCGTCGTTCTTACGTGGCGACCGCCAAGGGACGCCGGACGCTGGAAGCGACAAAGATCCAACTACGCGAGCTGGCAGACGAGATCCTTGGAAAGGACAGATGAACGGGGATAACCGGGCCGGCCGACGCCATCCGGCCACAAGGGTGTCGCTCGGCACCATCGCCCGCGAGTGGACCCGAATCGGCTGCATCGGGTTCGGCGGCCCTCCTACACACATCACGCTGCTGCGTCGGTTGTGTGTCGAAGAGCGACAATGGATAGGACCCACTGAGTTCGAGGACGGAATCGCCGCGACCAACCTTCTCCCGGGTCCCGCGTCGACGCAGCTGGCAATCTTTTGCGCCTGGCGATTGCGGGGCACCGTCGGCGGTCTGCTGGGCGGTGTGTGTTTCATCGTCCCCGGGCTCGCTCTCATCCTCATCCTCTCGGCCGTCTTCCTTGCCAGCCACCCACCGACGTGGATTCTCGGCGCTGCCGCCGGGGCCGGGGCCGCCGTACCGGCGGTGGCGCTGAACGCAGCCTCACAACTCGTCCCGACCAGTTGGGCACGCGTCGGCGCGAGCCGGGCGGAGCGAGCCCGCTGGGTCGTGGACGCCCTTCTGGGAGGGGTCGCGGCTGCGACGGTCGGTCCCAACCTGGTGCTGGTGCTCCTCGCCTGCGGGCTGGCTGAGATCGCCATCCGCTGGCACGGCCGGGCGCGGTCCTCGGGGCTGGCTGTCACTCCGGTCGCAATGGTCCACACCTCGACCGTCAGCGGACTCGGTGCGCTCGCCTGGGTAGCACTCAAGGTCGGCGCCCTCTCGTACGGCGGCGGGTTCGTGATCGTCCCACTCATGCAACACGACGCCGTCTTCACGTACCACTGGATGACGGCCGCCCAGTTCCTGAATGCAGTCGCGCTTGGCCAGGTCACCCCTGGCCCGCTCGTCCAAACTGTGGCCGTTGTCGGCTACGCCGCAGCGGGCATGGTCGGCGCGCTTCTCGCTGCCCTGATCGCCTTCGCCCCGTCATTCCTCTTCGTCCTCCTGGGCGGCCCGCGGTTCGACCAGATCCGGGCGAACACCGGCGTCCGGTCCTTTCTCGCCGGGGCGGGACCTGCCGTCATCGGAGCCATTGCAGGATCGGCGATCCCACTCGGCATCTCACTTCAACATCTGTGGCAGATTCCGGTGCTGGCCGGTGCCGCGCTCTGGCTGTTCGTCATCCGGCGTGGCGTCGTGAGTGGGCTCCTCGTCGCCGGGGCTCTCGGCATCGTCCTGGCCCTCTTCGGGATCCCGGTATAGAAGCTGGCGTGGTGGGTACCCGACACGTACCGCGCTTCGGTCAGCCCGTTCATCCGGCCACCACGTCCAGCTCCCGGTCACGATCCGGTGTCCGCTGCCGGGCAGACTCGGGTGTCTCGATCCCTATCCGCCCGCACGGGAGAGCATCTCGCGGAGCTTGACCCGTCCACCCGTGCGGAGAATGGCCCTCCGGTAGATGCTGGCGGCCAGTCGTGCCATACCGAAAGTGCACACAATGCTGAGGGCCGCCGATGCAAGGAACTCCCACCAGGTGACCGTCCCGAGGCCGACGAGCACCGGCATGGCAAAGGGCGCCGTCGGCGGCAGATAGGCGAGCACTTCGAAAAAGGAGGATGCGCTCCCCGAGCCGGCCGCCGTGAGGGCCATGATGTAGCCGAAGATGATCGGGAGGCTCAACGGGAAGGCCAGGCTCTGCGCCTGATCCTGGCGCTCGACCATGGAGCCGGCGGCCGCGTAGACCCAGCAGTAGAAGGCATAGCCCAGCACCAACCAGGCCAGTGTGCTCACCAGCACCAGAGGTGCCGTGCCGTGCAGGAGATCGGAACCGACGCCTTCGGCAAGCACGAAGGCGAACACCACGATGAGGGAAGCCTGAGCGAAAGCCACCAGGCCGATCCCCAGCACCTTGCCCGAAAGCAGCCGGACGGGGCGCACGGTGGCCAGGAGCACCTCGATGACCCGGCTGGACTTCTCCTCGATCACCCCGAAAAGGATCCAGGTGTTGTACTGCGAGAGCATCACGAAGACGAGGATCAGTCCGACGATCGACGTGGTCTGCGTGGCCCCCTTTCCTGCTCCCGGCTGGACGCTGCGCACCGGGAACGCCCTGGCCCCGGCCAGCGCCGAGGACTGCGCCGCCGAGAGATGGGCCGCCTCGATCGCCTTGGCCACACCGAGGTTCTTGGACACGGCGCCAACGAACCGGGCCGTCGTGGAGCTGTCGGTCGGTTTCATCGGTTTGTTCACGACGAGCTCCCGACCGTCGACGATGGCGACATCGATGCGTCCCGAGCGCAGGTCGCCGTCGGCCGCCTTCTGGTCGGGTTCGGACACGAAGTGCACGCTGGTGCCGACACTCTTTGCTGAGGCCACGACGGTCGCACGCAAGGGAGCAGAGAGGGCCCCGACCACACCGACTCGTCGGGGCTGTGGCGCTCCGCCGGTGAGAGTGGGGATGACGACGGCGGCCCCGACCACCGCCAGAATCAGCAGCGTTCCCACCCGGAACACCTTGCCTCGGAATCGCTCTCGCATCTCCCGGGACGCCACCAAACCCACGTCGCTCGTAAACGGCCCGAACCCGGCGCGGACTTGCGACGGACCGGGCGTACGACGCCGGTGGCGGCGCCACAGTCGCAACACCACGACGACAGCCACGATGGCCGGTACGAGGTAGCCAATCATTGCAGCGCCTCCCGAAACACTTCCGATAGGCGGCGGCGCTCGAACACGAACTCGGTGACCCGGCCCGCAGCCATGGCTGCCCGAAGCACCGATTCGCTGTCGACAGACCCGTCGAGCACCAGTCGCGCTTCGCCACCGTCGATTTCCGAGATGGTGACACCGGCCATGCCATGAGCCCATGAGGCATCCCGGTCGCCCTCCACCCGCACCACCAGGCGGCGCGGACCGCTGGTAGCCAGGTCGTCCACCTTCCCGGTCACCACCAGGCGACCGTGATCGATGATCGTCACCGACTCGCAGAGGTCCTCGACCTGGTCGAGCTGGTGGCTGGAGAAGAGCACGCAACACCCCGAGCGAGCCTGCTCGACGAGCACGCCGCCGATGGCGTCGATCCCCGGTGGGTCCAATCCGGCAAGTGGCTCGTCCAAGATCAGCAGCTCAGGACCATGCACCAACGCGGCGGCCAGTTGCACTCGTTGCTGGTTCCCGTGGGAGAGAGTCTCCACCTTGCTGTCCGCTCGATCGGCAACCCCCAGGCGTTCCAGCCACGTCCTCGTCGCGGCTCGGGCATCGACCGCGCTCATCCGGTGCAGTCTCCCGAGATACTCGAGCTGCTCACCCACGAGCATGGCCGGGTACAGCCCGCGTTCTTCAGGCATGTACCCGAAGCGGCGCCGCTCGGTCGGGCCGACCGGTTCACCATTCCACCTGACCGTCCCGGCATCGAGGTCGGTGAGGCCGAAAACAGCCCGCATCGTGGTCGTCTTGCCTGCCCCGTTGGGGCCCAAGAAACCAACGACCTGCCCGGCAGGCACGGTGAACGACAGATCATCGAGGGCGGCCAGCGTCCCATAGCGACGACGGAGCCCGTCCAGCTCGAGAAGACCACTCACCGTGTCAGGGTAGAACGACAAGGATCGGTCGCACGTGACCAGCCTCGGCGACCAGCCCCTTCAGGCTCTCCGCCTGGTCGTCGTTGCGGAGTTGGCACCCCGACGAGCTTCTTCTCCAAGTGGTCCCGGCATGTCGGATACCTCGAGCTGATAGCCGGCTCGGGCCGAGAACTCAGCGGTCACGCTGAATCGGCCGCCTCGAACAAGGGTTCGGCGCCACTCGACCGGCTCGCCCTGGACGCAACCGAGCCGGTCGATCGCGAGAACCGCCTCACTGAGGCCGAGATCGAGGAGGGCGCGGTCAGGCTCCGACGGCACGAGGGCGCGAATCTGCTCTCGGCCCCCGGTCAGGCGGATGCCGACCCGGCGCAGCAACTCGTCGTAAAAGCCGGTGTGCGAGAAATCGGTGTCGAGCAAGGGCGCTCCGAGCCCGGCCGCCATCCAGACCCTGTCCACAGCCAGGGGTTCGCCCGCCGCCAGGCGAAGGCGCTCCAGGTGCAACAGCGATGCGTCCGGAGCCAGCTGAAGGTGCGCTGCTGCCTCGTGATCAGTCCGCAGCTCGAGAGACCGCACGATGCTGCGCTGTTCCAGACCGGATGCCTCCACCGAGGCGAAAAGGCTGTAGAGCGCACCGAGCGGTTGCTCTATCTCGGTCTCGACGGCAAGCCTGGGCCGGCGCCCCCGCTCCGCGACGACCAGTCCGTCTGCTCGCAGTCGGCGCACGGCTTCGCGGACCGTGTTCCGGCTGACCCCGTACTGGACCACCAGCGCCATCTCGCCGGGGAATTCGTCCGTGAACTCGCCACTCTCGAGGCGGGCCTGCAGATCGCCGAGCAGCTGCGCCCACAGGGGGATCGGGCTGTCCCGGTCGAGCGGAGACCTCCTCGGCGCTGGGTCCACTCGTCCTCCGTCTCTCCTCGGTCGGCTCTTCGACCGTTTGCGCATCCGTTCGACTCCGGGGTAAAAATGTACCTACATTGGCCTGTAGGGTCAAGTGCATCCGAGGAGGAAGCGGTGGTCAATTCCGGTCTGGCTGAGGTGCCCACTGTTGTGGCCACGCCGACCGTGAGCACAGCGTGGCGCCCCGGTCGAGTCCCGTGACCGTGCCCGCTGTTGACGATGCGCCCAGGACCGGCTGGCGTCGGATCCTCGTCGAGCGTCGCCGGCCGCCGGCGATTGCCGCCTGGCCCAATGCCTACTGGCTGGTGGTGGCCACGGTGTGCATCGGGGCGTTCATGAACCAGCTGGACGCCAGCATCGTGACGGTGGCTTTCCCTACGCTGCAGCGGAGCTTCCACGCCAGCATCGGCGCCGTCACCTGGGTGGGGCTGTCCTACCTCCTGGTGCTGGTGGGATTGGTCACCGGCGTCGGTCGGATGGCCGACATGGTGGGCCGCAAGCTCCTCTACATGTACGGCTTCATCGTCTTCATCGTGGCTTCCGCCCTGTGCGGGTTGGC
>Ga0307374_10005696_pt1 | contig 20006 bp, 17 predicted proteins | sample OX3MG_FD_202532 | JGI IMG/M metagenome (GOLD analysis project Ga0307374, IMG submission 202532) | Soil microbial communities from Risofladan, Vaasa, Finland - OX-3 | ecosystem: Environmental > Terrestrial > Soil > Coastal area > Acid sulfate soil | place: Finland: Risofladan, Vaasa | collected...
CGGCCTCCTGCTCGCGCAGCACCCCGATGATCTGCTCCTCCGTGAAGCGGCTTCCTTTCATCGTCCGTCTCCTTTTCAGGCGACGAACTCTACCTCAAATTGGCGGAGTTTTCGGGGTGCAGGCCAGCTGCCTTGCCAAGATCGGCGGCCAGCACTGTCTGGAACTGTACGATCCGGTCTTTAACCTCAGATACGATGCGTGATTCTACGGGCTGTGAGACGTTCTCCATCGTCGCTGACTGTAAAACTTCACGCAGCGAATCCAGTGTTCCCCTCAATGCGCTCGCTGCTCGTTGGGAAGCGGGCAACGGCAACAAAGGTTGCGACATAACGTCGCTGGTATAGAGAATCTCCATCCCGATTTCGCTTTTAATCAGCGGCTCGGTTAGAGCCCCACGGCGTTCTTGAGCCGCTTGCAATAGGGCTTGCAGGTCTCTGCCCAAGTTGTAGAGGAAAACGGCATTGAACCAGTCTAACGCCACAATGTCAGACCTTTCCTGAGTTGGATCATTCGCCGCGAAGCCTCGTAACCGACCATCGCCACAACAGAACAGGAAACTTAGACCATCAAAATCGCTCAACGACCGTGATGATCTCATAGCGCACCTCGCTCGCGATCAGTAGGCGCGCTGCTACTCGGCTCGTGCTGGTAGTCTTCACGGTTCTGCCGTAGTTTCCCAGCATAATCGGCCCGACTGTCAACTCCAACCTGGTCGCCCCGTGTAGTGGCGAGTATGACGAACTTGACACCTAGAGGGGGGCGGTTTATGGTGCCGCATTGTGGTCAATGTCGATATCAGGCCGACCGACATCATTAACTGGTTTCAGGCCCTAGGCCCGCTGGCGCAGATCGTGACCGCGCTGCTCGTTCCGACTTCAATTGGCCTATTCGTTGGCTGGTTCTTAGCGAAGGCGTTTCATCGTCGGGAGACTACGATTTTAGAACGTCAGCATGCAGCCGACCTCAACCTAATTAATGAGTATCGCGAGAAACTGAAGGGCGCATCTCCTGTAGAGGCGGCCTCAAGGTTTGCGACACTTGAGAACGATCTTGCCGAGACAAGGAAGGTGCTCGATAGACTCAGGACTCGCGAGTGGCAAGCGCCTACGAAAAAAGAGCTTGCCGAATTTACGACCGCTCTCGGAAGGCTTGGATTACACACAATTCGTATCGCCTCTTCGGCGAATACCGACTGCGCAGAGCTGGCCCACTATCTTTCCAAGGCGTTTGAAGCTGCGGGCTGGCGATGCGAACTTAGGCCTGAGACAACTTTCGATTCGGCCTTCGCCAGAGGCGTCCTTATATCCGGTAAGGCAGGTGGGAGCGTTATACACGACCTGAATAAGGTTCTGTTTGATATCCTGGGTTGCTCGGCAATCGCTTTAGAAACTCTAAAAGCTGAGGCGAGTACAGATATCGAGCTAGTGATCGGACCTAAGTTTCCCGAGCTTAGTTGAACCGTCCGCGCGCGCCTTTCGCTTCTTCCGTTTAGCCGGATTTACGGGCGGGGTTTTCAGCAGGTGCCGCAAGGCATCCTCGAAGCTCAACGGATGTAACGAAATCGGTTTGTCGTCTTTCTGTTTAGGCATGTCGCCTGAAATTAAGCTCCAACTGTTTTGGTCTGGATGAACGGTGCAGGGGCGTCCGCCAGCTCCGACGCCTCAGCATCCTGCTAGCGCTGCCTTGAAGATATCGGGGTCTTTCCGGTGATTGAAGCGCCACGAAAATTCGTTCAGGTAGAGCGGCAGATAATCCTTGCTAACGTTGTGGTATGTGCCGACAATCCCGCGTTTCAACAGCGACCAGAACGATTCGATGTTGTTCGTGTGGACCTCGCCACGAACATACTCGCCCGATCCATGCCTGACCGCTTCGTGCCTGATTCCGCGACCTAGATAGTTGTATTCCTGCTTTTCATCCGTCGCGACCAGAGACACTTTATCGCCGACGACTTGGCGCACAAAGCCACTACAGGTTGCTGCGTCGGCATCGCCGATGATCTTGCAGACTACGTTACCTTTCCGCTCGATCGCGCCGATCACGCCGACCTTCCCGTAGCCGATGGATTCTCCGAGCGGTTGCGGTCCTGCGGCGGCGCGAACCTGGGCGCTCTTTTTCTTCCAGTGCCGGTTACGATCCTTGCCGCCGATATAGGTTTCGTCAGCTTCTACGACGCCCATCAGCTTTGAGAAATCATCGTTTTTGAGCATGGCCCGCACGCGATGGCAGATATAAAAAGCAGTCTTGTAAGCGGTCGGCCTGCCGTTCTCTACCAACATCCGCTGAATCTGAAGCGCGCTGATGCCTTTCTTCGATTGGCAGATCAGATAAATGACCTCGAACCATACCGGCAGCGGATAGTTGGTGTTTTCAAATACAGTGCCGACGAGCGGAGAGAATCGATAGCCGTTCTTCTTGTCGCAAACGGTTTTCTTCCCGCTCAGATCGATGGATTCCTTACCGCTCTTGCAGGTCCAGTTCCACGCCCGATGCTTGACCTTGAAAACCCTGTCGTTTTCACAGCGCGGGCAACACACGCCGACCGGCCAGCGCAGACTAACGAGTAATTCCATGCACTGGTCTTGGGTCTGGTACTTCTCGTGAATCTGTCGGAGGCTGATCATAGACGGACTTTACACCTTTCGGTGGGTGGTGTCAAGTGCGTCAAGTTATCCCTCAGCCTGAATCAATTTTTCGGCCAGTTCCTCGCATTGGGTCGCTAGGGCTTTCAGGCGGTCGCACCCTGCGTGGGCAACCATTTCCTGAATACGCGATGCGCCTTCCGCGTCGGTCGGCCCGTGATCCTTTCCGATCAGGCTGTCGTGCAGTGTGATCCAAGTATGTGTGTCTTCTGCTGCCGCCCGGCATTTCTTGGCGAGTTCCGTAAGCTGCTTGACCGCATCATATCGAGCAGCGAAAGCAACAGGACCGCTTGGAAGACGTATCGCTTTAGCTGTCGCTGAGGCCGTTTCTGTTTCTGTGCCGCCGCTTGATTGCTTCGCGCGCTGTAGGGCAATGAACTGGAGAATGGACGCCCCCGAACCAAGCATAATTACCGCAGCCACCAGGACGATTTGCCAGTTCATCGCTACACGCTGATTCGCAAGCTGGTTCCATAACCACATTGCGCCCCCGATCCATAGCGCATAATTATTGGTTTTTTGGCTCATGGTGTCAAGTCCGTTATAATCCCCCGTGTAGTGGCGATTGGGTGGGACTTGACAGTCGCACTGAAATCGCTACAGTATTTGCCAGAAGGATGCGACGAGCATCTATCTCATGGTGATAAGGCGCCCTGTATTCAGATACGACGATTGGTATCGGGGCTACCGCCGAAGCTTCGGCAGAAAAGGTGGTTCGTGATCCTGCAAGTCGGGTTGGACGAATCAGGTTACGGTCAGACAGGGGCCGACGAAGCGTTTGTGTTCGCCGGATATGTTGGTCCAGTAACTCATATCGAAGCTTTCACTCATGTTTGGGATGACATCCTGAAACGCGAGCCAGCTCTATCGGCTAAGAAACTGAAGAAACTTGTTCGTTCGCGACATTCGCCAGACCCGCGCGTTAAATTGTTGGTCGAGACCGTTCGCGCCTGCCATCTACATGGGGTCAGGTTTAAGATTGTGCAGGACGATCACTCTGCGATGATGAAGATGATTGCCCCGCTGACGGTGAACAACCCTAGGGCGCGATTAATCTCGTCAAACCCATATTTTTTCGCGTTTATGGGATTGCTACTGCGTCTTATAGGGGAAATCTGGAACGACCCCGACGCGAAGATCGAAGTAATCTATGACGAAAATATCCAGGAACGTCCAAAACTTGAACAGGGCTATGCGCTCTTTCGGACATTTGCCGAGAAATTTGGCCCTAAGTTCCTAGGGAAGCTTGCCAAAGACCCCGTGCCTCGCAATGACGAAGAGTTTTTTCTGTTGCGGGCCGCAGATGCGCTCGCATGGCACTCTCATAAAGCCCATGTCCAGACCTGCCACGGACGTGATTACGAAAACGAAATCTGGGAAGCCCTTAATTCAGTCCCGTTCTTTGTGGATGAACATTGGAAAATTGACGACCTTCGTGAGGTGGTTGAGTCCATGATCCGATCACGATTAAGGCGAGACCCATAGCGGGCACAGACACGAAGACTGATAGAATCCTCATAGCGACTTTTCGCTTAAAGAGGATGAGGACGATGGGCAGGATTAGCAAAACGGATCGAGAGTGGGCTTGGGACCAAGCGAGCAAGATTCGGGGTGAGAATCCGAATCTATGGCGACGCGACGAGATGGGAAACCCGATCTATAAACCGGCTTACGGAATGGGTGGCGAGACTGGATGGGAAATCGACCATCGGAATCCGGTAAGCGAAGGCGGGACCGATCATCGGCGCAATCTCCGCGTTCTCCATACCGAAACCAACGAATTGCACGGACGTAGACCGCGCAAGCGGGGCTAATGGTTGTCCATCTCAAAGTTATAATGGATTCCCACGCATAGGGCGTCCTGTATTTCGCGAGCGTCGAGTCCGTGGACGCCAACGCGAACCCCGGCCGGTCCGACCGTCAACACAATAGCGCCCTTATCGCCGTATGTGTGCGCGATCGACCGCGCCATACGTTTTAGATCGACGGGTCGAACTTTTTGGCTGGCTTCCACTTTCACATCTACTAACGGGCGCGTTTGCGACGATTCGGGCGTGGTTTCTCGGAGCGCTCAATCAACGGAGTCATCAGCTTTTTAAGTTTGCCGATGTCAGCGTGGCGGAGTTCTTCGCGCAGTCGTTCGTCTTCGCGGCGTGTTTCGTCTTTCAGCACGCCGATATTTTAGCGCACCAACTTTCATAGGGCTATCTACCGACGCTTTGAATCAGGTCAGCAAACATCTCCGGGTTCTTCCGGTTGTTGAAGCGCCACGAAAACTCGTTTAAGTACAGCGGCAGGTAGTCCTTGCTGACGTGATGATAGGTGCCAATTACGCCACGCTTGACCAGCGACCAGAAGCTTTCGATGTTCTGCGTATGGACGTTGCCCCTGACGTATTCGCCCGCACTATGCCTGACCGCAGCGTGCGGCATACCGGCGCGGACGTAGCGGTAATCCTGCTTTTCGTCGGTTGCGACCAGCGAGACGCCCTCGCTGACCGTCTGGCGGACGAAGCTGGCGAGGGTGGGCGCATCCATACTGCCGATGACCCTAGCGACCACGCTGCCTTTCCGCTCAATAGCGCCAATCACGCCAGTCTTGCCATAGCCAATAGCTTCGCCGAGCGGCTGAGGGCCTTTAACCTGCCGTACCTGGCGGCTTTTCTTCTTCCAATGGCGATTGCGATCCTCGCCGCCGATGTACGTTTCATCAACTTCAACTTCGCCAGTCAGAGAGAACGCATCGCCTTTCATTGCTGCGCGCCAACGCATCACCATGTACCAGCTTGTATGATAATCGTGCGTCGAATCCTCGCCGAAGATAACGCGATGGACCTGTAACGCACTGATTCCTTTCTTGCTGGTCAGAACCAGATAGGCAACCTTGAACCAAAGCTTGAGCGATATTTTCGTATTTTCGAAGATGGTTCGCGTGGTGACACTGAAACGATAGCCGCGCCGCTCGCCACACCCCTTGTTGCAGCAAACCCAGTGATAAGGCCGCGCCTTGAGCGCATACACTTTGTCTTTGTTGCCGCAGCGAGGGCAGCGCACGCCATCCGGCCAGCGCATCGCAACCAGAAAGTCTCTGCACGCTTCGTCGCTGTCAAACTGCTTATCGAATTCGTCGATGGTCTGCATGATTGCCTCTCGATGCAGCCAAGTTAGCGCAGCTTACCGTGACTGTCAAGTCCCACCTAATCGCCCGTGTAGTTTACATAATGTTTCTTATGCGAACCAATACTCGGGCGGCCCAGGACAGAAGCTCTCAGCGGGCGACCTTCGCGCGCGCCGCCCGACGTCACATGTGCGGCCGACCGCCGGGGCGAATCTACGCGCTGAGGTGCGGAATCTGTCGCCGAACGCCTCACGTCCGGCTAGGATGTTCTCCACTATGCGACTACCTACATGCTTGGCACTGATTGTGGCTCTCACCTTGGGCGTGGCTTGCGCCGCGGCGGCCAAACAGCCGACCTCCGCGCGCGGAGCGGATTCAGCGCAGGACCTGCGCATCAGGGAGTTCTTGCAAAAGCGCTTCCATATCGCCGAGATCAAGGACATCAAGCTTAGCGTCCCGACCCCCTCCCCCTTTGCCGGCGTCTTTACCCGCACGCTGACCGTGACCACCTCGCACGGGCCTATCAAGACCATGCTGTTCACCGATCAGAGCGGCCAGAAGGTGATTATCGGCGAGTATCTCGATATGCGCAGCGATCCGTGGGGCCGTATCAACATGGAGAAGCTGCGGCTGACCGATCGGGCGACCCAGGGGCCGGCTGACGCCCCGGTGACGATTGTCGAGTTTGCCGACTTCGAGTGCCCGTTCTGTGCGCGCGCCTTCGGCCAGATCGAGACCCTGGTCAATAACCGCTACAAGGGCAAGGTCCGGCTGATCTTCAAGAACTTCCCGCTCGCGATGCATCCGTGGGCGCGTCCCGCCGCGATCGCCGCCGAATGTATCCGCCGTCAGAACCCGGCCGATTTCTGGGATTTCGCGCAGATCCTCTACACCAGCCAGGCGCAGATCAATCCCGCCAATCTACGCGATCGAATCGACGCCTACGCCAAGGCCAACAAGCTCGACAGCGCGGCGCTCAACCAGTGCATGATGGGTAAGTCGGCGGACGAGGTAATCAACCAGGATCAGCGCGACGGCATGATCGCGCACGTCCAGTCGACACCGACCTTTCTGATCGACGGAATACCGGTGATCGGCCTGCCTGAAGAGAAGTCCTTCACTTTCGTGCTCGACTCCGAGCTGAAGGACCGCGCCGCCTCACACGCCTCCGGCCACTAGCCGCCGACGCTCAGTGGTGCGCGGCCGGCTTGCCGGCGGCGACCGGGGTGCTGGCGACCGGGGTCTTGGCCGCGACCGGTGTGCCCCCGACCGATGCCGAGGCGACCGGCCCGGCGCCGAGCTGGGCCAGCGCTTCCATCGCCTCCTGGCGTTCGGGCGCGAACGGATGCTCGTTGAGGAAGCTGCGATAGTGGTCGATAGCGTCGTGGGGCTTGCCCTGGAGAGCGAGGATTCGCGCCACCGCCAGTTGCGCGCGCAACTGTTCCGGCCCCGGCATCGCCGCGGCCTGCCGATAGCTGGCCTGCGCCTGGTCGAGTTTGCCCAGCCGTTCGTAGATCAAGCCGAGGTTGACGGTCGCCAGGCTGCCGAACATGCGATCGTGCTCGCCGGCCAGATAATCGTGAAAGGCGTCGCGCGCCGGCTCGAGCCGGTTCTGCTCGAGGTAGCAGGTACCGAGATAGAAATGCGCGAGGCGCCCGACCTGCAGGCCCGGCGCGTCCTGCGCGAGCTTCAGGAATTTCTGTTCGGCGCTCTTGTAATCCTTGGCGTCGAGGGCGGTGAAAGCCTGGTAGAATTCCGTGGCGGCGGTGTTGGCGCGATGCTCCTGGTAGAAGCGGATGCCGAGCACCACGGCGACCGCGGCGATGATCACGGCACCGCCGGCCAGGATCTCGCCGAGATGGGTGCTCAGGTAGACCTGCGCCGCCTCGACGATCGTCGTGAACTCGTCGGGCTGCTTCAGATCCTTGCGGCGAAGCTTGCGATGTGTCGAAGCCATCGGCGGGAGAGCGCGGCAGCGGCGCCGCTGCGCGGCGTCCCTGCCCTGCCTCGGTTACTCACATCTTGTACTTGAAGTCCTCGGGCGACATCCGCTCGAGAATTTCTGACCATTTGTCGCGTGACACGCTGGCCAGGTTCTGATCGGTCGCGCCGCCCTCGCTGGCGGCGGCCTCGTGCAGCTCGCTGGAGACTTCGAGCACCTGTTTGGCCACATAGATGGGCGACTTGGTGCGCAGCGCGAGCGAAATCGCGTCGCTCGGCCGCGAGTCCACCTGGATGGTACGGCCGTCGCGGCCGCGCAGCAGGATCTGCGCGAAGTAGGTGTTGTCGCGCAGCTCGGTTACCTCGATCGCCTCGACCGTTGCGCCCAGTTCGGTCAGCAGGTTGCGCATCAGGTCGTGAGTCATCGGGCGTTGCGGCTTGATACCTTCGAGCTCGGTCGCCATCGAAGCGGCTTCGAGTGGACCGATCCAGATCGGCAGATTGAGCTTGTTGTCCGGGTCCTTGAGCACCACGATCGGCATCTTGGTGGTGGGATCCAGCGTCAGTCCGCCGACCATCATCAGAATGAAATCTTCTCTATGCCCCGCCATGGAAGACCTAACCGGTTCTGCTTTCCCTGACCAAAGCGCGCCCGTCCTTGCGGCCTTGAAATCCCATCTTGGTATCTTGGACCAAAGCCGCCTGACGGTCAACCGAAGCCGCCCTGAGAGCCGCCCGAGTATGCGCCTCAGCGCGGCACGAGCCGATCGATCACCCGATAGAGCTGGTTTAAGTTGCGGCATTCCTCGACCATGTCGCAGTGCGCGGCGTAGCGCTCCATCTCGCTGTCGCCGAATCCCCAGGTGTTGCGGCTTTCCGGATTCAACCAGATCAGCCGCTGTGCCCGTTGACGGATTTCACGCAGGCACCAGTCATGGGGCAAATTGTAGTTGTTGCGCGCGTCGCCCAAAACGATCACGGTGGTGCGCCGGTTGATCGCGCCGATATGGTCATGCACGAAGGCGCGAAAGGCGTTACCGAAATTCGAATGGGAATACACGTTTATAATATCACCGCTCAGCGCCAGGTCGAGAGCGGTCTTCAGATCGCGATCGCGAAACTGCGGCGTGACCTCGCCGATCTCGGCGACGAACACGTAGCTGCGCACCCGCGCGTAAAGATCCTGCAGCGAGTAGACGAACTGCAGCATGAAGCGCGAGGCGTTGCGCACCGAGTCCGAGATATCGCACAGCACCACTACCTGCGGCTTGTCCCTGGGGCGGCGATCGAAATGGAGTTTGAACGGCACCCCGCCGTTTTGCAGGTTGTGGCGCAGCGTGCGCTTGATATCGAAGCGGCCGCGCTTGGTGTGCTTGCGCCGCACCGCGATCACGTTCTTGAGGCGCTGCGCGAGCCGCGTCACCGCCTGCTTCATCCGCTCGAGCTCCTCTTCCGATAGATAGTAGAAGCTCTTGTCGCCGATCTGGTTGAGCCGCGAGGCCTCGCGCGTACGGACCTCGCGCTTGTCGCGTTCCAGGCGCGCGTAGCGCCGGACGATATCGTCGAGCGCGCGCAGCCGCTGCTCCAGGTACTCATCCAAGCGCGCGGCGATCGCGCCCGACGCCTGTCGCTCGGCCCGCTCACTGAGCTCGCGCATCTCGCCCGGCAGACGATCGAGGCCCAGCGCCCGGGCCAGCGCGCGGGCGAAGTGGTTCTCCTCGGCGCTGCCCTGGATGGGCGAGGTCTGCAGCTCGCGCGCCGCCTCGGCGATCATCCGCTCCAGCTCGCCCGAGTTGTCTTCCAGCAAGCGGCGTGCCAGCTCCGACAGCTCGCCGCCCTGCTCTTCCAGGAACTTCCGGACCTGCTCGAGGAACTCCTGGAACTCGCGGTCCGACATCGCCATCCCGTCCTGGACCGCATCGCCCGCCTGCTTGATAATTTCGCCGAGCCCCGAAAAATAGATCTCGAAGAGCTGTTCGAAGACCGGCAGATCGCCCGGCCGCTTGACCATCGTGGCGCGCAGCGCGGCGCGAAAACTCTCGCGCTCGGCAAGCCCGGTCAGGCTCGCCGCCGCCACCGTGTCGAGCAGCTCGGCGGTCGAAACCCGCACGCCGTTGTCGCGCATCAGGTTGGAGAATTCGATGAGCTTGTGATTCATCCCGTGGCCGCTCGCGCGCGTCTCAGTTGAGCAGTTCGTTTATCTCAATTGAGCAGATCCTTGTCGCTGCTCGAATCCGCCGGGCGACGCGCCCGCACCCGCCGCACGTAGTTCTTCAGCTCCTCCTGCGCTTTGCGGACATCGCCCTCGTACTTCATGATCGTGTCGAGGGTTTCGACGACCAGCTGATTATCGAGGGTATCGAGGTTGAGCAGCGTCAGCGCCTTGATCCAGTCGATGGTTTCGCTGATGCCGGGGGTTTTCTTGAGATCGATCTTGCGCAGCGACTGCGCCATCGTGACCACTTCCTCGGCCAGCTGGTCGCTGGCTTCAGGAGCCTTGAGCTTGAGAATCGCGAGTTCCTGGGCGCGGTCGGGAAAGTCGATATAGAGATGCAGGCAGCGGCGCTTGAGCGCGTCCGACATCTCGCGCGCGTTGTTCGAGGTCAGCACCACCAGCGGGATGTTGCGCGCCTTGAGCGTGCCGATCTCCGGGACTGTGACCTGGAAATCCGACAGCAGCTCGAGCAGGAAGGCCTCGAACTCCGCGTCGGCCTTGTCGATTTCATCGACCAGTAGCACCACCGGGCGCTCGCTGGTGATGGCGCGCAGCAGCGGGCGCGGCAGGATGAAGCGCTCGGAGAAGAACACCTCGTCCTCGCGCGCGATCTTGTCGACCGCCTCGGCCAGTCCGCGGCTGCCCGACAGCACCTCGCTGATCTTGTCCTTCAGAATCTGGGTGTAGAGCAGCTGCTTGGCGTACTCCCATTCGTAGAGCGCCTTGGCCTCGTCGAGTCCCTCGTAGCATTGCAGCCGTATCAGCTCACGGCCGAGCGCGGCGGCCAGCACCTTGGCCAGGTCGGTCTTGCCGACGCCCGCCGGTCCCTCGACCAGGATCGGCTTCTGGAGCCGGCTCGCGAGATAGACCACGGTCGCGATTCGGCGGCTCGCGATATAATTATGCTGCGCGAAGCGTTCGACCACATCTTCAATCGATGAGAACATCGGCCCTCCATGGTCCGCCTGAGGCGCGGTCGCCCAGGCCTTCAGAATAACCCAATCAGCCGCCCTGCGCCCCCCGCCCCGCCGTCAGATATGTAATTCTTCCCACACCGGCCGCTGCTCCGCAAAGCGGCGGCGGCTGAGCGGGCCGGCGTCGAAGCGATCGAAATGGCCGAGCGCAATCAGCTCCGCCAGCGCCTGCCCCGCGCCGTAGGATTGCATCACGCCGCGCCCGCTGAAGGAATGCGCTTCGAAGATCCGCGGCGCGGCGGCGCCGAGGATCGCGCTGCGATCGGGACTCACCTCGTAAAGCCCGGCCCATCCGCTGACGTGGCGCAGGCGCTCGCACGCGCTCATCCGCGCGTACATCCGCGGCCAGATCTGATCGATGAAAAACTGCTCGCCGTCGTAGTTGAAATGGTAGCCGGGCGGCTCGCCGGCTGGTGAATAGCCGGCCAGGATATGTTGCCCCTCGTGATGGAGGTAAAGGCCGGAGGTGTCGACGATCATGCCGTAACGCGCCAGATCGATGGTGCGGCTGTCGACCAGGCATACCTGCCGGCGAATCGGTTCGCTCAGATTTTCGAGGCCGGCGAGTCGGAGCGCGACGGAGGACCAGGCGCCACCGGTAATCGCGATGTTCCGTGCCCGCAACTCCAGCAGATGGCCGATCCGCGCATCGCCCGGCGCGTCCTGCGTGAGCAGCCGGACCAGCAGCGCGTCGGGAATCGGCTGGTCGGCCCGCCAGCATTGCAGGCGGACGGCGTCGGCGCCCGGCTCGATTGCGATTACGAAGGTGCGATCGAGATACTCGGCGCCCAGCTCGCGCGAGCGCCGGCGATAGTGCTCTTTGAGCAGGTTCGAGTTGATGAGCCCGTCGCGCGGCGAGAAGGTGGCGCCGGCGATGCCGTCGAGGCGATCGATTTCCGGCACCCGCCGGTTCACCTCGCCAGCGGTCAGCGCTTCGATCGGATGGCCGAGTGCGCGCTGCAGCGGTAGATGCTCGAGCGCCTGCGGCCAGGTCTGCTCGTCATAGAGCCACAGGTAGCCGAGCTGGCGAAAGCCGATCTCGTCGGCGATGCTCTCGTAATAGCGGATCGATTCGCGGCACAGCCGGATATTGACCGGCTGCCACCAGGTCGCGCGCACTCCGCCGGCGTTCTTCTCGCTGGAACTCAGCCGTCCGCTGAGGTCGAGATCGACCACCAGCGGCTTGAGCCCGCGTTCGGCGAGGCCCATCGCAAGCGAACTCCCGACCACCCCTCCTCCGATCAGGATGACGTCGTAAGTCCGATCAGAGCTCACACCGTCAAGCCTAGCAGGAATCGCCGCGCCAGGCTCTTGTATCGGACCGGGCGGCGCTGCCAATTTGAATTCGATGTGCACGCTGGCCATCTATTTTCGCGTGTTCCCCGATTATCCGGTGGTACTGGTCGCGAATCGCGATGAATACCTGTCGCGGCCGGCCTCTGCTCCGGAAATCCTGGCCTCGAAGCCGCAGGTGATCGGCGGCAAGGATCTCAAGGCGGGCGGCACCTGGCTCGGGATTAACCAGCACGGGTTGGTCGCCGGATTGCTCAATCGTCGCGCCCAGGGCGGAGTCGATCCGGCCCGCCGCTCGCGCGGTCTGCTATGCCTGGAGGCGCTGCGCTACCGGACGGCGAGCGAGGCGCTGGAGTTCGTCCAGCGGCAGGACGGTGGCGCTTACAACCCCTTCAATCTGCTGATCGTCTCACGCGCCGAGGCGCTGGTGGCCTACAATCGACGCGATCTTATCGAGACGGCGCGCCTCGCGCCGGGGCTCCATCTGCTGACCAACCTCGATGTCGACGATTTCGAATGCCCGAAGATCAGCCGGGCCTTCGATCACTTTGCGGAGCTCGCCAGGGACGGCGAGTTCGCCGCCAATCCGCTCGCGCAGCGTGCGCGACTGCGTCAACTGCTGGCCGATCATGCGACCCCGCTCGATTCGCGATCAGCGGCGCCCAACGCAATTTGTCTCCACCTCGACGACTACGGAACTCGTTCATCGAGCATGATTTTTTTGGGCGCCGAGGCGCAGACCGTGGCACACTTCTTTGCGCCGGGCCCGCCGTGCGTGACGGAATACGAGCCGGCGGCGGTGCCGATTGGGTAATCAGTCAGCGCGGCTGATGCGCGTAGCGCGTCGGATCGGGCACCCGGGCGGCGCGGAAGGCCTCAATCCGCTCCGCGCACTTGGTGCATCGTCCGCAGTGGATCGAACCTTTGGGCCGCGCGCATGAGAAGGTCAGTTGAAGCGGCAGATTGCGGGCGCGCCGAATCAGCCTGCTCTTGCTGAGACCGAGAAACGGCGTGCGGATGCGCAGGCGCAGACCGACGCCGAGCGCGATCGCGTCGCTCAGCGCGCGAAAGAATTCCGGGCGCGCGTCGGGAAACGGATTGGCCTCCAGCGGCGCCATCGCGAGTTCGCCGATCCGATGATAGGCGCAGAACACGGCGGCCTTGGCGATCAGGCTGAGATTGCGGCCGATGATGTAGTTGGACGAGAACGGCGCTTGGTAGCCCGGGACGCCGCGGCCGGTGACGCTCCAGTGGCGCGGCGCGACGTCATCCATCGGCATCCGCAGCTCGGTGAGCGGCCGTACCCGCGGTGAGCCGAGGGCGCGGATGAAGCGCGCGAGCGCTGCGATTTCCGCGCTCTCCCATCGCAGTCCGGCGCGTACATAGATCGGAAAGACCTCGCGTCGCGGTTTCGCCAGCGTCGCGATCAACACCGAGCTGTCGAGCCCGCCGCTGGCCAGCACCGCGATGCGCGATTTGACCGGCGATATCCGGTAGCTCGCCGAATCCGACTGCCGATGAGATTTACGCAAGCGCGTCAGCCGAGCAGGCGGCCGCCGTCGAGCAGCAGCGTCGAACCGGTCGCAAAGTCGGTGCCCTCGCACAGGAACAGCACCGCCCGCGCGACGTCGCGCGGCGAGCCGAGAGTCTTGGTGAGCGTCCTCATGCGCAGCTTTTCGATCTCCTCGGCGCCGTAGTCGTCCGGCGGCATCACCGGACCCAGTGCCACGCAGTTGACCTGTACTTCGGGCGCCAACGCCTTGGCCAGCGCCCGCGTCAGACCGATCAGCCCGCTCTTGGCGACCGTGTACGGCAGGTAATTTTCGTAGGGCCGGATAGCGGCCCAATCGCCGATATTGACGATTTTGCCGGCTCCCTGCCGGCGCATCGCGGCCCCGGCGAACTTGGCGGCGAAAAACGGCGCTTTCAGATTGACGTCGAGATTCAAATCCCAATCCTGTTCGGTCACCTGTTCGAGCGGCTTGCGGTAGAAGACCGAGGCCGAGTTGACCAGCACGTCGAGGCGGCCGAATTTCTCAAGCGTCGCGCTGACCATCGCTTCGATTTCGCTGACGTGCTCCAGGTTGGCGCCGAAGACCTGCGCCTGGCCGCCGCCGCGCGCGATCTCGGCGGCGAGCGTCTCTGCCTCAGCCTGCGAGCTGCGATAATGGGCCGCGATGGCGGCGCCGCGCTCGGCCAACGCCAGCGCGATCGCCCGGCCGACCCGGCGGCCGGCTCCGGTGACGAGCGCTACTTTTCCCGCCAGCTCCATCGCTTGGTCAAAGTGCGTCGCGAATCGCACGCAACAGCGCAAGATTGTCGGAGTGGCCGGTACGATTGGCGCGCACGTGGCCGATGATCGGGCGGCCGAGCAGGTAGAGATCGCCGATCAGGTCGAGCACCTTGTGACGCGCAAATTCGTCGACAAAACGCAGCGTGGTGTTCACGATTCGCTGGTCGTCAAGCAGAATGACGTTGTCGAGCCGGCCACCGCGCGCCAGCCCCATCTCGGCCAGCTTGCGGAACTCGCGCACGAAGCCGAAAGTGCGGGCCGGCGCAATCTCGCGCATGTAGGCCTCCGGCGAGCTCAACTCGAAATGGACCTGCTGCCGGCCGATCGGAGCCGGATAATCGAGCGTGTAATCGACCGTCAGCCGCGCTGCCGGATCAATCCGAAGTGACTCGCCGCCCTGGCTCTCGTCGCCGACCACGATCGGCCGGCGAATCGCGATCGGTTCGACGCTCGCCGGCTGCTCCTCGATGCCGGCCTCGATAAGCTGGCGGCAGAACTCGAGCGCCGAGCCATCGAGCGCCGGTATCTCATCCTCGGTCTTGACCAGCAGGTTGGTGACGCCAAAGGCGTGGAGCGCGGACAGCAGATGCTCGACGGTCCTGACCGAGTGGCCCTCGCTGGTAAGGGTGGTGTTGTAGCCGGTGTCGCTGACGTTCTCCAGGCGCGCCGCGATCGCCGACTGGTCGGCAAGCGAGGAGAAGACGATGCCCGAACCGACCGGCGCAGGATGGAGAATCACGCCGGTCTTGAGCCCGGAATGGAGCCCCTGCCCTGCCATCACGATCGAGCGCGCGATGGTGCGCTGAGAGTTCTTGGTCGCGGGCGCCCGCTGCCTCGTACCGTTGGCAGGTTCCGCTTTGACGGAGGGCTCGGCGGCGTCCGCGCGGTCGGCTTCGGGTCCCATCACCCGCGCGATCGCGGCCAGCAGGCCGCTCACCGAGAACGGTTTTTCGATGAAATCTTCGGCCCCGAGCTTGGTCGCGGCCACCGCGTTCTGGATATTGGCGTGGCCGGAAATCATGATGACCCGGGTCGTCGGATGGTCGGCCTTGATATGTCTGAGCAGCTCGATGCCGTCGAGCGCCGGCATCCAGACATCGAGCAGCACCAGCTCAGGTTTTTCGCGCCGGATAATCTCGAGCGCGCCCGGTGCGTCGCCGGTATCGAGCACCCGGAACCCCTCGTCGCGCAGAATTCCCCGCAGCGATGAGCGAATCCGCTCCTCATCATCCACCACCAGCACGGTCCCGTTCACGCTCTGCTCCGATTGCGGGACCGGCCGCGCATCCACTTTTCAACCCGGAAGTTTCGCAAGCTGCTGCTCCTTTACCGGAAACTCAAGGACGAATCTACATCCGCGCGGCGGGTTGTCGCGGACCCGAACGAAGCCGTGATGGTCGGTGACGATCGCCGAGACGATCGCGAGCCCCAGCCCGGTGCCGCCCTGCTTGGTCGAAAAATAGGGCTCGAAGATCCGCGTGCGCAGCCGCGGCTCGATGCCGGGGCCGTTGTCGACCACTTCGAGCGTCACCACGCCGCTGCCCTCATCGAGCCGGGTGTGCAATCCGACGCGCGGCCGCTCGCCGTTATGGTTGGCGCTGACGGCGGCCGCCACCGCATTGTCGAGCAGGTTGAACAGCGCGCGCCGCATCGCCTCCCGGTCGATCGCGATCATCGGCAGCGCGCGGGCGAGATCGAGCTCGAAATCGACGCCGGGATTCGCGGCGCGAAAATGTTCGAAGGTTTCCTCGGCCAGCGGATTGAGATGGCCCGGCACGGGGTTCAGATGAGGCAGGCGCGCGAAGGCCGAAAACTCATTGACCAGGTGCTTCAAGTCCTCGACCTCGCTGGTGATCGCGCGCGTGCATTCCTCGAGCAGCGCCGCGTCTTCCTCGGAACGCGGGGTGAGTTGACGGCGCAGGCGCTCGGCCGAGAGCTGGATGGGCGTCAGCGGGTTCTTGATTTCGTGCGCGATCCGCCGCGCCACCTCGCGCCACGCTTCCATCCGTTCGACCTTGGCCATCTGGCTGACGTCCTCGAAGAACAACACCGTGCCCAGATCGGCGTCGCTGATCGCGCCATCGTCGGCGTCGACCCCGAGTGTGCTCGCCGTCATCATCAGCTCGGTATCGCCGCCCTCATCGTCGAGTGTGATCGATGCGCGCACCTCTCGCGGCCGCGGCTGCCCGGCGAAGATCTCATCGAGCGCGCGGGTCAGCGCGGGCGCAAAGGTGGTCGCGTAAGGCCGGCCGGTGATTTCCGGGGCGCGCAGACCAAGCATCCGCGCCGCGCATGGATTAATCGTCGTCACCCGGCCATCGGGATCGAGCCCCACCACGCCCGCCGAGACATTGCGCAGCAGGGTTTCGATGTAGCGGCGCCCATGCTCGAGTTCGGCGCGGGAAGAGCGGATGTCGGTGGTCATCTGGTTGAACGATGCGACCAGATGCCCGATTTCGTCATCCCCCACCTGTTGAATTTGATAATTGAAATGGCCGGCCGCAATCGCGTGAGTGCCCTCGGCCAGCAGCCGGATCGGCCCCGTGATGCCGCGCGCGAGATACAGCCCGAACCAACTGGCGAGCATCACGACCACCAGACCGATCAGGATCAGAGCCAGCACGTAGCTATGGAAAATCGGCTGATGGAGGCTGCGTAATTGAAAGTAATCCTCGAAGGTTCGCGAAATTCCGGCGGCGCGCTGGGCGAGGCTCTTGGGCAGGTAGTAATCGACCACCACCGCTCCCTGCACGATATCCGAGTCGGGTGAGGCGTAGATCGGCGCGCTGCCGCGAATCACGTCGGCCTTGCCGAAGCGATCGGTGCGGGTCATCGCGTGGCCCGCCAGCGTCTGGGTGAGCATGGTCGAGTAAGGCGAGACGCCGATGCCGGTGGGCGTGCGCGGACTGAGCACCAGTACCAATAGCCGCCGGCGGCGCGAAAAGACTTCGATCGTGCCGAGGCTGTACTCCTGCTGACGCTGGGCCACGAAGCGCCTGAGATCGCGACGCTGCAGGGGCTGCAGCAGTTGGCCGGCCGCGATCTGCTGGGCCAGCACGCGCGCGAATCGCGCCGCGTTGTTAGCCGAGTTCAGATAGTAAACCTTGGCGATCTCCAGCGAATCCTCAAGCACCTGCTCGTACTCGGGATTGAACCAGCTATTGACGTTGGCATGCAGAAACACGCCGGCCACATAGAGCAGAAACAAGGTCGGCACCAGCGCGACCGTAACGAAACCGAACACCAGCCGGAACTGCAGGCGCGATCCGATAAGTCCGCGGCGCCGCTCGAAGATCGCCTTGGCGAGGTTTTTCCCGACCAGGAAGAGCAGCAACCCCAGCAGCAGAAAACTCAGGTCGAAGAGCAGGATGACGACCAGGTTCGAGACCAGCGAAGTATGACGGGTCAGCGGCGGCAGATGGGTCTGCGCCAGCACGAACGCCAGCAAAGTCACTACCGTGACCCCGACCGCGACCAGCTCGCGCCGGCGACGCTTCAGTTCGGCCTGCCGCTGAATCGGGCCGAACTTGTCGTCGTTGTTATCGCTCACGCGCTCAGCGCCTCAACAGCGACCACAGGATGGTGAGGACAATGCTCAGGATGATCGATGTCATCAGAGGAAAATAGAAGGAGAAGTTGCCGCGCCGGATGTAAATATCACCCGGCAGGCGACCGATCCCGGGAACGTACGACAATCCCCACAGCACGATGCCCAGCCCGGTCATCACCAGCCCCACTACGACCAGGAGTTTGGCCATCGCCGCCATGCTGAGATATTAGCTGGCGCCGCGCCCCACTGCATGCGACGCGAGGGGGACGCGAGGCGGCGCGGTTGCAGCCTGGTTGGTCGTGGCCGTGCGCATTCCTCCCGTGCCGGCGGCGGCACGCCGGGTTCAGGCGTGAGCGCGTTCCTTGTGTGCCTCCCGCGCCTCTTTGGCCTCCTTGATGACTTTCTCGGCGATATGGGCCGGCACTTCCTCGTAATGTGAGTATGCCGATTCGAACGAGCCGCGTCCCGAGGTCATCGAGCGCAGGTCCGGCGCATATTTCAGGATCTCCGACATCGGCACCAGCGCCTTGATGAGCTGGCTCTGGCCCTTGCGATCCACGCCCAGCACCTTGCCGCGCCGCGAGTTGAGATCGCCAATCACGTCGCCCATCGATTCTTCCGGACAGCTCACCTCGAGCGTCATCACCGGCTCGAGCAGGATCGGCTTGGCCTTTTCCAACGCCGCCTTGAGTCCCATCGAGGCCGCGATCTGAAACGCCATGTCCGAGGAATCGACGTCGTGATAGCTGCCGTCAAAGACCGTCGCCTTCACATCAACCATCGGATAACCGGCCTGAAAACCCTCGACCAGGGTATTGCGCAGCCCTTTTTCGACCGACGGGATGAACTGGCGCGGGATCGCGCCGCCGACGATTTCATCGGCGAATTCGAAGCCGCCGCCACGCGGCAACGGTTCGACTTTGAGCCAGCAATCGCCGTACTGGCCGCGGCCGCCGGACTGGCGCTTGTACTTGCCCTGCGCCTCGGCGTGGCCCTTGATGGTTTCCTTGTAGGGCACCTTGGGCGCCTGCAGGTCGACCTCGACGTTAAACTTGCGCTTGAGCTTTTCGATGGTGGTCTCGATATGCATCTGGCCGGTGCCGGAGAGGATAATCTCGTGGGTCTGCGGATCGCGATGGGTTTCCAGCGCGGGATCTTCCTCGACCAGCCGATGGAGCGCGACCGAGGCTTTCTCCTCATCGGCGCGGCTGCGCGGACGGATCGCGAACGAGATCACAGGCGACGGCTTGGTCAGCGGCGGCAGCAGCAGCGCCGACTTCTCATCGCACAGCGTGTCGCCGGTGATGGTGTCCTTGAGCTTGGCGACCGCGGCGATCTCGCCCGGCAACGCCATCGGCAGCGGGCTCTGCTTCTTGCCCTCCAGCCGCAGCAACTGCCCCAGCCGCTCGCGCGTCTGATGGGTTGCGTTCAGCACCGCGACGTCGCTGGCGGCCTTGCCGGAGATGACGCGAAAGATCGACAGCTTGCCGACGAAGGGATCGATAACGGTCTTGAACACGTGGGCGCAGAACGGCGCGTCGGGATCAGCCTTGCGCTCGATGGTCTCGCCGTTGTTGGCCGCGTGGGCGGTGACCGGCGGCCGTTCGTTGGGCGCCGGCAGCAGCGTCACGATCGCGTCGAGCAGCGGCCCGGTGCCGATGTTCTTGACGCCCGACCCGCACAAGACCGGCGTCAGCTTGCCGGCCAGCACGCCGGCGCGCAACGCGGCGCGCAGCTCGCCGTCCTCCAGCGTTCCCTTATCGAGGTATTTTTCGAGCAGTGCGTCGTCGGTTTCGGCGACCGCCTCGCACAGTTTGGTGCGAGCTTCCTCGGCTCGCTGCTTGGCCTCGCCAGCCAACTCTTCTTCCTTCGCCTTGCCGGTGCCGTCGGCATAGATCAGCGCTTTCATCGCCAGCACGTCGATCACGCCGTTGAAAGCCGCCTCCTCGCCGATCGGGATCGTGATCGCGACCGGATGCG
>Ga0307374_10005697_pt1 | contig 20005 bp, 13 predicted proteins | sample OX3MG_FD_202532 | JGI IMG/M metagenome (GOLD analysis project Ga0307374, IMG submission 202532) | Soil microbial communities from Risofladan, Vaasa, Finland - OX-3 | ecosystem: Environmental > Terrestrial > Soil > Coastal area > Acid sulfate soil | place: Finland: Risofladan, Vaasa | collected...
GTCACCGCCTGCGGCTGCCCGAGTTCCTCCATTTCCTCCTGGAGCATCTCGCTGTACCCGATGATCGCATTGAGCGGGGTGCGGAGTTCGTGACTCATCGAGGCGAGGAACTGGCTCTTCGCGGCGTTGGCCTGCTCGGCCTCGCGTCGCGCGCTGAGCAACTGGGTGATGTCGTGGTACAGCCCCATGAGCCCCACCCGCTCGCCGTCCACGATCACCGGCACGCCGAGGATTTCCACGTCCACCAGCGTGCCGTCGCTCCGCCGCCGGCGCCCGATCCCGCGTACGGGACGGTCGAGCGCCTCCCGGGTGTATCCCACCGCTTCGGAATGGGTGTCCGACGTGGAGATCAGGTCGTCGAGTTGGCGTCCCACCGCCTCGGTTTCCGGGTACCCGAACAACTTCTCGAACGTCGGATTGCAGGCGACGATGGCGTGGTTGGCGTCGAGCGTCACGATGGCCACTGGATTGTTGTGCACCAACGTCTCGAAGTACTGGCGCTGGCGCTGCGCCACGGTGTAGAGCCGCGCGTTCTCGATGGCGATCGCCGCCTGGGGCGCGAACAGGTTCAGCAGCCGCAGGTCCTCGTCCGTGAAGATGCGCGCCGGATCGGCATGGGTCGTCGCGATGGCTCCCACCAGCCGCCGCCCAATGAGGAGCGGCGCGGCCATCACCGAATGCACGAGGATGTCGGCGTACTTGGCCGAATGACCTGCCCACTCGCGATACGAGGGGATGATCAACGGCTGGTGCGTCTCGGCAACCGTGCCCATGGCGCCCTCGCCGAGCTTCAGCCGGGTGCCGATGGAATCCTTGCCGATGTGCTCGCTCGCCACGACTTCCAGTTCCTGGGTCTCCGGGTCGAAGATGGCGACTTCGCCGCCGGTCACGTCCAGCAGCGTGACGGCGCGGGCGAGCACGGCCTGCAGCACGCGCGGCAGCTCGAGTTCGGCCGAAAGATCGGCCATCGTATCGAGCAGGGCCTTGTGTTCGTCGGCGCGCCGTCGCTCGGCGCGGAGCAGGCGCGCCCGGCCAATGGCGATGCTCGCCTGGTCGGCGGCCGCCTGGAGCACCTCGAAATCATCGGCGGTGAACGCGTTCGGTTCACTGCTCTCCACCACGAGCACGCCGATCGTCGCGTCGTCCACGCGGAGCGGCACATCCACCTCCGAGCCGGTGTTCAGGCTCGGCAGGTATTGCGCGTCGTGCGTCACGTCCGGCGTGTAGTGCAGCCGGCCGTCATCGATCGCGCGCTGGCTGAGGCCCGTGCCCCGCTTCACCCGCCAGTGCTCCGGAACGTCCTTCCAGCCGCGGCTCGCTTGCAGGACGCGGTCGCCGCTGCTGGCCTCGAGAATGAACGCACCGAGGAAGTTGAAGCCGAGCGCTTCGTCCTGGAGACCGTTCACCACCGACTGGTAGACCTGCGCCTCGTCGTGCGACGCCGCGATGCCGGTGCTGAGCCGTAACAGGGCCGCCTGGCGTCGCGCGGCGTGGTTGCGAGGGGTTGGGCGCGCAGGCGTGCGCCCCGGCCTGGGGGCCGAGCCTTTTCCGCTCATCGCGTGCCCGCCTTCACGAGCGCCCTGACCTCGGCGAGAAAGTCGCCATTGCCGGCGCCCTTGCGCACGATCTGTTGCACGCCGCCGTTGAGCCGCCGGTGATCGTCGGCCGTCAGTTCCTTGGCCGTGATCACGGCCACCGGAATGCCGCGCCACGCGTCGCGGGCGCGCAACGATTCGAGGAACGTGAACCCGTCCATCTCGGGCATCATCAGATCGAGCAGGATGAGCGACGGCAGTGCTTCGTCCACGCGGGCAAGCGCCACGCGGCCGTTCTCGGCTTCGCGCACGTCGCGGCCCGCCTTGCGAACGGCCCGACGGATCACGGCTCGCGTCGCCGCGTCATCCTCGACGATGAGCACGGACCCGGCGCCGGACGGCAGATAGCGCGCCAGCACCGCCGTCAGCCGCTTGCGATCGATCGGCTTCGTGAGATACTCCGAGGCGCCGAGGGCGAGCCCGAGGTTCCGGTCGTCGAGCATCGTCGTCATCACGACCGGAATGTCCGCCAGCGTGGGATCGTCGCGGAGCGCCGTGAGCACGGCCCATCCATCGATGCCCGGCATGAGGACGTCCAGCGTGATCGCGGCCGGCCGCTCGGCACGCGCCAGCGCGAGTCCCTCCTCCCCACTCGCCGCCGCAACCACGCGCACCCGGTCCTTCACCAGCATCTTTTGCAGGAGGTCGCGCGCAGCCGCGTCGTCGTCGATGACCAGGACGGTTGGCCAGCCCGCCATGTCCGGCCCCTCGCCGGGGCCAGCCGTGGCCGCCTCGGCGGTCCGAACGTCCGCCGGCTCGCCCACCGGCAGTCGAACGGTGAAGGTCGTGCCTTCGCCGGGCACGCTCTCGACGGCCACACGTCCGCCCATCATCTCGCAGAATTTCTTGCTGATCGCGAGCCCGAGCCCCGTGCCGCCGTATTTCGCCGCGGTCGTCACCTCGGCCTGCGCGAAGGCCTGGAACAGGCGTCCGAGTTGCTCCTCCGTCATTCCGATTCCGGTATCGCGCACCGCGAACACCATCTCGCCGCCCACCCGCCGTGCCGACAGGGTGATCGTGCCGTGATCCGTGAACTTGCTGGCGTTCGACAACAGGTTGAGCAACACCTGCCGCACCCGGGTGGCATCGGCGTGCATCTTGCCGAGGGATTCCGCGGCGTCGAGGTCCAGTCGATTCCCATTCTTGGCAACCAGGGGCTGGACGGTGGTCGCCACCGTCTCGAGCAGCGGGCGCACGTCGAACGTCTCGAGGTACAGCTCCATCTTGCCGGCCTCGATCTTGGACAGGTCGAGTACGTCGTTGATCAGCGTCAGCAGGTGGGTTCCGGCCGCGTGAATCTTGGCAAGGTCGGGGATGATGCTCGCGTCGCCCTTCTCGGCGGCGTCCTCCTGCAGCATCTCACTGTACCCGAGAATGGCATTGAGCGGCGTGCGGAGTTCGTGGCTCATCGCTGCCAGAAATTGGCTCTTGGCGGCGTTGGCCGCCTCCGACGCCTGGCGCGCGGCGAGCAGATCGGTGATGTCGTGATAGAGCGCCATGGCTCCCACCTTCCGGCCGTCCACGGCCACGGGGACCCCCAGCACCTCGACGTCCACGAGGCTTCCGTCCTTTCGCCGGCGTCGGCTGATGACCTGTACCGCCGTGCTGCCCAGCGCCTGCTCCGTGTAGGTGACGGCCTCGGAACGGGTGGCCTCGTCGGTGATGAGGTCGTCGATATTGCGACCGGTGACCTCGGATTCGGTGTAGCCGTACAATCGCTCGAAGGCGGGGTTGCAGGACACGACGTTGTGCTCGACGTCGAGCGTCACGATCGCCACGGGGCTGTTCGATACGAGTTCCTTGAAGTACTGGCGCTGTTGCCGCGACTCGGTGAACAGGCGTGCGTTCTCGATCGCGATCGCCGCCTCCGGCGCGAACAGCTCGAGCAGGCGCAGGTCATCGGGGCCGAACGCGCGGGCCGGGTCGGAGTGCACCGAGGCGATGACCCCCATCAACCGCTGCCCGATGATGAGCGGGGCGGCCATCACCGACTGGACGGTACTCTGCTCGTACTGCTCGGAGCGCTTGGCCCACTCCTGGTAGTGCGGGATGATCATCGCGCGGTGCGTCTCGGCCACCTGGCCCATTGCCCCTTCGCCCAGCGCCATGCGGCTTCCCACGGCGTTCGTGCCCATGTTGTGGCTCGCCACGATCACCAGATCGCCCCGCGATTCGTCGTACGTGGCCAGTTCGCCGCCGGTCACGTCGAGCAGGGTGACGGCGCGAGCGAGCACGCGCTCCAGCACCTTCGACAGCTCCAGCTCGCCGGCCAGATCCTTCATCGTGTCGAGCAGCGCCTGCTGCTCCTCGCCGCGGCGTCGCTCGCTGGCAAAGAGGCGGGCGTTGGCGATGGCAATCGCGGCCTGCGGCCCGAACAGTTCGAGCAGCCGCAGGTCATGATCCTTGAACTGGCGGGCGACCTCCCGGTCCATGACGGCAATCGCGCCCACCAGCTCTCCCGCCATGAGCAGCGGCGCGACCATCACCGCGTGGAAATCCACCTGCGCGTACTGGGCCGATCGGCCCGTCCATTCCTGGTACGACGGGATGATCAGCGGTTCCCGCGTCAGCGCCACCTGGCCCATCGCTCCCTCGCCGAGCTGCAGTCGCGTGCCGGAGGTGTCCTGCTTGCCGACGTTGAAGCTCGCGACGATCTCCAGCTCGCGCCGTCGCGCGTCATAGATGGCCAGCTCGCCGTGGCTCACGCGCAGCAGTTGCACGGCGCGCTCGAGCACCGCCTGCAAGAGGTCCGAGAGGTCGAGGTTCGCCGCGAGGTCGGCCATCGTGGCCCGGAGCGCCGCCTGTTCGTCCGCGCGCTGCCGCTCGGCGGTCAGAAGGCGCGCCCGTCCGATGGCGATGCCCGCCTGGTTGGCGGCAGCTCGCAGGATGTCGAAATCATCGGGCTGAAACGCATGCGGCCGGTTGCTCTCCACCACGAGCACCCCGACCAGTGCCTGGTTCACGCGAATCGGGACGTCGACCTCGGACCCCTCGTTGCGCGTCGGGAGGTAGTGGGTATCGTCCGTCACCTGCGGCGTGTAGTGCAACCGGCCGTCCATCAGCGGGCGCTCGGACAGTCCCTGTCCAGGGCGGACGCGGAGTCCTTCAGGCGCCTCGCGCCAGCCGCGGCTCGCCGTGAGCACGCGGTCGCCGCTCTCGGCATCCACCAGGAGCACGGCCACGAAGTCGTACCCCAACGCCGCGTCGTGCAGGCCTCGCGCCACCGCCTGGCAGATCGCCTGCTCCGTTTCCGCCTCGGCGATCCCCGTGGACAGGCGGAGGAGCGCCGCTTGCCGACGCGACGGCTCGTCGGGCACCACGACGTCCGGCGGCACGAATGTCACGATGCCCGCCCCACCGCACGCCCCGCGATGAGCGCGCGCATCTCGGCCACGAGCACGGCCCGGTTCGTCTCCGGGACCGCGATGCGCCACCCCTGCTGGCGCAGCGACGCTTCCGCCTCCGCCGCGCTGCCCCGATCGCGCGTGAGCGCTTCGACGAGGCGGGCCCGCTCCACCGGCTTGGTCAGATAGTCCGCGGCACCCAGTGCGAAGCCGAGTTGACTGTCCTCGAGCACCGTGACCATCACCACCGGGATTTCGGTCAGGTCAGGATCGCTCTTGAGCGCGGTGAGCACGGCCCATCCGTCCATTCCGGGCATCATCACGTCGAGCGTGATCGCCGCCGGCCGCTTCGACCGCGCCATGGCCAGCCCTGTCTTGCCGTCCGCCGCCGTGACGACGCGGAACCCGTCCCTGGCCAGCATCTTCTGAAGGAGTCCGCGCGCCGCCGGGTCGTCGTCGATCACGAGTACCGTCGGCCCGTCCGTTCCCTCCACCGCCGTCACCATCTCAACCACCGCCGCCGGCCCGCCCACCGGCAGTCGCACGGTGAAGGTCGTGCCTTCGCCTGGCACGCTCTCGACGGCCACACGGCCGCCCATCATCTCGCAGAATTTCTTGCTGATCGCCAGTCCCAGCCCCGTGCCCCCATACTTCGCCGCCGTCGAGGCCTCGGCCTGCGCAAACGCCTGGAACAGCCGCCCCAACTGCTCCTCCGTCATTCCGATTCCCGTATCGCCCACCGCGAACAGCATCTCGTCGCCGGCCCGCCGGGCCGACAGGGTGATCGTGCCGTGGTCGGTGAACTTGGCCGCGTTCGACAGGAAGTTGAGCAGGATCTGGCGCACGCGCAGGCCGTCGCCGTCCATCTCGCCCACGTCATCGCCGATCTCCACCACCAGCCGATTCCCGTTGCGGTCGATGAGCGGCGCCACCGTCGACGCCACCGTCACGACCAGCGGCCGCACCGCGAAGGTCTCGGTGGTCAATTCCATCTTGCCGGCCTCGATCTTGGACAGGTCGAGCACGTCGTTGATCAGCGTCAGCAGATGCCGACCGGCCGCGTTGATCTTCTCGAGGTCGGGGATGAGTCCGGCCTGGCCTGCGTCGGCCGCGTCCTCCTGCAGCATCTCGCTGTATCCGAGAATCGCGTTGAGCGGCGTGCGCAGTTCGTGGCTCATCGAGGCCAGGAACTGGCTCTTGGCCGCGTTGGCCGATTCCGCTTCCCGGCGGGCCGCGAGCAGTTCCGTGATGTCGTGATACAGGCCCATCATCCCCACGCGCTCGCCGTTCACCACCACGGGCACCGCCAGCACCTCGACGTCCACCACCGATCCGTCCTTCCGGCGGCGCCGGCCGACGCCGCGCACCGTCGTGCCGACCGCCTGCTTGGTGTAGCCCACGGCCTCCGAACGCGATTCCGCGGTGGTGATCAGTTCGTCGAGGTTGCGGCCCACCAGTTCCGGTTCGGCGTACCCGTACAGGGATTCGAACGCGGGGTTGCACGAGACCACCCGGTGCTCGGGGTCCAGCGTGACGATCGCCACGGGGCTGTTCCGCACGAGTTCCTGGAAGTACTGCCGTTCGCGCTGCGCGTCGGCAAACAACCGCGCCTTCTCGATGGCCACCGCGGCGTGCGGGCCGAACATGTTGAGCAGCCGCAAGTCGTCGGCGCCGAACGCGCGGGTGGGATCGGTGGTCCAGATGTTGAATGCGCCCACCAGACGGCCGCCCATCATCAGCGGCGCGGCGAGCGCCGCGTGGGCGTCGATCCCGGAGTACTTCGTCGAACGGCCGGCCCACTGGGTGTAGTCGGCAATGATCAGCGGTTCGCCGGTCTCCGCGGCGCGCCCCATCGCCCCCTCGCCGGGCTTGAGCCGCATGCCGATGGTCGGCGGGTCCACGTGGAAGTTCGCGGCGACCACGAGCTCCCGCTTCACGGGGTCGAACTCGGCGAGTTCTCCGGCCGATGCGCCCAGCAGGCCCACCGCGCGCTCGAGCACCGATTGCAGCAGCTTCGACAGCTCCAGTTCGCCGGACAGATCCGCCATCGTCTCCAGGAGCGCGCGCTGCTCCTCGCCGCGCCGCCGCTCGATCGCCAACAGCCGCCGCTGCTCGTGCGCCAACCGCGCCCGCGCGATCGCGATGCCGGCCTGGTTGGTGGCCGCGCCCAGGATCTCGAGATCGTCGTGGTCGAACGCGTTGGGCGTCTCGGACTCCACCACGAGCACGCCGATCGCCTTGCCGTCGATGAGCAGCGGGACGTCCACCTCGCAGCCCGTGCTGAGTCCGGGGATGTACGCGGGCTCCAGGGCGACGTCGGGGGTGTAGTGCAGGCGGCCGGTGGCGATCGCCCGATAGCTCAGCCCCTCGCCCGCGGGGATCATCATGTCGGGTGGGATGTCGGACCATCCGACGCTGGCGCGCATGCGCCGGCCGCCCGTCGCCTCGTCCACGAGGAAGATGCCCACGAACTGATAGCCCAGCGAGTCGTCCCGCAGCCCGTGCACCACGCGCGCGCAGACCTCGTCCTCGTCCGCCGCCTCCGCGATGCCCGTGCTCAGACGCAGCAGTGCGGCCTGGCGTCGAGCGAGCGCATCCCGTGTACCGTGCGAGGGCGAACTGGACAAAGGGCGGATCCCGGCGTCGGGGGTGTTCGGGGGGAGTGGGGGTACAACATGCACCCCATGCGCCGGGGAGGCAATTGCCGAGATTCACCCAGGAGCGCGCCCGGCGCTCAGCGCCGGCCGGCTGGCGTCGAGCGCCGCCAGCGCCTGATCACGTCGAGGTAGATCGCCACATTGAGCACGAGGACGAACGTGCCCAGGATCACCTGCACGTGATGGGTGAGCCCGTGAGGGTAGAGGATGGGGATGAGATAGTGCTCCACGAATCCGCCCGCGTAGCCCACTTCCCGGCCGCGCTCGCGTAACGACACTTCGAGCGGCGTAAGCGGACAGATCACCCCGCTGTACTCGACGAATGCGCCCCACACCACGGCGGGCACGTGGACCCACGCGGCGCGCGGCCAGCGGAGGCACAGCAGGCCACCCAGCACCACGAACGCCACGAATCCGAAGTGCACCGCCACGATCGCATCGGCCGCCCACCGGTAGCCCATTGGTCAATAATGGTGTGGTGGTGCTAGTATGTCAGTGGGTCCCCCAACCCTCGCTACCCACGTCCGCCGAAGAACGCTGGCCGTTGCTTCCGAGGAGCATGCGCATGACACGCCTCACCATCGCGCTCACCAAGACCCGCTCGCTGTTCACCGCCGCCCTGACCGCCGCCATCATCATGGCGCCGGGAAGGGCCGCCGCTCAGACGGCCGTCGCCGGCCCGCCGCTCAGCGCCCTGCGCTGGCGCAGCGTGGGCCCGTACGTCGGCGGCCGCGTCGTGACCGTGAGCGGGGACCCGGGAAATCCCAATCTTTTCTATATGGGCGCCGTGGACGGCGGCATCTGGAAGAGCACGGACTACGGCATCCGATGGACCAACGTCTCCGACAGCACCTTGCCGGGCACGAGCAACAGCATCGGCGCGATCGCCGTGGCGCCGTCCAACCCGCGCGTCCTCTACGCCGGCACCGGCGAGAGCGACATTCGCGGCGACATGATCTCGGGCGACGGGGTCTTCCGATCGGCGGATGGCGGCAAGACGTGGGCGCGCGCCGGCCTCGAGGACACGCACACGATCAGTAATCTCGTCATCGATCCCAAGAACCCGGACGTCGTGTACGCCTCGTCCATGGGGCACGTGTTCACACCGGACCAGTACCGGGGCGTGTTCAAGACCACCAACGGCGGTCGCACCTGGACGCGCGTGCTGTTCGTCAACGACAGCACCGGCGCGATCAACCTGGTCATGGACCCGCAGCACCCGAACGTGCTGTATGCTGCCATGTGGCAGGCCTACCGGAAGCCCTGGACGCTGGTGAGCGGAGGCGCGGGGAGCGGGATCTACAAGACCACCGATGGCGGCGCGCACTGGACCAACATCTCCCGCCATCCGGGCCTGCCGCACGAGATGCTCGGCAAGATCGGCATCACCGTGGCGGCGAGCGATCCCGACGTGGTCTACACCATCATCCAGGCCAAGAACGGCGGCGTGTTCCGCTCCGGCGACGGCGGCGCCACCTGGAAGCGCGTGAACGCGGAATGGAAACTCCGGCAACGCGCGTTCTACTACATGGCGATCTTCGCCGATCCGACGAATCCCAACACGGTGTACATGCCCGAAGTGGACGGCCTGTTCGTGTCCCACGACGGCGCCAAGACGTTCACGCCGCTCCACCCGCCGCACGGGGACAATCACGTGGTCTGGATCAATCCCCACGATCCGAAGATCCTGCTCGAGGGCAATGACGGGGGCGCCACGGTCTCCACCGACGGCGGCAAGACCTGGAGCACCGAACACAACCAGCCCACGGGGCAGTTCTACCACGTGAATCTGGACGACCAGTTCCCGTTCCACATGTACGGCGCGCAACAGGACGAGGGCTCGGTGGGCGGACCAAGCGCGACGAGCCAGCAGAGCGTGCCATTGAGCGCCTGGACGTCCACGGCATACGGCGAGAGCACGCCGTCGGTGCCCCAACCGGGCCAGCCCAATCTCACGTACGGCGCCGGCTACTTCAGCATCTTCCTCAGGCGCGATCAGTCCACGGAAGAGTACCAGAGCGTCAGCCCCTGGCCGAACTATCAGGAAGGCGCGTCGTCGGCCGAACTCAAGTACCGCTTCGCCTGGACGCACCCGATCCTCTTCTCACCGGCCGATCCGAACGAACTCCTGATCGGTTCGCAGTACGTGATGAAGAGCGACGACCACGGACAGACCTGGCAGACGATCAGCCCGGACCTCACGCGCAACGACCCGGCCACCGAAGTCCCGAGCGGCGGCCCGATCGACCTCGATCAGTCGAGCGCCGAGGTCTATCCCTACGTGTCGGCCATCGCGGTCTCCCCGATGGACGGCCAAGAGATCTGGGCCGGCTCGTCCGACGGGCTCGTGCACGTGACCACCGACGGCGGCGCGCACTGGCAGGCCGTGACCCCGCCGGGGTTGCCCACCTGGTCGGACGTCAGCTCCATCGAGCCGTCGCACGTGGACCGCGGAACCGCCTATCTCACGGTTGAACGCTACATGTGGGATGACTTCACCCCCTACGTGTTCAAGACCACGGACCTGGGCCAGCACTGGACGCCGATCACCCAGGGCGTGTCGCACGACGATTACGTGTTCGCGGTCCGGCAGGACCCGAACGATGCCGATCTGCTGTTCCTCGCGACCAAGCGCACCGTGTACGTGACGCTCGACGGCGGGACGCGGTGGCAGCCGCTGTCGCTCAACCTTCCTCCCGTGCAGGTGCGCGACGTGGCCATCAACACCCGCCAGGGCGACGTGGTGATCGCCACGCACGGGCGCGCGTTCTGGATACTGGACAACCTCGCGCTGCTCGAGCAGATGACCAGACGCTCGGCGCCGCCCGCCGACAGCGCGGCGCTGTTCACGCCGCAGCAGGCGTGGCTGACGCACGCCTACGGATCCGGCGGCGGACGCGGTGGAGGCGACGCCGGAGAGAATCCGCCGTTCGGTGCCACGGTGTTCTTCCAGGTTCCGTCCAACTACGATGGCAAGACGCCCGTGACCCTGTCGTTCACCGACGCTCAGGGCCGGATGATCCGGCAGTTCGATCTCCACCCGAAAGCGAAGGTCACGCCCACGGCCGCGCAGTTGGAACAGGAGAGTCCCCCGCAGCGGAAGCTCGCGGCGGAGCAACGGCTCACGGGCATCGCGCCCGGCATGAACCGCTTCCAGTGGGATCTGCGCTACCCCGACGCCACCGAGGTCACCGGATTCGAGCCGCCGATCGCTGCCGGCGGACTGCCCGACGAGGTGGACGGGCCGATGGTCACCCCCGGGAGCTACCGGGTGGTGTTGCGCTACGGCGGGCACGAGATGACGCAGACGTTCGACGTGGCGCTCGATCCCAGAATTCACACCGGTCAGGAAGCACTCGAGAGCCGGCTGGCCCTCCAGCTCAAGATCCACGGCGCGCTGGATTCGCTCGATCGGACCATCAATCGCGCGATCGAGGTGCGCGATCGGCTCGCGGCCGGCGGCCGGCCGGCCGCGGTACTGGACACCGCCATCAAGGGCCTCGTGCAGCTCGACCTGCATTCCAGCGAGGGGAGTCTGCTGCACGAGACCAAGCTGCGCAGCCACCTGGCCTATCTCGCGGCCGACATCGATCTGGCCTACGCCGCACCGACCCCCGCCCAGTTCTCGGTATTCGAGGACCTGGACCAGCAGGCCAGAGCCGGCGAGGAGCGCCTGCGCGCGGCCATCCGGCAGTCCGGGGGCATCCAATGACGGCCGCTCCCTGAATCGGCCAGCGGCGGACCGCCGGGGAACCGAAGGTCAGAACCCCGGCGGCCGCTCGCCCGCCACGTTGGCCTTGCGCTCGAGGGCCAATCCCGCGCGCGCGACCGTGCCCTCGTCGAACAACCGGCCCACGAGCGTCACGCCGTGCGGCACGCGCCGCGGGGGCGAGAATTTCGGCAGTGGGTGCGCCGGATCGGGCGCCCAGTCGCTGCGCGCCTCCGAGACCTGCACGAACCCGGTGCGCAGCGTGAGCGACGGGTGCCCGGTGTTGTTCGAGACCACGAGCATCTCGTCGCGCAGCGATGGCACGAGCAACAGGTCCACCTGGGCCATCACGCGCGCCATCTCGTCGGCCACTTTGCGCCGCAGGCGATCGCCCTGCACGAAGTCCACCGCCGAGAGAAAGCGCGCCTCGCGGAACACATTGGGCCAGGCGTCGGGCACCTGCATCTTCATCTGGTCGGCCTGTCCGCTCAGCGTCAGCTCCTCGAACGCCGCCGCGGCCTCGGCGAACAGCATGACATTCAGAGAGTCGTATGGCCAGTCGGGGATCGCGACCGGGGTGGCCACCATGCCGAGTTCGCCCACGAGGTCCAGCGCGGCCCGGTCCACGTCGGTGGCCGGTGCTTCCTTCATCCACGCCGGGAAGTAGCCCACGCGCAGCCCCTTCACCGGCGCGCTCGCGTCGTAATCCAGACGGCTGGGCAGGCTGGCCACGTCGCCGGCATCCGGCCCCGAGATCGCCCGCAGCACGAGCATCGTGTCCTCCACCGAGCGGGCCATCGGGCCCAGCTTGTCGAGCGTCCAGCAGAGCGTCATCGCGCCGGTGCGCGGCACCCGACCGTACGTGGGGCGGAGCCCCGTCACCCCGCACCGCATGCTCGGACTGATGATGCTGCCCTGCGTCTCGCTGCCGATCGCGAAGCCCACCAGGCCGGCCGCGGTCGCGGCGCCGGGCCCGGCGCTCGATCCCGAAGCGCCCTCCTGCAGCAGCCACGGATTCATGGTCTGGCCGCCGAACCAGATGTCGTTGAGCGCCAGCGCGCCCATGCTGAGCTTGGCGACCAGCACGGCGCCCGCGTCGTCCAGCCGCTTCACGACGGCGGAGTCGGCCGTGGGCACCCGATTGCGGAACGGCTCGGCGCCGTACGTCGTGGCGATGCCCGCGGTGTCGAGCAGGTCCTTCACGCCGAACGGGATGCCATGCAGCGGCCCGCGGTACTTGCCGGCGGCGATCTCCCGGTCGGCCTGCTTCGCCTGCGCCAGCGCGTGCTCGTCGGTGAGCGTGATGATGCAGTTGATCTTCGGATTGAGCCGCTTGATGCGGTCCAGGTAGATGCGCGTGAGGCGCTCGGAGGTGAGTTTCCGCGTCTCGATCCACCGGGAGAGCCTGGTGACCGGTGCGAACGCGATATCCTCGTCGTTCGAGGGTAGCGGCCCCGGATCGCCGGCACTGCGCGCGAATCGGTCGCGCGCGGGGCCCGGCGTCTGGCCCGGCAAAATGGGATTCCAGACCGTGGCCGGTGCGAGTTCCGGTTCGAGGGCGATCTTCCGCGGACCGGTGCGGCGTTCGAGCACACCGGCCATCGAGGTGCGCCAGCTCTTCGCCGCCATCGTGCGCTGCGCATCGGTCAACTGCACCTGCACGAGCTTCTCCGCCTCGGCGAACGTGGCAGGCGACACTTCGGGCCCCGCGGCGGGCGCCGTGTTGAACGCCGGGGGCGCACCCGGCGTCGTGGTCTGCGTGCCGGGCTTCGGTTCGTCGCCGCGACACGCGGCGAGCACGCCGAGCAGACCGATGGGAGCCTGGATCAGAAACTGGCGGCGGGTATTCATGGCGCTTCCGGGTGAGGGCGGAACAGCCGGTGCGGGTCGGGGCTGAATGTACGGCGGCTCGGGCCACCCCGGCCAGCGCCGCGAGTTGGCGCACGGTGTTCCCGTTGCGCCCCGTCCCGCCAGAGCCGAGCGCGCCGTCAGTCCAGGTTCACGCCATCGAAGAACTCGACCACGCCGGTTTCCAGCGAATACTCGGCGCCCACCACGCGGAGGCGGTCGTCCTGAATCAACTGTTCGAGCACCTCGGACCCGTAGCGCAGGTGGCTGGCCGCCAGGCTCACGTTGGCGCGCACCGCGTGACGCACCAGCGCCTCCATGTCGTGGCGCAGTTCGGTGCGCAGCAACCCCTCCACCGACGGACGCACCCGATCGACGATCGAGCGCAGATGCCGCGACTGGGTCTCGGCGGGCCGCTGCAACTCTTCGATCGTCGCCAGCACCGCGCCGCACTGCGAATGGCCGAGCACCACCACCAGCGGTGTGCCGAACCGCGAAGCCGCGAACTCCACGCTCCCGATCTGCGACGGCGCCACGATGTTGCCGGCCACGCGGATCACGAACAGGTCGCCCAATCCCTGATCGAACACGATCTCGGCGGGCACGCGCGCGTCCGAGCATCCGAGGACGATGGCGAACGGCTGCTGCTCCATGGCCAGTTCGAAGGGCCGCGAGTCCTGAAGCGCGGGCTGGTGCGTCCCGATGCGGGACACGAATCGGCGGTTGCCCTCCTGCAGTCGGGCGAGGGCTTCTCGGGCAGATATCATGCGAGCGCCGGTCAGCCGGCGGCGAGCGGTGTCTCTCGCTGCCGGAGCCGCGCGGCGAGCGTCTGCACGCGCTCGTTCAGGTTGGGATGGGCCACGAGGTCGAAGCGGTCGAGCACGAGGGGCGACGAGATCTCGCGATCGTGGGCGAGGTCGTCGGCCACCTGTTCGGCCAGCCCCGGCCAGGCATCGAGCGCGATCGGGCCGCGCGGCCACCCGTTGTTGCGGGCGTCGATCCAGCCGTCCCAGAAGGCGAGCGCGATGTGCAGCCGGCCCAACTCCGGCGCGTTGCCGGTGGGGAACTGGTGCTCCAAGCGATCGAAGCGCCGCCCGATCTCGTCGTAGCGGCCCGCGGCGTGCGCCTTGGCGTCCGCTCGCAGGAATTCGATCAGCGTGTCGCGAGCCACGGTATAGGTGAGCATGGGTCCAAGTTAGCACAAGTCCCCGGCCACCGGTCAGGGTCGCCTGAAGGATGGCCGATCGGCACGGCCCCCCCGCCGTCGCCGCGAATCCCGGAAAGGGATATGGTCTTCCCGGTCACGCCACGCCGAGGTCGTTATGCGCCGTGCCATGTTCCTCGCTTCACTCGCTCTCGTTGCGCAGGCCGCGACCGCAGCACCACGGAAGCCCGCACCGACACGAGCGAGTGGCGTCACAGCGCTCGTTCCATGAGGACGGTCGCATCCGGGCCGACGATCGACGAGAAGACTCGTCGTCCGCGGAAGCGAAAGTCCTGGTAGCGGGTGGCGAGAACCTCACGAAAGCCCAGCTTGCGGAATACGTGCTGGGACGTCGTTCCGGTCGCTTCGGTGACTGCAACGCGATAGCCGCGCGCCCTCGCGTTCGCGAGGCACCGGGTGACGAGTTGCTGCGCGATCCCTTGCCCGGCGTAGTCCTGCGCCACGCCAACCATGAAGAGATGCGCGTACGCTCCAGGAAGAATGTCTCGCGATGCTCGGTACCGTTCATCGAGACCATCGAGCAGCGCCCTGATCGGGGCGAAGCGCGGAGACACGTCGTCCAGGCCCGCGGGCGGAGGCGTGCCGAAGTCCTCACCGAGGAGTGCCCCCGCGAGCGTGCCTGTGGACGCGACTCGCGCGACCAGACTGAGCCGCTCGCCGACCGCTTTGTCACCGAACGTCCTCACGACCCCCTCGATCTCGAGCGCCGACAGGCCAACAGCAACCGCCGGCGGCTCATGACCGCTGAACGCCTCGGCGAGAAGGCCGGCCATCGCGCCGAGTTCACGGGCTTCGAGAATCGCGTATTCGATTCCGGCAATACGGTCACCGGTGGTCATGAATGCACCCTGGAGGGCTGGCGCCGCCGCGAAACGTGGCCCCGTCGGCCGAGCAGCGCCAGAACCAGGCCGCCCTGAGCATGCCCGCCGCCCTCGCCATGGAATGCACGGCGGCCCAGGCACCCGGGGACAGGGCCCGCGTCCGCCCTTGTGCCCGCGACCGTTCCGTTGAATGTTCTCCCACCCCCAATCCCTGGCGTCAAAGTTGCGCCTGGCAAAACTCACATCGTTGTCCGCGTTGGTTGCCTCGTCGGCGGCGTTCGTCGTCGCGTCCGGTCACGCCCGCCCCACGGCGCGCGTCGTCGAGCTGACGCTGACGGCCGCACCCTCACGGCTGTCGCTGGTGCCCGGCGAGTCCACTGACGTCTTCGCCTACAACGGCCAGGTGCCCGGTCCCACGCTGGAGTTTCGCGAAGGCGACCACGTGGTGATCCACTTTCACAACGACCTTCCCGAAGCGACCACCATCCACTGGCACGGGTTACACATTCCGGCCGCCATGGATGGAAGTCCGCTCGAACCCGTCAAACCGGGTGGGACGTTCGACTACATCTTCGATGTCCTCCCAGGCTCGGCGGGCACGTATTGGTATCACCCGCATCCGGACCGTGACGCCGGATATCAGGTGGCCAAGGGGCTGTACGGCGCGATCATCATTCGCGCCGCCGGCGATCCGCTCGCCGCGATCCCCGAGAAGCTCCTCGTGCTCTCGGACAACCGGTTCCTACCCGGCGGCAACCTCGACCTTCCACCGCCTGATTCGCCGCAGGGGGAGATCGACGAGGAGAACGGGCGCGAAGGGCCTGTCCTCTTCGTCAACGGCCAGATCATGCCGACGATCTCGATTCGGAGCGGCGAGGTCCAGCGGTGGCGAGTCGTCAACGCGTCGGCCGCGCGCGAATATCGCCTCGCGCTCACCGGTCACGAGTTTCTGCAGGTGGGCACCGACGGCGGCCTGTTCGAGCGCCCCGTCCCGGTCAGCGAAATGATGTTGGCGCCGGGCGAGCGTGTCGAACTCCTGGTGCGTGCCACGGGAGCTCCAGGCAGCCGCGCCGTGCTGCGCACCATGCCCTACGATCGCTACGTACCGCAGACGCGGCCCGCGGACTGGAACGTTCCGCGCGATCTGCTCACGCTGCAATACACCGGTGAGGCGCCGGTCGAGCCGGTCGTGCTGCCCACCCGCCTGCGCGCCATTCCGGCACTCGACACGACGAAAGTCACGGTCAGACGCGTCATCGTACTCAGTCAGGGACTCATCAACGGCAGAATGATGGACATGCACCGAGTGGACGAGCACGCACGGCTCGGGGCCACCGAGATCTGGCAGATCGAGAACGTGGTAGGGATGGACCACCCCTTCCACCTGCACGGTTTCCAGTTCCAGGTGCTCGATCGGAATGGGGTCCCCGAACCGTTCCGCGCCTGGAAGGACATGGTCAACGTGCCGAAACACGAAAGGGTGCGGATCATCGTGCGCTTCGATGACTACCCGGGCAAATGGATGTACCACTGCCACATCCTCACCCATGAGGACCATGGCATGATGGGGATTCTCGCGGTCACACCCACAGGGAGGTAGCGCATGAGATACTTTGGACGCGCCACATCACGATTGGCGGGACTCTTGGGGTCGGTACTCATTCTCGTCATTGTGATCGCCGCTTGGACCCGCTCACCCGCCGGCTTACCTCACGCCCACGACACCGCCTGGGCTCCGCCCAGAGGAAACGTGCTCCGCGGCCGGGCGCTGGCCATCCAGCACGACTGCGGCGGCTGTCATGGCGGCTTCGGCAATCCGGCCGCGCGCGGCTGGCTCGCCGGCGTGACGAGCCCAGACATGGAGTTCAAGATAGGCCCCTGTTACGTGACGCCTGGCGCCCAGCCCTGCTTCACTACGCGGCCGCGCAATCTCACGCCGGACGACGCCACGGGCCTGGGTCGCTTCACGGAGCGCCAGATCTTCAACGCCTTGCGTTTCGGCCTGCGGCCTGAAGACACGCCGGACGTCGAAATCACATCGACGATACCGGGCAAGGGCAACTTCCCGGAACATCCGCATTATCTCGCCCCGCCCATGCCCTGGACCACTTGGCGCTATATACCCGAACAGGATCTGTGGGACATCGTGGCGTATCTCAAACGCGGCCTCAAGCCGGTGGTCAACAAGGTGGCCGACAGCGAAGGTCCGCCGGATTTCTGGGCGAGTGAGTACGCCGATCCGAAGTACGGGGCCGACCGGGTGGCGCCGTTCCCGACGGCCAACGAACGAAAGCCCTGAGCATCGTCGCGCGACCTGCGCGTTCCCTGGTCACTGCCACGTCGCATGCGCGAACACGGCCCCGAGCATCTCGGGGCCGTGTTCGCACCGCCGGGACTACGGCTTGCGCTTCGGGATGCGGGCGCCGCTGAGGGGGCCGCCCAGCAGAGCGCTGATATAGCACCAGTTGAAGAGCCCGGCCGACAGCGGAACGAGTCCGATCACCATGAAGACCGTCCCGGCCTGGGTGCCGCGCTGCATGTACCCCCAGTAGATCAGGGCGACACCCACGACCAGGCGCAGGATGCGACCTGCGGAGCTGTTGATGAACTGAGCGAACCCTGATTGGCCGAACGACTCTGCGACACTCATGGTCGTCTCCTCGGCCATTGTCTGGCCGTGGCGGGGGGACGGATGGCCATTGGGCACCACCCGGCATGCTACTCCGCTGTGGTCGGATTGATGATCGTCTTGATCTCCGACACCTTGTCGGCGGGGAACCCCCCGAGGCGGGCATGCTCCCGCACCATCTGCTCGTTGGGCGCGCGGTAGATGCAGAGGATCTGGTCCGCGGTGACGTAGCTGTGCACCCACTGGATCTTGGTACCGAGCTGGTCCAGCACGCCGCACGACTTCTGCGAGATGGCCTTGAGTTCGGCGGGCGTGAGCTTGCCGGCACCGGGGATGTTGCGCTCGATCACATACTGCGGCATGGGACGGCCTCCTGGGGGAAGAGGTTGGAACGACTACAGTACCCTTGGCCGCCCCCCACCGCCAGACCCCGCCCCTGCCTTCCGGAAGCGGCCCGGTTCCCCCCCTCTCGACAGCACGCGTTCACCCCGCCGGTTCCACCAGGAACTGCTCGAACTTCCCGTCGCCCGTCGTGTAGGTCGAGATCATGACCTTGGCGCCGCCGGCGAACTCCACCGCGAACGCGCGATACGTCATCCCGCCACGGAGCGACATCGACGTCTGCCGCAGCGTCTTGATCGCGCCCAATGGCGACAGGCTCGAGGCGTAGTCGTCGATCGCGGTGCTGTCGAAATAGAAGTTGGCGTTGGCCGTGAACAGCGCGCGGTCGATCGTACCCTTCTGCAGCCCGGCAAGCACCTGGCGGGCCAGGGCTTCGGCCTTCGCGGTCTCGTCGGACGCCGGCGCCGGGCCGAGCAGCAGCGCCGAGATCGCGCGGCCGATCGCGCCGGCGGCGGGGCTCGCCTCCTGATTGGTCAGCACGGCCACCGCGGTCTTGTCGTCGGGAAACACGGTGTTCGACGCCACGAAGCCGCCCACCTCACCGCCGTGCGTCACCATGCGGTGCCCGTCGAGGACCCCGACGCTCAGACCGAGCCCATACGCGATCTCCTGACCATTCTTCAGTCTGGTGCGGGTCTCCATGGCAGCATACGAGGCAGGCGCCAGCAGCGATTGGTTCATCAACGAGATGTCCCACTGCAGGAGGTCGCCCACCGGCATCGCCATCTCCCCGTCGGCGAAATACCAGCCCGGCGCTTCCATCAGGGCCGGCCGGAGTGGACCGAGCGCGTGGCGGAAGTACCCGGTTGGCTCGAGCTGATCGCGCTGCGTATCGAGATCGATCGTATGGGTCAACCCCAGCGGATCGAGCACCCGTGACTTGAGGAAGCTCCAGAACGGCTGGCCGCTCGCCTTCTCGACGATCAGCCCGATGATATTGAAATTCGTATTGCTGTACTGGTACTGCGTGCCGGGCGCGAAGTCGAGCGGCTTGGTGGCCCATTCGTGCACAATGGCTTCGGCCGTCGTCGGCTTCGTCCACGCCGGAATGGTGTAGTCCTGCGGGGCGTAATCCTCGTAACCCGACGTATGCGATAACAGATTGCGTATGGTCACGTCGCTGGCGCGGGTCAGCTCCGGAAAGTACTTCGCGACGGGATCGTCCAGCGTCAGCCTGCCCTCCTGGGCAAGCAGCAGCACGGCGGCCGTCGTGAACTGCTTGCTGATCGATCCGATGGCGTAGTGCATGTCGGGTGAAGCGGGCAGCGGGGGCGACAACCGGGCGTGGCCGAACGCGGCCACGTACACGATGCGCCCGTTCTGCACGATCCCCACCTCGGCGCTCGGCACCTGGGTCCTGCCGATCACATCGGCGACGGTGGCCCGGACTCTGGCCGAGAGATCGGCGGGCAGCCTGTCGATGCCCTGCGCCTCGCCGCGCGCCGAAACGAGTGTGACGAACGCGGCGGCGATCCACGCGGAACGCGCGAGTGGTCTGAACGAACGAAGCATGAAGCGGTCTCCTGTTGTGAACATCACGGCGTACGTTCTCGCTCGAGCATCGCGCGCGCTCGCTTGCGACTCCCCGCGGCATACGTCACCGCGCCGGCGACCACGAGCAGAGCGCTCAACCCGACCACCTTGAACACGTATCGGCCGGGATGGGGTTCGCCGGCCGGCGGGATCGCGGCCAGCACGATCGAGACCGCCGAGGTCGTGAACCCCAGCGCCCCGAACAGGATCGCCATGGACTTGCCGCCCGGCACGCGCATCAC
>Ga0307374_10005698_pt1 | contig 20003 bp, 18 predicted proteins | sample OX3MG_FD_202532 | JGI IMG/M metagenome (GOLD analysis project Ga0307374, IMG submission 202532) | Soil microbial communities from Risofladan, Vaasa, Finland - OX-3 | ecosystem: Environmental > Terrestrial > Soil > Coastal area > Acid sulfate soil | place: Finland: Risofladan, Vaasa | collected...
GCGGACGTAAATGTGGTGCACCCCTACCAGCGACTCGCGGAGCTGGTGGCGACAGGACAGGTCCGCGCCGCCGCGCCCTACCACCTGAGCATGCTGGGAGCGATCAAGTCCCTGGTGCCTCTAGTCAAAGAGACCGGTCCCGCGCTGGCTACCGCAATTCGAGCGGCCGGAGCTGACCTGGTGCTGGTGGTCCCGCTGTGCCCCGCCTGCCATCAAGCGATGGGCCTCCTGGCGCGGGTACTCGAGAGGCAGGGGCTGGTCACAGTGAGCATCACCGGGGCTCGGGACATCACCGAGTTGGTCCGGCCCCCGCGGGCGGCTTTTCTCGACTATCCACTGGGCAATGCGGTGGGTCGCCCCGACCACCCGGCGGAACAGCGCGCCATCTGCCTGTCTGTCCTCGAGCTCCCCTGGGGCCACGGAGCGCCAGGCACGATAAGCGACCTCGGCTTGGTCTGGCCGGAGGGGGACTGGGCCGACAATATCGCCGAGCAGTACCGACGGGATCGGAAGACGGTGACCCGTCAGCGCCAGAGCGAGTTCGACGAACTGGGCAACCATCGAGCCGCCGAACAGGTAGCCCGCGTGGAGGCGCTGCTCTGATCGCGTATAGCCGAACTCGCTGACGCCTGGAATTCCTTGCTCGACGGCCCGGAAGAGCGCCGGGATGGCGCCGATCGTCCGGAAGTTGGGGGAGAGGCGGATATTCCGGAAGCAGGATTCGTGCACAAACCAATAGGAACGCCCCGTCGAGGGGACTCGGAAGCTCGGACCGCGCGTCGATTCCAGCGACGCTCTCGCGGGCGGCGAGCTCGCCCAAGTTGGATGGATCGAGCCAATCGAGCTGGCGCGCCAGACCCGCTCCCGCCATGGCGACGCAGGCCCTGACGCAACAACGCTCCCCGTCCGAGAAAGCGATGACTCGACACCCGCGTCACTCTCCCCGACGACAGGAGTTCCTTGGACCAGAAATGCGATGAGGATCATGCCGGATTCAATCGAGATAAATGGGGCGGCCAAGACAATCGGCGCGGACAAGTGCCGAATCCGGTGCGGTATCCCACCTATTAGTTAAGACGACGGGCCGGAGTGAAGCCCGGTCGGCCCGAACCCTGGTGCTCGCTCTTCGTTCCGCTCGCCGGGCAAGGCCACCCGGCCCGACAGAGGCAACTAGGCGAGCGCGGTAAGAAGTTGACCCCCGCCATCGCTACCTACTCTGACTCTGGGCGGACGACTGGAAGACTCCTCCGGCGGAGCAAGCCAGCCGGTCGGATCATGTGGGGGGGGGCAACCCTAACCAGGCCAGCCAGGGGCCGGTAATCCGAGTCGGAGGCGAAGTCCGCCTCCACTCCGAGCCTTCTAATCTCGACGGTGTTCGGAGTATCTGCAATGCGGCCCTGCGTGATGCGAGCACTTCCCTTCCGAGAGTGAGCTAAGGCTTAGCTCACGGTGAGAATTGGTCGTGTAACAGTAAGGCGGTACAGTCCCATTTTCTCGTCGCGGAGTGGTACGCTCGCCGCTGTTTCTCCGCAGCGGAGCAGCTCGTCGGGGCTTTCTGCCCCGGACGCTACCCAGACGCTCCCCGCGATCGCGAGGCGAGGGAGGGATGCCATATGCGTCGATTACAGCGACCTGGGACGCTATTGGTCGCGGTCGGCCTGGCCGGGCTCGTTGCGATCTTCGCATCAAGCTCCGCGCTCGCTTCCGGGACTCTTGGCGAACAAACACAAACGACACAGGTCGCCTGCCCGGCAGGCGTGCCAGCTGGCGCGGTGTGCTATCACGCGCTGTCCTTCGGAACGACTGCCGTACCAGCGGGAGAAGCGGCCCCGCCCGGGGCGCCCGCGGGAGCGAGGTATATCTACCCCAACGTTGGGTATGAACAGTACTACTGCATCGGCTCGGTGTGCACCGATGGCTTCACGATCTACATGACGGCCGAGAACTGGTACACGGGCTACTCCGTGGGAACAATCTACGTGTCCACCTCGTGTTCGGCGACCATCCCTTGGACTTGCCAAGCTGACTCCCACGGCTCGTTCTACGACCCGGGTCGAGGAGCCGAGACGGACTGGGACAACCGAAATGTTGACTTCTACGTGACCCAATGCACGCCGTGGCTCCGCATCTTTGTTACGCCGGCCGGCGGCGTGAGTAGGGCGGGCGGTGGCGACAGTTGCCCATAGGTGAGGTAAGGTGATTGACATGCGAAAAGATCAGACTCGAGCCGCCCTGAACCCTTGGCATCTGATTGGATGGGTCGTGCTTGCGGGGATATTCGTGCTTACCGCGCTCACGGTGCTCGGAGCGCCACGCTACGGGGTTGAGTTTGCCTTCGCTGGGTTGATCGTCGCGGCGTGGGCGATACTCAGCCTGGTTGCGATACATCTCTATCGTCGGATCGGTGATCACAGATCCCCGGGAGAGGCCCCCTAACTTCAGTTGGGCGACCTGATCGAGCGACAACCGGGAAGCGAGCCCCGAGTGAGAGCGCCCTGGAGGAAGCGGTACAGCACCACCTTCCGGGGCGCTCGGAACTCTAGCGGTCCACTTCAGGGATCGGCTGGCTCAGGCGGCAGCACTCCGAGGTTTCAGCGAGAACGGTTGGCTACCGGCGCCGGCTCCGCCCCCTAGTCTCCCCGAGGATCGCTCCCTTCAGTTCTGGCCAGCTTGCGTTCCCTGTCCGTAGGCGATCGACCGCCACCCTCACCACATCCGCCTCGCTGACTCGCACGCCTTGACTCAGTGTGGTGGCGACTATCGTATGAAGCCACGTCTCCTGCTCGGCCCTGAGCTGGGCCTGGACCTTGCGCGCCGCGAAGACTGGTCGGCTCGACGCTTCGGGCGCAGGACCCCTGGGTGGTCCAGTGGTACCTACCTCCCTACTACTAGATGTCTTCACCTGCTTAGGTGCGGAACTCACTACGGCTGGACGTGCAGCGGTAGGCGATTGCTCCTGCGCCCTTCGTCCGCCGCTGAGGGAAGGCGTGACCCGCCAGGGCCGGGAGATTAGTTCAGTCAGCTTGTCAATGCCGGCGGGGTCAGACATGTGCGGGCTCCTCGGTTGGCCTCGGGGCACCAGCCCCTTCTAGGGCGTGTTGGACTGCGTCGGCCACGGCTCGAAACTCCGCCGCAGCAGCCGCTACAGTGCGCCCCGGCCGGAGCGCGTGTGGGCGATCACGAATAGTGCCCCGCTCTCCGGAGACGGATAGAGCGGCGTCGTCCCGAACAGCGCGCAAACAGAATGCGCTCGGCCTGCTTCTTCAGGCGATCCGCATTCTTGCCACACCATGAGCTGGCGGCGTCGATTACGACACCGACTTTGGCAACATCCTGGTGGTGAATACCTGCCGCGCGGCCGGCTCCACTGCTCCGAGCACATCGTGCTGGGTCAACGCAACTACGCTTGCCAGATGCCGCGCTTCGGGCGAGCATCCCGCAGCGACAGTCCGTCAGCGGATCCTATCGAGAAGAATGGGTCAGCTGACCCGCGCGTTGACCACCGACTCCGCCAACTAGCCCGCGCTCAGCAGCGTTTGCTGAAGGTGGCACCCTGATCTTTTGCGGAATATCTGGGTCGCTGCCAACTCATGCCCGGGGAGTCACCTTACCGACCCACGGTGACGCTGCTGACCTCCCACGGTCCGAACCGGCCTCCGATCGTGCCGGGAGCACGCATACGCATTGGCGTCTTGCGAGTGAGGGGCGGTCGGCACGGCTAACGTTCCGGTGAGACCATCCTCGCCTGTGGTAGCGACGTCTCACCCGCGGCTGCCGCACGCGACGTTCGGCTGCCACCGACTTTGTCGAGGACGCCAGCGCGTGTGCAGTGTTTGTGCTGCGGACCGGACATCGTAGCGGGGAGTACCGGGGAATGCCGCATTCTCCGGCACCGACCGAAGGCGTGACTGTCGCCAACGTCGCCGTCAGGGTTCAGGTCTGGGCATCCGTCGCCACTCACTGAGCGGGTTGAGGTCCTTGGCTACTACGTAGCAGCAGCTCTTCGACTGGACTGCGGCGCCCCTCTGCAAGGGCGGAGGCCAACGCGTCGGCTTGAACCTCGCGCTCAAGTACGGCGCGCAGCTCGGCCTCCGGAGGGAGCGCTTCGCGCAACGCCACGTCCAATTGCTCTGCTGCGAGGGCTGCGGCGCCGAGAAAGTCCGCCGCTTGAAGAGCGCGACCTGCGGCATGATCGACTAGGGCAAGGAGGCGGAGGCCCGCGGCCAGCGTCACAGGCGTTTGGGTGCGGTTCGCAACCTCCACAGACTCGCTCAGGTAGCGCCGCGCAGTTTGGAGGTCCCCGCGTAAAGAGGCAGCCCAGCCGAGTCCGCACAGGCACCGGCTGACGCATCGTCCATCACCGATTCGCCGAAATTCGACGAGCAGACCCGAATATGTCAGGGCGCTTGTTTCATGCGCTCCGCGCAGCTGATCTATACGAGCCTGCTCGAGCGCCGCGTGCAGTACCTCGTGGCGATTCCCGCTCAACTCGGCAAGAGCGCGCGCCTCGCCCAGCCACGCCTCCGCGCCCTCAAGGCGTGTGTTCGCTTCAATACTCTTGTGCGCCATCTGGTTTAGGCAATTGGACTGCAGTGACCGGTCGCCCAACCGTCCGAAGATGTCCGCCGCTTGCGCGAGGAGTTTCAATGAGTCATCGGAATACGGCACCGCACTGCTGAGGAACTCGAGTGCGTTGGCGTAGTGCCAATCGTCGTTGAGTCGTCGGAATGCTGCCGCCGCTTGCTCGAGGTACCGGGCCGCCGCAACCTTGGCGCCCCCCGAACTCATTGCTCTGCCAAGCGCAAGGTGTGCCAGACCCAGAAGCCGGTGGTCCTCGCCTGCACACTTTAGTGCCTGCTCCGCCAGTGCAAGGGACCGGTTCCGATCCTGATACCAGAGCACGAGCGCCGCGGTGGCCGCTGCCTCGGTACCAAGATCGCCTGACAGAAGCGGCTTGCCGAGCAGCACCTCGAGCCAGTCGAAGAGCTCTCCGCGCATCCCGAGAATATCCCAGGCCGTGCCAACACCTGCGATGAACTTCCACGCCGCGTCGGACTCCTGACGGTCCAACGTCCAGCGCATCGCCACGCGCACGTCATCCCAGCGTTGATCGAACCATCGCAGCGCCGTCTGCTGACCCCGCCCCCGCAGCTCCGAAACCAACGATGCGCCATGTTCCAGATGGTATCGCGCATGCAGGGCGTCCAGGCGCTCAACCTCGCCCCGCAGCGAGAGCTGTGCGTGAGCGAACTGACGGATGCTGTCGAGCATCCGGTATTGTGTCTCCAGGGCCCGGTGGCTGATGGAGATCAGCGATCGATCGAGCAGACGAGGAACGAGCCGTGCGAGATCGAGGTGATCCAAAGGCTCGTAGGCTAGGATGGCCACCGCCGTGTCGTAATCGAAGTCGCCGGGAAAGACAGAGCACCGCTCGAACAGCAGCCGCTCGTCCCCATCGAGCAGCTCGTAGCTCCACCGCAGCGCCTCCTCGAGCGACACGTACCGGGTTCCGGCGGTCTTTGCGGCGCCTCGGAGCAGAGCGAAGCGCTCATCGAGGTGCGCCAGCAACTCACGCGCCGAAAAGACACGAATCCGTGCCGCCGCGAGCTCGATGGCCAACGGCAGGCCGTCGAGCCGGCGGCACAACGAAGCCACATCGCGCGCGTTCTCTTCAGTGATCACGAAGCCGGGAGCCGCCGTCGCAGCACGTTCGGCGAACAGTCGACCAGACGGGGTGTCTAGGACCTCCGCCGGTTCATCGGTGTCTGATGGAACCACCAAAGGTGGAACCTGGTAGACGACCTCGCCGGTGAGCCCCAGAGGCGCCTGGCTTGTGGCCAGCACATGTAGCCTACGCGTCGACGCCAGCAGATCGACGAGCAACGTTGCAACTGGCGCGGCCACGTGCTCGCAGTTGTCGACCACCAACCAATGCTCGCCGTCTCTGAGGAACTCTCGAAGTGCGCTCCGTAAGCGCGCCTCTTCACCGGACACGCCGAGCGCGTCGGCGAAGGCCCGCTCGACGGCTGCGTTTCGCGGCAGGATTGCTAAGTCCACCACGACCGGTGTCGGAAGCGCATCGCCGGAGCGCGCAATCTCAAAAGCAAGCCGTGTCTTTCCGGAACCTGCCGGTCCGATCAGCGTCACCAGACGATGGCCGGCGACGAGCTCGAGGAGCTCGCCGATCTCCGTCCCACGCCCGATGAACGACGAGAGCGGTTCCGGCAGCGCGCTTCGCGCTCTTGGTCGATTGCGCAACTGCGACGCCGCCTGTACCAGCGCGTGCCGATCCGGAAGGTCGAGCTTGCTCAGCAGGGACGAGACGTGGCTCTCCACGGTCCGCTCCGACAGGTGCAGTCGCTCGGCGATCTCCTTGTTCCGGAGATGGTCCGCGACGAGCCACAGAATCTCCTGCTCCCGACGGGTCACCCCGACGGCGTGCAACGAGTCGGCTGCGAGATCGGGCCTCGCTCCCACGCCGAAATTATGCGCCCGCGAAAGGGTCGGTGCTCGCCAGGGAGATTTTTTCCGTACCGACCACGGATGCGCCGTCGTCCCACCCGCTGTTTAGTCCGACTACGCAGAACCTCACCGTTTCAAAGGAGGACACCATGAGCAGTTCAGTTCAAGAGCTGGTGGCACAGGCGAAGGCCCAGATCCGAAACCTCTCTGTGCCCGAGTTCTCGCGCGAGCTCGATGGCGAGCCCGTTCTCGTCGATATCCGTGAGGCCGACGAGGTGGCCCGCGACGGTGCCATCCCCGGGGCCGTGCATGCGCCCCGGGGCATGCTCGAGTTCTGGGCCGATCCGGCCAGTCCATATCACCGGGCCGAGTTCGATCCGTCCCGCCGCACGCTTCTCTACTGCGCGTCGGGCGGCCGCTCAGCGCTCGGCGTGCAGACGCTGCAAACGCTCGGTTACGCCGACGTCGCTCATCTCGATGGCGGAATTAAGGCGTGGAAAGAGCAGGGGCGCCCCGTCACTCTGGAGACAAGATGATGTCCGTGGAGCGTCTGACGGAGACTGCTGGAGAAGAATTCGCAAGCATCCTCGCAACAAAGAATCCGGACCGCTTGCGCGCGATGTTCGCTGACTCACTCGACTTCCGCGCACTGACACCGAACAACTTTTGGGAAGCCGAAACGCCGCATCAGTTGGTGGACGAGATCATTTACGGCCAATGGTTCGAGCCAACCGATCACATTCAGGGCGTGACCACCGTCACTACGAGTCGCGTAGCTGATTGCGAACATGTCGCCTACCGGCTTCGAATCAATAACCCCGGCGGGAACTTCATCGTCGAGCAGCAAGCCTACTACACAACGAACGATGGCAAGATCGATTGGATGCGGATCCTCTGCACGGGCTTTCGGCCTGCGACCAGTGTGTCCTGACCGTTGAGGGGAAAAGTCTGACTCGCTCGACCGTCTCCCCTCTTCGCCCGGAGCGGCGGCTCGATCCGACGGCTGTTTTTGCTGCTCCGAAGATAAGAAAACGTCGCCACCACGCGCACCGGTCGCACGATGATAACCCGAGTTCTGTCAACTGCTGCGGCGTGAGAGCGACGAGGCGATCATGGGCGGGGGCTTTTTGGAAGATGCGCTTCGCATCGCTCACATCCAACTGGTGACCTGGATGTCGAACGCCACTGGCCGCAGCTTCATATACGATTATCAGTTGCTTTCCCCGGCCATGGGGCCGCGCATTGCCAATGCCGTGGACGCCAACTACACCATCCTCGCCAAGGTCCCGAGGCGATTTCTGCCGCGCGATTTCCCTTGGATTGAGGGTACCCACGATCGTGTGCAGGAGCGCGGTCGGGCAGCCCAGAGTCTCCAACTTTCCCCGGGCGATTCAACGTGGTCGCTGGTGGGGTTGTGGGGTGATCAGGTCCTGGCGTTTGAGGATGCGCCAGATGGTGGCCACGAAGGGAACGTGGTCGAATGCCACGGCAAGGTGGCGGGCAATGGTGGCCGCTCCGGAGTCCTGGCCAGCCTCCTAAAGTTCCCGGCGCAGCTGGAGGATGGCGGCTCGGAGCCCAGGGTCGACCTGGTGCGAACACGACCGAGGGCGACGGGACCGGCGGCTTAGAGCCTCATACCCACCCTCGCGAAAGCGGGCCAGCAGCTGATAGATCCAGCCCTTGGATATGCCATGGAGCCTGGCGAACTCTCGCGGGCTCCGGTGTTCCAGCACGACCGCATCCACCACACACCGCTCCAGGCCCATTGCCGCACCCTCCCTTGAGAGTGTCCACTATGTTCCGAGAAATCTGTCCACTATGTGGTGAATTCACACACTCTCCTCGTCAGCCGGACCTCCGCGCTGATGCCCTTTTCGGTGGATTTCACAGGTACCGAAGTTGCGCCGCGCGAAAACTCGGTCGAATCGGGTCGGCGAGCAGGAGCGGCGCCGAAGCATTGTGACGAGCGTCGACTTCGTGAACCAGGCACTCGGCCCGGTGAGCCCGCTCCTCCTCACTTCAAAGTCGATCCAACACAACGGGTGTTATATTCGCTGCGATGCCCTTCCTCGACCGTGGCGATTGTCGCATCTATTACGAGACGGCCGGATCGGGGGCCGCGATTCTCTTCCTGCACGGTCTGGGCGGCAGTCACATCTCGTGGTGGCAGCAGGTGGCACACTTCTCCCCTCGGTACTGCTGCATCACCTTCGCCCACCGAGGGTTCCCGCCTTCTACAACACCTAATGGCGGGGTCGATCCTGATCGGTTCGCAGGCGACCTCGAAGCCATCATCGACTTGTTAGATCTTGAAGACGTCAGACTCGTGGCCCAGTCCATGGGCGGTGTGGCTGCCATCGAGTACACGGTGCGTTTCCCCCATCGGGTCGTGGCGTTGGTACTGTCAGGCACGTTGGGACCTCTGGCGCACCCCGACCTACAACGTGCCCTCGCAGCCGGGCGAGCACAGCTCGCCGAGCGCCGTGACGAGGCGCGCGCTGCTGGGTTCAACCTCGCGGCCGGCGCCCGTTTGGCACGGGAGCAACCTGCACTCGACGTGCTGTATCGCGGCATCGATGCCATGAGCTCCCACCTCGACAAGGCAACACTTCGGGATGCCCTCGCTGTGCCATCGATTCCAACGGGCGATCTCAATCGAACCGGCGTCCCCATGCTATGGATATTCGGAGGTGAGGACCCGCAAGTGATGCCCGGAATCGCGACTCCGGACGCTGTCCGCTTGGTGATGAGCGAATTCCCGGGTTCCCGCATCGAGGTGGTTCCCGACGCAGGGCACTCCGTCTATTTCGAGCGGGCGTCCGTGTTCAACGCGCTGTTGGACGACTTTCTTCTGGCACTTCCCAAGCGACGATGAGTCGAGCCCTGGGTGGTCTCGCTCGAATTCCGAATTCACTCCCGGGGTTGCCAAAGCTAGGGTTTGCCAGCAGCAGCTTCACGTCGCCCAGAGCGCGAACACCTGCGTCCCGCAGCCGCGGCGCGGGCGACTAGCAGGGTGATGTATAACGACTCGGCCGGCGCGGCTGAGGACCGAGACCTCAAAGATTACGGAGCACTGCGCTGCATATGAGTGGTTCGCTCGAACGGTTCGGTCCACCCTGGTGCTCAGGTCAGGATTTCACCTCGCCACAAGCTCCAAGTTGGCCATCCACACCAGGGTGTGTGCGCTCACGGTGATCAGCACCCACATTTCGTTGCGTCGCTGCTCGATGTAGCGCAGCTTGCGATTGGCGCCCGCCGTCTTCGTCCAGCCGCGGTGCTCTTCCACCCGTTTGCGCTCCTTCTGACTCACCGCACAGCCGGGATGGCGCGTGGTCCGCTGTCGCCGGTGCTGCGCTGCGGGCGCTGCGACAGCACGATTCATGGCGAGATCTCTAGCAACAACAGGCGTGCAGCCGTCTACGGCGCCTGCCACGCGGCGCGCCGCAGTCGCTCGGCAACGATGCCTCGCGGCCCGAAGTGCGATGCGCCTTGGATTCCGGCCAGCCATTCCGACACCGCGGTTCGCGTGGAACTGCGGCGCTGCGTCCCCAGTGAAGTGATGCACGCCGCGCATCGCGAGCAGCTGGGCCGGTCACTCAGCCGGGCTCATGATCCTCGAGCTCTCGCCGATGCTGCGATCCGTCGGCTCGATGAGCAGCCGTCACGGAGCGGGCGCCGCTATGAATTCGGTGAATACGACTGGGACACGTTTATGGCGAAGCGCGGGCAGCTCCAACACGAGCAACAGCGACTACGCAACGAGGCAACCGCCCCGCGAAACGTCGACGAGGCCGAATGGTGTCGTGCCCAGATCCTGGATTTGCTAGCCGCGTGGGAGGCTGCTGGTGACGGGCAGCGTTCGCGTCTCCTCGCGAGCCTCTTCGACTCAATTGAAGCGGAGGCACTTCCTGCCCGGAGACTCAAGCTCACCTCCATACCGCGCGACGGATGGCGGCGCTTCTTTCAGGTAGTGGTACTGGAGCGGGAGACGGGGCTCGAACCCGCAACTTCAACCTTGGGAAGGTTGCACTCTACCATTGAGTTACTCCCGCAGTGGTGTCTATGACCCGAGGATAGCGTCACCCGCGAAGCTCATGCCTGCCACCCATCGGCTGGGGAAGCAGTCGCTCTACCGACTGAGCGACTCCCGCTCGAAGCGCGAGTATACCTTGCCCGGGTTGGGGCATCGATCTCCCGCGGGGCAGCGTTTCGACAGGTCGTTGGCCCGGGCTGGTGAGTCGAAAAGCCGGGTCAGGCGGGCAGTTCCTGGGGATCCAAGTCCGGGCTCGGGACCCGCACTGCGGCAGGCCTTATTTGGGAACTGTGTTCCACGGTGTCCGAGACTGACTTGACGAATCTCGCCAGCGCCGGGGCAGCCTCATCTTCCGTCCCCACCGAGACGATCACCCGGTAGCTGGGTCGGTCGGGATCGGGGAGCACCAGAACCCAACCTCCTTCAATCTCCACCTTGAGTCCATCGGTGAGATCGATCCGCTCGCTCCGGTAGGCCTCCACCAAGCGCCGCATTACCTCTCCCTTGACCTCCCAGGGGCAGTCCACCGAGGCCTCCAGATGGGCGCCGGGGGCGAGCTCCCGGCGCAGCTCGGAGAGGCGACTCTGGGTCGTGACCAGCATCTCGACAGTGGTGAGCAGGGTGTACACCGCGTCGTAGGCGCTGAGATGGGACGGCCAGACGAAGCCACCGGACTCGTCGAAGGCCATCAGCGCCTCATTGCGGGTGGCTGCCCGCACGATCGAGGCGCGGTCTGCCCGGGTTGACACGACCGTGCCGCCATTGTTGGCGGCGACCCGCTCCAGCCGTCGGGAGGCCGATACCGGCGCGACGATCGTTCCCGGACCCTTGGCGCGCAGGGTCAGCAGCGTGAGTAGGCAGCTGGCCTCCTCGTAGCGGATGATCTCGCCCTCGTCGTCGATGAGGGCAAGCCGCTGCGAGGAGGCATCGAGCCGCGCCCCCAAAAGGGCGCTCACGGTCTTGGTGATGGCGGAGGCCTGGCGCAGCTCCTCCTCACGGTTGCGGGCTTGGGGCCAGACGGCGGCGTCCTCCTCGAATCCCGACCGGAGCGTGATCGCCTCTATGTGAGCCTCTCGGAGCAGGTGAGGCAGGACGAGCGAGGCGCTGCTGAAGCCGAAGTCGACCAGGACGCGGGGGTGGAGCTCGCGAATCGCCTCCAGCTCCAGCTGCCCGGCGACGTGCCGTCCGTAGTTGGCCAGGGCGCCCTCGGCATGAGTTATGTCCGTGATCTCGCCCGGGAGCACTCGCCTGAAGTCCTCCCGGAAAAAGGTGTTCTCCAACTTTCGCTCCTGGCGCCGATCCAGGGCCATCCCGCGGTCGTCGAGCACCAACAGATCTGCCGACCGTGCGTCCAGTGGCGAGGCCAGCACGTGCACGGTGCCCGCCACGCCCGACTCGCGGGTGTAGTGGCAGGTGACCGGCACCGGCAGCTCGGCGAGGTCAACCACCCGGGCCCCCGACGAGAGCATCCCCGCGATCATCGCCCGCTTGATCATGCCGGAACCGGGGCTCCGGTCCCGACAGATGGCCAGCTGGCTGCCTCTGGGCTGGGTCGCGGACCAAGCGGCTCCCAGCCGGGCACACCACTCGGGCGTGAGCTCGACGTTGATGATCCCGGTGATTCCGACCTTGCTGAAGAGGCTGCTCCGCCAGGTTCCCGCCCAGATGACCGATTCGTGGACCACCGAGCCGGCCTCGATCTCCTTGCCAGGCCAGATGCGCACGCCCTGCTCCACCACCGATCGGGCGCCGATGGTGCAGTCGTCGCCGATCACACTGGAGTCCTGGAGCACGACGTCAGGCTTCAGGGTGGCGGCGCTGCAGACCACGGTCTGGCGCAACCGGCTGCGCTCCCCCACATACACCTGGGGCCAGAGCACGCTGTTGCTCACCTTGGCCCCGGCATCCACCACCGCATAGCGATCCACCACCACCGGGCCATTGAGGAACGCCTCGTGACCGATCACCGCATCTCGGCCGATGAAGGCCGGCCCCTCGATTCGGGCGGTGTCGGCCACCGACGCCCCCTCATTGGTCCACTGCGCCGGACCTGTCCGGTGTCCGGCGATCTCGCAGACGACCCGACCCTCGAGCGCGTCCCAGTTGGCCTGCAGGTAGCTCTGGACACTGCCGATGTCGCACCAGTAGCCCCGTCCGACCGTCGCCCAGAGGGAGTCGCCCCGCTGCAGCATCGCGGGGAAGATGTCCTGCGACCAGTCCGAGGCCTCCGCCTCAGGGCAGTAGTCGAGGACCGAGGGCTCGATCACATAGATACCGGTATTGACCTGGTCGCTGAAAACCTCGCCCCAGGAGGGCTTCTCCAGGAATCGCTCCACCCGGCCGTCGGCACCGGTGATGACCACCCCGTACTCCAGCGGGTTGGCAACCCGCGACAGAACCAGGGTTGCCTGCGATTTGTGGTCCCGATGGAAGGCGACCGCCTGGGTCATGTCAATGTCAGTGAGGGCATCCCCGCTGATCACGATGAAGGTCTCGTCGAGCAGGCTGGCCGCATTCTTGACGCTGCCGGCGGTGCCCAGGGGACGGTCTTCGACCACGTATTCCAGCTGCATCCCCAGCTCGGCTCCGTCGCCGAAGTAGTTGCGGATGCTGGCACCCAGGTACTGCAGGGTGATGATCACCTCGGTGATCCCGTGGCGACGCAGCAGTCGCAAGACATGTTCCATGCAGGGCCGGCCGACCACCGGAACCAGCGGCTTGGGTCGTCGACTGGTGAGCGGGCGCAGCCGACTGCCCTCGCCGCCCGCCATCACGACCGCCTTCATCGGAGCATGTCCTGACTCGCTTTCTATCTCGCGGCCTGCCCAGCTCCCTCTTGCGCTGCCTCGATCATACGGAGAGGCGGCGCTCCCGGAGGACCAGCAACCAGAGCAGGAGGGTGACCAGGAGCGCCGCCCCGAGGGTCACCGCCGCAGTTCCCCCGAGCTCGGCTGCGTTGACCGTCGGGGTGTAGCTGGGCGGCTCCGGGAACGCCTGGAGCCGGTGCAGGAAGACAGCTCCTGAGGAGAGTCCGACTACGAATCCGTGGGCTTGCCGGACAAAAACGGGGCCTACGGTGGCCAGCCCGGTAATCGCCGCCTGGGAAGGAGGAGCTCGGTACCAGGTGTAGCCACCGTCGGGGGTCAGCAGGGTGCCAAAACCGTCGGTGCCCAAGTAGGCGGAGCTCGAGCCAACTGCCACCAGGGAGGTCACCCCCGGTACCCCTCCCAGCCCCCCATAAGGCAGGACCTGGAGGGCTCTAGACCAGCTGCCCTGCTCACGCCTCCAGATCAGCCCTCCTGGCTGGCCGACCAGGATCACTCCCGAATCGAGTTGGGCGATAGCCTCGGTCTCGAGACCGAAGTTGGGCGATCCGGCAGCTCGTACCCAGCCCTGGCCCGCCGCCCGTCGCCAAAGCCACCCGCTGAGCAGCGCGAGCCAGGGGAGGCCGCCGGCGGGTGGTGCGATCAGCGCCTGACCATCGCCGGCTGCCACCAGCGTCAGCCGAGCTCCCGGCAGCCCAGTGAAGAGGCCCTGGGAGGTGACCACGGCGACGCCTTGGCCCGCAGTAACCGCGACGGCCCGGGGGACTCCCTGGACCACCCCTACGCGCCGGGACAGCCCTCCTCGGCTCACCTCTGCAATCAGTCCGTGCTGGTAGGCCACGACGCCTCGTTGTCCGGCCGCCGCAACTGCAACGGCGATCCCGAGCGACGCCGCCGGTTGGAGCGGAGAAATGATTGAGGTGAACTCTCCTGAGGTTGGGGAATACCAGCCGGGCTGGCCTTTCGAGATCGCGAGGGTGACCGCTCCCTGATCCGAGGCCACCGCCGAGATCGGTGGCGTGCTGCTAGGTGCCCTCACCCACCAGCCGCCGGCCGCCCGAGCGGGAATCATCGACCAGCCGATGGTCAGTCCCAGCGCCAGGATCACCCCGCTCGGGGTACGCCAGACGCCGCCCAGCGGTTTACTGCCCATAGAGGCCACTCAGGATGGTGGCCAGCAGGAACAGTTCCGCCACCACGTGGACAACCGCAGCTGGGAGGACGCTGTGGCTGTGCTGGGTCATCCAGCCCCAGAGCAGTCCTAGCAGGATGACGATCGGAATGAAACTGCCGGCCGGCCCCTCGTACTGGGTGGCGATGTGGGCGATCCCGAAGATCAGGGCCTGAAGGATCAGCGCGGTCGCAGCTGAATGCTGCCGCTCCAGGGCAGCCAGCAGCACCCCGCGAAACTGAACCTCCTGGGCGATGGCGCTGGTGACATTAGCTATTCCGTAGGCGAGCGCTGCGAAGCCCCCCAAGGAAAGCAGCGGCACCCCCTCGCGGCCGATCAGCGGACCGGGCAGAGCGAAGGCGACCACCAGGAACAGCACCGAAACCGAGAGCGCCAGCAGGATGGCACCTCGTCGGGGCCGAACCCAGAGCCTGAGCTGGGGACGGGGCGGGGGGGTCAGATAGCGGAAAACGGCAGCCATGCCCAGGCTCAACAACAGCCAGGCGGCTCCGGCGTAGGCGTTGCGGGCCAGGCCGAAAGGCGCCCCGATCAGGCTCGCCAGCGGTCCGCCATAACCGAGCAGCCAGAGCCAGCCGGAGTAGGGCAGGGTTAGGGTCAAGAGGGCGAAGGCCAGCGGAGCCAATCGGCGCAGCGAGCGGAGGCCGAGGGCGACCGCGGTGATCGCGGCGAAGTAGCTGGTGAGGCGCCACAGATCGGGGTCGACGCTCTGAGGGTCGCCAAAGAGTCGGGGAAGCAGCATCGTGGCGGCGGCCCCCCCCAGGATCAGCCCCAAGGGCCCCCACGCCCGGGCGAACCATCGAGCGTTGCGGAGGGTCGGCGGCGTCCCTCCCCGGGTCTGCCCGGCGATCACGGTCGGTGGATGACCGGGCTGTGCCTACTCTTGGGGGGCGTCGGGAGCCGCGCTGGTGGCCGGGGCTGGAGGCGGAGCCTGGAAGGCAGACCCAAGCCCTTCGTCGTCCTCGTCCTCGCCGCGAATTCGGTCCACCAAGTCGTAAACCCTATCCTGGACAGCTCCCGAGAACAAGAAGGCCACGCCAGCGGCGGCCAGAACTCCGCCCGCGAGCCAGGCCTTGGACACGCGGCGCCGGCGGCGGGGCGGATCGATCCCAGCCTTCCGCAGGGAACCCTCGACCCGCTGTCGAGCATCTTGCGGGAGTGACTTGGTGGCCTCGTAGGCCGCCTGGACGACCAGATCAGCGAATTCGGCTGATCGGTCCTTGGCCACGGAGAGAACTTCGGCGGCGCGCTTCTGGGCGGTGTCCGCGGCTGGTTGTACCGAGGTGGCAATCCGGCTGGCCATCTCGGGAAGTTGCTGCGACACGGCGGTCAAGGCGGGACCGACCGCCTCACCCGCGCTCTTGACTCCGGTGCCGATGACCTCCGCCACCGCACCCGCAGCGTCGCCAGCGGTTGATCCCAGTCGCTCCATCGACGTTTGCCTTTGCCCGAGTTTCATGCTGGCGCCTCCTATGTGCTGTCCCTGCCCGAGTGTACCCAGGAATCGGCGCAACCCCCGTTGGGGATGTGAAAGTTCGCCCACCGACCCGGTTCGCCTCAGTCGACCCGCTCCGGGTAGCCTTCGGGAAAATGCTGGAGCGGCCCGTGACCGGCACCCAGCTGAGGGGCGTTGGCGATAGCCGCCGTGATGTACCGCTTCGCCCTGCTGATCGCGGGGAGCGGATCCAGGCCCCGGGCCAGGTAAGCGGTGATCGCCGCCGAGAAGCTGCAGCCGGTCCCGTGGGTGTGGCGGGTCTCGATCCGGGTACCAGGGAGCCGGGAGACCTCGTCTCGGTGCACGACTAGGTCGGTTGGCTCCCCGTCAGAGTGCCCGCCCTTGACCACGACGTATTCAACCCCGAGCGAGCCGATCGCCCGGCCGGCCAAGATGGCCTCCGCCTCAGTCCGCACCGGCAGACCCGACAGTACGGCCGCTTCGGGCCAGTTGGGAGTCACGACGAGGGCGAGCGGCAGGAGCCGACGCCGCATGATCCCGACCGCCCCCTCCTCCAGCAGCCGGTCCCCGCTCTTGGCCACCATCACCGGGTCGACCACCAGCGGGCCCCACTGCCGACTGCTCAGCTCAGCGCAAACTCGGTCGATGTGAGCTGCCGACAGCAGCATCCCGGTCTTGGTGGCATCCGGGCGCAGATCGGGGTCGAGCGCTTCGAACTGATCGTGGACGAACTCCAAGGGCAAGGGGTGGACCGAACGAACTAGAACCGTGTTCTGAGCGGTCAGAGCCACCGCCACGCTCACCCCGTAAACGGAGCAGGCCGCGAAGGTCTTGATGTCGGCCTGGATCCCCGCCCCCCCACCGGAGTCGGTGGTGGCGATGGTGGCCGCGATCGGATGGCGAGCGGGGGCCCCGCTCACCGGACAGTCCCCAGGGGGGGAGATGCCGATACCCGGACCCCCGAGTCCTGGCCGTGGCGAACCTCCCAGCGCCGGGCCAGCCAGTAGGCCAGCACCGTAACGACCACTCCGACGAACCCGGAGATGTCCGCCGGCTGGCCGGCGAAGAGCTGCTTGGCCACGGGGGAGACAAAGCCCCACTCCCCGGGCGGGGGAGGTTCGTTGAAAAAGAGCAACGTGGCCACGGTACCGGCGGCGAAGGCGGCCATCATGGGCCAGCGAAAGCCGGCCTGATACCAGTAGCCCCGTCGGGCTGTGAGCTCGGCCGGCCGCGGTTCTCGGCGACGCCAGAGGGAGTCGAGGATCACCACAACCCCCCAGGCCGGAAACCAGACGTAGGTGATGGTGAGGAAGTCCACGTAGTTGCCCTGGAAACCGACCCCCGCGAATAGGACCAGGGCCGCGATGAGGCCCCCCAGCACCCCGACCGCGGTGGCCGCGGCCCAGCGACGGAGTCGGATCCCGATCGCGAGCGCGCAGAGAGCCGCGGAGTACACGTTGAGATAGTTGGAGCTGAGCTCGGCCACGATGATGAAGGCAGCGAAGCAGTAGCCAAACCAGGCCGGTACCGTCGCCACGATCAGGCTGGGCAGGAGCTTGCTGGGATCGATGGTCTGGATCGCCGCCCCCAGCAGGCCGCAGAGGACCAGGCTCACGGCGCTGCCTCCGCCACTGGCGAGGGAGACGCGCAACCCTGAGGACCCGACCGGAAGATAGCGAGAGTAGTCAGCGGCATAGGTGACCCACGAGACGATCAGGGCGAAGGTGAGGGTGAAGCCAAGGGCCATCGCCGCCAGATGGGGTCCGAGCGGCAGGCGACTCTCGAGGAGCAGGTCCCAGCGGGGAAACGTGAAGAGCGCCAGGACGGCACAAACGCCCAGAAACGCGGGGACCTGGATGTGCTGAAAGACCGAGATCGTGCGGTGGCCATAGACGGCGACCAAGAAGGAGATACCCGCGATCACCACCAGGAGTAGGGGACCAATGCTGGCGGGCGCGGAGTGGAGGATGGGTAGCGCCTGGGTGGTGGTCACCGCTATGGCGCAGTCGTAGGCGAACCAGCCGATAGCGATCAACATCGTCAGCAGGCCGCCCACCGCCGCACCTCTTCGACCGAAGACCATTCTCGACTGGACGATCTGGGGAGCCCCCAACCGGACCCCGGTGACGCTCAGCAGGCCGAGGAAGGCTGCGCCGGCGACGGCTCCCGCGATCAGCACCAGTGCCGAGTCCCAGAACCCGAGCCCAGCCGCAGACACCAAAAGAGCGCCCGCAAAGAGTGAGAAGAAGTCGGAGAGCGCTCCCGCCCAGATGAAGAAGAGCTCGCGCGGACGCCCGCGCCGCCGATCCGGAGGGACCGGCTCCAGCCCTCGCAGCTCGACCCGGAGAAACTCGTCATCGGGGACTTGAGAAGCTGACGACCGTTCGGTACCGTCACCTTCGAGCTGAGCCGGCCGATGCGGTTCTGCCATTCCCGCCCTCCTCCTCACCCGCCTGACCTCAAGAGACCCGGCAGGTGGAGGCTTCCCGACGCTGGTACTAACCAGATCCGGTCATCAGGGTTGGCGATGTGCCTCTCAGCGCCCTGCCGGCGCACCCCTAGCTGGGAGCCGCGCTCCCAGCTGCGAGTATAGGCGACCGCGGGCGGGGCCGACGCTCCTCGGCCGGCCCTGGCCCAGCGGGCCGCTGATAATCGAGAGATGCCCGCGGACCCGCTGACCTTCACCGCCCGGTGGTCGGTGCGCCAATACGAGGTCGACCGCCAGGGGCACGTCAACAATGCCGTCTACCTCAACTACGCCGAGGAGTTGGCTTCCCGGCACTCCGAGCACTTGGGTTTCGGCCAGGAGTGGGCTCGCACCAAGGGGGGTGCCTGGGTGATCCGCCGCAACGAGATCACCTACCACAGCCCGGCCCGGTTCGCTGACCAGCTGGAGTTGACGGTCCGGGTAGAGCTGGTCAAGGGCGCCAGGGGCCAGCGGCGCACCACCATCGTCTTGTTGCCCGAAGAGCGGCTGGTAGCCGAGATCTTCACCGAGTGGGTCTGGGTACGCTCCAGCGACGGCAAGCCGGCACCGGTCCCACAGGAACTCGTCGATCTGGCCGCCACGGTGACCGCCGCCACGCTGCTTCGTCGGGGCGCCACCCGGAGGGAGCCCTACTCCCGGCGGGAATCGATAATGCTTCCGTAACGCAGGCGATCGCAGGGGATTTGGGGCCCGGCGGCGAGGACGCTCCGATGCCGCGAGGCGTGCTGGTGGATCCCCACACGGGGTTTTAGGTTGGTGCCGCTTGGTTGGCTCGCGGGGTGGCAGGGGCGGCCCGCAGCCCCCGACCTGCCCCTGCTTGCGCAACTACGTGGCGGGGAAATTGGACACAGGATCGGAGATGAGCTGAGCGCTCCTCTTGCTCCAACAACCGGCCCCCAAAAGGGGGCCCATGGTGCCGCGCCCGCGCCCCGCAAGCGTGGTCGACCGAGGGGCCGCTGAGGTCGCTTCGACACTGGGAAGCCGGCTGCTGACCCAGGCGGGTCTGCGAGGCAACCCGACACCGATCCCGGGGCCGGGGTCGCCGGATGCCTCCTATGGAAGTCCTCGCGGCAGCCGGAGATTGGCTCTACCGACGAGCCAGCCCCGCGGCAGGTGGCGCGGGGTCAGTTGGAGGGCAATTCCTTAGCCCCTGGCCCAATCGGTACGCCCCGACCACCACGGCCGGGCTCAACCAGAAAATTGGCAGATAGTAGGTCAGCAGTCCCCTCCAGTTGAGGAGGAAACACCCACAGACGACCACCGCTACGGCCCAGCGCCACTTTGGCCAGCGCCAGGATGCCATCGCGCAGAGGGCGATGCCCGCCAGGAACCCGACCAGGTACAGGAGGTGGGACTGTGCCGGCAGCCGGGCCAAGTGTCCAAGGCTGGGACCGAGGGGAAATTCCTGGAGGCTCAAGAACTGCCAAAGCTGCTTCAACAGCTGGTGATCCCAGATCAACCAGGGAAGGATGCCGAGGGCGATGCCGCCGCCCAACCACTCCCACCTCAGTCGGCGCTGGGGAAGTGTGGAGATGATCACCCCGTAGATC